>Ga0070679_100003580_pt1 | contig 14213 bp, 13 predicted proteins | sample KBSC63BmetaG_FD_65652 | JGI IMG/M metagenome (GOLD analysis project Ga0070679, IMG submission 65652) | Corn rhizosphere microbial communities from Kellogg Biological Station, Michigan, USA - KBS C6-3B metaG | ecosystem: Host-associated > Plants > Roots > Rhizosphere | place: USA: Michigan... | reverse complement strand
TCGCGTTGAATATCGCGACGTCGACAACCTGTTCGCCTTCGAGATCGGTGATACGCAGGACCTCTCCCGTACGGATGATCAGGGCGCGGCCCGTCCTGGGTTGCAATACCTCGTTGAGCAGCTCGTTCGCCATTGCCGCAGCCTCACTTTGCGATCTGCGGCGTTTTGCCCTCGTATTTGTTGATGACGGCGCCCACGGGCTCCCAATTTCCCTTGGTGTACCGAACCACCTGCATCGATTCGACGTAGAACGGATCCTGCTTGCCGTCGTCGCAGACCTTGACGCCCGGCACGACACCCAGGACGTTGACGCCGCACAGATGGCGCGCCGAATCCATTATCGCCTCGCGCGTCGGCGCCTTGGCTTTCTCGAGCACGTCAACCATGGTCTGACCTTGTGTGAAGCCGTACATGGTCATGGGATCGTCGAGGTTGAGGCCGGTGCTCGCGAATTTGGTGCCGATCTCGCGATAGGTCTGCATGTCCTTGCTGGCGGCGTAATTCGGCGTGGTCGGGTCCATCAGGCTGACCACGGAATATACGCCTTCGGAAGCTTCCACGCCCGCCGGCTCCATCACCGTCTTTTTCGAGGCGCTGATGTTGGAGACAATCACCATCGGCCGCCACGACAGGTCCTGGGTCTTGCGAAGCGTTTGCGCGGTGAATTTGGGAACGGCAAATACCAGCAAGACATCGGCCTTGGTTGCTGCGAGGTTCGACACCTGGGAGTCAACCGTCGGCGAGGTCACTTCATAGGACTGAGCCTCGACGACCTGGACACCACTGCCGGCCGCAGCACTCTTGAACGCATTGAGCAGCTCCTTGCCATAGTCGTCATTCTGGTAGAGCACGGCAACCTTGGCATCGGCCTTCTTCGATTTGACGAACTCGGCATAGATGCTGCCTTCCGTCGTGTAGGAAGGCTGCCAGCCGACGGTCCAGGGATATTTCTCCTGATCGGTGCTAAACGCCGACAACCCGCTCCCGACAAAAAGCTGCGGCACGCCGCGCTTGTTGAGATAGTCCCGGATTGCAAGGCCCGTGGCGCTGCCAAGCGGGCCGATCACGAGCGCGACCTGATCGCGTTCGACGAGACGGTGCGCCTGCTCCACCGTGCGGGGAGGCGAATAGCCGTCGTCGTAGTAGGTGTACGCGATCTTGCGGCGCTTGCCGTCACCCATCAGCACGCCGCCCTCGGCGTTGACGGACTTGAAATATGCCTCCTGCATCGCGCAAATCGTCACGAAGGAGGCGATCGGGCCGGTGCTCGGGCAGATGCCGCCGATCTTGATTTCGGTGTCGGTGATGCCGGGTGCGGCAGTCTCGGCCCAGGCTGAGGACGCCGCCATGATCGAAATGGAAGCTGTAAGGGCGAGCTGTCTGGCCACCCTGAAACCAACGCCATGCATTGAACGCAACTCCTTTTTTCACGAGGCGGGAAGTGCCGCTTTCGTCTTTGTTTCTCGCCACAACGGCCGGCTGGGCTAAGCCACCGAGCCCTTGCCCTGCAATGATTCGACCAGCTTGTTGACGGCAATCGTCGCGCCTTTGCCTGCCTCGTTGCCGAAAATCAGCCGCGCAAACTGGCCGCCCAGATAGGGATGCAGGCCCATGTCGTAGAGCGCGAGGAAGTTGCGGGTTTCGATCGCGTGACGTTCATCGGCGCGAAGCGGATAGCGGCCGAGCACGGCGGCTTCATTGGCCGAAAACTCCTCGCGCAGCGCTACCGACCACTTCAGGTCCTGGATCAGATCGTGGATTGCGAGCGCCGGGTTGAATTTCTCAAGTCCCATCAGGGGCTCCTCTCACGCTGCCGCGCGCTTTTTCGGATGGTTCGCGTTCATGTCCCACAGGACCGCGCCGACACCGCATTTGAAGTCCTTGTAAACGGTGTAGCCGAAGCTCTTGCCCGGCCTCGAGCCGATCGCGCCGAGGACGACGACCCATGCCAGCAGCTCGGCGGTGCCGCCGGACCCTGCCGCCTCCATTTTCTCCAGCGTCAGCTCGTTGAGCAGCCGCTCGTGGTTTCCGGAGGCGGCGAGTTCGAGAAACCAGCGATCGAACACCTCGTCGATGAAATAGTAGCGCGCGCCGCCGGGCTCATGGCTCAGGCCGCCCGAGCCGAGAAGGGCCACGCGCATGTCGGGCGGCAGGTCATGACGGATGAAGTCGCCGAGCGCCTTGCCGACGGCATAGCACCGGTGCTGATCCGGGATCGGCGGCACCGTGCAATTCTGCAGGACCGGCACCATCGGGATTCCGGTGCCGGCGATGTTGGTGAGAAGCACGGGCACGGAGATGTTGTCGTCGAATTTGAGATTTTCGTTCTGCGCGAACATGCGAATGCCGCGCCTCGTCATGCCGTTAAATAACGCCGCCGCGATCTCCGGCGAGCCCTTCACCGCATAGTCCTCGCACCCGATCCAGGGCTTGAACCATTCAAAGGGGCCGCGGTGCTCGGCGGCCATGCCGATCAGGAAGTCGGGGTAGGCGCGGACGCGGCTGTTGGCGAGATGATCGTTCGCAAAGACGATCAAGACGTCGGCCTTGGCCTGCGTGATGGCGTCGGCCAGATTGCGGTAGGTGGTGGTGACGACGTCCTTCACGTCGGCCGGCGCGGCCTCAAGCAAGCCAATCAGGCCTGGTGCATGCGGCGCGCCGGCAGCAAATACGATCTCTGCCATGACATCCTCCAGATTTGTTCCAACGCTGACCCATAATTCCAAGCTTGTCAATATTTTCCAAAATCTGTTTTCGTTTGGAAATTATCAAATAATCGTCGATAGTGCGGCAGCCGAGTCGCGACCCAAGGGCGCAATGACATGAAGAGCTTTTCCAAGGACTTGCCGAGGCGCTGGGGGCCTGCCGTCAATCCGTCGCGGGACGAGGAGCCGCGGACGTTGGCGGGCAGGGTCGCGAGGCAACTGCGGATCGATATCATCCGCCATCACCTTGCGCCCGGCGAGCGGCTGCAATTCGAAAAGCTCGGCAAGCGCTATAAGGTCGGCATCAGCCCGTTGCGGGAGGCGCTGTTTCAGGTCGCAGCGCAAGGTCTGGTCGTCGCCGAGGACCACAAGGGCTTTTTCGTCGCCCCCGTGCACTTTGACGAGATGCTCGACGTCTCTAATCTGCGCGCAAATCTCGAAACCTATGCCCTGCGCGGATCGATACAGGATGGACGGGAAGATTGGGAGGTGGATCTGCTCGCGGCTTTCCATCGCCTGAAACTTGCCGGTATTGCCGTATCGGCAGATCAGGAAGACGAGGACAGGCGCACCGAATGGGAGGATCGCCACCGCGACTTCCACTACGCGCTGTGCAAGGGTTGCGGCTCGCCCTGGCTCTTGCACTTCTTCAACGAACTCTACGATCACATGGAGCGCTATCGGCGCTACTTCTGGAAATATGCCGAACGGGCCGTTGCCGCCGACAGCGAGCATGAGGCGATCATGAAAGCCGCATTGGCGCGAGACGAGGAGCGCGCCACCAGCTTGCTGCAGGCGCACTTCCGCCGCCAGGCCAAGCTTACGATGATGCTGCGCAACAAGGTCGAACGCGCAACCTCAGCCGCCGAATAAATCTTGTCTAAACAGCGACGACGTCGTTTTGCATGGACGACGCTTCCCAGAGAACGCGGAGAGACACGAATGAAGAGTCGACTGCCGGGCTTCGATCCGCAGCTTTTTGCGGCAATCGATGAAGGCGCAAAGGTCTATGAATTATCCCACGCGATGGCGCCATCGATGCCGGTGTATCACCAGCACATTCCTTATTCCTTGGCGCTGCATCGGCGACACGGTGATCCGCATGCCGTCAAGCGCAAGGACGGTTCGAGCTTCGCCAACGAGGTCATAGTCACATCGGGACACTCAGGCACCCATATCGATGCGTTGGGACATTTCTCGCGGAACGGCTGCCTCCATGGCGGCATCAAGGTCTCCGATGTGGAAACCCGCGATGGCTATCGAGAGCTTAATGCGGCCGACATTCCGCCCATCTTCCAAAGTGCAGTCGTGATCGACATCCCCGCTGCAAAGCGTGTTGATTGCCTGGCGCCCGGTGAGGAAATATCAGTTTCGGACATCGAAAAGGCCCTGGCGCTTACCGGTGTGGAGATCGCGGCGGGAGATGCGGCGCTGATCCGTACGGGCTGGTCAAAACACTGGTCCGACGCGGAGACTTTCATCGGCCGCCGCGGTGGTATGCCCGGCCCTGGTGAAAATGCCGCGCGATGGTTGGTTTCCCGCGGCGTCACGTTAGTAGGTTCCGACACGCCAGGATTCGAATGCCTGCCGCCCCCCGGGCTTTCCGTTCACGCCATCATGTTGGTCGACGAGGGCATCCACATCATGGAGAACCTCAACCTGGAGGAGATCGTGCTGGCGCGCCGCCCTCGCGTGCTATTCGTGGCGTTGCCACTGCGTCTTGCGGGATCGACTGGCTCGCCCATCCGGCCGATCGCCATCGTGTAGAGCGGCATCTCAGTGGGAGCGGCCGGCCTTGTATTCCCAGCGCGGCCTTACTGGCCCCTCCGAACGCCGATTTTCCAGAAATGGGCGATCTGCTCAGAACGCTACGGCGTCAATACGACAAGCCTTTTGCTTTGGTGGCTTATGGGAGTGCAGCGGCGCGCTGGACAGAAGAGGTGGAGGGCGCGAACATTCCTGTTTATTTGACTGTTCGAGCCGGCATGCGTGCACTGGCCATGGTTGCGAGGGCTATCTTATAGGTCGCCATGAGGAACTGGCGGCGGTGGCTGGCTATCGCGCGAATGCGAAGAGGCCGCTTGCTGATGTGTACATGGAAGGCTCCCTTTATTCGGGTCCTTGACGGCGCAGTTTACTTGCGAGGGTTACGGACAATTCGTGATCGTCGACCGGGCCACATGGCGCGTACCTCACTCATACGAGTTGCATGTGGCTATTGATCGCCAATGTACTTATTGGCCGATTGCGAAGGCGCTACCGACAAAAGAGCATCTTTGATCAAAAGTCGAAGAAACAAAGAATAACACTGCTGTTGTTGATATGAGTCAATCAGATCGCCTCGCTGACAGGAAAATTTCGGCGTCGCTCAGAAGGGACGCCCGCGCTTGTCGCCCCGATTCAAATGAACTGGACGCGCATCCCGCACATGCCAAGCATGATCACTGTCGCAACGATCCCCGCGCCGACCGCGCCGCCGATCATGAAACGGTCGGCAAGCGTCTTGCTGACGCCATGCGCCAGAATGACCGCACGCGCTCCAGCCGCCAGATGCGCGAGGACGAAGAATACACCGAGCCAATAATGCGGCACGAGGCGGATGTTCCACGGGTCCTTGACGAGGCCAGTGGGCGCGCCCGTTGCGAAGCTCCATCCGGTGTCGATGCCGAGATACGTCCGTGCGAAAATGAAGACCGAGTCCATGTGGCCCAGCACGTAAAAGGCGAGGTAGACGCCCGAGGCGATCTGGAAGGTACGGAAGCGGTCGCTGGGCGCCCCCGTGAGACGCCAGACGAAGAAGAGCCCAGTGCCAATCTGGAAGAGGAAGAGCGCCACCACCAGCGGCTGCACGATGTCGGTGCGGTAGACGTGGCGGAACACTTTCATCACGGCGTCGTACGTCCCTGCGCCCGCGGGAAACATCAAGTGGTTGGCGATGTGGAGTGCCAGGAAGATCATCACGAGGGCGAGCGCCGACACGCCGTGGGCGACGCGCAGCGGCACTGGAACGAAGTGCGCCGCGATCCTCGCGGGAGCGTCATTGTCGGACCGCAGCAGCAGCGCGAGCACAATCGTCCAGCACATGACCCAGAGCCACGTGTCGGGCACCGGATCGTGTAGCATGTAGAGAACGACGCCGACGAAGGTGAACAAGGTTGGCGCCGCGACGGCAAGCAGGGCGGCGCGTTTTGCGCGCAATTGCGTCACAGTCGGCCGGCCGATCCCGGAGAGGGACATCGCGGCGAGTATTGCGATCAGCGGCACCGCGAAGGCCAGCGCAAGGCACACCGCCGCGCTCAGCCAAGACAGGGCAAAAGCGCCCGCACCGACATCCGGGATGCGCGTGACGCTGGCGTTGAAGCCCTTGAGGGCGAAGGGGTAGAGCAACGCTGCGAGCGGCGAGGCCAGCATCGGGAGTCGCGCCTTGACGCCGGTGTCGCCCGCGGTCCTGGTGTGAGCTGTGATCGACATCATCCCTCCCTGCGCGAGACTCTGCTGCCGCGGCGGATCAGCTTCGCGCTGTCAGCGGCCACATCGCCGCCGCGCCGCCTAGAAGCGTGATGACCTCGCCAGGGACGCCTTCAGGCCCAAACGGCTCGCGCGATCTGCTCAGGCTTGATGGGGGTCGAGTTGAATTCGACCTTGAGATGGGACAACGCATCGCAGACAGCGTTTGCGATAACGACGGGCGGAGCAATAGCGCTTCCCTCACCGACCCCTTTGACACCGAACGGATTCAGGGGAGACGAAAAATGAAGATGCCTCAGCTCCATATGTGGCACATCGCTCGCCCCGGGCACGAGATAGTCCATAAAGGACCCGACCAGCAGTTGGCCTTCTGAATCGTAAGCCATCTCCTCAAGCAAGGCTCCTCCGAGCCCCTGCGCGGCGCCCCCGTGAATCTGCCCCTCAACCAGCATCGGATTAATGACCACGCCGCAATCGTGTACGATCACGTATTTTTCGATCTCGATCCGTCCAAGCTCCGCATCGACCTCGATGAGCGCCGCATGCGTGGCATAGGCCCAGGTAACCGTGGGCGGTTCGAAATATGCCGTTTCTTCGAGACCGGCAGAGATGCCCTCCGGTCGCTCATGATCCCAGCCGGGACGAGCCGCTTTGGCTATTCTGGCAAGAGGCAGCTCCCTCCCGGGCACACCTACCAGCCCCACCGCACCGTTGCGCAACTCGAGATCGACGGGGGAGCACTCCAGGATGTTCGCCGCGATCGCAAACACCTTCTTTTGCAGCACTTCGCTCGCATTGTAGATCGCACCCGAGAGGTTGACGGTACTTCTGCTCGCAATCGTGCCGAACCCAATCGAGATCACGCTGGTGTCGGCCAGCGCGACAACAACGTCCTTGGGGTCGACCTTCCAGGTATCGGCCACGATTTGCGCAAAGATTGTTTCCATGCCCTGTCCCTGCGGGCATGCGCCTCCAGCGAGATAGATTTTTCCGCTCGGATCGATGCGCACCGTCGCGCTTTCAAATGGACCGACGCCAGTGCCTTCCACGTAGCAGCCCAGCCCAAGTCCGAGAAAGCGCCCCTGCGCGCGGGCGGCCCGCTGCCTTTCACGAAATGCTTCAAGGCCGCCGATGGCCGACAACGCCTGACGAAGCGATTCCGGATAGTCGCCGCTGTCGTAGACGATCGGCTCGCCGTCGCGATAGGGAATGCCAAGACGATAGGGCATTTCTGCAAGCGGGATGAGGTTTCTCATCCGGACGACCGCGGGATCGAGGCCGAGCTCGGCCGCGATCAGATCCATCACGCGCTCCATTGCGAACGTCGCTTCCGGCCGCCCCGCGCCGCGATACGGCGCATTCGGAACCTTGTTGGTGACTACGATACGCGAACGAACCGAGAAGTGGTCGAATTTGTAGGGCCCCGGCAAGTGGACAGCCGTGTTGTAGGCGATGCCGGAACCGATCGGATTCCACGCGCCACAATCCACCATGAACTCATCACGAAACGCCAGCAGGCGTCCTTCGTCGTCGAAGCCAAACTCGACGTCGTGAGTCTGGTCGCGCGAATGACAGGCACTCATGAAATGCTCGTGCCGGTCTTCAATCCATTTGACCGGGCGTCCGACCTCTCGCGCCAGGAAGGGGATCAGCAAATCCTCCGGATAAACGTGTCCTTTGACGCCGAATCCTCCGCCGACATCGAGGGCGATGCTGCGAATACTGGCCTCAGGCAGCTTGAGGACGGTGGACGCTTCGCGACGGAGCCAGTGAATGACCTGACACGATGACCAGATGGTGATTGAATCCGCTCTCTCGTCGTGCATCGCCACGACGCCGCGGCACTCCATCGGAATCGCGGCATAGCGATGATGGTAGAAGCGACGCTTCAATCGGTGCGGCGCCTGAGCCAACGACGATTCTACATCACCCTTCTCCACCGAAAAGTCGCCGATCAGGTTGGTTCCATACTGCTCATGCAGGACAGAGCAATCATCGGCCAGTCCCAATTCGGGATCAACGACCGCGGGCAACGGCTCGATGTCGACCGTTACCAGCTCGGCCGCGTCCTCGGCGAGATAACGGCTCTCGGCGAGAATGACCGCGACGGCCTCCCCCACATGCCGCACCTTGTCGTGAGCGAGCAGCGGTTGTTGGGGATTGAGAAATTTGTGCTGAACGCGGCTGGTCCATTTTCGGGGCAAGGACAATTGCGTGTCCGGAACGGGCGGCAGCAGCTTTGCGAGATCTGGCCCGGCAATCGCGTAGACAACCCCCGGGGACGCCAAAGCCCGTGAAAGATCGACGGACTTGATCCGCCCGTGAGCGACCTGGCTGCGAACGAACGCGGCGTGCAACATTTCCGGGAGCTTGAGATCGGCGATGAACTCGCCTTTGCCAGTCAAAAGACGCCGGTCTTCCTTCCTCAGAATTGACTTTCCGATGAATCCGCCATTCGCCTCAGACATCGGCCAACGCTCCGAGCTTCTTTTCGCCGCGCATCTTCTCGGCCGCATCCAAGACCGCCTTGACGATGTTCTGGTAGCCCGTACAGCGGCACAGCACGGCGGAAAGTGCTTCCCTGACTTCGGCTTCGGTTGGCGAGGCATTGGTCTTCAGAAAATCGATGACGGTCGCCAGCATGCCGGGCGTACAGAAGCCACATTGCAAGGCATGATTTTCGTGAAACGACTTTTGCACGGGATGAAACTGTCCCTGAAGGGACAGCCCTTCGATGGTCGTCACCTCGGCGCCGTCCGCTTGCGCGGCCAGCATGATGCAGGATCTCACGGCTTCACCATTGACGAGGATGGTGCAGACACCGCACACGCCGTGCTCGCAGCCGATATGTGTCCCCGTCAAATTCAAATGATCGCGAAGGAAATCGGCCATCAGCGTACGAGACTCGCAATGCCCCACATAGTTCTTGCCGTTCACCTTGAGACGAATGTCGACTGATTTTGCCATAGCTTTGCTTTCCGCACGTCACACCGTTCAAGCCGATCCTTTAGACTGCACGGCCCGTTTCAGCACGCGCGCGGTAAGCACCTTGGTGAGGTGGCGCCGATACTCCTCGCTCGCGTTGCGATCGGAAACCGGCTCCACAGCTTCGGCAGCTGCCTTGGCCGCCCTTTCAATCACATTTGCGTCTACAGCTTTTCCCTCGAGCGCCTCCTCGGCCATGGTCAGACGGCTCGAGAACGACGAAACGCCCGCGGTCGCGATTCTGGCCTTTTCGCAACGCCCATCCTTCACAACCAGCATCGCCGCGACCGCCGCGATCGCAAAATCGCCGTGCCGCCGCGAGAATTCCTCGACCGCAAACCGCGCCTCGGACCGCATCACGGGGAAACGCACCTCGGTGAGCATTTCGTCATCGGCAAGACTGGTCGTCATCGCGTCGAGAACCAGTTCGGCCGCCGGAATCGTGCGCTCGCCGTTTGGCCCATGCACGAGTACTTCGCCTTCCAGGACCTGCAGGACCATCGGAATCTCTGCGGCGGAATCGGCGTTCGCCAGCGAGCCGCCGATCGTTCCGCGCGAACGCGTGGGAAGATGCCCTACCATCTTGATCGCTTCATGCAAGAGCGGCAGGTCTCTGGCGACGATGGGAGAGAATTCGAGTGAGCGCTGCCGCGTCATGGCGCCGATATGCACCCGTCCGTCCACTACCTTGATGAAGGCGAGTTCCGGAATGCGGTTCAGATCGATGATGACCTCGGGGGCAGCAAGCCGGAAGTTCATCATTGGAAGCAAAGTCTGACCACCCGCCAGCAGCCGCGCGTCACCCCCGTGACGCTTAAGCAGCACCATCACGTCATCGATCGTCGTGGGAGCGTAATAATCGAACGCCGCGGGTTTCATACTGGCTCCAACAGGACCAAGCTATCCGACGTGCTTCGGACGTGCCGGTTGGCTTGGTGCCCCGAATGCGGGATCACAGGCATCGCTTTTTCATCCGGCCGCTCTTGCGGGATTCGCATGCTCGGAACTCCCTGGCCTCGCGACATGGACTACCGCCCCTTTTGGGAGCGTTGCGAGACATGCCAGGGTAACATCCAGCGCTCGATCGCCTCGATGATGAAGAACATGATGGTACCGAGAACGCCAAGCACCAGGATGGCGGCAAACGCGCGAGTGCTGTTGAAGGTCGCCTGGCTCGTCAAGATGACGTAACCCAGCCCCTGTTCGCCGGCGACGAATTCTCCGACGATCGCACCAATCAGCGCAAACGAGATACCTATCTTCGCTCCCGCGAATACGCTCGGCAGCGCATTCGGAAAACGAACCTTCAACATGATGTCGCGGCGCGGCGCACGCGCTGACCGGGCCAGATCAATCATGTCGTTGTCGATGGCACGCAGACCTACCGTCGTGTTGATCACAATCGGAAAGATGGCGATAATTGCCGCAATCGCGATTTTCGGTGCTCCGCCGGTTCCGAGCCAGATCACGAACAGGGGCGCGAGTGCGACCTTCGGTATGGAGTTGGTTGCCACCAGCAAGGTGTAGAACGTGCGGTCGATGAAGCTCGACGACACGATGGCAATGGCGGCAAGGACTCCCCCGACCAGCGCAATCAGGAAGCCGACGCTCGTGACGTACAGCGTGTACAGGGACTGCTTTCCGAAGAAGATCGGATTGCCGATGATGTCCGAAAGCACAATCGTCGGCGCCGGCAACAGGAAGCTACGGATGCCGAAGATACGCACAGACATTTCCCACACCACGACGAGAACCGCCAGAACGACGATGATCGTGCGAGTTTGCTCCGTTTTGCGCCAGTAATTCATGGGCTCATTCTGCTTTGACAAGCCCCATCGACGCGAAGAGATGACGGATGTGCTGGACATACTTTCCGAATTCCTCAGTTTGACGAATGCTGAGCGGACGAGGCCGGGGAATATTGATCGGAACGATTTCCGCGATGCGACCGGGATTTCGCGCCATCACCACGACGCGGTCCCCCAGATATACGGCTTCATCGATACCGTGCGTGATGAAGATGATCGTCTTGCGCGTCTCGTACCAAAGTCGCTCCAGCTCCGCATTGAGGTCGTCACGCGTCATGGCATCGAGGGCACCGAACGGCTCATCCATCAACAAGAGATCAGGATCGACGATCAACGCGCGGCAGATGGCCACACGCTGGCGCATGCCGCCGGACAGTTCCCAGGGAAAGCGGTGCGCATAGCCGTCAAGCCCATAATCCTTGAGCAATCTGAGCGCGCGTTGTTCATAGTCCTGACGGCGCAATCCCCTGAATTCGACCAAGACCAGTACGTTGTCGAGGACGGTTCGCCAATCGAACAGAACGTCGCGCTGAAAAACGATCGCCATGTTGTCCGGCGGGGTCTGAACCTGTTTGCTCCGGATCGAGATCGACCCGGAGCTGACGGCCTGAAGTCCTGCAACGCACTTGAGCAGCGTGCTTTTCCCGCAGCCCGACGGGCCGACGATGCTGACGAATTCGCCGGCCGCGATGTCAAGATCAATGCCCTTCAGCGCGGAAATCGGACTCCCGTCGGCCGCGTATGTTTTTTCGACACCATGGATCGAAATGTAGGCGGGGTCGCTGGATCGGATAACCGACTCAGATTCCATCGGCCCGCTCCTGACGAGGCGCAATGTCATGACTTAACGAGGTCGTTGGTGAAGAAGTCGTTGATATTGGCATCCACCTTAACCTGACCGGCTTCCTGCATCATGGCGAGCGTTTTCTTCCAGTCATCCGCGGATTGCCAGCCCAGCGGCTTACCTTTGGTGTTTTCCGTCTCGAAGAACTCCTTGCAGAGCGCAGTCTGCCCCCTGAGGATATCGAAATTAAGCTGCTTGTCAGGACGATTTGCCATAATGGCCCGCGCGCCTTCGTCGATGTGAGCGGGATCGGCGAAAATGTACTCCCAGGCACGGCTTTGATTGGCGACCAGCTTCGTGAGCAGCGCCTTGCGCTTTTTCAGCGTCGCATCCGTGGCAATCAGGCCGTAGCTCGGAAAGGCAATTCCGACATCGGCGGCCAGGAGCGAGCGCGCCGGCCGCGCCTGCTCGACATAGGGCTCACCGAATTCCTTTAGCGACATGAAACCGTCGGCACCGCCCGATGCATAGGTCGGAACCATCGCCGCGGGGGAAACCATCACCACGTTGACCTTGTCCGGTCCCTCGCCGCGCTCGAAGCCGATGCGCTTCAAATACACATCCACGAAGGGAGCCCACGGACTGTTGGCGAAACAGACGATCTTCTTACCCGCAAGTTCCTTCGGGGTCTTTGCACCGGTCTTGGCATCGACCAATGTCGCGAGGTCGCCCTTCCTGAGATAACCGGCAAATGAAGTGACGGGGAGCCCCTGCGAACGGGCGATAGCCAGCATCCCCAGTTGGACAAGGCCCACATCGACATTGCCTGCGGCCACCAGATTGATCGTATTGAGCGTGCCGGTGCCGTCCTGCAGGTCGATGTTCAGCCCATCATCCTTGAACCACCCCTTTGCCATCGACAGATGCAGGGCAGACTGAACACCCCAGGGCGCGAAGTCGACGCGAACGGATAGCGGTTCTTCCGCAATAGCGCGCCCACTGCGCAGGACAAATGGAGCGGCCGCAACGGCGCCCAGGACTGCACGGCGTGTGAAGTCTGATAAATTCCTTGAACCGGAAATGACGGGCACGGCTCTCTCCTCGGGCGGGTTTTTTGTTGGCGGGTTCGTCGGCTTCGACATCAGACCAATTTGCTCCATCCTATGGGTTAACTGTCTAGTCAGTCAACTGACCGGCACACTCTATTTCGAAGCAACAACAGCGCCATGGGCGCCGGGCGTCGTTCGACGGGCAACCAACCGAAGATACCGCCCGACAAGCGCTTTCGGCATGTTTCGTCCTAAGACAAACGGCTCGCGATGTCGCGCACCGCGACGTAGGCAAAGACAATCGCCGGCCCCAATGTGATGCCCGGCCCGGGATAGTTCCCGCCCATGACCGAATGCATGTCATTGCCGCAAGCGTAGAGCTTCTCGATCCGACTCCCATCCTGACGCAGCGCGCAGGAAGATTCGTCTGTGACGAATCCCGTCGCAGCGCCGATATCCCCGGGAAAGAGCCGAACGGCGTAAAACGGCGGCGTTTCGATCGGGCCGAGGCACGGATTTGGCGCATGTTTCATGTCGCCCGCTGTAATCCGTTGATAGTCGGTGGAGCCCCGCCCAAAATCCTCATCGATTCCCGTCCTGGCGAATTGGTTGAAGCGCGTTATCGTCTCGACAAGGTTAGCCTGATCGCTCCCCAGCTTGGCGGCAAGCTCGGGGAGGGTTTCTGCCCGCGTCAAATAGCCATCCCTGAGAAATGGCGCACGGCCCCAACGACCGGGCCTCACCATTCCGAGCCCATACTTCCTGAGCGCGGTTTCGTCCGCGATCAGGTAAGCGGGAATCGACGGCGATTTCGCATCGGCACGCTTTCGTACCGAGACCGGCGTCCGGAGAGCACTGTCGCGGCCGTCATCTCCATGACGCGCGCCCAATCCGGAAAGCAGTTCGTGAAGCTGGCCGGTATGGCCGGGGGCGCCGGGGCAGTATTCCGCTACAGGCTGACGCAACATCCTGGCCCGCAGTTGCGGATTCCGGTTGAAGCCGCCCGTAGCAGAAATAAGCCCACCACGGCAGGAGATTTGACGCGTGACGCCGTCCTGCTTAAGCGAAACGGACGAAGGGCTGCCTTTGTCGGCGTCGATTGCCGTGACGGTCAGCCTGACGGGAATCATAAAGTTGTGATCCTGTGCACCAGTCCACCAATCTCGTATTATTTCAGTTGAACGTTTATTCAACATCAGTTTATGATCAAACGCAATCTCGACTTTCGTGACCGAGGCACGGTACACCTTCCCATCAGGAAATTTGCGCGTTTGCGCAGCAACATTGATACATTAAGCCAAGAATTGGGTTCGCCTATCAGATTCTTCCGGAGACATCCTTGGCACGTCGGCACAACGATCCCGCTCGAACCCGAGACCAGATACTCATCAGAGCAACGGAAGAATTTGCCCGG
>Ga0070679_100003578_pt1 | contig 14223 bp, 10 predicted proteins | sample KBSC63BmetaG_FD_65652 | JGI IMG/M metagenome (GOLD analysis project Ga0070679, IMG submission 65652) | Corn rhizosphere microbial communities from Kellogg Biological Station, Michigan, USA - KBS C6-3B metaG | ecosystem: Host-associated > Plants > Roots > Rhizosphere | place: USA: Michigan... | reverse complement strand
GTCACCCTCGCGGCGCTTGAGAAGTACGACGAGCTCGGCGAGCTGGACGCGGCCGACGGCTGGAACGCCGCCGCCTGGGAAGACGCGCTCGATGAGTACTTCGAGGAGCACGACGAGATCGGCACGGGCCCGGACGCCCGCGGCCCGGCGATGCTGATCATCGACGAGGGCAAGACCACCTGGACGGTCCGCCAGATCTTCGCCGACCCGGCGGGCGACCACGACTGGGGTGTCTCCGCCACGGTCGACCTGGCCGCCTCCGACGAAGAGGGCACGGCCGTCATCCACGTCACCGACGTCGGCCAGCTCTAAGTGAATAATCGCTTGAGCGGCCGGGTGCGTCGCCGCTAGCGTGGGCTGCTCGTGGAGACCGATCCGCAGGTAGTCGCCCGGCTGCGCGCCGCCGGGTGCGTGTTCGCCGAGGAGGAGGCCGCGATCCTCGCGGCCTCTGCCGACACGCCTGCCCAGCTTGACGCCATGGTGGCGCGGCGGGCCGGCGGGGAGCCGCTTGAGCAGGTGGTCGGCTGGGCCGAGTTCGCCGGGCTGCGGGTGCTCGTCGATCCGGGTGTGTTCGTGCCGCGCAGGCGCAGCGAGTACCTGGTCGAGGTCGCGGTCCGGCTGGCCGGACGGCAGGGCGACGCCGTCCCCCGCGTCGTCGTCGACCTGTGCTGCGGCACCGGCGCGCTCGGGCTCGCCGTGGCGGTTGAACTGGCGGGCGACGCCGACGGGCCCGCGTCCGCCGTGGTCCGGCTCCGCGGCGTCGAACTGCATGCGGCCGACCTGGACCCGGCCGCCGTCGCGTGCGCGCGGCGGAACGTCACGCCGGCCGGCGGGCACGTGTACGCGGGCGACCTGTTCTCGGCGCTGCCCGTCTCGCTGCGGGGCCGGATTGGCGTGCTGATCTGCAACGCGCCGTACGTGCCGACGTCGGAGATCGCGTTCATGCCGGGCGAGGCGCGCGATCACGAGGCGCTGATGGCACTGGACGGTGGCGCGGACGGACTCGCGGTCCTCCGGCGGGTCGCCGCCGCCGCTCCCGCGTGGCTCGCGCCCGGCGGCGTGCTGCTCGTGGAGACCAGCGAGCGGCAGGCCCCGGCCATGGCCGCCGCGATGGACGCCGCCGGGCTCGCGGCGCGCGTCCACAGCGACGACGAGTGGGGCGCTACGGTGGTCACCGGCGCCCGGAAGGCGTGACCGCACGAACCCGTGAACGGAAAGATAGTGGATGGCCAGGAGGCCTATAGACCTTATGATCCAGCGTCTTCGGGATACGGCTAGGAGATAGCTTCGTGGGCATGGCATTGAAGGTCGGCGAGGCGGCGCGGCGGGGACGGCTGGTGGAGCGGCACCTGCTCGCCGCGCCGGCCGCCACGGCCGCCGAGGTCGCCGAGTCGCTGGTGGCGTTGCACGCGACCGATCCGATGACCGTGTACCTGTCGGCGTGGGCGCGGAGCCGGTGCACCGCCGAGGACATGGACGCCGCCTTGTACGCGGAGCGGGCCCTGGTGCGCATGCTTGGCATGCGGCGCACGGTGTTCGTGGTGCCCGCCGCGCTGACGGACGTGGTGCAGGCGGCCTGCACCGACGACGTCGCCAGGCGGATCCGGCGGCAGCTGGAAAAGGACCTGGTCGGCGGCGGGGTCGGCGACGGCGACGCGGGCGGCTGGCTGCGGTCCGTGGAGGACGGGGTGCTGCGGGCGCTGGCCGCCCGGGGCGGCGGCGCCACCGGAGCGCAGCTGTCCACGGACGAGCCGCGGCTGCGGACGCAGCTGGTCTACGCGGCCGGCAAATCGTACGGCGGCGCGGCCAACGTCACCTCGCGGGTGCTCGTGCTTATCGCCGCCGAGGGGCGCATGGTCCGCGGTCACCGGCGGGGCGGTTTGACGTCCGGGCAGTTCGAGTGGTTCCTGCCGGAGAAGTGGCTGCGCCACCGTGCCGACTTGGGGGCCGACTCGGGGGCCGACGCGGGCGCTGATCCTGGCGCGGGCCTCGGCGCCGGGGTCGACGCGGGCGCCGCCCGGGCCGAACTGGCCCGGCGGTGGCTGACCGCCTTCGGGCCGGGCCTGGTCTCCGACCTGCAGTGGTGGGCGGGCTGGACGGGCGCCCAGACCAAGGCGGCGCTCGCGGCCCTGCCGGTCACCGAGGTCGACCTGGACGGGCAGACCGGGGTCGCACTGGCGGACGACCTCGAATTCCCGGTGGACGCGTCCCCCGTGGCCGCGCTGCTGCCCGCGCTTGACCCCACGCCGATGGGCTGGCAGTCGCGGTCGTGGTACCTCGGCCCGCACACGCCGCAACTGTTCGACCGGACGGGAAACGTCGGGCCGACTGTGTGGTGGGCGGGCCGCGTGGTCGGCGGCTGGGCGCAGCGCGCGTCCGGCGAGGTGGTGTACCGGCTGCTCGAGGACATCGGGGCGGACGGTGCGGCGGCGGTTGCCGCCGAGGCGGCCGCGCTCGAGGCGTGGCTGGGCGCGTCCCGGGTCACGCCCCGCTTCCGCACACCTCTGGAGCGCGAACTGTCGGCCTAACGGCCGGTGCGGGCCGGCCGGCCCCAGGGGGCGGGACTGGTCTCCGCGGCGATCGCACAGATGGCCGCCGAGTCCACGCCGACGGACAGACAACGTGGAAACATTGCATCCGGCGGAAACAAAACACCTCTCCTGCGTGCTTTCTTTCCGCCGGATGCGGAGTTTCCGGCTAGCGCGGAGTTTCCACGATAATCAGCGGCCGCGAGCCGTGAAAGGGCGTGACTCGCGTTAGCGGAGTTGCCAGGTGGGGCCCGTAGGGGTGTCCGTCACCTGGACGCCGAGGGCGTCGAGTTCGGCGCGGATCTCGTCGGCGCGCGGCCAGTTCTTCTCCTTGCGGGCCTGGGTGCGCTCGGCGATCAGCCGCTCGATCGCCGCGACTTCCTCCGGTGCGAGGTCATCGGCCGGGCGGCGCTGGTCCACCTCGGCCGGGTCAAGGTCGTCGAGGCGCAGGCCGAGCAGCGCGTCGGCGGCGGCCACGACCACGCGGAGACCCTCGGTGCTTATGTCCCGGTCGCGGAGCGCTTCCTGCAGGGTGGCCAGCAGCTTCGGCGTCGCGAGGTCGTTCGCGATCTCGCCGTCGATCGCCTCGACGTACGCGAGCGCCGCCTTGTCCGCGTCCGCGACGAGGGCTCGTGCCGACTCGTAGGTCTCGACCACGGGCAGCGGCCGCAGCGGCGCGACGCGCGCGATCAGGCGGCGCAGTGTCGCCTGGGCGGCGTCCACCCCGGCGGCGGTGAAGTCGAGCTGGCTGCGGTAGTGGCCGCCGAGCAGGAAGAGCCGGTAGGCAATCGGGTGGTAGCCGGCCTCGACTAGGTCGGCGAGCCGCGGCACCGGGCCGGACGACTTGGCGATCTTGGCGTTGTTGAGCAGCAGGAACTCGTTGTGCAGCCAGTGGCGCACCCACGGCTGCCCGTCGTGCAGGAACGCCTCGGACTGGGCGATCTCGTTGACGTGATGCAGCTCGCGGTGGTCGACGCCGCCGGTGTGGATGTCGAAGTGCTCGCCGAGCAGCGCCATCGACATCACCGAGCATTCCAGGTGCCAGCCGGGCGCGCCCCAGCCCCACGGGGAGTTCCAGCGCATCACGCGGTGGACGCCCGGCTCCTCCGCCCGCCAGAGCGCGAAGTCGCTGTTGTGCTTGCGGCCCTCCACGTGCTCGACGCGGCCGGTCTCCCGCTGGCCGGCGAGGTCGAGCAGGGCCAGGGTGCCGTAGCCGGGGGACTTGGACGTGTCGAAGTACAGGCCGGACGGGAGCCGGTAGGTGTAGCCGAGCTCCTCGAGCCGGATCGCGAACGCGATCATCTCCTCGACGTACTCGCTGGCCCGCGGGTTCAAGTCGGCGGGCAGCACGTTGAGCGCGGCCAGGTCGGTGAAGAACGCATCCGTGTAGTGCGCGGCGATGTCGGCGACCGTGCGGCGTTCCTTCGCCGCGGCGACCTCAAGCTTGTCCTCGCCGGTGTCGGAGTCGGCGACCGCGTGGCCCACGTCGGTGATGTTCGTGACGTGCCGCACCGGAATGCCCTTCCAGCGCAGCGCGCGGCGCAGTGTGTCCGCGAACACGTACGCCCGCATGTTGCCCAGGTGCGGGTAGGAGTAGACGGTCGGCCCACAGCTGTACATTCCCACGACATCGGCGGACGGCGTGAAATCCTCGGTCTGCCGTCCGAGCGAGTTGTAGAGCCTGAGCTGATGACCTGTCACCCATGCCATGATAGAGGCGGACGGGGAGTCACGGGCGCGGGTGACACGGGCTAGGAGTACAGCTCCTCGATCTCCTTGGCGTAGCGGTCGATGATCACCCGGCGGCGGCGCTTCAGCGACGGGGTGAGTTCGCCCGACTGCGCGGTCCACTCGGCGGGCAGCAGCGTGAACCGGCGCACCCGCTCGGGCCTGGCCAGGTGCGAGTTCGCCGCCTCGACGCCCCGCCCGACCTCGGCGAGCACGTCGGGGTGGGCGGCGAGGTCGGCGAGCGAGTCGAACGCGATGCCGCGCGCCCGCGCCCAGGCGGGGGTCGTCTCCGGGTCGAGCACGAGCAGCGCGGTCACGTAGTTGCGCCGGTCGCCGACCGCGCAGGCCTGGCCGATCAGCGGGTGGCGCTGCAGCTCGTACTCGACCAGGGCGGGCGAGACGTTCTTGCCGCCCGAGGTGATGATGAGCTCCTTCTTCCTGTCGATGATCTTCAGGAACCCGTCGCCGTCGAGCTCGCCGATGTCGCCGGTGGCCAGCCAGCCGTCGGCGTCGATCGTCGCCATGGTCAGCTCGGGATCCTTGTAATAGCCGCCCATGACGAGCGGGCCGCGCACCAGGACCTCGCCGTCGTCGGCGATCCGCACCTCGACGCCGGGGAACGCCGTGCCGACCGCGCCCGTACGGGCCCGGGCGGGCGCCGCGAGCGTCGCCGCGTTCGACAGCTCGCTCATCCCCCACCCCTCGGTCAGCGGCACGCCGAGCGCACGGAAGAACGCCACGATCTCCGGGTCGATCGGCGCCGCGCCGCTCGTCGCGATCCGGCACTGGTCGAGGCCGATCCTGGTGAGCACCGCCGCCTTCGCCGCGTCCGGCATGCCCCGGACGGCCTCGGGGGCGACGTCGGGCAGCACGCCGCGCAGCGCGGCGTGCAGCTTCTCCCACACCCGGGGAATGCCGACGAGCGCCGTCGGGTGGGCCTGGGCCGCGATCTCGAACAACCGCAGCGGGTCCGGGCAGTAGGAAAGCGTTACCGCGTGGGCGAGCGGCCCCCAGTGGTCCACCGTGCGCCCGGTCACGTGCGCCATCGGCAGGTAGGAGACGAGCCGCGCGACTCCTTCGGGGCCGGTCTGCTCCGCGAGCGGTATCACCCGCAGCGTCGCCTCCTGGCCGTAGCGGACGTTCCGGTGGGTGATCATGACGCCCTTGGAGTGGCCAGTGGTGCCCGAGGTGTAGATCAGTGTCGCCAGCGTGTCCGGAGTTACCTGGCGCCACGCCCGTTCGAACGCGGCCGGGTCGCGGCCCGCCGCGGCGCGGCCGCGGTCGAGCAGTTCCGGCCAGGCGAGAATGCCGTTCTCGGCGGCCCGGGCCGCGCCGTCGGGGTGCGGCATCTCCTGCGCGCCGTCGCCGAACACCACGAGCGCGCGCAGCCGCGGTAGCCGGGCGCGGATCGAATCGAGCACGGGGAGGAACTCGCGCTCCACGAGGACCACGGTCGCCTCGCAGTGGCCGATCAGGTCGGCCGCCTGGTCGGCCGCGATCGTGGGATAGATGAACACCGGGACGCCGCGCGCGTGCATGACCGCGTAGTCGGCGATCGTCGCCTCTGACCGGTTGCGCGACCAGACCGCCGCGAACTCGCCCGGCCGCAGGCCGATCTCGGCCAGGCCGAGCGCCGCGTCCCGCACCCGCTCGTGCACCTGCCGGTAGGTCAGCGACCGCCACTCGCCGTCGGCCAGCCATCGGTGCGCGACGACGTCGGCCGCCTGCGCCACCGTCTCGGCGTAAGCGGTGAGGAGCGTTGAGCCCGCGATCTCGTGCTCAATCGAGGACCGCACGGCGGCCACGTCCTCGGAGACACCGGACCAGTCAGTGGAGGTCATGGCGATCATTGTGGCCCGCGCATCGCCCGCTGGCTAGGGCGAAGACCCATTCCCCGGCTAAGTCATGAAATATCCGGAATGTCGGGTGCGTAGCGCCCCACATTCCGGATGGAGAACCGTCAATCGTTCCCCTTCCCGTGCTTTTATCTCGCCTATTGATCTTGCTTTGATGACATGATTTCGCCCGACGGGTCCGTTACGGGAGGTTGCTCCTATGTGGGAACGCGCGGAGAAGCGGGGCATCGAGCGGCGGGATCTTGTCCGGGGGCCGGGGGACCGGCCGCGGCCCGACCTGCCGCCCGGTACGGACCTGCTCCCGGAGATCAAGCACATCGTGGTGCTGATGATGGAGAACCACTCCTACGACAACTACCTCGGCATGCTCGCCGGGCGGGGCGACGGACTGCCCGTCGACGCCTCGGGGACGCCGACCGCGGAGAACGTCCTGCCGGACGGCCAGCGCATCGGCGCGTGGCACCTGCCGTCGACGGTCCAGGCCGAGGGCAACCCGACCCAGACCTGGCACGCCAGCCACCTCGCGGACGGCGGCGGCACCTGCGGCGGGTTCGCCACGGCGGTCCGGCAGACCGTGCCAGGCGCCGACCCGGCCGTGCCCATGGGCTACTGGACCGAGGCGGACCTGCCGTTCTACTACGGGCTCGCGCGCACCTTCCCGGTGGCCGACCGCTGGTTCTGCTCCTGCCTGGGACCGACGTTCCCGAACCGGCGGTTCCTGATCAGCGGCACGGCGCACGGGCTGATCGACGACCTGCCCTGGGACCTGATCGACTACCCGCCCGCGGGCACGATCTTCGACGCCCTGTCCAGCCACGACATCTCCTGGGCGAACTACCACAACGTGCACCGGATCAGCGTCGTGCTGAAGCGGCTGCTCGGCGGCGGCGGGCTCGTGTTTTTCCGCCGGCTCGCGGCGATCGGCCGGGTGATTCCCTGGCTGGCCAACACGGTGCGCGGCAACAAGTCGTACACCGCCGACCTGTACCCGCTCGGGCTCGCCGGCGCCGTGCGGCACCTGCGGACCACCCCGCAGTTCTTCGCCGACGCGGCCGCGGGGACGCTGCCGGCGGTGTCGATCGTGGACCCGGACTTCGGCGCGTACTCGGAAGAGAACCCGCAGGACATCTCGAACGGCGAGGCGTTCGCCGCCGCGGTAATCAACGCGGTCATGCGCGGGCCCGCCTGGGAGTCGACGCTGCTGCTGTGGATCTACGACGAGCACGGCGGCTACTACGACCATGTGCCGCCGCCGCCCGCGGTCGCGCCCGACGACGTGCCCGCGCGGAACTGGCAGCTGGAAACGCCGTGGGTGCGGCGGCTCATCGGCTGGCTCGCGCCAAAGCAGCTCGCCAAGCTCGCGGAGATCGACGACGGGCCGGTGACCTACGACCGTTACGGGTTCCGGGTGCCCGCGGTGATCGTCTCCCCCTACGCCCGGCCGGACTTCGTGCTGCACGACGTGCTCGACCACACCTCGGTGCTCAAGCTGATCGCGGAGAAGTGGAACCTCAGCCCGCTGACCCGCAGGGACGCCGCCGCGGCGTCGCCGCTTGGCGCGCTTGACCTCGACGCGCCGCCCGCGTTCCGCACCCCGCCCGACCTGCCCGCGCCCAAGGCGGGCGGCTTCCGGCCGTCGTTCCGTACGCGGCGGGCGATAAAGCGGGCCGAAGCCCGGCTGGCCCGTCACCGCGTGGAGGACGGGCCAGCCGCCAGGTCCGGTATTCGGTTATCGCCCCGTGTTCGATTATCGCCTGGGCGTGACCGGACCGGGGTAACCGGTTCAGACGAGGATGAACGGGTCGCTCTGCTTGATCGACACCACGTCGCCGTTCTTGCTCACCAGCGTGACGGTGTACTGGTAGACGTGCCCGCCGCCGCCACGGGGCGCCGAACCGTTCACCGCCTGCGTCTTCTGGAAGGTCCAGTAGTTGCCGACGTGAGTCCACGCGGCCGAGCCGAACTCGCCGGCGCCGTTGAGGGCACCGGGGATCAGCGACGCGGGCGCCGGCGTCACGGCGGACAGGTCGGCGCAGGTGATCGTGACGTTGTAGTCGCCCGAGGCCAGGCCGTTGCCGGCGACCATTTCCAGGGTGACGTCGAACGGCCCCGACGGGTTGGGGCTGTTCGGCGCGTCGTCCTGTACGGACGGCGAGCCCGTCTGGCTGACGAAGATCGCGGTGATCGCGCCGTCGTTGTAGTTGGTCATCGTGCTTGCTCCCTCTGTGCTGTCCCTCCCCAGCTGGGAAGGATGCTTGCACAGGGAAAGAGGGCGCCGAGCGGTGCCAGATACCCCTCAGCCGGCCCCAAAGCAGACAAACGGCGTCAGTGGCTCGTCCGTCGCGGCCAGGGCCAGGGCGCGCGCGGGTCCGGCCCCTGTCGACAGCGCGCGGTGGTAGGCGGTCATGACGCCGAACGCCACCTCGTCCGCGACCCGGCTCACGCTGGAGACCACGGTCGGCGTCCCGATGTGCAGCAGCGCCGCGGTGAAGCCAAGAACCTCGTCGCCCGGCCGGACGACCGCGCGGCCCACGTCGCAGGCGGAGAGCACCACCTGGCGGGGCGGCGCGGACAGCCGCTGGACGTCGTAGGCCATGAGCGGGCCATCGGCCAGGTCGAGCCGGGAGAACAGCACGTTCTGCTGGTCGTGGTGCCCGTGCGCGGCCAGGTGCGCGAGCTGCGCGCCGTCCAGCCCGCGGAGCGTCGCGTCGACCGTCGCGGCGCCGCCGACCAGCGGACGGCTGCCCGGGTAGACCGCTGCCACGTCGGTCACCTCGGGTACCGCGTGCCGCAGCCCCGGCCCGGCGACGAGCAGCGGGCCGGTTGCCGCATCCGGGCGCGCGCTGGCCGCGAAGCCGTGCGCTCCCTGCCAGGATGCCAGCCAGGCGGAGGCAGACGGGCAGACGGTGACGGCCCGGCCCCGCAGGCCGGGAAGCATCCCCCAGGGAACCGCGGAAAGCACACCGACGGGAACGATGACCAGGCCGGCGTCCTGGTCGCCCCGCTGGCCGAGCATCCGGCTTAGCGGCGCGAGCAGCTGCCCGTCGAGCACGGCCAGCTGGCGCCGGACCGACTCCCTGATCACCGTTGCGAGCCGGGCGGGCAGCCGCCGCCCGGCGAGCGCGTCCAGGTCGGCGGTCAGCCGCCGCGTCGCTTCCGCCGCCACGGCGAGGTCGCCGAGGGGCGTCAGCAGGAACCGCCCGCCGGCGACCGTAACCGCGAGCATGCGACCGTCGTGGACGGCGAAACTCACCAGCACGTGTCCGCTCGCGGCGAGCGCGGCGGTCACGTCGGCGGCGTCCGCCACCGCGCCCGCCGCGCCTTGTCCGCTGGCGCGCCAGCTCTCCTGCCTGACCCGGCGCTGCAGCTCCGCGCGCCGGGCCACGTGCGCCGGATCCGGCTGGCGGCCGCTCAGCTCCGCGGTTCTAACGAGGAAGCCGAGCTGACGGAGTTCGGCGAGCACCGCGGCCGCCTCCGGGTCGGCGGGCGGGCGCACCGGGCGGACTCGGAACGACTGCGCGCGCGACCGTTCCAGCCAGGAGAAGACCTGGCGCGGCGAGCCCCTGGCGAGCACCAGGCGGAGCCCGGCGTCGGCCAGCTCGGCGCCGAGCGCCGCCGTCCCCGTCTGCAGGTCGAGGCTGCCGAGCTGGCCGCGCCGGGCATGGACCGTGGCGAGGCCGGCCCGCAGCTCGGCGAGCGCGGCCCCGGTCCTGCCGTCGCCCGCGGCCAGCTCGGCCCGGGCGAGCCTGCGCAGCAGCACCGCCTCGAGCGGCAGGCCGCGGCCGCCGGCCGCTGCCAGGCACCGCGCCGCGGCCGCGGACCGCCGCGCCGCCGTGAAGGCCCGCGCCGCGATCAGCTCGGCGAACGCCGCGTCCTTAGGCAACCCGTGCGTGCGCAGCCGCTCGGCTACGAGCAGCGCCTGCGCTGCGATCCGGCCGTGCCCGCGCCCGGCCGCCCGCGCCGACCTGAACGCGGCACCCAGGCGGGTGAGCTCGGCCAGGGCCGCCCACGCATCGTTGCCCCGGGCCTGGAAGCGGCGCATCGCGAGCCCCGCCCACCGCCTGGCGGCGGCCAGGTCGCCCGCCGCCCGTGCGGCCTGCGCCCGGTTCAGCTCCGCCTCGCCGAGGTTCTGGTCGAGGCGCTGCCGCCGGAACGCGGCGATCACGCCGTCGAGCGCGACCGCGGCGTCCTCGGCGAGTCCGGCCGCGAGCAGCGCGCGGGCCCGGTCGGTCGCCAGGACGGGCAGCATCCCCGGCGCGGTGGCCTCATACGCCCGCGCCGCCACGTCGAACTGGTGCAACGCGGCGGGTATGTCGCCGGCGAGCAGGTCACAGTAGCCGAGGTTCTGCGTCGCCTTGGCGGCGAGCAGCGCCAGCCCGGCGTCCGCCGCGATCGAAGCGGAGCGCCGCAGGTCGCCGCGGGCCAGCCGGACATCCCCCGTGTTCAGGTGCACCACGCTGCGGTTGAGCAGCACCCGCGCCTGCAGTTCAGGGTCACCGCCGGCCAGCGGCTCGGCCGTGGTGAGCTGGCCGAGCGCCTCTGCCCACCGGCCGGTGCGCAGCAGCATCAGGCCGCGCTGCGAGTGCAGGTGGCCGCGGTCGGCGGCGGCGACCGCGGACTCGGCCCGGTCGAGCAGCCGCAGGCCGTAGTCGGCCCGGCCCTGCTCGGCCTCCAGGTAGGCCAGCGTGATGACCATGCGGGCGACGAGCGCGCCGTGCCGCTCGGGCACGCCGTCGTCCTCCTCGCGCCAGCCGAGCGCGGCGAGCCCGGTGCGTACCAGCCGGGCGCCGACCGCGGGGTGCCCGGCGTTGCCCGCCAGCACCCCACGGCGGTGGGCCTGGCTCGCCCGCTGCTCGGCCGTGCTCACGAGCCCGCTTAGAGGACGAGCGCGGGGGTTATCACGGACCTCGCCTCGGTCGGGCCACGGCCGTCGGTCACGCTCCCCCGCTCGGGGGGCCGGACCACGATCCGGACCGTGCCCCTCGGCACGCTGGGGAACGCGAACCGGCCGTCGGCGTCGGCGCCCACCTCGAGTGAACCGCCGATCAGCGCGATCTCCACCTGACAGCGGCGCGGCGGCGCCAGCCAGCCGTCGAGCCGGGCAGTACCGTCCGCGTTGGCGTCGATCCTGATCATGATCGTCAGGTCGCTGCTATCGAACGTGATCGTCCGGCTCTCCTCGGCCGCGCCGCGCGCCAGCGCGAGCCCGTCCGCGTGCTCGTCGAACTCGCTCGCCTCGGCATCCGCCGCGGTGAGCCTGGCCATCTCGCCCTCAAGCCCGGCCAGCGCGACGGAGAACCGGATCCGCTCCGCCAGGCCGGCGGGCACCGGGTCAGCCGCCTCGAACAGCGACCTGACCATGGCGAACAGGGCCCCGTCCCCGGGTCCGTTGGTAAACGGGCCCTCGCCCCGCGGATCTTCCGCGCCGTGGTCAGCGGACGGGTTACTCATCGATGCCCCTCCTCCTCAACCCAGGACCCGTTACCCAGGGCGCTGCGCAGCTTGTCCAGGCAGCGGCCCCTGGTCGGCCCGACGCTGCCCCGCGCCATGCCCAGCCGCGCGGCCACCAGGTCGTAGTCGGGACGCGGCACGAACGCGACGATCCGCAGCAGTTCCTGGCAGCGCGGCGGGAGGGTGCGCAGGGCCGTCCAGACCGCGCGCTGCTCCTCGGCGAGCAGGGCCCGGTCCTCGGAGTTTTCCCTCGGGTCGGGGATGGCGCCCAGCCACTCGTGGTCGGCGGGCTGCGTCTTGCGGCGCGCCGCCGCCACCCGCCAGGCTTCCCGGCGGGTGGCGGTGACCAGCCAGGCGGTCAGCGCTCCGGGCTCCCGGATCGTGTTCAGGTGCGAGAGCAGGCTCTCCCACGCGGTCTGCACGACGTCCTCGGCGTCCTCCCGGCCCAGCCCGGCGGCCCGCGCCACCTGCCAAAGCACCGGGGTGAGCTCGTCGATGAGGTCGTCGAGCGCGATGACCGGCGCGGGCGGGCCCGCCGCGGCCGCGAGCCGGTGTCTGGAATCGTCTCCCACCGCGATCAGCGCTCCCGCCAGCCGCGGTCGCGCAGCGCGTACAGCGCGCGGCTGGCCGTCGCGGCCGGGGCCGGCTCGCTCAGCGTCAGCGCGGGGTCGGCGGCCGCGCCCTCGAGCAGCGCGCGCATCACCCAGGCGGCCAGCGCCGGGGCGGCGAACGAGGTGCCGCTCCACGCCACCCAGCCGCCGCTGAGGTCGTCGGGGTCGAGCGACTCCCGGGTCTGCCCGTCCGCGCCCGGCACTTCCGCTTGGGGCGTCAGCGAGCCGTTGACGTCCACGGGGAACGTGCTTACCCCGACCGCGCCCGATGCCCACGCCGTGACCCAGCGGCCGCCGTCGCTGAACATCGCCCGCGTTCCGTTGGGGTTCAGCGCGCCCACGCTGACCAGCGGCACCGTGCCAGGGGGGCGCGGCGCGGCGGCGAACGCCGCCGGGTAGTAGCGGCGGCGGACCGCGTAGTTCCCCGCCGCCGCGGTGACCATGACACCCCGGTCGAGCAGCGCGTCGATCGCGATCTTGAGCCCGGAGGTGTACGCGATGTCCGGCGGGGATTCACAGAAGTAACCAAGCGACAGCGAGACCACGTCCACCATCAGCTCGGGTCGCGGGTTCGCCGGGTCCTGCGCCTGGTCGACCCGGCTCACGAGTTGCTTGAGCGCCTCGGTCAGGTCGCCCTCGTAGACCACGTCGTCGCTGTGCATGATCCGGATGCTGAGCACGGTGGCCTCGGGCACGACCTGCCGCACGATGCCCGCGATGTAGGTGCCGTGCCCAGTGGCCACGTCGAGCTCGCCGACCAGCGGGTTCGCGGTGACCGGGGTGTCCCAGGGGTCCTTGATCGGCCGGCGGGCCCAGTCTCCGGCCGCCGCCGCGGCCTGGCCGCTCGCCCGGATGGCGTCCTGCATCGGCTGGTCCACCTGGGCGAAGCCGTCCGGCACGTCGGTGACGTAGCCGCGGCCGGGCGGTGGGGCGCGCCGCACGTCCAGCCAGGGGTGCGCCCGGAGCCCCGTGTCCGGGACCGCGATCACCGGGCGGCGGCCGTAGCGCGCCGCGCAGTCGGCGGCCGCCATCCGATAGGGCGCGTCCGCGTACACCATGACCGGGATGCGCGCGTCTCCCGTGCCCGACCGGTAAGAAGTGGCCGGGCTCCCGTCCACGGCCGGGCTCCCGTCGACCGCCGGGCTGCCGTCCACGGCGGGACTGCCGGTGATCGCGGCGCCGAGCAGCAGGTGCTCAAGGCCGAACCGCGCCGCGTCCGCGCGGTCGAACGGCACGTCCCGCCGGACGGCCGCCGTGCGGAGCGCGGTCAGCGCGGTCCAGGCGTCCACCACCGTCGGCGGCCCGTCGCCGTCGGTCTCGGCGAGCACGGCGGTAACCGGGATCGCGGCCAGCGGGCCGTCCACGTCGTCACCGCCGTGATCGGCCACCGGCACCAGCCGCATGCCCGCCCGCGCGAGCACGTCGTTGATCGCTCCGAGGTACGGCGCCCGCTGGAAGCGCGGCGGGACGAGCAGCGTGCGCGTCCGGTAGACGGTGGGCCGCGGCGGCGGCCATCCTTCCGCCGACGGCGCCGTGGACGGGTCGAGGACGCGCGCGCCGTGCCTGGCGAGCAGCGCGGGCGAGAGCGACGTAATACCGGAGCCGGCGTCGTCGTCTTCATCGAAATCGGGCAGATCGGACGGCTCGTGATCATCTGGCGGGACAAAATAACACTTCATGTGGCACTCCCCGAATTGCCGACATTTCATCGTGTTCTAGGGGCAGGCCGGTGTCCACCCCCGTCACCCGGCAAGAGGGCCGTAGCTTCCGCCAGATACGTCCGGAGAATGAATTATTTAGTGCTAATTAGTCCCTTCTGCCTTTTCTTGTCCCGGCACACTCAGGAAGCAGCAAGAAGGAAATCGGCGCAGCGTTCACCGATCATGATGCTCGGGGCGTTGGTGTTGCCTGAGGTGACCGCCGGCATGACCGAGGCGTCGGCCACCCGCAGTCCTTCGACGCCGTAGACATTGAGGTCCGCCGGGCTGACGACCGCCCTGTTGTCGATGCCCATCTTGCAGGTGCCGACCTGGTGGTGGTAGGTGATCA
>Ga0070679_100003577_pt1 | contig 14228 bp, 9 predicted proteins | sample KBSC63BmetaG_FD_65652 | JGI IMG/M metagenome (GOLD analysis project Ga0070679, IMG submission 65652) | Corn rhizosphere microbial communities from Kellogg Biological Station, Michigan, USA - KBS C6-3B metaG | ecosystem: Host-associated > Plants > Roots > Rhizosphere | place: USA: Michigan... | reverse complement strand
GCCGCCGCCTTCGGTGAAGACTTCGCGGACGCGATGGCCAGGAGCCTTAGGCGCGATCATGGAGACGTCAACGGCAGCAGGAGGCTTAATGGCGCCGAAGCGGATGTTGAAACCGTGGGCGAACATGAGGGTTTTGCCCTTTGCGAGGTGTGGTTCGATGGCGTCGCGATAGAGCTTGGGCTGCTTGGTGTCCGGCGCGAGAATCATGATGACGTCGCCCCATTCGGCGGCTAGAGAGGGAGTGTTGACGGTGAGGCCTTCTTTTTCGGCTTTAGCGCGAGAGGCGCTGCCTTCGGGAAGGCCGACGCGGACGCTTACGCCGCTGTCACGAAGATTTAGAGAGTGCGCGTGGCCTTGCGAGCCGTAGCCGATGATGGCGACTTTTTTGGATTGGATTAGAGCGAGATCCGCGGAATCGTCGTAGTAGAGATTTGCCATTTTTTCCTCTTGGGCCGGGTTACGGCCGGGATTTAGAACCTTTCAAACCTGTGCTTCTGGCAGACACGCGCCGAAAGAACCGCCCGAATACCTGCGATGGTATTTGCAAGCCCTCCCCCGCTTTTTTGTAAGTGTTGCTGATAAAGGAGTTAGCGTTGGCACAAGTCCTTTGGATTCAACACTTACGGCGCGAGGCGTAGCTATTGATTCTAAAAGGGTTATCCTCACAGTGGCGCCCGCCACGCGTTACCTCGTCACCAAGGTCTGTGGAGGGGCGGGCTTCGGCTCGGGTGGTCGGAGCAAGTCTCCTCCGCGGGTCATGGAAATGCGGCCGCTGCGAGCCATTTCGAGGACGCCGAAGGGCCGGAGGACTTCCAGAAGGCCGTCGATTTTGTCGACGGTTCCAGAAATTTCGATGATGAGCGATTCAGGGGCAACGTCCACAACGCGGGCGCGGAAGACTTTGATGAGCTCCATCAAATGCGGACGGGACTGCTGGTCAGCTAAAACCTTGATGAGGGCCAAATCTCGCTCGAGAAGAGCGCGCTCGGAAATATTCTCGGCCAGGAGCACATCGACAAGTTTTTCCAGACTGGCCTCGAGACGATGGCCGCCTTTTTCATCGGTGTGAGCGACGATGGTCATGCGGGCGATCTCGGGGTTCTCCGTGGGACCCACGGTGAGCGAGTCGATATTGATAGCCAGGCGGCGCGCCAGCGAGGAGACGCGATTGAGCACGCCCGGTTTGTTTTCAACGTAAGCGACGAGTGTTTGCATGTTGTCCTCCTTGCTCATGGTTCGGATGCGGTTTCAACGAGCGGAGTTCCCGGGCGGCGAATCATTTCGTGAAGCGAGGCGCCCGCGGGAACCATTGGATAGACAGAATCTTCCTGTTCGACGCGGAAGTCGATGAGAACGGTTTGCGAGGATTCGCGCGCGGAGCGAATCGTGGGCAGGACATCCGCGCGCGAGGTGATGCGCTCGCCGCGGATGCCGAAGGCGTTTGCCAGTGCTGCAAAATCGGGAGCGACGAGCGGCGTGGCGACATAGCGTTTGTCGTAGAAAAATTCCTGCCACTGGCGGACCATGCCGAGAAAGCCGTTGTTGATGATGGCGATCTTGATGTTGATTTTTTCCTGAACGATGGTGGCGAGCTCGCACATGGTCATTTGAAAGCCGCCGTCGCCAACGACGACCCAAACTTCGGAATCGGGCTTGGCGAACTTGGCGCCGATGGCCGCGGGCAACGCGAAACCCATCGTACCGAGACCGCCGGAAGTAATGAGCGTGCGCGGCTGGTTGTGGTGGTAATACTGCGCTTCCCACATTTGGTGCTGGCCGACGTCGGTGACGACGATGGCTTCTCCGCACGTTTCTTTCCAGAGATCGTTGATCACGTGAGCGGCGTAGAGATGGCCGTTGTCGGGAAGGCTTTGAATATCGCGCACGGCGGAATCGCCCTTCAGCTCTTTGATATGAGCGAGCCAGGGGCCGCGCTCGGGATTCGCAATGTGAGGGATCAGCTTTTCGAGAGTTTCGCGAGCATCGCCGATTAAAGCGGCATCCACTTGGACGTTTTTGTTGATTTCCGCGCGGTCAATTTCGATGTGAATCTTGCGCGCGCTCTTCGCGTAAGTGCGCAGGTCGCCGGTGACGCGGTCATCAAAGCGCATGCCGACGGCGATGAGCAGGTCGGACTCTTGGATAGCGTGATTGACCCAAGCTTCGCCGTGCATGCCCATCATGCCGAGATTCATGGGATCGGAGGCAGGGAAGCAGCCGATGCCGAGCAGAGTCATGGCAACTGGGATATTGCAGGTGCGGACGAACTGCTCGAAGGCGCGCATCGCGCCGGAAAGGATGATTCCGCGGCCCGCAAGAATCACCGGGCGTTTTGCGGTGTTAAGCATTTCGACGGCGCGGTCAAATTCGGCCTGGTCATGATTATCGCGCACGCGCTTCTGCGGAAGTTTTGGAGCGGCGGCATCCCAATCGAATTCGCAGGAAGCCTGTTGTGCGTCCTTAGTGATGTCGACAAGAACGGGGCCGGGACGTCCGGAGTTAGCAATGATGAAAGCCTCGCGGACGGTGCGCGCGATGTCCTCGGCGCGAGAGACGACGACGTTGTGTTTTGTGATCGGCATGGTGATGCCGGTGATGTCGATTTCCTGAAAGGCGTCGGAACCGAGCAGCTTGCTGCTGACCTGGCCGGTGATGCAAACGACGGGAGAGGAGTCGAGCATGGCGGTGGCGATGCCGGTGACCATGTTCGTTGCGCCGGGGCCGGAGGTGGCCATGGCCACTCCGACGCCGCCAGTGGCGCGTGCATAGCCGTCCGCCATATGCGTGGCACCCTGTTCGTGGCGGACAAGAATGTGATGGAGCTTGGATTTGCCCAAGGCGTCGTAGACGGGAAGAATCGCGCCGCCCGGATATCCGAAAATGTGCTGCACGCCCAGTTTGGTGAGCGATTCGCAGAGAATTTCCGCGCCAGTGAGTTTCATAGGCTCCTTCCCAATTGCGATCGCGAAGGATTCGATGCAACTGATTGAGGCTGAGCTGGTGATGAAAAAGAAGCGGGCACGGCCGTGACCGCGCCGATGGAGGCAGAGGAAACGAGCAAAGCGTACTTGGCCATCACGCCCCTGACAAAGCGAGGAGCGGGAGGCTTCCAGGAGGCGAGGCGCTTCTGAATCTCGGCGTCGGTCAGTTCGACGTCGAGTTTGCGGCTCGGGATGTCGAAGACAACTATGTCGCCATCGGCGACGGCAGCGATAGGGCCGCCCTTGGCGGCTTCGGGTGCAACATGGCCGACCATAAAGCCGTGTGTTGCGCCAGAAAACCGGCCATCGGTGAGCAGTGCAACGGAATCGCCGAGACCGGCGCCAACCAGCGCGGCGGTAACGGCGAGCATCTCCCTCATACCAGGTCCGCCTTTTGGGCCTTCGTAGCGGATCACCACTACATCGCCGGCGTGAATCTGATTTTTCTCAATCGCGGCGAATGCAACTTCTTCGTTATCGAAAACTCGCGCGGGACCGCGGAAGTTTTGAATATTGTGACCCGCTACTTTTATGACGCAGCCTTCAGGCGCGAGATTGCCTTTTAGAATGACCAGGCCGCCAGTGGACTTGAGGGGCGCGTCAATTTTTCGCACTACTTCTTGATTGGGAGTTTCCTTTGCCGTGGCTGCTTCCTCCGCAAGCGTGCGCCCGGTGACGGTGAGGGCTTCGCCGCGGATGAGCTTTGCGTCAATGAGGCGCTTGGCGACGAGAGGAGTGCCTCCAGCCGCATATAGATCGGTGGCAACGAAACGCCCTGCGGGTTTGAGGTCGGCAATGATGGGAACACGCGCGCTGATGCGGTCGAAATCGTCGATGGTCAGCGGGATGTTCGCTTCGTTGGCAATCGCCAGCAGGTGCAGGACGGAGTTTGTGGAGCCGCCTGTTGCAGCGACGCCCGCGATGGCGTTTTCGATTGCGGTCCTGGTGATAATTTTGGATGGAGTGACATCTTTCCGCAGAAGATCCATGACGAGTTCGCCGGCGCGATGGCCCGCGTGAGCTTTTCCCGCGTCGGTGGCCGGAATGCTCGAAAGTCCCATAGGAGCGATCCCAAGAAACTCACAGACGAGCGCCATGGTGTTGGCGGTGAACTGACCTCCGCAGGCGCCTGCGCCCGGGCAAGCGGAGTCCTCCAGCGCCTTGAAACGCGCGTCAGACATTCCACCATGCGAATGGCTGCCGATCGCTTCGTAAACGTCCTGGATGGTGACGGAATGGCCTTCAAATTTGCCGGGGGCGATGGAGCCGCCATAGAGAACAAGCCCCGGAATGTTCAGGCGTGCCAGAGCCATGATGCCGGCGGGGATGGTCTTGTCGCATCCAACTAGAACGACGAGAGCGTCGAAAAGATTGCCGCGGGTGACCAGTTCGATGGAGTCGGTGATGACCTCGCGGCTGATCAGAGAGGCGCGCATGCCCTCCGTGCCCATGGTGATCCCGTCGGAGATGGAAACTGTGTTGAATTCGAGCGGAGTGCCGCCGGCAGCGCGAATGCCGTCCTTGACATGTACCGCAAGCTCGCGGAGGTGATAGTTGCAGGGACCGATTTCGATCCACGTATTTGCAACGCCTATGAGAGGCTTGGTGAAGTCGTCATCGCGAAGGCCGCAAGCACGCAACATGGAGCGCGCTCCGGCTCGATTCGGGCCGTCGGTCAGTGCGCTGCTACGGGGCTTAAGCAACGATGCAGTCACGATTGCATTCTCCTCGCGGGCTTTTGAAAGTTTGGCTTGCGACGACCAGCCGAAAAAACTTGGGGCCATCATCTTGGCTTTGATGATGGCCCGGAAAATCTCTGGTGGTGCTTTGCTAGGCCGCCATCAACTTTATGTTTTTCCCCGCTCGAAGACAGGGAAAATTCGTACGACGGCGCGAAATACAACGCCCCGCGAAGACGCCGCAGCGGCGGGCCGATCGTTGAGAGTCGCGACGCGAATCATAGCAGCCACCATGAAGGTAACAGGATGAGGGGAAGGGAGTCAATCAGTCAAATTAATAGTTTTGCTCCCTAGAATAAGCACAGGTTATGAGAGATCTCGGCACGCTACGCTTCCATCGTGAGCGCCATTAGTAGCGGTGAGACCTTCCATGGCATCGAATCAGATGTTGGGGACGAGCTGCGCGTACAGCCGGCCAGGAATGATATCGTGCACGGAAAAATTCATTTAGTGAGCGATTGAACGCGCGCCAATCTTTGGATCGCAGAGCAACTGGCTGGCTAGAATACGGCGTCTAATCATTTGAATTCGTCGCTGCACCATAGCTGTTCACAAACGCACAGATGCTGTTCTTGCGTATCGCTATGATTATGAATGGATCGAGTGGAATCATGGCGGCCATGTCCCTTGTGGAGTGACTGCACACGGTAGCCCGGGCGGACCTTTGCAGTTTGACCGCCTGGAAGCTGCCCTTGCCGCCTGGTTCCACTGAACCGCCTTAAGTTGTTAACCCTTTCGATCTGCGAACGGAAGCTAGCTTTTAGAGCCATGGGGGATCTATGGGATGTGACACGGATGTGTTCGTTGTGGGAGGAGGACCCGCTGGGCTCGTAGCCGCGATTGCGGCAAGGACGCTGGGATTTCGCGTGATCGTCGCGGACGGGGCGAAGCCTCCCATATCCAAAGCATGCGGAGAAGGGCTCTTGCCTGACGCCCTAAAGGCGCTCTGTGAACTTGGCGTGGCACTGCGCGAAGAAGATGGCCGCGTGCTTCGTGGCATTCAGTTTGAAGATGGGCAGTCGTCCGTGAGTGCCAGTTTTCCTGACGGACACGGCCTCGGAGTCCGCCGGGAAGTGTTGCACCAGCGAATGGTGGAGCGAGCCCGAGATTGCGGAGTTGAATTGTTGTGGAATACACCAGTGATGGGCCTCCATAAAGAGGGCGTGGTAGCCGGCGGGAATAAAATACAAGCGCGGTGGGTCATTGGAGCTGATGGAAGCCGCTCGCGAGTGCGGCGATGGAGCGGGCTGGAAAGCAATGTTTCGAAACGAAATCGATTTGGCTTTCGACAGCACTATCGGCTGGAGCCTTGGACTGACTTTACCGAGATTCATTGGGGCGAAGCTGCGCAGGCTTATGTCACCCCTGTGAGCGCACAAGAGATCTGTGTGGTACTGATCTCAAACAACCCGAATTTGCGCTTTGACGAAAGTCTCCGGACATTTCCAAAGCTGGCTAACCGGCTTAGGCTCGCGCCCTCCTCGAGCCCGGAACGTGGAGCGGTGACAAGCATGTTCGACCTCAAGCGCGTGGTTCGTGGGAATGTCGCGCTCCTGGGAGACGCATCGGGAAGCGTGGATGCAATTACAGGCGAGGGGCTCTCGCTTAGTTTCAGGCAAGCAGCGGCGCTTGCCGACGCCCTCGCTGCGGGAGATTTAGAGCTCTATGAGAAGGGGCATCGCCGCCTGGCGCGCCGGCCGCGGCTCGTGGGAAACCTGCTTCTCCTGCTCGGCGGACAAAGCGGACTTCGCAAGCGCGCCCTGCAGGCCCTGGAAGCGGCCCCGCAGCTTTTTGAACGCGTACTTGCCTATCATGTCGGAGAGACACGGCCCCTGCAGCTCGCAACAGCTGGGGCAATTTTCGGCTGGAGATTTCTGACAACGTGATTCGAATCACAGCAGAAAATAAGCGAGGAAGGTACCGCGCCAGTCTCGCCTGGATACTCGTCATGCTCGCAGTGGTTTCGGCGCGCGCATGGACGCAATCTCCTCAGACTGCGCTCGAAGCCAAGCCCGGCGAGGTAATCCTGCGTCTCGATCCGGCGCAAAGCAAATTGCACTGGACGCTGGGCAGCACATTGCACACGGTTCATGGCACATTTGCCCTGAAGCGAGGCGAGGTGCAGTTTGACCCGGCTAGCGGCAGTGCGAGCGGAGAAATTGTCGCCGACGCCACCAGCGGAGCGAGCGGCAACGATGGACGTGACAAGAAAATGCACCGGGAGATTCTAGAGAGCAGTCGCTATGGCGAAGTGATCTTTCGTCCGACTCGGATCGAGGGAAAAGTCTCGACGCAAGGTTCGTCGCACGTGCAAGTGCAGGGAACTTTTCTTCTGCATGGTTCCGAGCACGAATTGACCGTGCCCATCGATGCAGAATTGGCTGGCGATCACTGGAAGGGCTCGGCAAAATTTGATGTGCCTTACATCCAGTGGGGCTTGAAGAGTCCAAACACATTTTTGCTGAAGGCAGATCCGGTGGTAGAGATCGAACTGGAAATGGGGGGCGCGCTGCAAAGCGCCAGCGCGAAGTGATAGCCAGCGCAATGCCCACTGCCGCCGACGCAAAATTGTGGTACGCCAAACCGGCCATCTGCGTCAGATAGCTCATGGTGGTTTCCGGCGTGTAGGCTTGCCAATTTGTGTTGGTGGTGAAAGAGACGTCAGTGTTCCAAGCAAGATCCGGGGGCACATTCGCAAATTTTTGCGGATTCCAGGGCAGCCACTGCTGGAGCCTCTCGATCAGATAGAGCAAAATCAAGGAAACGCAGCTGAACACCAGCATCGTCGTGCCGTATTCCGCGAGGCGCATCCACGGGCGTGGGACCAGGCGAAGAAGTGATTTGCTGAGATGCCGTCGCGAACACTTGAAGTCACTCAGATCGGCAGTCGCAATTTCGCCTCGCAACCACGTGCATCCCGGCGATTCTGGAGAGTCAGCGTGCCTCCGTGCGCTTCCGCGATCTGGCGGCTGAGGACGAGGCCGATACCCGAACCTCCTGGTTTCGTCGTGAAAAACGGAACAAAGAGATTTGCGGTGTTAGAGATTCCCGGGCCTTCGTCAAACACGGAAACTTCCAGGTAAGAGCTGTACCGGGACCAAGTTACTTTCACTCCGCCTCCCGTTTCGTGTGCCGCGTCCGCTGCGTTGTGAACGAGGTTGATCAAGAGCTGTTCAAGCTGGTCCGCGTCCGCGGAGATAACCAGCGGCGGCCCCTTCTCCAACCGAACTTTCGTGCGCGCTTCGAGATTGGCAACGCGGGTAATCCACTCCGTCACATTGACGGGCGCGAGCGTCGGCTGCGGAAGCCGGGCGAGCCGTGCATAAGCGGCCATGAACCGCCCCAGCGCTTCCGTGCGAGACCGGATGATGCCCAAGCCGTGGCGCATGTCTTCTAAAATGGAAGCGGCTGAGCCGGTCTGCAACTCTGGAACGTTGGCCGTCCTCGCCAGCCCGCTTTCCAGGCTCTGGGCCACGGATTGGATGGGCGCGAGCGAGTTGTTGAGTTCGTGGCCTAAAACGCGGATGAGCCGCTGCCAGGCTTGGCGCTCTTCGTCGCGCAGTGCGCGGCTGAGGTCGCTGAGGACAATCAGATCATGCGGCAACCCGCCCTGCCGGAAGGATCCGCGGCGCATTCCCCAACGGCCGGCTCCGCCTGGAAAACTCAATTCCATCGTGTGCGCCAGTTGGCCTTCGAGACAGGCCTCAAGGCCAAGCTCCGCCGCGGTAAAGCCAAGGAGCCTTTCGCTGGATCTGGCGAGAAGTCGCTCGCCGGCTCGATTGACGAGGCGCAACTGTCTGTTGTTGTCAAAGGTGAAGATGGCGACGTCAATTTCTTCCATCACTGCACGCAGTAGCCCGGTGGCTTCCATTGCCCCCAATCGCTGCGAACGAAGCGTCTCGCTCAGGGCGTTCACTTCGAGCATAACTTCACCGAGCGCGTCATCGGAGCGTGCTTCCCGAGCCCGGAAAGAGAAATCCTCTTCGCGCATCGCGGAAAGCAGATTCGAAAGTGTTTGCAGTGAGAAGACCACGCGGTGCCGCAAGGAGAGGGCAAAGCCGAGCCACAAACTCAGGATGAGGAAAGTCAGCGTCCAGGCGGTCCGCGACGAATAGGGGCCATTCCAGAGGAGAATCAACGCGATGGATGATCCAGGTAATCCCGCCGCCAGCGCCAGCAGCTGGATGCGACGTTCGTACGTGAGGCGCCTCATTCCAAACCGTGTTTTTGCAGCCGGCGATACATCGCGCTACGGCTGAGTCCCAGAGCCTTGGCCGCTTGGCTGACGTTTCCGTCATGGCGCGCCAGAGTGCGCTGGATGAGGTGGCGCTCGACTTCGTCGAGGCTCATTTCCTCAAGCCGCACGGTGCCGCCCGAGGCGCCGGTGCGCAGGCCGAGGTCAGCGGAACGGACAAGCTGCCCTTGCGCGAGCAACACTCCGCGCTCAACCGCATGATCCAGTTCGCGCACATTCCCCGGCCAGGGATGGTCCAGGAGAAGCTGCGTTGCGCCAGGATCGAAGCCCGAAATGCTTTTGCGATAGCGCTGCGCGTAACCACGGAGAAAATGGTGCGCCAGCAAGGCGATGTCCTCTCGCCGTTCACGCAATGGCGGAAGATGGATTTCGATGGTATTCAGGCGAAAGAGCAGGTCCTGGCGAAATCGTCCGGAGGCAGCCTCGGAAGTCACGTCGGCGTTTGTGGCCGCCAAAACTCGCACGTTTACGCGCCGTGTCGAAGACGAACCGACGCGTTCAAGTTCGCCGGTTTCAAGGACGCGCAAAAGTTTTGCTTGCAGATTGAGCGGCACATTGGCGATCTCGTCCAGAAAAAGAGTGCTGCCCTCGGCAAGCTCAAAACGCCCGACACGATCATTGCGCGCGTCGGTGAAAGCGCCTTTCACGTGGCCGAAAAGCTCGCTTTCGAACAGCCCCTCGGAAAGTCCTCCAGCATTCACTGTCACCATCGGTTTTCCGGAACGCTGCGAAAGCGCGTGCAGCGTCTGCGCCACAACTTCCTTTCCAGTGCCGTGCTCGCCGGTGATAAGCACACTGGCATCCGAAGGACCTACACGGCCGATCAAGTCCAGCACCGGCTGCATCACCGCCGCTTCGGCAATGAGTGTGGGGCGCGATTCGGCGCGAAGCAGGCGATTCTCGGCCTCCAGCCGCGAGGCCTGCCGCAACGCATTGCGAAGATCGATCTGGGTGCGCAGGATGGACAGCAGCCGCGCATTGTCCCAGGGCTTTTGAATAAAGTCTCGGGCGCCCCGCCGCATGGCTTCTACGGCGACCTCCACGCTGCTCCAAGCGGTCATCACAATTACCGGCAGAGTCGAATCCGCCGCCTGGATACGGCTCAGCAGGTCAAGACCTTCCTGCCCGGAAGTAGTATCTCGCGCGTAATTGAGATCCATCAGCACGGCATCGAATTCGCGCGATTCTATGGCCGCGAGCACCTCTGCGGGCGAGGCCGCAGACTGCGTCTCATAGTTCTCCCGTTTGAGCAGCAGGCGCAAAGCGTCGCGGATATCCGCCTGATCGTCCGCCACAAGGACGCGATATGGATGAATCGTAGGGTTTTTCATTCGTGTCGGAAGATAATCTGAATTCTAGTTGAGCTCGTATTTAGCCGGTTAGCTAAATAAGTATTCCGTTTAAACTATAGCAAACACCGATCTATTCCCAATATAATCAATAACTTAGCGTCCGCATTCCCTTCCGGCCGCTGGGTGGGCTGTGGGCGATAAAAATGAGGCAGCCTCTGGCCACTTCTCAGCCGACCCGCGCCGCATTACTGGTTTCGCTGACCACCCAGCCGTCTTTGAGCTGAATGACCCGGTGGCTGTAAGCGGCGTTTCTCTCCGAGTGCGTCACCTGAATGATGCTCGTACCAGCTTCATTCAGCTTTCGGAAAAGTTCCATGATTTCTTCACCTTGCGCGGAGTGGAGATTGCCCGTGGGTTCGTCCGCCAGAATCAGCTTGGGGCTCTGGATCACCGCGCGTGCGACTCCCACAAGCTGCTGCTGCCCGCCGGAGAGCTGATTGGGGAAAAGATCCTTCTTACCGACGATGTTGAAGCGGTCAAGAATGTCGCAAACGAGGCTGACGCGCTCTTTGTGAGGGACATTCTTGTACGACAGCGGGATTTCGAGGTTCTCAAATACCGTCAAGTTGTCGATCAGGTGATAGCTTTGAAAAACGAATCCGATATTGGCCTTGTGAAGCTCGTTGCGCTTTTTCACGTTGAGCCTGTGAACCGGCTCGCCGTTGAAGTAGAATTCGCCCGTCCAAGAGCCATCGAGCATTCCGATGATGCTAAGCAGCGTGGACTTTCCCGCGCCCGAAGGCCCCATGAATGTAACGAATTCGCCAGGCTGAATCTCCAGTGAAACACGGCGTAGGACGTAAAACTTGCTGCCGCCCGCCTCGTATACTTTCTCCAGGTTTCGTAATTGAATTAGAGGTTCCACTCTCGCTCCTTGGGCATTAATTAGATAACGCTGGAATTCCTATTCCGTTTCGAGACTATCACATTCAAATCTACACCCGCTTGCACCGCGGCGCGAACGACCGGGCCGTGCTTGCGGATATTCGTGGGGACACACAGAGCGCCGCCTGGTCCCCAACCTGGGCAGGGGGATCCCGCTTCACTCGTAGCGCAGCGCGGTAATCGGGTCCAGGCGCACGGCGCGCCGCGCGGGGAGGTAGCAGGCGACTGTCGCCACTGCCGCCAGAAGTAAGGGTAGCCCAACAAATGCAACTGGATCGGCAACCTTTACACCAAAAAGGAGGCTGGAAAGCCCATAAGCAAGCCCCAGAGCCAGAGGCAGGCCGATAGCCATCCCAAGGATCGTCAGTAACAGGCCGTTGCCCAGTATGAGCCTTTGAACGTCCTTACCTGTAGCGCCCATGGCCATGCGTACGCCAATCTCATGCGTGCGCTCGCCTACAGAGTAGGACATCACGCCGTAAATCCCAACCGAAGCGAGAACCAGCGCGATGAGGCCAAGGATGGCCATCATGGCGGCGACGTAGGCGATGCCCACGATGGAATTGGCGATGACCTTATTGAAGGGCAGCACGTCATAGAGCGGCAGGTCTGGATCGACGGCGGCGACTTCGCTTCTCACGGCGGGAACGAGCGTGAGGGGATTGCCCTCGGTTCGCAAAACCAAGAAAGCATCGAAAGGAGGCGCCTGGCGGTAACTTCGATAAATCGTCGGCAATTCTTGCTTGTCGATCCAGGTGTAATGGATATCGTCGACGATTCCGACAATCGTCATCCAGGCGCCAGCTGAATCGGCTTTGCCAATCTTGATTTTCTTTCCGATCGGATTCTCTCCGGGGAAATAGCGCGTCGCGACGAGCCGGCTTATATCCGCCACGGGCAGCGAGGCGTCGACATCCGATTCATTCAACTCACGTCCATCTCGCAGGCCGATATTCATTAGGCGAAAATAATTCGGGCTGACCGTTTCAACTATCGAGCTGATGGCCTCGCCTCGCTCTTGGGGCGCGCGTCCTTCGATGGTGAACGGCCCCATGCCCGTGCCTCCCCCGTTTGCATAAGGCACGTAGGTGGCGAGCGCAGCGGATTGGATGCGCGGAAGAGCAGCGAGCCGCTGCAGTACTTGTTCGTGGAACGCCGCACGCCCGGGCTTTTGCCGGTACTGATCTTCGGGCAAGCTCAAGGTTAGCGTCAGGACCGATTCGGGATGGTAGTTCTCGTGCACGACAATGAGGGCGCGAAAGCCCTTCACGAGAAGCCCGGCTCCCACTAAGAGCACGAGGGCGAGCGCAATCTCCGCCACAACAAGAACGCTCCGCAAACGATGGCGCGAGGGCCCTGTGCTTGCTCCCCGGCCACTCTCTTTCAGGGTCTCACTGATTTGCGTCTGCGAATGCAACCAGGAAGGCGCGATCCCGGAAATTATCCCGCTGGCGATAGCAATGCCCAGCGTAAATAAAAATGCAGAGGTATCGAGTCTAATGGTGTTCCAGCCCGCGATGAATCTCGCAACCTCCGGAGGCATATATTTCAATATTAGATAAATACTCCACTCCGCGAAAAGCAGGCCAACCCCGGCACCCGCCAGGGAAAGCAGTATGCTCTCCGTCAGCAATTGGCGGATGATGCGGCTCCGGCTCGCTCCCATCGCGGTCCGCACGGCCAATTCTTTTTGACGGCCCGTCACCCGCGCAAACTGCACGTTCGCCACATCCGCACAGGCGATCAGCAAAACGAACCCGACCGCTCCTAACAGTAAAAAGGTGTACTGCCGCGTGAGGTCACCCGTAACGAATTCCTCGAGGGGCCGCGGATATAGCCGAAAGCCTTTGTTGGTGTCCGGATACGCCTCGGCTTGGCGCCGCGCGATCGATTGCATTTCCGCGGCGCCTTGCGCGAACGGAACGCCCGGTTTGAGCCTTCCAAGAACAAACAACCAACGGCTATCCCGTCGCAACTTCTCTTTCACATCGAACGAAAGCGGTATCCACGCCTCGGCTGGTTTCGGAAAATCAAATCCCTTGGACATCACACCGACGATTGTGAAGCTCTTGCCGTTTACTTTGATATTCTTGCCGATGACGTGCGGATCCGACGCGTAGCGCTGCTCCCACAGAGCGTGGCCCAAAATGATTTCCTGATCTTTGCCGGGCTCTTCCTCTTCGGGGAGAAACACACGGCCGACTTGCGGCTGAACACCGACTGTCTCGAAAAAATTCGCTGACACCTGAAACGCTTGAACCTTCTGGGGCGAGGGATTGCCCGTCAGGTTGAGCTCATTCCACGCGTACGCTGCAATTTCATCGAAAGTGTGCGCTTCCTTTTTCCACTCGAAGTAAGTGGCGGGCGCAACGGGACTCTGGTCTTGACCGAAACTCGCGCCGTTGGCGTCGGCGTGCGAATCCACCAACGCCACGAGACGGTTTGCATTTTCGAAGGGAACGGGATGCAGCAAGAATGCTTCGGCCAGGCTGAACATCGTGGTGTTCGCGCCGATGCCCAGCGCCAGAGCCACCACGCAAACCAATGTGGTAAGCCGGTGCTTAACGAGCATCCGCACACCATAGCGGATGTCCTGCCAGATCGTTTCCATGGAGCGCCCTCTTCCCGGACGCCCTTAAGCGGTTACGCCGGCTTCCTTTGTTTCTTCGACGATGCGGCCGTCAAACAAGTGGATGGTGCGTTCCGCGAAATTCGCATAGCGCTGGTCGTGCGTTACCATGCAAACTGTCGCCCCATTACGGTGCAAATCCCGCAGCAGTTCCATGACGGCTTCGCCGTTCTTCGAGTCCAAGTTTCCAGTGGGCTCGTCAGCCATCAGAATGAGCGGATCGCCTACCAACGCGCGCGCCACGGCCACGCGCTGTTGCTGACCGCCCGAGAGCTGCGAGGGATAATGCCGCAGGCGGTGCGCCATGCCCACGCGCTCAAGCGCGTTCTGCACCTTCTGCTTGCGTTCGGCAGAGCTCGTGCCGCGGTATGTGAGCGGCAGTTCGAC
>Ga0070679_100003576_pt1 | contig 14228 bp, 8 predicted proteins | sample KBSC63BmetaG_FD_65652 | JGI IMG/M metagenome (GOLD analysis project Ga0070679, IMG submission 65652) | Corn rhizosphere microbial communities from Kellogg Biological Station, Michigan, USA - KBS C6-3B metaG | ecosystem: Host-associated > Plants > Roots > Rhizosphere | place: USA: Michigan... | reverse complement strand
TGACGCTGGCGGATGGGACCACCGCCGCTGCCCTGGCCGAGCGGTGGATGGAGGCGGCGCAGGCGTCGGCCGCGTCCAGGACCGCGCTGGAGGGCGCCCTGCTGCTGTCGGCGAGCGGCGATCCGCGCCGCGCGCTGGACCTGCTGCTGTCCCGGCTGCCTGCCGCCGCCGATGCCGGCGAAGCCACGCCACCCCCGGCCAGCGCTTCCATCGTCGAGGCCATCCGGCGGCTCGCCTGGGCGGCCGGGGACTTCGCTGCACGAACGGCGGTGCTGGACCGGATCGGGCATCCCGCCGAAGCGATCCCGGACTGGGCGCAGTTCTCGGACAGGTGGGCGCAGGACGGCGGCGCGATCCCCGCCGAGCTCGACGCGACGGCCGCCGGTATCACCGCCGGGGACGGTCCGCCTGATCGCCTGGCCGCGCTGGAGCAGGTGGTGCGGGCGGGCCAGTGGTCCGCGATCGTCGACAAGCTGATCGACGCCTCGCCGAGCGGCATCGATGACGACGCCGACACGCTGAGCCTGGCCATCGATCTCGAGGCCGTGCATCCCGGAGCCGCGCCGCGCACGCCCGGCGTGCTGGCGTCGGTCGGGACCCCCATCGATCACGACGAGCCGCCGGCCCCCTCGCCGGCGCTGGGCTTTCACGCCTTCGCGCACGCGGCGCGGAACCAGCCCGGCGCGGCGCGCATGCTGGAGGCGGCCGCGGCGCTGGCGGCGCGGCTCTCGGACGCACGGTCGGCCGCGCTGTTCCTCGTCGAGGCCGCGCAGGCGGACCCGGCGGGCGCGGATCGGTTGCTGCGGGCCGCGGTGGCGCGCGATCCGTCCTCCGCTCCCGCCGCCACGGCGCGCCGCCGGTTGCTGGTGCGGCAAGGGCGGTTGGCCGAAGCGGCGGACGCGAGCGGCGCCGAGGCCGACGCGCTGGTCGACGTGCCGCTGCGGGTGGCGGCGCTGGTGCGCGCGTCCGCGCTGATCCGGTCAGAGACGACGGCCGCGGTGGCGGATCAGGACCGCGCGTCCAGGCTGGCGGCCGCCGCCGCGTTCCTGCGCCGGGCGCTGGCGCTGGGCCCCGACAACAAGGAGGTCTTCGGCCGCCTGCGCGATCTGTACGAGGAGGCGGGCGAGCACGCGGCCCTGGTGGAGTTGCTGGGGGCACGGCTGCCCTTCACGTCGAACCCGTTCGAGACGACGGCGCTGCACCTGGCGCGGGCGGAGCTGTTCGCGGGGCCGTTGATGGCGCCCGCGCAGGCGAGGGCAGAGCTGGCGGCCATCCTGGCCAGGGAGCCGAACCACGCCCGGGCGCTGGGACGCCTGGCGGATCTGGAAGAGAGCGAGGGCAACTACGCGGCGACGGCCGAGCTGCTGGTGCAGCGGTCGGCCGGCGAACGCTCGTCCGAGAAGCTGCGCGAGCTGTTCCTGCGCCTGGGCCGCATTCACGTGCAGCGGCTGCCCGACGGCAAGCGCGCCATCGCGGCGTATGCGCGGGTGTTGCAACTGGACGCCAGGAACCGCGAAGCGCTGGACGCGTTGTCGCTGCTGTACGTCGATCTCGGGGACCTGAAGAACGCCAGCGCCATGACCGAGCGGCTGCTGGGCGTCGAGGACTCGGCGGCGCGGCGGGTCGTGTATCACCTGCGCCTGGGGCAACTGGCCGAGCGGGGGGGCGATCAGCTGGCGGCGCTGGATCACTTCCGCCGCGCCGTGGACGAGTCGCCGCGCGACATCCGCGCCATCGTCGAGCTGGCCCGCTATCTGGAGAAGGTGCACGATCTGGCGTCGCGGCGGCACATGCTGGACACCGCGGCGGGGCAACTGCGCGCCGCCGTGCTGGCGCGGCCCGGGTTCGCCGGCGATCGCGAGGCGCTGGCCACGGTGCAGCGGCTGCGGGGGCGGCCCGCCGCGGCCGACGCGGCGCTGGAGCTGGGCCTGCTGCTGGGAACCGGCGAAGAGGGCTCCGCGACGCGGGCGGCCGCGGGCACGCGACGCCTGCTGGCGCTGGCCAGTCCGACCCTGGACGATCGTCTGTTCCCGGCCAGCGTTCCGCCCTCGGTGCGCCATCTGTTCCGCGTGCTGGCCCCCGTCGAGCGCGCCACCTCCCGGCCCGACCCGGGCCGCTGGGGAGCGGAGCGCGCGCATCGCGTGGGCGAGGGCCGTCCCCCACGCGACCTGTTCGATCGCGTGGCGGCCGATCTGGGGGTGGGGCCCTACGAGCTGTACGTCACGCCCACGCGTGCTTCGTCCCCGCTGCCTCCCCTGGTGGCGCTGCCGGGCAAGCCCCCCGCGATCGTGGTCGGTGCGGCGCTGTTACAAGGCGGGCCGGCCGCCATCCGTTTCGTCGCCGGCCGAACGTTGAGGCTGACGTCGTCGTCGCTGGATCTGGCGCTGGCCGGCAGCGAGGCCGATCTGGCCGCCTGGCTGACGGGGGTGATCCGCCAGTTCGTCCCCACCTACCAGCGCGCCGACGTGACGCCCGATCAGGCGGCCGCAGCAACGGCGCGCATGAGCCGGCAGATCCCGAAGAAGGCCCGGCCCGAGCTGTTGCCGTTCGCGCTCGAGTCGAGCGGCGAGCTGAACGTGGCCGCGCTGGCCGCCGGCATTCGCGAGGCCGCCGACCGGGTGGGGCTGCTGGCCTCGGGCAGCCTGGCCGCTTCGCTGGGGATCATCTTCGCGGCGGCGGGCGAGCCGGTATCGGTCGAGGCGCTGCGCGACTTCGCCGAAGCCCGCGCGCTGCTGGAGTTCGCGCTGTCGGACGAACATGACGATCTGGCGCAGTTGCTCGAAGCGCGCTGAAGGCGGGCGGCGCTGAGGGATCTCAGGGGCCCATGTTAAATTTGCCGGCCTCATGAGCGTGGGAGGACCCGCCGATCCAGGCACCGAGGACCCGCTCCTCGGTCGGGTGCTGTCCGAGCGATATCGCATCCTGAGAAAGCTGGGCGAGGGCGGCATGGGTGTCGTCTACCTGGCCGAGCACGTCGTCATCGAGAAGAAGCTGGCGCTGAAGGTCCTGTTTCCGGACCTGACCCGGCGCGCGGACCTGATCCAGCGCTTCATGCAGGAGGCGAAGAGCGCCTCGCGCATCGGTCACGAGAACGTCATCGACATCACCGACTTCGGTCAGTCGCCCGAGGGCTACGTCTTCATCGCGATGGAGTACCTGTCGGGGCAGGACCTGGGACAGGTGCTGAAGGCCTCGGGGTCGTTGTCGTGGGAGCGCGCCCAGCCGCTGGTGGTGCAGATGGTGAAGGCGCTACGAGCCGCGCACGACCGCGGGATCATTCACCGCGACATGAAGCCGGAGAACATCTTCGTGATCCCGCGCGACGACGGGCGCGAGTTCGTGAAGGTGCTGGACTTCGGCATCGCCAAGGTGATGGGGCTGGACGAGGACGTGCCACGGCTGACCCGCACCGGCATGATCTTCGGCACGCCGGAGTACATGTCGCCGGAGCAGGCGCAGGGCCAGGCAGTCGACCATCGCGTCGACATCTACGCGATCGGCTGCATCATGTTCCACATCCTGACGGGCCGGGTGCCGTTCAAGGCCGACTCGTTCATGGGCATCCTGTCGAAGCACATGATGGAGGCGCCCGAGTCGCCGCGCGCCTTGAACCCCGCGATCGATCCGGCGATCGAGGCGGTCATCCTGCGCGCCATGGAGAAGGATCCCGCGAAGCGCTTCCAGTCGATGCGCGAGCTGCTGCAGGCCTTGGTGCCCGCGGCAGCGGGAGATCTGAGCGGCGCGGTCGCGACGTCACCGACGCTGGCCGCGTCGCGCGCGCCGTCGTTGCAGCCCCGCTCGCATGCGCCGATCTCGGGCGGGCCCAGTTCCCCGCCCGCGCCGCGCGTAGCGCCCGCGGAGGCGACCGGTCCCTTTCCCCATGCCACCCACGAAGTGGACGGTCGCGCCAGCATCCCCCTGGCGGCTGCCAACCCCGAGGTGCGCCGCTCGCGGACCGAGACGTTCTCGCGGGCCGACGGCGCCTCGAGCGACCGCCCGCGCCCGCGCACCGGCGCGCTGATCGCCCTGGCGGGCGGCGCGATCGTGGCGGTGCTGGGAGGCCTGCTGTTCTTGCACCAGCGTTCGTCCGCACCGCCGGCCGCGACGAGCGCCGCCGCCAGCGCACCGCCGGTCACGACGCCCCCGCCATCAACGCCGCCTCACGAGGCGCCGGTCGCGCCTGCTCCCGCTCCCCCGCCGCCGCCTCCCCCCGAGGCGAACGCGGAGGCGGTCCCGAGCGGCGAGGGCAAGCCCGAGAAGCGCCCGGCTCACAAGCGGCGTTCGTCTCGGGAGGCCGTCGAGTCGCTGCGGGTTCCCACGGCCCCCACGCCAGCCAGCACCGGGCCGTCCATCCGCACGCCCGCGGAGCTGAAGAACCCGTTCGCGCAGTGAGAGCACGACATGCGAGGCTTCCCCATCGACGTCAGCCCCGAGGTGGAGGCGTTCCATCGCGACGCGTTCGTGTTCGATCTGCACAACGATCTGCTGACGAAGCTGACGCACTTCCCGCACGACATCGCGAAGCGTAACGGCACCGCCACGTTCTGGAACCCGCTGCGTCTGGATCTCGATCTGCCCCGCATCCGGCAAGGCGGGATCGATGCGCTCGGCTGCATGCTGTTCTCGGGGTTTCGCTTCGATGCCGGGCGGCGCCGGTTCTGGCGGCAGCTCGACTGCGCGCGCGAGCTGGCGCGGGTGCACGCGGGCGCGCTGGCGCTGGCGCGCACGATGGACGAGGTGAGCGCGGCGCGCGACAGCGGGCGTGTGGCCTTCGTGCTGGGTGTGGAGGGCAGCTACGCCATCGACGACGACGTGGGCACGGGCGTGGACCGTCTGGCCGAGGCGGGGGTCAGGTTCATCGGGCCGCTGTGGGAACGGGACAGCGCCGCCGGCGGGTCGTGCCGCTCGCGGCAGGACCGTGGCCTCACCGAGGTGGGGAAGCGGCTGGTGGCCGCCTGCAACGCGCGCGGCCTGCTGATCGACGTCGCTCACGCGGGGAAGCGGACGTTCTGGGACCTGTGCGCCGCTTCGAAGACGCCGGTGTTCTCCTCGCATTCGGGGGCCGCGTCGGTTCACGCGCACCCGCGCAACCTGGATGACGACCAGCTACGCGCGATCGGTCAAGCGGGTGGGGTGGTGGGGGTGATCTTCGTGGCGTCGTACCTGGGCGGGCCGTTCTCGGCGCTGGATCGACTGGCCGACCACATCGAGCGCGTCGCCGAGGTGGCGGGCGAGGACGCGGTGGCGCTGGGGTCCGACTTCGACGGCTTCGTGCCTTTGTCGCGTGGCATGCGCGACGCCGCCGATCTGCCGCGCCTGACCGAGGTGCTGTGGCGGCGCGGCTGGCGCCCACCCCGTCTGACCAAGCTGCTGGGCGAGAACGCGCGCCGTTACTTCGCGCGCGCCGAGACGACCCTCTGAACGGGCGTCCCGGCGGCGCACTTCACGACGCGCCGACTACTTGGCCAGGCCCATGATCGAGCCGGGGACGCCCGTCCCACCAGCGTTCGCCCAGACCACCAGATGGTCGCTCACGCTCAGGCTGACAGGATTCGCCTGCTCCGTGGCCAGCGCCGTGGGACCTCCCGCGCAGGCCGGCAGGGCGCACTTGTAGACCGACCCGGTCGTGCCGTCGCTGGTGGTCCAGTAGACGCCCGACGCGTCGGCGCCCAGCGAGGTCAGCGTGGTCTGCGCGGCGGCCAGCGACGTGGCGCCGCCAGGGCAGCCGGTGCTGGGGCAGCTGGTGATGTTCCCCTGCTGATCCCACATGTAAACGGTCCCGCTGACGGCCGCCAGACGCTTGCCGCCCGGAGTGGAGAGCGGCTCCCCGATGGTCGGGGGGCAGCCACCGAACGGACAGTAGTAGGTCCCGTAGCCTTCGCCGGTGATGCTGATGAAGATGCCCGTGTCATCGACCGCGAAGGGGGTGCCCCAGTCGTCAGGACGGCCGAAGATCGCGGTCGGCGTCTGGTTGCAACCGCCCACGGGGCACTGGTACACGGACGTGCGCGTCTCTGTGTAGACGATGCCGCCGTGCACGGCCAGCTGGCTCCAGGCGCCGATGGCGTTGGGAGGCAACGTCGCGAACGTCTCGTTGGCAGCGCACCCCGTCCGACCGCACCGCTGGACCAGGGTGCTCGACAGCCAGTAGACGGAAGTCTGATCGATCCCGACCGCATCCACCACAGGGTCGCTGATGGGCTCGGCGTTCAGGGGCGCGGGTGCAGCGGCGCCACACCCGGAGACCGGGCAGGTGCGCACGGCCGTCGACTCCAGCCAGACCACCGCGGCGCCGTCGGTCGCGACGGCGATGGGTCCATCGGCAGCGGCGAGAATGGCGAACGGCGCGTCGCTCGCGGCCTGACCACCCGCGCCTGCTCCCCCGGCGGAGCCGAGCATTCCCGCGGTGTTCCCGGAACCACCAGCGCCCCCGGCGACGCCGCCGCTCGCACCGCCCGTGGTGCCTCCGGCACCGCTGGTGCCGCCCGAGTTACCGCAGCCTCCCGAGCGCTTGTGGAACGGGTGACATTTGAACCCCGCGCTTCCAGCCTGAAGTGCGGCGGGCGCCTGCTGGGGCGCCGCCACCAGCTCGCTCTGGTCCGACGGGACGTCACCGCATCCACCGGTCAGTGTGGCGAACGTAACGATCATCCCCAGGCTGCCCCGCAGTGCAAACCGGCCGGACTTACGCACCGGCTCCCCCAGAGCCCGCGCTGCTTCGCGGTGCCAGGGCCTGCGCGTGGAGGTCCGTGGCGTGTAACGAGCCCAGCTGGAACTAACCTTCGTGTTCATCGTGTTTCTCCGCTCCTGTCGACGCTTCTCCGTCGAGCCGGTGCGCGAGATGGCGATTTGCGATATCCCAGCGCTACAGCCGACAGCCCTGCATTCGTCGAGCTGAGGACGTTGCAAGTGCGAAGCCATCGGAGGATTTTTGGAGACGCGCCGCGAGGTGCGCGGGTCGGGCGTGACACCAGCGAGGCAGCACGCTATCAATCCGCGGTGCCCGCGGCCCCGTCACAGCCTTTGAATTTGCGCAACCTCGACGCGCGCGACCTGGCGTCGGCGCTGGCGCCCTTCGGTGTGGGGGACGACGTCACCCGGCGCGTGTTCGCGGCCGTGCACCGCGACGGCGTCGAATCGCTGGAGGTGGCGCAGCCCCGGCTGCGTGGCCTGTCGCTTCCGGCCGCTCGTCGCATCGACGCCGCCGCGATCTGGCCGCGACTGGAGGTGCTGGAGCGCCGCCGCGCCAGCGACGGCTTTCTGAAATATCTGTTCAAGCTGGCGGACGGACCCAGCATCGAGGCGGTGCGCATTCCGCTGCCCGACCCCGAAGCCGCGCGGGCGCTGCGAGCCGCGCGTGCCGCTGGCGAGGCGCCGCACGGCCTGACCGCGTTGCCGACGGCGAAGTACACCGTCTGTGTCAGCTCGCAGGCCGGCTGCGCGCTGGCCTGTGACTTCTGCGCCACCGGCCGCCTGGGCGGCATCCGCAGCCTGGAGACGTGGGAGATCCTGGAGCAGGTGCGGGTGGTGGCCGCGGAAGCCGAGCACCCTGTGCGGGGCGTCGTGTTCCAGGGGATGGGCGAGCCCCTGCTGAACTATCACAACGTCACGCGGGCGGCGCGCGTCCTGTCGCACCCGGCCGGCCCGGCGATCGGCGCCAAGGCCATCACGATCTCGACGGCGGGGGTCGTGCCGGCGATTCGCCGCTATCTGGACGAGCGGCAGCCTTACCGGTTGATCTTCTCCCTGGGCGCGCCGACCAGCGCCGAACGGGCGCCCCTGATGCCGATCGAGAAGCGGTGGCCACTGGCCGAGCTGATGACAGCCATCCGCGCCTACGTCGACGCGACCGGGACGCGCGCCACCATCGCTTACGTGGCGATCGGCGGCGTGAACACCACGCCCGAGCACGCCCGCCAGCTGGCGGGATTGCTGGACGGGCTGAAGGTGAAGTTGAACCTGATCGACGTCAACGACGAAACGGGCCGTTACCGCCCGCCGACCTCGGACGAACTGGCGGCGTTTCGTGACGCGCTGGCCCAGGCCTGGGGCGGGCCGGTCGTCCGCCGCTACTCCGGGGGCGGGGAGATCGGCGCCGCTTGCGGAACGTTGTCTGCCAGTCAACGGGGAGGCAGCGCCGTCGACGGGCCCGACGGGCTGCGGCTGCCGATTTTGGCTTGACCACGTCGCGCCGAGTTTGCAAAGGTGTCGAAATCACGAATACTGACTCGAGTTGGTTGGCTTACGCGTTTCGCCATCAACCCCCCGGAGGTTCGTCATGCGTTCCAGATTCTCCCGTCTCGTGCCCGTGGCATGCCTTGGTCTCGGCACGTTGTTCCTGTCGCTGACCGCCACGCCCGCGTTCGCTCAGAAGAACAAGAAGCCAGCCCCCGCCTCCGAGGCCGGGAACGGCTCGATCGAGAAGCAGTCGGCGTGGGAGCAGAAGGTGATGGGGCAGGACGGGGAGAAAGAGGCTGATCGGAAGAAGATCGCGGCCGCCCAGAAGATGGCCGCCGAAGCGCGGAAGAATCCGCCGCCCGAGCCGGCCGTGCACCACAAGGATCCCAGCAAGGAAGGCGTGAACGCCAAGCGCGAGAGCAGCATCGGTCTGCCCATCGAGTCCGAAGAGGCCGAGAATCACGCGCCGAAGAAGACGGTCGCCAAGAAGGCCGCGCCGCCCGCCAATTCCGGCAACGACGAACTCGGGGCGCTGGTGGCCGCCAGCCTGGCCAGCGACAAGAAGGCGGACGAGGCGGAGAAGAGCAGCTCGGCGTCGGCCACCAAGGGTCGGGCCAGCAAGGGCAAGAAGGCCAAAGAGGCCAAGGCGACGACGGCGAAGGCCGACGCCCAGCCCAGCTCGCTCGATCGCATGTTCGCGGGCGGCAAGTAGCCGCGCCGTTCACGGAGGCGCCGCCCCAGCCGGCGCGCCGTCCTTCGCGAGCGGGAGCCCCTTCAGGGCTCCCCTCGCCAGCGCCGCGGCATTCAGCCGGGCGAACGGCCGCAGCAGGGCCCGGGTCAGCTGGCGCGCCGTCTCCGACCGGCCGATCAACCCGGCCAGCGGCGGAGCCGTGTCTCCGTACAGCAGCGCCGCCAACCTGACGGCGCTGGAGCGGGCGGCGGCCCAGTCGCGCTCGCGACGCATCAACACGACGTCCGGCGCCAACGCCGATCCGTACGCCGCCGTGGCGATCACGCATCCCGACAGCTGCTTGTAGACCGCGCGCGCGGTGGTGACGCGGCTGAAGGTGGGCGCGGACCAGCCGCAGCTGCCCTGGGCCCGCAGGCTGATCGCGTACGACGTATCGGGGGACAGAAGGGGCAGGGTGGTCGTGGTGACCGTTCCTGGCGCGTCCACGCGCGGCGGCGGCGCGGGCGTCCAGCGCAGGAAGGTGGTCTCGTCGACGGATTGCAGGAACGAGGCCGTGACGGGCGTGTACCGCAGCTCGTAGCCGATGACCGGGCCGCCGTTTCCGTCCGCCACCTGCCGGAACGAGAACGTGGCCGCCGCCGCGTCCTGCGCACGCGGCGTGGCGTCCACGGCCGGTTGCGCGGGGGGCGCCGACTCGGTGCAGTCGAGCGCGGCGCAGGCGACCTCGACCAGGTGGACGCGGCCGGGGCCACCCGGCCCATCGCTGGTGCGCAGCCGCCCCGCGCCGGTGCCAGCACCGTCGCTGATCGTGGCGTCGAGGGGGGACAAGGTGCCCGCGGCGCCCGTCCAGTCGCCATAGCCCACCGGCGCGTCGGTGGTGGTCGCCGGGACCGCGGCGGCCAGCGAAAATGGGACGCGGTAGACAACCGACGGCTGGCCGACGTTTCCGTCCAGGCCGTATCCGCCGTAGTACGTCGTCTCGAACGGGCTGAGATACGAGGAGTGCGTGTACGAAGCGTTGCCGTCCAGCTCCTTGCTCACCTCGATCATCAGCGCGTACGCGCCGGCCGCCAATCCCTCGGGAACCCGCCACGTGCCCGTGTAGGTTTGGTCGTAGGGCGGCGTGGCGGCGGCGATGGCATCCAGATCGTTGATCAGGCCGAACATACGCGCGTCCCCGTAGTCACAGCTGGTCCCGTCGGCGGTGACCAGCGGCACGCACAGATCGTCCCAGTCCAGCAGGTCGCCGCGCGGCGGGTAGAACGACTTGGGCATCGTGTCGTCGAACAGACCCTTGGCGCTGCGGAAGTTGCCGCTGGCGCAGGTGACGGCGTCGACGATCTCGGACGGCATCATGGGCCGGCAAAAGTGGGGCTCGGGCGAGGAGACCGCGGCGTGATCGCCGATGTCGTCGTCGTCGCCGTCGTTCATGGCCAGCGCCCCGTACTGGACGCCGCGCCGGTGCGCCCACACCGGCAGCGACATGGGGCGGCGACCGTAGGGAAACTTCGGCCCCGACGGGAAGTCCCAGCGGCCGGGACGATTGCCCAGGCCGTACAGCGCCACCGCGTTCGTCACCATGACGGTGTCGACGAACGTGGCGCCGTCCGCGCTCTCGATCCAGACGGCGATCTGCGGCCCAAGGTCGGGCCGGGTCGGCTCGAAACGGCACTTCCCCGACGTCGCATCGCGCACCAGGCAGTCCGGCTCGAAGCTGAACTGAAGCAGGCGGCATGCCCCGCCCGCCGCCGCGTGCCGGGCAGCCAGTGACAGCGTGGCGGTCAAGGACAGCGCCGCCACCGCTCGCACAGGGATCATTCCGCCGCGGCCGTCGCTGGCGCCGCGGGCAGGCGGATCGTCACGCGCGTCCCCGACGCGCCGGAAGGCTCGCTGAGGGCGCCGATCTCGCACGTGCCGCCCAGCGTGTGCACGACGCGTTCCACGATGGCCAGGCCCAGGCCCTGTCCAGGGACTTCGCGGGCGTTGTAGCCGCGGTAGTAGGGCTCGAACACGTGCCTGGCAGCCTCGGGATCCAGCCCCATGCCGTTGTCCTCGATGGACAGCGCCACCTGGCCGCCGGGGTTGTCGCGGGTCGACCGCCGCTCGGTGCGGATGGTGATCAGCAGCGGCCGGTCACGTGACCGGAACTTCGCGGCGTTGCCCAGCAGGTTGCGCACGACCTGCTCCAGCACGCTGGGCCCGCAGGCGATCTTGTCGTCGCCGATCTCGGTGACGATCCGCGCGCCTTGCAGCTCGACCTTCATCTCGTCCAGCACCCGCGCCACCACGACGGCGGGCTCGGCCAGGCCCGGCGTGGTCCGGCCCGCGCGCGACAGCTCCAGCATGTCATCGATGACCCGCGACATCTTCGTCACCCCCAGACGGATGCGGCCCGCCATCTCGCGCGCGGGCTCGGGGAGGGCGTGGTCCAGCGCCAGCAGGTCGGCGTAGCCACGGATGGGGTTCAGCGGAACGCGCAGATCGTGTGCCGCACGGCCGGCGAACGCATCCAGTTCGCGGTTGCGCTCCTCGATCAGGGCCACGTGATCGGCGACCAGTTGCTGTTGTCGTCGCAGCAGGCGCACCGTGATCACGGCGATCAGCGCCGCCAGCGCGAACGCCAGGCCGCCCACGAACACGTCGACCAGGATGGCGCGGCTGTGGATGCGCCGGATGGCCGCCGCCTGCTCGTGCGAGGCGGTGCGGTTGATGCGCACCAGGCGGTCGAGCGAGCGCTCGATGTCGAGCCGCAGCGCGGGATCGGAGTGGCCATGGTCGGGGCTGGATTGAAAGCGCTGCAGCGCCGCGCGGAAGTGGGCCCACTCCTCGCGCTCACCGGCGGAGGTGACGGTGGGATCGTAGGCCTTCACGTCGGTCTCGATGCGCGCCAGCGCCGCCGCGCTGTCGGCGGCCGCCAGCTCGCCGTGGGCCAGACGATCGGTCTGGGAGCGCAGGTCGTCGACCAGCTCGATCGAGCGTTGCGAGTTGCCGACGATGTCGGTGGTGTGGCTGGCGGCGCCGCGGGCCACCAGCACGTCTGCCGCCAGCATGGCCAGCAGCAGCAGCGCGATCAGGCCCAGCGCCACGAACACGGGCCAGGTCGACGGCACCGCCCGGGGCTTCAGGACACCCTCCTGCACCGGGCCGCTGATGCCGGTGCGGTGGGGCCGTGGTATCTGAGAGGACGATGGCCGCGCGGGCCCGGATCCTGATCGCCGAAGACGACGAGCTGACCTTGGAGCTGCTGGCCACCGTGCTCCGTGCCGCCAGCCACGATGTGACGGCGGTCCCCGACGGACAGGCGGCGCTGGCCGAGCTGCGCAAGTCGGCCTTCGATCTGGTGCTGACCGACGTGCAGCTGCCCGGCGCCAGCGGCCTGGAGATCCTGGACGCCGTCACCGAGGATACGCCCGACACGCCGGTCATCTTGATCACGGCCTACGCCGATCCGGGCGCCGCCATGGACGCCATCGCCCGCGGCGCGGCCGACTACCTGGCCAAACCCGTGGACGTGGTGGCGCTGCGTACGACGGTGGCGCGGACGCTCGAGCGGCGCCGGCTGGCCGGGGAGAACCGCCAGCTGCGCACGGTGGCCATCCAGCACAAGGCGCTGATCGGCACCAGCCCGCCCATGCTGGAGCTGTACAAGCAGATCGCGCAGATCGCGCCCACCGACACCACCGTGCTGATCACGGGTGAGAGCGGGTCGGGCAAGGAGCTGGTGGCGCGGATGCTCCACAAGCGCAGCCGGCGCGCGCCGCGTCCCTTCGTGGCCGTCAATTGCGCGGCGTTGTCCGAGGGGGTGCTGGAGAGCGAGCTGTTCGGACACGAGCGGGGCGCGTTCACCGGCGCGCACACGCAGCGGCGCGGTCTGTTCGAGACGGCCGAGGGGGGGACGGTCTTCCTGGACGAGGTGGGCGACATCCCCGGCCGCATGCAGGCGGTGCTGTTGCGCGTGCTGCAAGAGGGCGAGATCCGGCGCGTGGGCGGGTCCGAGCCGGTGCCCGTCGACGTGCGCGTCGTGTCGGCGACCAATCGCGATCTGTCCATCGACGTGGCCGAGGATCGCATGCGGTCCGATCTGTACTACCGCCTGAACGTCGTCAGCCTGCGCATCCCGCCGCTGCGCGAGCGGGGCGAGGACATCGTGGCGCTGTCGCACCACTTGGTGGCGTGGCACGCGGCGCGCATCGGCAAGCCTATCCCCGAGATCAGCGACGAGTCCCTGCGCCTGATCCGCCGGCACGCCTGGCCGGGAAACGTGCGCGAGCTGGAGAACGCGCTGGCCCGGGCGGTCGCCATGTCGTCGCACGGGGTGATCTTGCCTGACGATCTGCCGCTGGCCATCACGGGCCGCGCCGAATCCGCGCCCGGCACCATCGATCACGACTGGCCCAGGCTGGAAGAGCTGGAGCGTCGCTACATCGATCGCGTGCTGGAACGCTGCGGGGGCAACAAGACCGACGCGGCGAACATCCTGGGCGTCGATCGGCGCACGCTGCAGCGGCTGTTCGCGCGCAAGCCGGACCCCGCGTGACCCCGCCCACGTCCGTGAAGCAGAGGCCGGGACGCGGCTGCGCCCCGCGATACGAACAGCGGTCTGCACGGAGAAGGGGCCGCTGCATCGCGCACGCCATTCGGTCGCGCCGTCGCTGGCGGGCTCTGGTCGGCATTCCAGCGGCAAACTGACGCGTCTCTGGCGCGCAGGCGCGGCGTATTGCCGCGCCTGGTGCGGGCCGACACGTCGGCGCGGCCGTCACGACGGTCATCAGCGCGGCCCTCCACCGGGCGCGCATGTTGCACAGGGCGGTCCCTCCATGCTGGACCGCCTGATCGACTTCGCCGTGCACAAGCGCGCCTTCGCGCTGGTGCTGTCAGCCCTGTTCGCCGTCTTCGGTATATGGACCTTCAAGCGTCTCAAGATCGAGGCGTTTCCCGACGTCACGAACGTTCAGGTGATGGTGATCTCGCTGTTCCCCGGCCAGGCCGCCGAGGAGGTCGAACGCAAGGTGACCATTCCGGTCGAGCGCGCGCTGACCGGCACGCCGCGCACGCTGATCGAGCGCTCGATCACCTCGTTCGGCCTGTCGCAGGTCATCCTGACCTTCGAGGACGACGTCGACATCTACTGGGCGCGCCAGCAAGTGGCGGAGCGTTTGCCCGACGCCGAGGTGCCCGCGGGCGTGCAGCCCGCGCTCGGCCCCAACGACACGCCGGTGGGCCAGATCTACCAGTACACGGTGGAGAGCGATCACCACACACCCAGCGAGCTGCGCGGCTGGCAGGAGTGGGTGATCGAGAAGCGATTGATGCGCGTGCCTGGCGTGGCCGACGTGGTCAGCTTCGGCGGCTTCATCAA
>Ga0070679_100003575_pt1 | contig 14233 bp, 6 predicted proteins | sample KBSC63BmetaG_FD_65652 | JGI IMG/M metagenome (GOLD analysis project Ga0070679, IMG submission 65652) | Corn rhizosphere microbial communities from Kellogg Biological Station, Michigan, USA - KBS C6-3B metaG | ecosystem: Host-associated > Plants > Roots > Rhizosphere | place: USA: Michigan... | reverse complement strand
GACCAGCGGACGGACACGCTCATTCACATGCAGTACCCGACGGCAGGCACTGCGAACGTGACGACGCCGGCAGCCTGGGAGCTCGCGGTGCCGAACGGCACGTACACCGTGACCGTGACGGTCGGCGATCCGGTCGCCGGCACCGATCCGGAGAACCACGTCATCCACGCGGAGGGGCAGGTTGCGATCGGCGGCTTCGTCCCGTCGGGCGCGAACGGCTCGGCGACGCGCCACGCCACCGGAACCGTCGCGACGACGGTCTCCGACGGCCGGCTGACGATCGACGCGATCGGTGGGACGAACACGAAGCTCGACTACATCGACATCACGACCGGCGGCACGCCTCCGCCTCCGCCGCCCCCGCCGACGCAGATCACGTGGTCGACCGTGGCGGCGGCGCCGATACCGCGGCACGAGGGCGGCTCCGCCGTCGTCGGCGGCAAGCTGTACGCGTTCGGCGGGTACACCGACAACACGGCGACGCCGACGGCGCGCGTCGACGCGTACGACCCGGCGACGAACACGTGGCAGCAGCGCGCGAGCCTGCCGGTCGCCGCGACCCACATGGGCGTGGTGACCGACGGGACGGACGTCTACTTCGCGGGTGGGTACCCGCTCGGCAGCAGTGGAACGGGCCAGACCTTCTCCACGGCGGCTGTCTGGAAGTACACGCCTTCGACGGATACGTGGACCTCGATGCCGAGCCTTCCCGCGCCGCGTGGAGGCGGTGCGCTTGCACTCGTCGGGCGGACGCTTCACTTCTTCGGCGGCGCCGACGCGAACCGGGCCGACGCCAACACCCACTGGACGCTCAACCTCGACGGCGGCACGTCGTGGGTGACCGCGGCCCCGATGCCCGTCGGCAGGAACCACCTCGGCGCCGTCACGATCGGCGGGAAGATCTACGCCGTCGCCGGTCAGCAGGGCCAGGATGCGGCCGCGGTCTATTCGAAGGCGGTCGACGTCTTCGACCCGTCCACAGGCGCCTGGACGAGCGCGCCCTCGCTGCCCGTCCAGCGGTCTCACCACGGCGCGGCGACCTTCATCGCCAACGGGAAGCTCTTCGTCATCGGTGGAGAGACGGCGTTCGGCCACCCCACGAACGAGGTCGATGTCTACGACCCGGTCGCGAACGCCTGGGGCGCCGGGACCGCGTTGCCGGTCGCGCACGACTCGGGGATCGGCGGCGTCATCAACGGCGTCCTGTACTACACGGGCGGCAATCTCTCCACGACCACCTACAAGGGCAGCCTCGGCACCTCGTCGGGTGCGCCCGCTCCGCCCAGCGGCGTCAGCGCGCTCCCCGGAGACCGACAGGTGACCCTCAACTGGACGGCGAACACGGAGAGCGACCTGGCCGGATACAACGTCTACCGCTCGACGTCGACGCCGGTCCCGACGACGACCCCGCTCAATACCGGGCTCCTCAACTCGCCGACCTACCTCGACACGGGCCTGACGAACGGCACCACCTACTTCTACGTCGTCGAGGCCGTCGATTCGTCGGGTCTCAAGGGTGACGCGCCTGCGGTCTCGGCGACGCCGGCGGCTGCACCGAGCGTCGACGTGAAGGTGAACTTCCAGGATCAGGCGACGGTTCCGCCGGCCGGGTACACGAAGGATTTCGGCGAGTCGTACGGACCGCGCACCGGCACCGGCGAAGGCAGCGGTCTTACCTACGGGTGGGTGTCGCCGGGCACGTCGACTCCCGTCAGCCTGATCGGCAACGGTCGGAATCGGAACAACCCGCCGGACAGCGCGGGCCAGCCTGACCTGCGCCTCGCGACGTTCATCCACATGCAGTACACCGGCACGAACGGCGTCGACACGCCCGGCGCGTGGGAGCTCGCCGTGCCGAGCGGCGTCTACGACGTCACGGTGGCCGTCGGGGACGCGTCCCCGAACTTCGACAGCGTGCACCGGATCAACATCGAGGGCCAACTCGGCCTCTACAACTTCGTCCCGACGAGCACCAATCGCTTCCAGACAGTCACGCGCACCGTCCCGGTCACCGACGGCCGCCTGACGATCGATCCGATGGGCGGCACGAACACGAAGATCGACTACGTCACGGTTGCCTCGGACAACGCTCAAGCAGGCCACCCGTACGTGACGAAGACGGCGCCGGTCAATGCGGCGGTCGGCGTCGGCCTGTCGGCCCCGGTAACGGCGGAGGTGTCCCTGCCGCACGTCGGTGCGGGAGTCGACGACTCGACGCTCACTTCGAACAGCGTCCGGTTGACGAAGCTGAGCGACGGCAGCCAGGTGCCCGCCGTCGTCAACACGACCGGTGGTGGAGACGCGATCATCCTGCAGCCGAGCGCTGATCTGCAGGCCAACACCGCCTACCGGTTCGACGTGACGAGCGCGGTGAAGGACTTCTCCGGTTCCGCGTTCCTGCCCTGGAGCAGCACGTTCACGACGGGGACGACCGGCGGGACGACATCCGGTGGGAACATCGCGTTCGACAAGGTCGACCTTCCGAACGCGACCGGCGACTCGTTCACGTCGCTCGTCAAGGGACCGGACGGGATGCTCTACGCGAGCACGATCGACGGGCTGATCTACCGGTTCCCGATCGGCGCCGACGGCGTCCTCGGCGTGCCGCAGATCATCAACTCGGTCCAGACCGCGAACGGCGGCCCGCGCTTCCTGATCGGCATGGCGTTCGACCCGGCGTCGACGGCGACGAACCTGATCCTCTGGGTCACGAGCAGCGCGTACGCCTTCACCGACGCACCGGACTGGACCGGCAAGATCAGCCGGCTCTCGGGGCCGAACCTCGCCACCGTCACCGATTACGTCGTCAACTTGCCGCGCTCGATCCGCGACCATGCGACGAACAGCCTCGCGTTCGGTCCCGACGGCGCGCTCTACGTCTCACAGGGCAGCGAGTCGTCGATGGGCGGCGCGGATCCGATCTGGGGGAACCGCGACGAGCACCTCCTGAATGCCGCGATCCTGCGGGTCGACGTGTCGAAGATCACGTCGCCGCCGCTCAACGTCCAGACCGACTCCGGCGGGACGTACAACCCGTTCGCGGCCGGGGCTCCCGTGACGCTCTACGCAACCGGGATTCGGAACGCATACGACCTGGTCTGGGACTCGAACGGCAAGCTCTACGCCCCGACGAACGGCGCCGCGTCCGGCGGCAACACCCCGGCGACCCCGGCCACCCTGCCCGCATCCTGTGCGAGCCGTATCGACGCCGGTACGAACGGCGCGTACACCGGCCCGCAGGTGCCCGCGCTGACGGACGTCCCGGACGCGCAGGACGACTTCCTGTTCAACGTCGTCAAGGGCGGCTACTACGGCCATCCCGACCCGGCGCGCTGCGAGTGGGTCCTGAACGGCGGCAACCCGACTTCGGGCGTCGATCGCGCCGAGGTGACGGAGTATCCCGTCGGCACCCAGCCCGATCGGAACTGGCGCGGCGCGGCCTACGACTTCGGCCAGCACTACTCGCCTGACGGCGTCTTCGAGTACCGGGGCAATGCCTTCGGCGGCGCGCTCGACCACGCGCTGCTGATTACGCGGTACAGCGCAGGCGACGACCTGATCGCGCTGACGCTCGACGCCTCCGGCAACGTGACCGGCGCGATGACCGGCATGCCGGGCACGAGCTCGTTCGTCGATCCGATCGACGTGACGGAGGATCAGTCGACCGGGAACGTGTACGTGAGCGAGTTCGGTGCCAACAAGATCACGCTGCTGCGCCCGGTCTCCTCGACCGCCGCCGTTGCGGCGGCCCCGGCGCGGCTCCTCTTCAACCAGGTGCAGAACACGGGACCGACAGCGACGCAGGACGTCACGCTCACGAACAGCGGCAGTACGGCACGGTCGCTCACGAGCCTCACGCTGACCGGCACCGATGCGGCGCAGTTCCAGATCGTCTCGCCGCCGACGCTGCCCGCGTCCATTCCCGCCGGCGGCTCGCTCAAGGTGCACGTGGCGTTCTCGCCGACCTCGACGGGGCCGAAGGGCGCGGCGCTGCAGGCCCAGACCGACGACCCGGCGGCGCCGAGCTTCCAGATCACGCTGCGTGGGCTCGGGACGCTCGGGCTCGGCGGCGCCAACGAGCCTTCACTGCAATGGATTCTCGACACGTGGCAGCTCCCGATCAACGTCGGCGACACCGATCCCACGAACAGCGCGCTACCGGCCACTCCGCTCCTCGGCGACGAGGTTGCGGCGCAGAGCTTCGTGAAGGCGGGCACCGGCGCCGTCACGCTCGAGCCGCTCGCCGTGTTCGGCCCCCAGAGCACCGCCGGTAGCGTCACGACCTTCGGGTACTACACGACCGGGAACGCAGCCTCGACGCAGGGTGAGTTCACGGTCCCGAATGCCTCCTACCAGTCGATCCAGCCGACGACCTCAGGAACTCTTTCGTTCGATCCGGGATCGGGGAGCTTCGGCTTCTACGCAACCTGGCCGTTCTTCTCCGGCCACAACTCCTACAGCGAGGATGCGCTGAACACGTGGGAGCCGACGGTTGCGAACCGGCACAAGGTGCGCGTCTACCCGCTGAAGACCACCCTCGGCGCGGTCGTGGCGAATGCGTACGTCGTCGCGGTAGAGGACTCGACCGCCGGCTACGACTATCAGGACGTCGTCACGATCGTCCGCAATGTGAAGCCGGCCTCGACCTCGACCGGCACCGTTACGCTGCCGGCGCACTTCAACTTCCAGCCTGCCGCTTCGCCGGTTCCGACCGGGTACCAGGTGGACTCGGGGGCCGCGTGGTCGGACTCGACCGGCTTCGGCTGGGTGCGACAGGACAGCTTGAGCTCGGCGACGCACGTGCCGCTCGACATCACGCCGAACACGCGTGACCGGAACGTCGAAACGGATCAGCGGCTCGACACGCTGATCCACATGCAGTACCCGACGACCGGGACGGCCGGCGTGTCGACGCCGGCGGCGTGGGAAGTCGCGGTGCCGAACGGCTCGTACACGGTGACGGTCGCCGTCGGCGATCCGGTTGCCGGGACCGATCCCGAGAATCACGTCATCCATGTAGAGGGGCAGACGGCGATCGCCGGCTTCGTCCCCTCGGGCGCGAACGGCTCTGCGACGCGGCATGCGACGGCGACCGTGACTTCGACGGTCTCCGACGGGAGGCTGACGATCGACGCGATCGGCGGCACGAACACGAAGCTCGACTACGTCGACATCGTCCCTGCCGCGCCCGACACGACACCGCCGTCCGTGTCTGTGGCCGTCACCGGAGTGGTGCAGTCGCCCGGCGTCTACGCGAACCGCGCCACGGTCACCGTGACCTCGAGCGACACCGGCTCGGGGATCGCCTCCACGACCTACAGCCTCGACTCCGGCGCGTTCCAGACCTACTCCGGCCCCTTCGACGTGACGGCGGTGGGCTCGCACACGGTCGTCGCGCGTGCAGTCGACAGAGCCGGGAACACGACGACGTCGTCGACGACCAGCTTCAGCATCGTCGCGACCGCGGGCTCCAACGCCCGGGTCACGCTGCAGAACCTCGACGGCGCGCCCTACGACGACCGAATGGTTTTCAGCACGATCGCGTCCAAGGGCACGAACGTCGTCCACGACCACGCGACGCTGCGCATCAAGAACACGGGAACAGACCCGCTGCACATCACGGGGCTGCCGCTTACCGGGCCGTTCGCGCTCACCTCTCCGCCGACGTTGCCGGCGACCGTCGCCGCCGGCGGCCAGCTCGACGTGACGGTTCAGTTCACGGCGACGAGCGGGCGCGTGTCGAACGGCACGCTCACGGTGCAGTCGGACGATCCGACGGCGCCCAATGCCGTCGTGCAGCTCAGGGGCTACTGGCAGAGCGTGCCCGAGAACGGTCAGGAGCCGAGCCTCGAGGAGATCGTCGGGATGATGGGCTACCAGACGACGATCCTCGGGCCTAACCAGCAGCTCGACCAGAACGGTTTCGTCACGGCCGTCGGCGACGAGGTGCTCTCACCGTACTGGCAGCGCTCCGACACGTCGAAGCCGGTGACGGTCCGGCAGCTCGCGTCGTTCCACACGCAGAACACGACTGCGACCTTCTACTGGTTCGCCAAGGGCGCTTCGGGATCCCTGAACACGGTGTTCTCGTCCTCGCAGACCGACGCGCAGACCCTCCTGCCGCACCTCTTCAACGGCGGCACGAACCCGGCCGGGGGCACGTTCTCGCCGACGGCGACGACCTTCGGCCTTCGCGTCGACAGCGAGATCAGCGACGACCCCTTGAACAACGCGACGCCCGACAGGAGCGCCGGCTGCCCGGGCCCCTGCGGCCACCACATGCGCTTCTGGACGCTGAAGGACCGGACGGGAGCCGTGGTTCCGAACACGTACCTGATGTCGATCGACTACAACGGCATCAACTACGACTACAACGACAACGTCTACCTGATCTCGAACATCCGGCCGCAGCCGGACGGCGCGACGCAGTTCCGGCTCGACGTCGGTGGAGCGTCGAGCTTCACCGACAGCCTCGGCCGGACCTGGACGCCGGACAACAGCACGCAGTTCACGCCGAGCTCCGCGATCGCCGAGCCGGGCAGCCTGCCGGATGACGTCCTGAACACGACCGACGATGTGATCTACCGCACGTATCGCGGGAACGTCGGCAGCCTCACGCCGCGCACGCTCAGCTACGCGCTGCCGGTGCCGAACGGCAAGTACAACGTGCGGCTGCACTTCGCGGAGCGGTGCACCTGCGACACCACGGTCGGCTCGCGCGTGTTCAACGTCCAGATCGAGGGGGCGGCCGTCAGCTCGAACTTCGACATCGTCAAGGCCGCCGGGGCTGCGAACACGGCGCTCGTCGTGCCCTACTACCACGTCAACGTCGCCGACGGAGTGTTGAACATTTCGTTCACGGCCGTGGTCGACTACGCGTCGATCGCCGGCATCGAGGTCGTTGCCGACCCGTAGCCCTCTGTGGCTGCCCATCGCCGTCGCGGGGATCCTTCTCGCCTGCGCCGCGTGCGGGTCGAAGAGCGCGACGCGTGACACCGCCTCGACCGAGAACACACCGGCGCCCGCCGCCACCACGACGGCAAGGACGACCACGGCCGCGGCCGCGTCCTCGTCGGGCTGCAGGGTCGCGCCGCCCGCCCTGACGAAGCTCGTCCGCGCGGGTCTCGCCTTTCCGGGGCCGGGGAAGCTCGAGCGCGCGCGGCTCGTCGGAAAGCCCGGCGCGTACTACTTCGCGGCACGCATCGTCCCGCCCGGCAAGAGCACGCCGGTCGGAACGGGGGTCTGGGCCGCGAAGTCGCTGTCGCCGAAGGGCGTGGTCGTCGCCGTCAACAAAACAGCGGGCTCCTATTCGGACTGGCGGCGGGCCGACACACCGCTCAACGCGACGGCTCGCCGCTGGGTCACGCGCGCGACACGCTGCGTCGGCTAGCGCTCTGGTACACCCGCTCGACGACGCGTTCGAGGTCTCCGCCGTAGCGTTCTGCCGTGAACTGCTCGGTCGCCCAACGCCTCGCGTTCTCGCCGAGGCGCGCGAGCAAGTCGCGGTTGTGATCGAGGCGCACGATCGCGTCGCGCAGGGCGTCGACGTCGCCGACCGGGTAGAGCAGCCCTGTCACCCCGTCCTGCACGAGCTCAGCGGTCGCACCGCTGGCGGCCCCGATCACGGGCCGTGCGCACTTCATCGCTTCGACGGTCACACGGCCGAACGCTTCGCGGCGCGAGCAGACGAGACAGACGTCGGCGGCGGCGAGCTCGGCGAGCGGATCCATGAGAAATCCGGTGAAGCGGACGTGCTCGTCCACCCCGAGCTCGGTCGCGAGTGCGGTGACCGAGTCGGCGAAGGCTTCCAGTGCGGGGCCGACGAACGTCAGGCGCGCCCGCGCGCCCAGTGCGAGCGCGCCGGCGAGCGCGCGCACCGCGTCCTCGTGGCCCTTGCCCGGCTTGACCGCGCCGACGAGCACGAGCTGCAGCGTCTCCCCGGACGGCGGCGCCTGGGCGTACCGTTCCGGAACCTCGACCGTGTAGGAGACCACGTCCGCGGCGCGGACGCCGTGCTCTTGGAGATGAGCCCGCAGCGTCGACGAGTTCACGACCACCGCGCTCGACAGTCGATTGATCAACCGGTAGGCAAGACGGTCGCCCAGGTCGAACTCCAGGGAGTGATCATCCCGGCCGTACTCGCGGACGTACCAGATGTTGCCGACGCCGGCCGCCCGTGCGGCGATCGCCGGCTGCCCGATCGTGATCGTGTTCGTCACGACGACGTCCGCCCCGGTGCTCCTGATCAAGGACACGAGGCGCTTCACGCGTCGAAGGTCGAGGAGCGCCAGGATGTTCTTGATGCGGCCGTGTCTCGCAGGCGCCAGCGTCATCCACCACCGGTACGGATGCACGAGCACCGGCACGTCCGCGCGCCGCAGGCGCTCGGCGAGCGGGCCCTCGTTCGGGACGACCACCGTCGACTCGATGCCGCGACTGCGCAGCGCCGCCACCGCCTCGTGCAGGCCGAGCTCTGCGCCGGCCAGCGAGCTGCTGTGAGAGAACCACAACACGCGCAGACCTCTCCGCTCGCCCGAGATCGGCGCCTCTCCACCGGTCGTCTCAACGTTCGCAGCCACTCGGCCGGAGCGTATGCGATTCCTCCCGTTGCCAGTGAAGGCGTTCCGCCCTTATAGCCTGTCACGAATGGCAGCCCCCGCGACCCGGCCCGACGTCTTCGTCATCGTTCTCAACTGGAACCGCTGGCCGGAGACACGCGCCTGCATGGAGGCACTCGTCGCGACGGACTACGAGCCGAAGCGCCTCGTCGTCGTGGACAACGGGAGCGAGGATCCTCCGACGCGGGAGGAAGCCCTCCGGCTCGGTGCCCACGATTTCTTTCAGACCGGGGCGAACCTCGGGTACGCCGGCGGGAACAACGTCGGCCTGCGGCACGCCGTGGCGGAGGGCGCCGATTTCGCCTGGATCCTCAACAACGACACGGTCGTGGATCCGGCCGCGCTCTCGCATCTCACCGCGATCGCGGTCGCCCACCCGCGTGTAGGGGTGCTGACGACGAACGTACGCCTCACCGACGGCCGGCACGCCCGCGACGTCGCGTTCTCCGGCGATTCGCGGGACGGGCCGTGGAACTACTTCGGATCCCTTCATCCCGTCTCGTGCGACGGCTGCGGCGAGGAGTTCCACCGGGCGGGCGGCGTCCGCGGGCCGAGTCTCTTCTTCCGCGTCGCCGCACTGGCCGACTCGGGCCTCCTCGACGAGGACTACTTCCACTATTACGAGGAGATCGATCTCGTCGAGCGCTTGCGGCGAGCGGGCTGGAGCTCGGGCCTCGTCTGCAGAGCCTTCGTCACGCACGCCGCGGGTGGCACGCTCTCCTACCAGACCGGCGAGTCGATCTACTACCTCTTCCGGAACTGGCTCCTCTTTCGCAAGAAGCTGTACTGCGAGTCGCCGCTCGGCGTCCTCGCCCGGCATCCGTTTCGGTTCACTCGCTATCTGATCGCGGCCCGTCACACCGCGAGGGGCGACCTGCTGCCGTTGCGCTCTCACCTCCTCGCTTTCGTCGACGCGATCCGCGGCCGCCACGGACGGCGTCGCCTCGGCCCTGCCTTCCAGAAGCGGATCGCGTTCGACCGATGAGCAGCGCGGCCGCCGCCGGGATCGGCGCGACATCTGCCGGGCCGGAAGCTGACGCCCACGAGCTTCTCCAGCTGCTGACGCCGAACGGGGGCGCCGCCGGCCGGCTGTGCGCCGTCGACCTCCTGGTCCCGTGGCCGTGGGCGGTGACGCGGGTCGCCCATCCTGCCGATGAGGAGCTGCTGGTGGTGCGGACGGCGGCGCCGCGGACACTGCAGTGGATCCTCGCGCGCCGGGGGATCCGGGCCCACGTCTACGCGCTCGCGCCGTCCTTGCAGCGCGCGAAAATTGCCGTCCCGGTCGTCCAGCGCCCCATCCGCGGGCAGCGGCGGCTCCGGGATGTCCTCGCTCTGCTCTCGCTCAGGCTGCGCGCCAGGCAGCTTGTCGGACGCTCGGCACTGGTGGCGGTCTTCGTCACGCGAACCATGACACCGGGTCGCTGGCTCGTCGATTCGGCGGAGGTCGCCGAAGACGGGGCGACCGTTGCGGCGACGCTGAGCTGGCGCGGCCGCACAGGCGGAGCGACTGCACTCGTGCGCACGGGGCCGGATCCCGTCCGGTTCGTGAAGGTCGCCTTCGACGAACGGCGTTCAGAGAGGCTCCGCCGAGAGCACGAATCGCTCGAGACGATCGCCGCCGCCGCGGCCGACGCGGGGATCGTCGTTCCCGCCGCGCCGGCCTTGCGCGAGCGCGATGGACTTATCCTCCTGCTCGAGGGCGCTGTCGACGGACGCGTCGCCGCCGGGCTGCCGCCGCTCGAGCTCGAGCGGGTCTTCGAGCGGCTTGCGGCGTGGCTCGTCAGCTGGCACGAGCGGACGGTCGCGGTCCTGAGCGATGCGGACGACGTCGTCGCGCTCGCTCGCGCCGCCGGCGTCGACCGTGGCTACGAACGCTGGCTGGCCGAGCTCCGCGCGAGCCTTCCCCGCCGGCTTCCCCGTGTCGCGGTTCACGGTGACCTGACGATGTGGAACGTCCTCGTCGGTAGCGCCGAAGCGATCGGCGTCGTCGACTGGGAGGAGGCCCGCACGGACGGCCCGCCGTTGAGCGACCTGTTCTATTCCGCAGTCGATGCGGAGCTGGCCCACGGTGCGCACGGAGAGCGCCTGCGGGCATTCGACGCCGTCTTTCACACCTCCCGCACGGCGATCGCCGCTGTCTGCCGGCGCGCCACGGACCTTCTCGGGCTCGACGGCCGGGCCATGCGGCTTGCGTTCCACGAGACGTGGCTGCAGCACGCTGCCGATCAGGCCGTGCGAGGAGACGGGGACGCATTCGAGCAGATCGTTCAGGGCCGGCTCGCCGTCGAGCCCGAGCGCTATCCGTGGAGCACCGGTGCGTAGGCTCCGCATCCTCGTGCTCTCGCCCTTCCCGCCTCGCGGGCAGGGCCGCCACGGTGGATCGCGGACGATCGCCCATCGGCTACGTGCGATCGCGCGTCACCACGACGTGTCGCTGCTCTACGTGCACAGCCCGAACGATCCGCCTCCCGACCACGAGCTCGTCGAGGCGTGCGTCCAGGTCGTCGCCGTCGACCGCAGCAGCACCGAGGGGACGCTCGCGATCGCGCAGGGCGCGGTGACGCTGCCCCGTGTGCTCTGGCGCGCGTGGCGCGGCACGCCGTTGTGGGTACAGGCGTTCCGATCCTCGGTGGTCGAGCAGGCGGTTCGCGAGCTGATCGCGCGCAGCCGGCCCGACGTGATCCAGGTGGAGTATCAGGTGATGGCTCAGTTCCTGCCGGAGCCTCCCACCACGCCGACGCTGCTCGTCGTGCACGAGCCCGCGGTGCGGGTTGCCGAGAATTTCGCGCTGACGCGGACAGGGCCTGCGCGTCTCCTGAACCAGGCAGATCGCCGAGCGTGGTCACGGTTCGAACGGCGGGTCGGCGACGCGGCCGACCGCGTGGTGGTGTTCACCGAGCCGGACGCCGCGGTCATGCGTGCGAGGCGGCCGGCGGTCGTGGTCCCGCTCGCGGTTCCGCTCCCGGAGGTGCCGCTCGACCCGCTCGGTGCAGAGCCGCCGTCGCTTTTCTTCGTCGGGAACTTCGGACATCCGCCGAACGTCGACGCTGTCGGATGGCTCGTGCACGAGATCTTCCCCCTGGTGCGAGCCGCGCACCCTGACACGCGCCTGACCGTCGTCGGCGACAACCCGCCTGCCGACCTGGTGGCGGAGGAACCAGCCGGGGTCGACTTTACGGGCGGCGTGCCCGAGGTCGAGCCTTTGCTCGATCGTGCCGCGGTCTTTGCGGTGCCGGCGCGCCTCGGAGGAGGCATGCGCGTGAAGACCGTCGAGGCGCTCGCCGCCGGAAAGGCGATCGTGTCGACACCGCTCGGCGTCGCCGGGCTCGACCTCGCGGGCGACGAGGTGGCGATCGCAGAGACCGCCGCGGCGTTCGCGGCGCAGGTGAACGCGCTCCTCGAGGCGCCGGAGCGGCGTCGTGAGCTCGCGCGGAAGGCGCGGGCGTGGGCGGAGGCCGCGCTCGCGGGGGATGAAGAAACGCGGAGCTACCTCTCGATCTACTCCGAGCTGGTCCCGCCCCGGTCGTGAGCCTGGACAGGGTGATCCTGGGCGGCGAGGTCGTCCTCTTTCTCCGCGCGGGCGATTCGATCGCGGAAGAGACGCTCGGCGAGTTGAAGAAGATCGCGGCAGCCCGTCCGTGCGTCGTCGTCCGCGAGGAGGACCGTGACCGCCGCTGGGAGGACGTGCTCGGCTACGGACGACCGGCGGCGGTCGCGGTTCCGCACGCTGCCGGCGTCGCGGCGGCGCAGTTGAACGCCGAGTTCGGAGCCGCGGCCGGGCTCGAGCTGCTGCTCCGGCTCGGTGACGAGCCGGCGGTGCTCGCAGGTCTGCGCGACTCGAGGGCGCAACGGGCCGCCGCACGCGCGGAAGCAGCGGGCCTGTCGGCGCACCTGCTCATGACCGCGCATCCGCGTGCGCTCGAGCGGCTGCCGATCGGCGCATTCGCCGAGGCCGCGCCGCTCGAGCGACTCGTCAGGCGCCTCCTGCTCGTGCTCCGAGTACCGGCGGGCGCGCTGCCGGGACGCCGCTCGTCGATCGAGCGCTACGCCTACTGGCGCGGTGTTCGAGCCGCCACCGACCGCGAGACCTGGCGGCGCCTCACCCGCGCGACGACGATCCTGATGTACCACGCATTCGGTGAGCGCGGTGAGCAGGCGTCGCGCTTCGTCGTCCCCGCCGGCAGGTTCCGCCGCCAGCTCCGGCTGCTGCGGGCTCTTCGCCGTCCGGTGCTCACCCTCGGCGAGTACGCCGACCTGCGCAGGTCGGGTCGCCTGCCGCCGCCGCGCGCCGTCGTGATCACGATCGACGACGGCTACCTCGACAATCGCACCGTCGCCCAGCCGCTCCTCGCGTCTGCCGGCTTCCGGGCGACGCTCTTCGTCGTGAGCGGCAGTCTCGGATCGACGAACCGGTGGGACGGGGACGGCGAGCTCGCCGGCCGGGCCATTCTCGACGCGGCGGCGCTGCGTGAGCTCGCCGAGCGCGGGATCGAGATCGGCAACCACACCCGCAGCCATCCGCACCTTCCCGGCCTGACGCCCGCGCAGGTGCGTGACGAGCTGCTCGGCGCCCAGGACGAGCTCGAGCGGCTCGGCATCCCGGTCGCGCGCCTGGTCGCCTACCCCCACGGGCTCACGTCGGACGACGTGCAGTCCGTTGCCGAGGAAGCGGGATTCGTGGCGGCGTGCGGTGTCCGGGACGGTCTGAACGGCGCGCGAACCCCGCTCTTCGGTCTCCGACGGACGATCGTCGACGGACGCCACAGCCTCCTGCGATTCGCGCTCGCGCTCGCCTGCGGCGATCCGGCGCCGCTGCACAGCACGCTCCGGAGGCATGGCTAGGATCGAGCGCGCGTGAGCAGCTCGTCGATGCCGGCCGTCACGGTCGCGATCGCTACCGCAGACCGGCCCGAGGCGTTGGCGCGCTGCCTCGATTCGCTCGCGGGCGGGTTGCGCGTGCCCGACTGCGTGGTCGTCGTGGACCAGAGCAGGGGCGAGGCGACCCAGGCCGTTGCGAGTGCCGCGCCGGTGGCGGTCACCTACGTGCCCGACCGCGGCAGCGGCCTCGGCCGCGCCCAGAACCTCGCGTTCGCGACCGCCGCGACGCCGCTGGTCGCCGTCCTCGACGACGACTGCGTCGCCGACGAGCGGTGGCTGGAGCGGATCGCCGAGCTGTTCGGCGCCGACGCCGGGCTCGCCGGGCTCGCCGGCCGCGTCCTTCCGCTCAAGCCAGTGCCTGCCGGGAACGTCGCGATCTCGACGCGGCCGAGCACGGTGCGGAGGACATTCGGCTTCACGCTTGAACCGTGGAACGTCGGCAGCGGCAACAACTTCGCGCTCCGCGCGGACTGGTTTCGCCGCATCGGCGGGTGCGACGAGCGGCTCGGCCCGGGAGCACCGGGACAGGGAGGACTGGACATGGATCTCTTCTACCGCCTCCTCCGCGCGGGTGGCCGGATGACGTATGAGCCGTCCGTCCTCGTCTTCCACGAGACGAAGCCGCGGCGTGAGCGTGTCGTGCGCCGCGGCGCCTATGGCTACGGGATGGGCGCTGCGGCCGTCTTCCGGCGCCGCGATCCGGATCCTCGTGCGCTCGCCGTGCTGCGGACGTGGCT
>Ga0070679_100003567_pt1 | contig 14249 bp, 8 predicted proteins | sample KBSC63BmetaG_FD_65652 | JGI IMG/M metagenome (GOLD analysis project Ga0070679, IMG submission 65652) | Corn rhizosphere microbial communities from Kellogg Biological Station, Michigan, USA - KBS C6-3B metaG | ecosystem: Host-associated > Plants > Roots > Rhizosphere | place: USA: Michigan... | reverse complement strand
ATCTACCGCTCGACCGACGGCGGCAAGACGGTCGCCTCGTTCTGGGGAGCGCCGAGTGGCGCGGATCCACGCTTCATGTGGATCGATCCGACGAACTCGAAGCGCATGATGATCGGTGTCGATCAGGGCGCGGCGATCACTGTCGACGGCGGCGCGACCTTCACACCCTATTACGGTCTCGTGAACGGCCAGTTCTATCGCGTGGCCACGGATTATGACTTTCCATATCACGTGTGCGGGCCGCAGCAGGATTCCGGCACCGCCTGCGTCGCGAGCCGCAGCGACTTCGGCGAGATTCGCCCGAACGACTGGTATCCGGCGGGTGGATTCGAGAACGGCTTTCTCATCGCCGACCCGAGCGATCACCGCTACATGTACACGCAGGGCTGGTATCACGTGCTGCGTCGATATGACCGCACCACGGGACAGGTCGTGGTGCTCTATCAGCCGAAAGACGACGAGCGCTTCGGCGGCGCGCCGCCGCTCGCGTTCTCTCCACAGAATCCGCACACCTTGTACATGGGCGCGCAGCACGTGCTCGCGTCCGACGATGCGGGCGAGCACTGGCGCGTCGTGAGCCCGGATCTCGCCGCACCCCGCAACGCGTCCTTGCCAGAGGCGAATGTCGCGGGCGGCGGCGTGGGCGCGCCAGCGGCCGGCGGATCCATCACGACGATCGCGCTCTCACCCGTGACCGCCGGCGTGATGTGGGTCGGCACGAGCACTCGGCTGATTCACGTGTCGCGCGATGGCGGCGCCTCGTGGACGAACGTCACTCCACCGAACGTACCGGGGAGCATCAACGTCATCGACGCGTCGCATGCCAACGCCGGAACCGCCTACGCGACGATTCTGTCGAACGACGGCCGTCCGCATGTCTATCGCACGACCAACTTCGGCCAGGCGTGGCAGGAGATCACGAATGGTCTCGCGAACGACGGCACCATGCGCGTCGTGCGCGAGGATCCCGTCGATCCGAACTTGCTGTATGCGGGAAGCGTGACGAGCGCCTACGTGTCCTTCGACAAGGGCGACCACTGGCAATCGCTGCAGCTCAATCTGCCGACGACGGTCGTGAGCGATCTCACCGTGCATGGCTCGGATCTCGTCGCGTCGACGTACGGCCGCGGTCTCTGGATCCTTGACGACGTGTCGCCGCTCCGTCAGATGCGCACGGCAATGGCGGCGAACAGCCCAGCCTTCTTCTTCAAGCCCGACACGGTCGTGCGGGTGCGGTGGGACAACACTCAGGACACGCCGATGCCGCCCGAGATGGTCGTCGGCGAGAACCCACCCGAAGGCGCGATCTTCGATTACTATCTCGCCTCTCCGGCGTCCGCTCCGGTCACGCTCACGCTCAGCGACGCGTCCGGCCGCGTCATTCGAGAATTCTCGAGCGTCGCGCCGCCGCCGGATACCGTCATGCCCAACGTGCCCGAATACTGGCTCGCGAAGCCAACGGTGCTGTCGACCGCGCCGGGCATGCACCGCATCAACTGGGATCTGCGCTACCCCGATCCGCCGACGCTGAACTACGGCTACTACGGCACGCTGCTCGACTACCGTGAGTATACTCTAAACTGGCACGCGACGCCGGGCCACACGTATCGCTCGACGATCGTGGGTATCATGGTCCCGCCGGGGACGTACACCGCGACCCTCGCCCTCAACGGACGCAGGCAGTCGCAGCAGGTTACCATCGTTCCCGATCCGCGAGTCAAGGTGCCCGCCGGAGCGTACGCCGCGCAATTCCATCTGCAGCAGCGCATGGTTGCCGGCATTGCTGGCAGCTATCAAGGATTCAACTACGCGATGGATCTCCACGCCGCCCTGGATTCGGCGGTGAGCGAGACGAAGAACACACCGGCGGCGGACAGCGTGGCACGGACGGCGCGGTCGCTCGACTCGACGCTCATGCGCGTCGCCACCACCGGTTTCGGCATCGTGCACCGCGACCTCGGCCGCCGCTATTCCGATCAATTCATCGCCGACGCGATGCCGACGCCGAGTGTCGTTGCGGGCGCTGACGAGCCCTGTCAACGGCTCGACGCATCGATGGACGTGCTACGAAAGGTGCAGGCAGCCGTGAAGAACCTGAATGCCACGCTCGAACGCGTCCACGTGGCCCTGCTGCCGTCATGGACGCCGCCCGCCGCTCCCGCCTGCGGGCGATAGACCATCGTTCAGGACGGTCATCACGCGGCGCACGTCCCAGACTTCACGGAGACGCACGAGAATCAGATTCACGTTGATCACGAAGCCGATCGGTCGCGCGACGAGTCGCGCGAGAAGCGCGACCTCGGCATCGAGCGCCGCGATGGCGACTGCGCGTGCGTCTCCGTCGAGTGGCGCAAGCCGCGTGGCCTCGCGCCAGGAGCACGCGCGCGCCTTGTCGATGCTGAAGTTCGCGATCACATGGCCCGCATCCGGATCGATGTGATCGAGTCGGTCGATCCACGGCGAGAGTGAGCACACCTCTCGCTCGACCGCGGACTCCAGGTCGGCAAGCACATTGTTGATCTCATTGAAGTCGCGCGCGAGCCCCACGATCGCGCCGCCAGGACACACCTCGGCCGCCGCGATCGCGAGGTCGAGATTGATGTGTGCGTTCATGCCGAGCAGGAGATGCTGCATGATGACTTCGCGCCGACTCTTCGCGGCGTCGAATGCGACGCGCCACGACGCGGTCGGCGTTCCACCAGCTTGGTGCTCGTGAAACGCGTGCAGGTATCGATTCGCGAACGCGACGTCGAGTCGCTCCATTCGCGGACCATCCTCGAAGCGGCCAGCCGCAATTCCTTGCTTCACGGCTCGAGTCACGGTGCGATACAATACCGCGAAGAAGCCGAGGCGATCGCGTTCGTCGAAGGCGTGGCCGACGATGTCGTCGAGCCGTGACAGCACTTCGTCGATCGATTGCGCGGGGCGGAACTCAGCGCTCGTGCGCACGTCCGAGCTCGGCGACAACCTGGACGGCTGCGTCGACCTCGTCGTCGGTGTTGTAGTAGTGCGGTGAGAGTCGGACGGCGGCACGTACACGTTTCTCCCCGAAGTCGTAGCGGCCATACTCGAGCAGAGAGCTTACGCTGTTGATGTGCCGCGACGCCAGATGGGTCACCACCGCTTCTGCATCCACGTGCTCCATCACCATCGTGACGATCGCGCATCGCGTGCTGCCGCGGTCGAGCACCCGAACGCCATCGATCCGTGCGAGCTGCTCTCGAAGCCGCTCGGCAAGGGCCCACGCGCGTTCGCGAGCGGTCGCCACGCCGACGTCGAGCGCGTAGCGCGCTGCCGCAGCCTGCCCGAGCACGAGCGCGTAAGGAAACTCCCAGTCCTCGTATCGCTTGGCCGTCGGATCGATCTCGTAGCGATCGATCTCGGTCCAGCGCGCGCCGCGCATGTCGACGAAGAGTGGATGGTCGCCCCGCGCGAGCGCGCGATCCGATGCATACATGAAGCCGATGCCACGCGGGCCGCGCATGAACTTGCGCGCGGTCGCCGAGAGGTAGTCGCAGCGAAGAGTGTCGACGTCGATCTCGATCTGGCCGACCGCCTGACAGGCGTCGACGAGGTAGGGAACACCGTGTGCCTCGCATACGGCGCCCACGCTTGCGACGTCCTGCACCAGGCCTGAGTTCGTCGGAATCCACGAGATCGCGACGAGCTTGCAGCGCGCGCCGTGCCGTTGCAGCAAGCGATCCACCGACACGGGGTCGACGCCGCCTTCGGGCAGATCGTCTGCGTGGAGAATCTCGACGCCGAGCCGGTCGTTCAGCGCGAGATACTGGATCTGATTCGACGTGTAGTCGCAGCGACTCGTGACGATGATGTCGCCGCGCGCGAAGTCGAATGACGACAGCGCCTGCACGAATGCGGCGGTTGCATTCGCGACGATCGCGATGTTGCGCGCCTGCGCGCCGACAAGTGTGGCGAGATCGTCGTAGCCTTTCGCGATGTCGGCGGCTCGTGCGTCGGCGGCTTCGTAGCCGCCGATCTGTGCCTCGAGCTCGATGTGCCGCGTGATCGCGCTGATCACCGGGGCCGGCATGAGCGCGGCGCCGGCATTGTTGAGATGATTGCGATGGCGCGTGCCCGGCGTTTCGTCGCGCCACCGCGTGATCTGAGGCGTGCTGGTCACGATTCGAGGGTGCGACGAACGCCGGTTATTCGAGAATGCTCACTTCTTCTTCTTGGCGGGCAGCGTTTCGCCCTTCGGCGCCGTCACCGGTGCTGTCTGCTTCGCTCCAGGCTCCGCATTCGGCGAGGCGGTCGGCGGCTTCACGGGGATCGTCGTACCCCGCGCCGAATCGCCGGCGAGTGGCGTTGCGAACTCCGCCTCAGCGGGCTTCACGAGATCGTCGAGCCGCACGGTGATCGCGACCTGCTTCGACGTGTTGAACACGTCCTGTGCTTCCTGGAGCTTGCCCTGATCCTTGAGCGCCTCGGCGAGCTCGAGGCCTGTGGCCACGTAGAGATAGGGAATGCCGACGGACGGCCGGTCGATCCAGTCGCCGGTCCGGAGCACGGACTGCGGTCCCTTGAACACCGTCTTCCACAGTTGCTTGCTGCGTGCAACGTCGAGCCAGCCGTCGCCCTGCACGAACATGGTGTCCTTTGGCGCGCCGGTCGTCGGTGGAACGAACACCTTCGACGCGAGGCCCTGCGTGAGCACGTAGTCACCCATGCCGAGCGATCGCGCGTAGCTGCCCGAGGTGCGCGCGAAGTAGATCGGCCGCTGCGGCCAGGCGTCCTGCACCATGCGCAGGACGAACAGGTCCGCGCGCTGCAGAACACCGTGCTCGAGATTCTTCGGATCGATGGTCGCGTGCAGATCGCCCGAGCTGAAGTTCATCGGGCTGTTCAGCGGATAGTAGGCGGGAACCGAATCCGCATCGGCCAGTGTCATGTGAATCGGCGACGTCGTCGGCTTCACCCACTGCTTGTCGCGGTAGATCGCGGGGCCCTTCGCGGCATCGTACGTGTAGATCGGACGCCGGATGATCTGCCGCACGTACCAGTCCGTATTGAGCAGCGAGGTATTCGCGACGATGACGTCGCGCCGAATGCCTTCCACCTCCTGCGCGTACCACAACGGGAAGGTGTCGTTGTCGCCGACGGTCACGAGCACGCCATATGGCTCGACGGAGTTGAGAAGATCAGCGGCGAAGTCGGCGGTGTCGCGATGTCCCGCGCGCGATGCCCAATGCCAGTTTGCGAATAACGGGACGAGTGCGAGGGCGAGCACCGGAGCGCTCAGACGCCAGCTATCGCGCTTGGGCAACGTGACCGTCTCGCGCCCAACCTTGATGCTCTCGCTGCCGATCAGCGCGGCGATGGATTCCCAGACGTAGACGAGGCCGAGCGCGGCCCACACGCCCCAGGCGCTGAAGCTCCAGAGGAAGAAGTAGTCGCGGTCGCGCACCTCGTGCGGGGCCGGGTTCGCCGCGTCCTGACTCGCCCCCAACTTGAAGTTCAGGTAGTAGATCAACAGCAGCGTCATCGTGAACATCAACGGCCCGAAGTACCAGAAGCTCCGCCGGTCCCGCTGCCAGTGCACCCACCCCCCCAAGAGCCCGAGCACGAGGAAGATCGCCGCGAACAACGCCTGCGCGAACGGATGGTCCTGGTGCGCGTCCCGCAGCCACTGCCACTTGAAGTAGAGCCACCACATGCCCACCTGCTGCCCGAACGACGCCTGCCGATCGCTCAGGTCCGGCTTCCCGTACTGCCCGCGATTGAAGTTGTACTCGAAGGCGTCGAGCGTCCCCTGGGAGAAGGTGCAGGAGACGGCGAGCTGGGTGCGGCACGCCGTCGGCTCTCCCTCGTTGATCGCCGGGAAGTAGGCCGCCCGGATCGGCTGCGTCGCGAACGGCGTGAGCCCCAGGACGAGGACGCCGACACAGGCCAGGAGGAGCTTCCAGCGGACGATCGTCCGGGGCCGGATGACGAGCACGGCGAGCCCCACGGCGGGCGCGGCGAGCATGCCGGCCATGTGGTTGGCGTAGCCCAGCCCGCAGAGATAGGCCACGAGCACCAGGAGGCGGTCGGCCTTGGGCCCGTCCGGGTCATCGGCCCAGCGGATCATGAGCCAACTGATCAAGGCGATGCCGACGAGCGAGACGGTATAGACCTTCTCGTTGACGACCGACTGGTTCCAGACGGTGAACGCCGTGGCCCCGATGAGCGCGGCGAGGACGCCCCCCGTGATGCGCTGCCAGCGCTCGGGGAACCAGCTCACGAGCACGCGCTCGGTGATGAGGAACCACATGCCGGCGGAGGCGGCGGAGCAGAGGGCGGCGAGGACGTTGATCCGGACGGCGACAGTGGTCGCGATGGGGAGGATCGAGAAGACGCGGCCGAGGATGACGAAGAGCGGGTTGCCGGGCGGATGGGGGAGGCCAAAGGTGTAGGCCGCCGCGATGTACTCGCTCGTGTCCCACATCGCCGTCGACGGCGCCAGCGTGAGCAGGTACAGCACCAGCGCGACGAGCGAAACGATCAGCGCCGCCCGATAGGAGGGCCGGTAATCGAGCTCTGTATTCGTAGAGGTCGCCATTGCGATCCGATTGTGTGCGACAGCAAGCGCCCCGCTCAAGCGGGCGGGGCGGGGCGTCTTGGGAGCATTGAAAGATGATGGACTGAAAGAGGTTGTGCTACTGGCGATGTGCGTCGCGGTTGCCGTCGCCATCGCCCATCGCCCATCCTAATGACGGAACTGCCGGCGCCCGGTGAACACCATCGCCAGCCCGCGCTCGTCCGCTGCGGCGATCACTTCGGCATCGCGAACCGAGCCGCCGGGCTGCGCGATGGCCGTCACTCCGGCGTCGGCCGCCTGGTCCACGCCATCGCGGAACGGGAAGTACGCGTCCGACCCGAGCGAGGCACCCCGCGTCTCGTGCCCGGCGAGTCCCGCCTTATGCACCGCCATGAACGCCGCGTCCACCCGTGACATCTGGCCCGCCCCGATGCCGATCGTCGCGCCGTCACGCGCGAGCACGATTGCATTCGACTTTACTGATGCAACCGCGCGCCACGCGAAGAGCAGATCGCGATACTCGCTCTCCGTCGGATGCCGCTTCGTCACGACGGTCCAGCCGGTGTCGTCGATGATCGTCGGCGCGCGCTCCTGAACGAGCACGCCGCCGCGCACACGCTTGTAGTCGAGATTCGACGCCGACCACTGCGCCTTGCCCTCGAGCACGCGAAGGTTCTTCTTGCGGCTCAGAATCTCCACGGCGCCCTCCGAGAACTTCGGCGCGACGATGCACTCCACGAAGAGACCCGACACGGCGTCCGCGGCGGCATCGTCGACAGGCACCGTGAACGCAATCACCGATCCGAAGGCCGACACCGGATCGCACGCGAGCGCTTTGCGATACGCCTCGAGTGCCGAGGATCCGGTGGCCAACCCGCAGGGCGTCGTGTGCTTCACGATGGCACAGGCCGTCTCCTGCTCGAACGGGTCCACGGCCAGCAGCGCCCCCTCGAGATCCAACAGGTTGTTGAATGAGAGTTCTTTCCCACCGCGCTGCGTCAGTCCCGCCAGTCCCACGCCGGGCCGCTCCGTATAGAATGCGGCCGCCTGCCCGGGATTTTCCCCGTAGCGCAGCGACTGCGCACGCTCGAACGAGACGACGATCGTCTGCGGGAACTTGTCGCCGCGCTTGATCGCGAACCACGACGCGATGGCGGCATCGTACGACGCCGTGTGCGCGAACACTTTCGCCGCCAGCAACTCGCGCAGATCCGTGTCGTCGTCGTTCGCGTGGAGCGCGGCGAGCACGCGCCCATAGTCGTTCGGATCGACGACCACCCACACCGAATCGAAGTTCTTCGCGGCCGAGCGCAGCATGCTCGGCCCGCCGATGTCGATGTTCTCGATCGCCTCCTCGGCAGTCACGCCTTTGCGCGCCACCGTCTCGCGAAACGGATAGAGATTTACCGCAACGAGATCGATTGGCGTGATCTCGTGTTCCGCCAGCGCGGTCATGTGCTCGGGTTCGTCGCGTCGTGCGAGCAGCGCGCCGTGCACGTTTGGATGCAACGTCTTCACCCGACCATCCATCATCTCGGGAAAGCCGGTGACGTCGCTGATGTCGACCGGAGACAAGCCGGCGGCGCGCAGTACGCGCGCGGTACCGCCAGTGGAGACGAGCTCCCAGCCGAACTCCGCGAGACCACGAGCGAAGTCGACGATGCCGGCCTTGTCGGAAACGGAAAGAAGTGCGCGAGGCATGCGAGAGGAGAGAAGGCTCTATGGACGCTGTGCCGGCCGCGTCGGTGCTTTCGCCGCGGCCGTCACGATGCGAGTCAGGGATCGAAGATCACGAAGGTCGATGATCTCCGCGGGAGAATGGCTGTACCGCAACGGCCACGCGAGTGCCGCGTCGATCGCGCCGAATCGCGCGAGCTCCGAGCCGTCGTTGCCGCCGTTCGTGACACCAACCTGCAACGGAATTCCGTTCGCGCGCGCGAGACGCACGAGCCGATCGATCTCATCCGGTGTCGTGACGCTCGAGTTGTCGAGCGCACGAACGACCGCTCCCGTCCCGATGGCGACGCGCGCGAAGCGGTCGCTCTCGAGCGGTGAGTCCGACGAGACGAACGTATCGATCGCATGCACACGATGCACCGACGGGCCAAGCGTCTCGGCCAGCGCTTTCGCGCCCTCGAGCCCACCTTCCTCGCGAACCGACCACACGAAGAACACCTTGTGATCGAGCTTCGCGGCGTCGATGTCGTTCAGTGCGAGGAGCAGCGCGACGTCGCCAGCCCGATCGTCGATCGACCGCGCAGTCAGTCGCACCTCACCTGCGCGTGCCGAGCACTTGAAGCCGGTGAGCGGAGACCCGACGGTGACGCCCGCGTTCACGAGCGCGGCCGAGTCCAGACCGAACCACGCCGTGAGCGCGCCCGGATCTCGTTGCGCTGCACTGTCGCGGGGAATGAAGACGCCGCGCAGCGGTCCCTCGCGAGCGGCCGCACATCCGAGCTTGCCATCGCGCGCGCCGATCTTGTCGTCGGGACGATGCAGCAGCGCCGGTTGTCCTTCCCACAGATGCGGGAAGAACGTGCCGCGCGGTCGCAGTGCAACGGTGCCGTCGTGATTGATGCGCGATACGAGAAATCCAATCTCGTCCATGTGCGCGATGAAGACCGCCGTGTCGCGATCCGGTCCCATCGCGAGCACGAGATTGCCCGCGGAGTCGACGACGGCGGAATCGCGCGCCCACGCAGGCATCGCTTGCTGAATCGCGTCGCGCATCGGCTGCTCGTGTCCCGACACCGCATAGATGTCCGTCAACTTGCCGAGCAGGTCCGCGTAGCGCGACAACGAGTCGCGAATGATGAGCGGCGGCGCAGCCGTCCAGCCGTGCACGAGCGCAATCGGGAGCGGCACGCCGCCCTCGCGGCCGCCGGCCCGCGCAACGGCGGAATGCAACGCTTCGAGATCGCTCTCGCGCACCGACTCCGCGAGCGTCCCCGTGAATCGCGTCGGCACCGCGAGCGCGGAGATCGCGCCGACGTCGACCCGAGCCAGCGATGGCCACGGCGCGCGAACGGATTGTGGCGTCAGGCGTCCACGACCGAGCGCCTCGTCGACGATCGTGAGCGAATCGACGCGGCCCAGTGTCGCGAGCGCGCTCGTGAGCCCGGTCCAACTGAACGACTTCTCGACCGAGATGATGAAGTCGGTCTCGCCGTCGCGAACGCTTTTCGTCGCGGTTCCCGCGGCAGCAACGGCAGCGCAGCCAGCACGATTGCCGGCCGCGGGACCCGACACGTAATCGGAGAACGTCCACTCCGGCCAATCGCGAACGACGGGATCGAGCACCGCGATGCCCATGCGCTCCGCTTCCGCGCGCGAACGAGCGCCGACGTCGACCCACAGATCCTCGATCGTCTCCGGCGATTCGTCGATGGTGCGACGACGCCAGAGATGATTGCTGCGCACCGCGAACACGCCGGGCAGGTGTCGCCACTTGAGTGGACTCGAACGATCGACCGCGAGCACGATCACGCGCTGGCCTTCGTGGTAGTTGTCCCACAGCGCGGGATGTCGCTCGTTGCCGTTCGTGTGCACGCGCAGATAGCCGTCGTCGGTGATCTCACTGACGACGTATCCGCTCTCGTCCAGCCCGCACGCTACGACTCGACGCGGTGATCCCTCGCCGACGCGTTTCATCAGATTGCCGAACCCATCGCGCTTCCATCCGCCCTCGACGCCGCTGACGACGCGCTCCATCGCGAGTTGTTCGTAGCCCGGCGCCGCGACGAGCGCGATCCACGTGCTCACGGCCTGCGCGTATGGACTCGCTGTGCTCGAATCCTGCGCGGCCGCACGGCCGGCCCGGGCCAGTGCGACGATCGTCGCCACGAGCGCCCAAGCGGCGGCGCGACGGTCAACAACCCAGCGCGAGCGCAATGTTCTCGGCAAGTCGCGAATCCTCGTGCGGAAGAAGCGTGAACGACGGACGAACGTCGACGATGCCCGGGCCGATCGCTTCGCCGCACGTCTCTAACGTCGTGCGGCCCGCGGCGACGGCATCGACCACGCGCGGATAGACGAGATGCTCGACGCGGAGCACACGCGCGGCGAGCGTGCCGGCATCGTCGCTCGCGAACACCGGCACCGGCCACTGCATGATGATGCGTCCACGGTCGTATTCGTCGTCCACGAAATGCGCCGTGACTCCGGTGACACGTACTCCGGCGGCGATCACCGCGCGATGCACGCGCTGGCCGTACATGCCCGGTCCGCCGAACGCCGGCAGCAGCGAGGGATGCACGTTCACGATGCGACCTTCGAACGCGTCGACCACCGGTGCCGGGATGAGCCTGAGATAGCCGGCGAGCGCGATGACGTCGATCTCGTGGTCGGCGATGAGGACATCGAGCGGTGCCGCGTCGTCGCCAGGGGTCTCCGAGATCACCGCTCGGGCAATGTCGTGCCGCCGCGCCCGCTCGAGCGCTCCCGCGGACGCGCGATCACTCGCGACCAGCACGACGTCGCCGCCGCGACGCTCGCCCAGCGTGATGAAATGATCGATGATCGCCTGCAGGTTCGAGCCGCCACCCGAAGCGAGAACCGCGATGCGCGCTCTCATCGCGCGGAGTCTATTGCGATTGGGTTCGAGCCGGAAGCGTACGAAGGAATCGATCGACTGCCTCGCCGAGTGATCTGGCCGTCGCGATCGATTCGCTCTGCGCACGCTCCCGATCTTCCGGCGGCGTGGAGTCGACATCGAGCAGGATACCCTGGCCGCCCAATGCCGACGCCGGCGTCACGTCGCGGAGGCGGTCACCAACGAAGAGCGCGGTCGACCCGTCGAGCCCGTGCTCGGCAATGGCCTGCCGATACAGCGCGAGTCCGGGCTTGCGGCAATCGCACGGTCCGCTGATGTCCGGGTGATGCGGACACATGTACACGCCGTCCACATGCGCGCCTGCGGCGCCGAGCAGGCTGCCGAGGCGACGCTGCACGGCATCGTAGTCTTCGGCCGTGAGCCAGCCGCGCGCGATGCCCGACTGATTCGTCACGATGATCACGGCCACGTTCTGCTCGTTCAATCGACGAATGGCGTCGGCGGCGCCGGGCAGCAGCTCGACGTGTGCGGGATCGCGAATGTAGTTGGCGTCGCGAATGATCGTCCCATCGCGATCGATGAAAGCAGCGGGGCGAGGGCTCACTGTGCGAGAAGAGTGAGAGCGGCGATGAAAGTCGGCATGTCTGCAGGCAGCACGGTGCGCAAGTCGAGAATGAGACGGCCCGCGTCGATACGTCCGATGACGGCGGGATTGCCGCCGCGCAGTCGGCGCTCGAGCGCCGTCGCATCGCCGGCGAGCGCGAGTCCGACGGACGGAATGACGGCGGTCGGAAACGCGCCGCCACCAACACTCGCGCGGGTGTCGATGACCTCGATACCGCGACGCGCGCTTTCGTCCAGCGATTCGATGATCGCCGTCGCGCGACCGCGCAGCTCGGCGACACTGGCGGTGAGCTGTGCGAGCGTGGGAATCTCGCGCACCGCGACGTCAGGCCGCCGATAGAGCGCAAGCGTTGCCTCGAGCGCCGCGAGCGTCAACTTGTCGACGCGATAGGAGCGCGTGAGCGGATTCTTTCTGATTCGCTCGAGCGTGTCGCGCGGTCCGAGCACGATACCGGCCTGTGGTCCGCCGAGCAGCTTGTCACCGCTCATCGTCACGATCCCGTGCGCGCCGACCGCGCGAACCGCGTCGCGCGCCGTCGGCTCGCCCGAGAGGCCGAATTCATCCAGCGGCATCATGAGGCCGCTGCCCAGATCGTAGAGCAACGCAATGTTTTGCTCGCTGGCCAGCGCGGCGAGCTCGGTCGGCGTTGCCTCCGCGACGAAGCCCGTGACGACGAAGTTGCTGCGGTGCACCTTCACGACGATCCCAGTCGCGTTGCTGCAGGCGTTCTGATAGTCGTCGACGCGCGTGCGATTCGTCGTTCCCACCTCGACGAGTCGCGCGCCGCTCGCGCTCATGATGTCGGGAATGCGAAAGCTGCCGCCGATCTCGATCAGCTCGCCGCGGGAAACGATGGCGTCGCGGTCCTTTGCCAGCGTGTTGAGCACCAACACCAGGGCGGCGGCGCAGTTGTTCACCACGAGCGCGTCGTCGGCGCCCGTGAGCTCGCGAAGCAGCGACGCGCAGTGCACGTAGCGCGATCCGCGCGAGCCCGAGTCGACGTCGTATTCGAGATTTGAAAAGCCTGGCGCGACGCGGGCGATGGCCTCGATCGCGGCGGCGGCGAGCGGCGCGCGCCCGAGGTTGGTATGCAACACCACTCCGGTGGCGTTCAGCACGCGGCGCAGCGACGGCTGCAGCGCGCGATCGACCGCGCTGGCGACAGCCGCGCCCCACGCGGCGTCGTCGGTTGGCGCGTTCGCCGGCGCTCGTCGCGCTTGCTCCACCACGTGACGAATCGCGCCGACGACGACCGCCCGCGGCGTCTCTTCGAGCAACGGGCGAATCGCCTCGTTCTCGAGGAGCGTGCTCACGCTCGGCAGCGCTCGGCGCGCGTCCGTCATGATCTCATCGCGGTGGGCGCCCCGTCGGCGGCTTGCGTGCGCTGTCCGCGGGTGGACGGCGACGAGCCGTGTCTGCCGGCGGACGATGCGCCGTGTCTGCGGCTGGACGCGGTGCGGGCTTGGGCACGGTGAAGGTTCGCGTGATCTCGTGCGACTTGCCCAACAGATTCCGAAGGCCCATCGCCGTGATGCGATAACTTCCACCGACGATGAGCGGCGTGGTCGGCGCGAGCTGCACGATGATGCCGCGATCGGGCGGCGGAGTGCTTGGTTTCGGCGGCGGCGGCGCCGGCCGCGCTCCTGATGGCAACGGGGGCGTCGGCGTCGCGGGCGGTGCAGTGGGACGCGGTGAAGCCGCGGCGCGCACGGAATCCGCGCGCCGGAGCGAATCGGCGGTCGCGGCCTGGCGCTGTTGATCGTAGACGCGCTGCCATTGGACGGCTTTCACTTCGAGCGCACCGGAGTCGGCACGCTGCACGCGAATGAGCGCGGGTTGAAGCGGCAGCGTCGGATCGAGCGCCTTGTCGAACGTGGCGCGAAGTGTGAGGCTGTCGAGAACGGTGACGTTGTCGAAATTCGCGTACATCGTGTCACGCTCGATCGCCAGGAGCTCGATGCCGTGGCCGACGCCCTGCACGGCAACGCTCAGGGTGTCCCACTTCTCGCCGCGATCGAGCTGGCGATTCGAGTTCTGGTCGATCAGACCACGGACGCGGTATGCGCCGGCGCCGAGCGGCCCTACCTCGAAGTGTCCGACGGTGTCGCTCGCCGTCACGTAGACGAGCGTGGTGTCGCTCAGCAGCGTCGCTTCGATGTACGCACCTTGCGCGGGACGTTCGGCTGCCCAGTCGAACACCGTGCCGACGATGGAGTACGGCGGAAAGTTCGGACCCGTGGAGAATACGATCGAACGCGAGCCCTTCATGACGTTGCCGCGCAGATCGACGAGGCCCGGCAGCAGCGTCACGCGGTATGCGGTGTTCGGACGGAACCCCTTGCGGGGACGCAGATCGATCCGGCTCCGATGCCACGATACGTTCGGCGCGCCGTCGCGGGGTGAGATGAGAAAGATCTGATCGAGCGCCGTCGCGCTGCCCGACGGCCGGTCGCTCACCACTTCATCGAACTTGAATTCGACGTTCTTGACTTTGACGTTCGTCTCGCCCGAGTCTGGCGTGATGCTGAGGATCA
>Ga0070679_100003566_pt1 | contig 14250 bp, 13 predicted proteins | sample KBSC63BmetaG_FD_65652 | JGI IMG/M metagenome (GOLD analysis project Ga0070679, IMG submission 65652) | Corn rhizosphere microbial communities from Kellogg Biological Station, Michigan, USA - KBS C6-3B metaG | ecosystem: Host-associated > Plants > Roots > Rhizosphere | place: USA: Michigan... | reverse complement strand
AACGGCGCGCATGGCGATGCTCTATCACCGGCGGGGGCGGGCATGGCGCGCGGTGCTTTGCGCGGCGAGCCTCGCGCTCGCATCGTGCGCAGCGAAGCCGCCACCGGTCGGCCAAAATGCCGGAGAATGCCTCGCCCAGCTCGACCGGCTCGGCCTGCGCTACCAGCTGGCGGCTCTCTCGCCTCGCACGCCGGCGGCCTGCCGCGTCGAAGCGCCGGTCGAGGTCTCCGCCGCGACCCTTCCCTTCAACCAGCCGGCCGTCGCGAGCTGCGCTCTCATTCTCCAATTCGACCGCTTCGAGCGCGAAGCCTTGCGCCCGCTCGCGCAGCGCTATCTGCGCGAGGACATCAAGACCATCCTTCATTTCGGCGCTTATAGCTGCCGCACCACCCATGCCGGACGCGAGAGCGAGCACGCGCACGGCTTGGCGATTGACCTCGCCGGATTCGAGCTCGCCGATGGCCGCAGGGTTCTGGTCAAAGACGATTGGTCAAAGCGCGATCGCGAGGGCCGGTTTCTGCATGCGGTCGCGCAGGCGGCGTGCCACTATTTCAACGAGGTGCTGACGCCCGAGTCGGACCGCGATCACGCCAATCACATCCACCTCGATTTGGGGCCCTACACGCTCTGCGTCCGGCGCTGAGCCTCCAGCGCCTCATCCTCCTCGGCAAAGAGCGAGACCCAATTTCGCCGATCATCCTCGGGCGGCAAGGATGTTTCCTCGTCATAGAGCCGGCGCGCCTCGGCTGCGGGGCCGCGGCGTTCGCCCAAGGCGCGCACGATCACCACCCGGCGCAAGCGCGGCAGCTCCATCGTCACCGCGTCGCCAATCCGGACCGGATGATGCGGCTTGGCCGCGACATGGCTGCCGACGGCGACGCAGCCCGAAGCGCAGAGTTTCGCGGCGAGCGAGCGCGTCCGCGCCAGCCGCGCGAACCATAGCCATTTGTCGAGACGCAAGGACGAGACGCCGTTCTGCAGCGGATCGCCGTTCATTGCGCGAGGCGCAGCTCGGCCAGCTTGGCAAAGGGGCTGTCGGCCGGCGGCGCGCGCCGCTTGCGGCGCCGCGTCTTTGCTCCGCGGCGCGCATGAAAGGTGAGGCCGCCCTCCTGACGCACCACGCGATAGGAGAGCGCGCTCAGCATCGCGGCCAAATCCTCGACGGAGCCGCCGCAAAGCGCCGCCAGCTCTTCAACCGGCCCGAACGGACCGGTCCGCGCGAGGCGCCGCGCCGACGCCGCCAAGCGCTCGAGCCGGTCGACGCGCAGGACGCGGGGTCCCAGCACGCGATAGCCCATCGCGGCGTAAGCCGCCTCCGATGTCTCGGGATCGCGCGGCGCGGCGGCGCCGCTCGGCAGAGCCGGCGCCGGAACGCCGTGCCGGATCGCCCAGAGCATCGACGCGAACTCTGCCGCCTCGCGCTTCAAGGCGCCTTCGAGATAGACCGTTTCCGTGCCGAGCCGGACGCCAAGCCGCGCCAGCGCCTTGCGGTCGCCGCGGCGCAGCGCCGCGCATTGCGCCGCCGCCGCTTTCGCCGGCAGGGTGCCGAGGGCTTCGCAAAGCTGGAAGACGAGGCCGCGCGCGGGGCCGTCGAGCTCCGCCTGGCGCGCGCGCATCAGCGCGCCGAGGCGCTGGCGCAGCAGCATGCGCCAATAAAGCGCGAGCCGCCGCCGCACGATCTCGCGCAGGCCGCCTTCGAGAAAATTGCTCGGCAGCGCCTCAACACGCGGCTCGATGACGCTGTCGCCGGGCGCGAGCCGCCCGACGGCGCCGCCGCGCCATAAAAATGTGCCGCTGCGGTCGAGCGTGAATTCGCTGTCCGCCGCCGCGGCAAGGCTCTTCGCGCGGGTGTCGATCTCGCCGCGCAGCACGCGGTTGGCGGCGGTCAGAAGCGTCTTCGCCGCATCGCCCTCGGCGCCGCCATCGGGAATGAAGCGGAAGCCGGCGAGACGGCCGACCGGATGGCCTTCGACCTTCACCTCGCCGTCGCGGCTGACCGAGGCGAGGAGCTCGCGCGCCGAGGCGAGCTGGCGGACCAGGAAGGCCGAGCGGCGATCGACGAAACGCTGGGTGATGCGGTCATGGAGCGCGTCCGAGAGATTATCCTCGATCGCGCGCGCGCGCTCCTGCCAGGCTGTCGCATCGGCGATCCAGTCAGGCCGGTGCGCGATATAGGTCCAGGTGCGGATATGCGCGATGCGCGCCATCAGCGTGTCGATATCGCCATCCGTGCGGTCGAGCCGGTTGACCTGCGCCGCCACCCAATCGACCGGCAGTCGCCCGGCGCGGCCGACGAGATGGCGATAGATCTGCGCGACCAGCCGCGCATGCGTATCGCTCATGACTTTGCGGAAATCCGGGATCTGGCATACTTCCCATAAGAGCCGCACCGAGTCGGGATGGCTCGCCGCGGCGGCGATGTCGGGGAGCTTCGCCAGCGCCGCGAGGGTGAGATGATCGTCAGCCTCGCGCGCCGGCACAAGACCCGGCATGCGCGGCGGCTGCTCGAGGCTTTTGAGGAGCGCGCCCAGCGAGCGGTAATCGAGCCTCGCGTTGCGCCAGTAAAGCCGCGGCAGCGGATCGAAACGGTGATTCTCGACCGCCTCGACGATCTCGGCATCGAGCGCGCCGAGCTCGGCGGTGGTGCCGAAAGTGCCGTCGCTCATATGCCGGCCGGCGCGGCCGGCGATCTGCGCGATCTCCGCCGCGGCGAGCCGGCGCGGCGCGCGCCCGTCGAATTTCGCGAGCTTGGCAAAGGCCACATGGTCGAGATCCATGTTGAGCCCCATGCCGATCGCATCGGTCGCGACGAGATAATCGACCTCGCCCGATTGAAAGAGGCCCACCTGCGCGTTGCGCGCACGCGGGCTGAGCGCGCCCAGCACCACCGCCGTGCCGCCGCGCTGGCGCCGCATCAACTCGCCCAAGGCGAAGACATCGGCGACCGCGAAGGCCACCACCGCGCTGCGCGGCGGCAGGCGGGTGATCTTCTTCGGGCCGGAATAGGACAGAGTCGAAAAGCGCGGCCGGCTGATATATTCGGCCTCGGGCACGAGGCGGCGCATCAAGGGCCGGATCGTGTCGGCGCCCAAAAACATCGTCTCGTCGGTGCCGCGCGCATGCAGCAGCCGGTCGGTGAAGACATGGCCGCGCTCGGGATCGCCGCAAAGCTGGATCTCGTCGACCGCGAGAAAATCGACCGGCCGGTCGAGCGGCATCGATTCGACGGTGCAGACGAAATAGGAAGGGCTCGGCGGGACGATCTTTTCCTCGCCGGTGATGAGCGCGACCGCGCGGGCGCCTTTGAGGGCAACGATCCGGTCGTAGTTTTCGCGCGCAAGCAGCCGGAGCGGAAATCCGATCATCCCGGTGCGGTGACCGAGCATGCGCTCGATGGCGAGATGGGTCTTGCCGGTATTCGTCGGCCCAAGGACGGCCAGGACCCGCGGAACCGGGGTGAAAGCGCCCATGGCAAAAACATCGGGGTTCCGGCGCCGAAAGGCAAGTGGCACGACGCTTCGCCGGATTACAGGGATTTCATCTGGCGGAAAGGGTTTCCGGCCCGACTCGCCCCGTATAGCCAAGCGTAGGGTTTTTTAAGGCCCAAAGGAGGTCCAGATGACCCGCTTTTCGCTTCGGTTCCGGCGCTCGAAAGCCGCCGCCATCGCCCTCGCCGCCGCGACCCTCGCCGCGCCGCTGGCGGCAAGCCCTGCTTTGGCTGCCGGCTGGGACCACGGCCGCGCCGAGTCGCACCCCGCCGCCTGGCAGCGCGACCGCGAGGATTGGCGCCGCCCGGTGATGGTCGCGCCGGCCCCGGTCTACCGCGCCCCGGTCTATGCCGCGCCCGCCTATCCGCCGGTGGTCTATGCGCCCTCGCCGGCCTATGCCGCGCCGCCCCCGGCCGTTTATTACGCCCCGGCGCCTGGTCCGGCCATGGCAGTCGCCTGCAGCAACGGCGCGATCGCCGGCGGGCTCATTGGCGCCGCCACCGGCGGGCTCATCGGCTCGCAATTCGGCCATGCCTCGGGCAATGCCGCGGCGACGATTGTCGGCATACTGAGCGGCGCAGCGGTCGGCGCCTCGGTCGGACAATCGGCTGCGGGCTGCTATTGACCGTTACTGGGCGGTGATGGCGCTGCGGAACCGGATCGGATCCTCGACGTCGCGAAAGGGCTCGAGGCTCCCGCCGGTGCCGCGCACCAGCACCGTGCCGTAATTGAGGGCGCGGCCCATGATCCCCTGCTGCACATCGACGCTCTCGACCTTGGCGCGCGCCATCTCGATCGTGTAGCGGCCGATGATGCCGCGCTTGTAGATGACGCGATGGTCGGTGACGGCGAGCTCGGTGGTGACGCGCCGGAGCGCCGCCGCTGCCCCGTCGAGAATGCCGATCGCCGCCAAGAGCCCGGCAAGGACGAGCAGCGGCAGGTGCAGATCGGTCTGGCTCTCGGCAAAGCCGAAGGCGATGAGGGCGGCGACGAGGAGAACCACCGGCCGGGCATAGATCAGCCAATGGAGGCGCGTCCGATAGATCAGGACCTCGCCCGGCTGGAGAACGCGCTGCACATAGCTCATGGGCGCCGAGTCTAGCACGCCGCGCGGACCTTGCATCGCCGCGCCCGCCGCCACATATCTCGGGGCGATTGCAATATGGGGGCAGGGTTGACCACGGAGAAACGCGAATTCCAGGCGGAGGTAAGCCGCCTCTTGGAGATCGTCGCGCACTCGCTCTACAGCGAGAAGGAGATCTTCCTGCGCGAGCTTATTTCCAACGCATCCGACGCCTGCGACCGGCTGCGCTATCAGGCGCTGACCGAGCCGGAGCTGATCGCGGGCGATGCCAATTTCCGCGTCGTGCTCGAGCCCGATGCGAAAAAGCGCACCCTCGTGATCGCCGACAACGGCATCGGCATGAGCCGGCAGGAGATGATCGACAATCTCGGCACCATCGCGCGGTCCGGGACGGCCCGGTTCATGAAAGAATTCTCGGGCGACCAGAAGGCCGATCTCGCGTTGATCGGCCAATTCGGCGTCGGCTTCTATTCCGCCTTCATGGTCGCGGGCGAGGTCGAGGTGGTCTCGATGAAGGCCGGCGAGGCGGTCGCCCATCGCTGGGTCTCGGACGGCAAGGGCCAGTTCACCATCGAGGAGGCCGAGCGGCCGGGGCGCGGCACCACCATCACCCTGCATCTCAACGAGGCCGATGCGGAATACGCGGAGCCCACGCGGCTCGAAGCGATCGTCAAGAAATATTCCGACCACATCGCCCTGCCGATCGTGCTCGATCATGCCGGCAAGGAGAAGACGCTCAATTCGGCCTCGGCGTTGTGGATGCGGCCGAAATCCGAGATCACAGTCGAGCAGTACAAGGAATTCTATCATCACGTCGCCCATGCCTTCGATGAGCCCTGGCTCACGCTCCACAACAAGGCGGAAGGCGTTTTCGAATATACGACCCTGCTCTTCGTGCCCGGCAGCAAGCCCTTCGATCTGTTCGATCCGGCGCGCAAGCACCGCGTCAAACTCTATGTACGGCGCGTCTTCATCACCGAGGATGCGCAGGAGCTGTTGCCGCCCTATCTGCGCTTTCTGCGCGGCGTCGTCGACAGCGAGGATCTGCCGCTCAATGTCAGCCGCGAGATGCTGCAGAACAATCCGACGCTGGCGCGCATGCGCGGCCAGATCGTCAAGCGCGTGTTGGGCGAGCTCGCGAAGAAGGCCAAGGACGATGCCCAGGACTACGCCAAATTCTGGGAAAATTTCGGCGCGGTGTTGAAAGAAGGCATCTATGAGGACCGCGAGAACAGCGACGCGCTCCTCGAGCTGGCGCGCTTCCGCTCGAGCGCAGGAGAGGCGCTGGTCTCGCTCGAAGAGTATCTCGGGCGCATGAAGCAGGGGCAGGAGGCGATCTATACGATTGCCGGCGACAGCATCGAGGCGGTCGCGAAGAGCCCGCAGCTCGAAGGCTTCCGCGCCCGCGGCATCGAGGTGCTCTATCTGACCGATCCGGTCGACGAGTTCTGGGCCTCCTCGGTCGGCGAATACCAGAAGAAGGAATTCAAATCTGTGACGCGCGGCGCCGCCGATCTCGACAAGATCGCCGCCGAGGCGCAAGACGGGGCGGACGACAGGCCCGAGGGCGATGTCGCGGCGCTGATCGCGGTGCTGAAGCTCGCGCTCGGCGATGCGGTCAAGGATGTGCGCGCCTCCAAACGTCTCACCGACAGCGCCGTCTGCCTCATCGCCGACGAGCACGATATGGACATCCATCTCGAGCGGCTGCTGCGCCAGCATCGCCAGCTGGCCGCCGATTCAAAGCGTATCCTCGAGATCAATCCCAAGCATGCTTTGATCGCGCAGCTCTTGAAGCTCGCGGGCAAGGACGGCGCCGCCGACACGCTCGGCGATTTCGCCTGGATCCTCCTGGATCAGGCCCGCATCCTCGAAGGCGAGCCGCTGCCCGATCCGGCCTTGTTTGCCAAGCGCCTCTCCTCGGTCCTCGCCAAGGGATTGGCGGCGTAACGCGTAGCACAGGTGCGGCGCGAATCCTCAGCGCCGCGCCGTCGTGCGAAGCAGAATCAAAAACCGGAAGCTATTTCGGCAGATCGATGCTCGCGGCGGTGAGGATCGGCCCGGTGCCGTCGAGTTGAAGCAGCACTGCCACGCCATGATCGCTGAGCTTTTGTGCTTCCTCGGGCGGCACGACGAGCTCTTCCGACCATCCCGCCCAGGAACCGAGACGGCGGAAGCTTCTGACCGCATGGTGATCCCACGCGACCTTGCCCTCGTTCTCGCCGGCGAGCACGGGATTGGTGTGGACGCTGTCATAACCGACGAGCCACACGGTTGCCGGCTCGCCTTGCGGCGATTTTCCGTCGCCGATCGCGGCGACGAGCGCGCCGTCGTGGCGCCACCGCAGCGTGAGGCGCGGATGCGGCAGGCGCTTGGCGGCGGCGGCGCGGATCAGCGCCTCGACCGTCTCGCGCTCGGAGCCGACGGCTTCGGCGGTGCCCTGCACGACCATCTCGGGGGTATAGACGAAACGCTGCTTGAGGCGGCTCGAATAGTCGCGCTGGCGGCGCGTTGCCCAAGGCTTCGAATACGGATCGGGCCAGCCGATATAGTTCCAATATTCGACATGGAAGGCGAGCGCGAGAAGATCGGGTCGCTTGGCAAGCTCGCCGAAATATTTATCGGCCGGCGGACAGGAGCTGCAGCCTTGCGAGGTGAACAGCTCGACGACGATCGGCGAAGGATCGGCGCGCGCGGCGCCGATCGCGATCGGCGCCAGCAGCAGCAAAGCAAAGAAACGGGAGACCATGCGATGCATCCTGCGCCGCGGCGACACACCACGCCAGACACTAGCTTTCACAAGAGGGTGATGCCAGCGCCGAAGCGCGCTTGACCGCAAGAGCAGGCCCGGTACGCTTCCCGCGCTAACCATGACAGAGCAAGCGCGGGAGGAAAGCGATGATTCTGGAAGTCCGCACCTATACAACGCATCCGGGCAAAACGGCCCAGTGGCTCGAACATTATGAGAAGCACGGGCTTGCAGTGCAGCAAAAATATTTGGGCGGCCTGGTCGGTTTCTTCACCTGCGAGATCGGCATGCTCAACCGCATCGTCCATATGTGGAAATATGACTCGCTCGCCGACCGCGAAGCGCGGCGCGGTGCGATGGCGAAAGACCCGGAATGGCAGGCTTACCTCAAGAACGGGCCGCAGCCCTCGCCGCTGATCTCGCAGGAGAGCCAGATTCTCACGCCGACGACGTTCTCGCCGATGAAATAGTTGTAAGCCGTCAGTCAGCTATAGGCTGTTGGCTATAAGCTCTAAGCGGAAGATGCTTAAAGCTTATAGCTTACGGCTTAAAGCTAAGCTTTCATCATCCCGCGCAGCACGTATTGCAGGATGCCGCCGTGGCGGAAATATTCGAGCTCGTCGAGCGTGTCGATGCGGCAGAGCAGCTTCACCTCGTCGGTCTTGCCGTTGGCGCGGTGAATCCGGCAAAGCAGCTCGGCGCGCGGCTTCAGGCCCTGGGCGATGCCGGAAATGTCGAAGCGCTCGGTGCCGTCGAGCTTCAGGGTCTGGCGATTCTCGCCTTCCTTGAACTGCAAGGGCAGCACCGCCATGCCGACGAGATTCGAGCGATGGATACGCTCGAAGCTCTCGACGATCACCGCGCGCACGCCCAGCAGCTTCGTGCCCTTGGCGGCCCAGTCGCGCGATGAGCCGGTGCCGTATTCCTTGCCGCCGATGACGACCAGCGGCACGTTCTCCTTCTGATAGAGCATCGCCGCGTCGTAGATCGGCATCACCTTGCCGTCGGGCTGGTGCTTGGTGACACCGCCTTCGACGCCCGGCACCATCTCGTTCTTGATGCGGATATTGGCGAAGGTGCCGCGCATCATCACCTGATGCGTGCCGCGCCGCGCGCCATAGGAATTGAAGTCCTGCGGCCGCACCTGATGCTCGAGGAGGTACTGGCCGGCCGGGCTGTCCTTCTTGATCGAGCTGGCGGGCGAGATGTGATCGGTGGTGATGCTGTCGCCGAAGAGCGCCAATTCGCGCGCGCCCTGGATATCGCTCAAAGGCCCCGGCTCTTTCGGCATGTTCTCGAAATAGGGCGGATGCGCGAGATAAGTCGAGCCCGGATCCCAGCTGAAAGTCATGCCCGAAATAAGCGGCACCTTCCGCCACTCCTCGGGGCCTTCGAACACGTTGCCGTAGCGCTTCTTGAACATCGTGTCGTTGACGGCGCTCCGGACCGTATCGGCGATCTCGCGATTGGAGGGCCAGATATCCTTGAGATAGACCGGCTTGCCGTCGGGATCCTCGGCCAGGGGATCGCGCGTCAAATCCATGGTGACGGAGCCCGCCAGCGCATAAGCGACGACGAGCGGCGGCGACGCTAAGTAGTTGGCCCGCACCTGCGGGTGGATGCGGCCCTCGAAATTGCGGTTGCCGGAGAGCACGCCGGCAACAACAAGATCGCCGTCATCGATCGCGTTGGCAACCGGCTCCGGCAGCGGTCCGGAATTGCCGATGCAAGTGGTGCAGCCATAGCCGACGAGGTTGAAGCCGAGGGCGTCGAGATCCTGCTGCAGGCCCGATGCGGCGTAATAGTCGCTGACCACCTGGCTGCCGGGCGCGAGCGAGGTCTTGACCCAGGGCTTCACCTTGAGGCCGCGCTTCAAGGCGTTACGCGCCAGGAGCCCGGCGCCGAGCATGACGCTGGGGTTGGAGGTGTTGGTGCAGGAGGTGATCGCGGCGATCACCACCGCGCCGTCTTTGAGCGTGTAATTCGCGCCCTTGACGGCGATCTCGCCCTTGGCGTGCTCGGGTGTGCGGCCAATGGCGAGCTTCGGCAGCTCGCCGGCGAAATTCTTCGCAACACCCGCAAGCCCAACGCGGTCTTGCGGCCGGCGCGGCCCGGCGAGCGAGGGCTCGACCGTGCTGAGATCCAATTCCAGCGTGTCGGTGAAGACCGGATCGGGCGTCGACTCGTCGTGCCACAGCCCTTGCGTCTTGGCATAGGCCTCGACCAGCGCCACGCGCGCAGGATCGCGGCTTGTCAGCTTCAGATAACGGATGGTCTCGGCATCGATCGGGAAGAAGCCGCAGGTCGCGCCATATTCCGGCGCCATATTGCCGATGGTCGCGCGGTCGGCAAGCGGCAGACTGCCGATGCCCGGCCCATAGAATTCGACGAAGCGCCCGACCACGCCTTTCTTGCGCAGCATCTGCACGACGGTCAGCACCAGATCGGTCGCGGTCGCGCCCTCGCGCAGCGCGCCGCTCATACGGAACCCGACCACCTCGGGCAGGACCATCGAGATCGGCTGGCCGAGCATCGCCGCTTCGGCCTCGATCCCGCCCACGCCCCAGCCCAGCACCGAGAGGCCGTTGATCATGGTGGTGTGGCTGTCGGTGCCGACGAGCGTATCGGGATAGGCGATGGTTTTGCCGTTCTCGTCCGTCGTCCATACCACCTGGCCCAAATATTCGAGATTGACCTGGTGGCAGATGCCGGTGCCCGGCGGCACGACGCGGAAATTGTCGAAGGTGCTCTGGCCCCAGCGCAGGAAGGTATAGCGTTCCTGGTTGCGCTCGAACTCGACCTTGACGTTGTTGCGGAAGGCCTGCGCGTTGCCGAAATTGTCGACCATCACCGAATGGTCGATGACGAGATCGACCGGCGCCAGCGGGTTGATCTTCTTGGGATCGCCGCCGAGCTTCACCATCGCCTCGCGCATCGCCGCGAGATCGACCACTGCGGGCACGCCGGTCAAATCCTGCATCAGCACCCGCGCCGGCAGAAAGGCGATCTCGCGCTCGGAGCTACGCGTCTTGAGCCATTGCGCCAAGGCCTTGATGTCGTCGACCGTGACCGTGCGGCCATTCTCGAGGCGAACGAGATTTTCCAAGAGAACCTTAAGGGAGAAAGGAAGACGCGAGATATCGCCCAATCCCGCGCTCTGGGCTGCGGCCTCGAGGCTGAAATAATCGTAAGACTTGCCCGCGACGGTAAGCGTGCGGCGCGCTTTCAGCGAATCCTGGCCGATGACGGACACATCCAATCTCCTTGTCGGGAAGAGCTTCCTCCGTGCTGCTACTGCCTTTGGCGCGGGAGATCAAGGTGCCGCCAGCCTCCTTCCGCCCAGACTCCCTGTCGCGGAAAAGATCGTTCTAAATCAACCGGATAACGCAAGGCCGGCGAAGGCAATTCATGCACAGAAATCTTTCTTTCGCCACGATTCTTTCGTCACGGTGTCTCATTCCCAAGCTTTGATACGCGTCGGCGAGAGAGGTAAAGGCTTTTCTCCCTCTCCGTAGCGGTCATTCCCCCCGACCGCTCGCTATGCGGCCTCGGTTCCCCCGACCGAGGCCGCCTTTCTTTTGGGAAACCTCCGCGACGCATGCGAGCCGGCTTTCTTTGCCGCGCTCGAACCGGCACAATCGCCCGCCGCGATGTCCGAGCCCGCCTTTCCCATTCCTGCCGATCGTGCCGCCGCCGGTTTTGCCGGGGCGGGCCTCGCCTGCCGCCGCGGCGAGCGGCTGATCTTTTCCCGGCTCGACTTCGCGCTGAAGCCGGGCGGAGCGCTGATCCTGGTCGGGCCCAATGGCAGCGGCAAATCGAGCCTGCTGCGCCTCATGGCAGGGCTGACGCCGGCTTGGCGCGGCCGTCTCTCTTGGGACGGCGCCGATATCGCCGCGGATCGCGAGGCGCACCGCGCCCGCCTTCATTTCATCGGCCATGCCGATGCGGTGAAGCCCGCCTTGTCGGTCGAGGAAAGCTTGCGCTTTTGGGCGGGGATGCGGGCGGGCGCCGGGGATGAGCCGCGCGACAGCGCCGCCGTGCTCGCGCAATTCGGGCTGGAGACCGCGGCGCGCCTCCCCTGCCGCTATCTCTCGGCCGGGCAGAAGCGCCGGCTGGCTCTGGCGCGTCTCATCGCCAGCCCCGCGCCCTTATGGCTGCTCGACGAGCCGCTGACCGGCCTCGATCGCGACGCCGCGGCGCAGCTCCTGGCGGCGATCGCCGCGCATCGCCGCCAGGGCGGCAGCGTCGCGCTCTCGACCCATGCGCCGCTCGATCTCGGCGATGCCGCCGAGCTCTCGCTCGCCGCTTTCCGCCCGACGCGGCAAGAGATCGGCGAAGCCGTCGAGGCATGAGCAAGTTCTCCCTCCTCGTTGCGCGCGATTTGCGGCTGGCGCTGCGCCAGGGCGGCGATGCCGCGATGGTGATCGGGTTTTTCGTGCTGACGGTCATTCTCTTCCCCTTCGGCGTCGGACCGGAGCCGCAGCTCTTGCAGCGCATCGCGCCCGGCATCATTTGGGTCACGGCGCTCCTCGCGGCGCTCTTGTCCTTGGAGCGGCTGTTCCAGGCCGATTACGAGGATGGCAGCCTCGAAGCGCTGGTCCTCCTGCCCCTGCCGCTCGAAGCACAGGTGCTGGCGAAATGCCTGGCGCATTGGCTGGTCACCGGCTTGCCGCTGACCCTGGTCGCGCCGCTTTTGGGACTGCTGCTGCATCTCGACCTGGCGGGATACCCGGCGCTCGTGCTCGGCATGGCGCTGGGGACGCCCATCCTCAGCCTCTTGGGCGCGATCGGCGCGGCGCTGTCGCTGGGCGCGCGGCGCGGCGGCGTGCTGTTGTCACTGATGGTGTTGCCGCTCTATATCCCGGTGCTGATCTTCGGCGTCGCGGCGGTCGAGGCCGAAAGCGCCGGACTGGCTGCGCGGCCGCATCTTCTGCTGCTCGCGGCGCTGCTGCTGGCAGCCCTGGCCCTGGTTCCTTTTGCCGCTGCCGGCGCCTTGCGCCAGGCGGTAGAATGACGTCGCCTCGAGCGGCGCCTTTGCAGAGTGGTTGCCATGTTCCGTCTCGCCAATCCCAACCGTTTCATGAACTGGTCGGGCAAGCTCTTGCCCTGGTGCGCCGCCGCCACCGCGATCCTGCTCGGTCTCGGCACATGGCTCGCGCTTTTCGTCGCCCCGCCCGATTATCAGCAGGGCGAGGCGGTCCGCATCATGTATGTCCACGTCCCGGCGGCGTGGATGGCAAGCTTCGTCTATGCGGTGATGGCGATTTCGAGCGCGGTCGCGCTCATTTGGCGCCATCCCTTGGCCGACATCGCCGCGCGGCAATCGGCGCCGCTTGGTGCGGGCTTCACCCTTGTCTGCCTCGTCTCCGGCTCGCTCTGGGGCAAGCCGATGTGGGGCACGTTCTGGGTATGGGATGCGCGGCTGACCTCGGTGCTGGTGCTTTTCTTCCTCTATCTCGGCTATATCGCGCTGATTAACGCGTTCGACGAGCCGACGCGCGGCAATCGCGCCGGCGCGATCCTCGCGCTGGTCGGCGCGGTCAACCTGCCGATCATCAAATTCTCGGTCGATTGGTGGAACACGCTGCACCAGCCGGCGAGCGTGTTCCGCTTGGGCGGACCGACCATCGCGGCCTCGATGCTGTGGCCGCTTCTCATCATGGCGCTGGGCTTCACGCTGTTCTTCGTCACGCTCTTGCTGCTGCGCATGCGCAGCGCGCTGATGGCGGCAAAGCTGCGCGCCTTGCGCATCCAGCAAAGCCAGAGCCTGGCCGCGTGAGATGGCCGCGATCGATCACTTTTTGGCGATGGGCGGCTATGCGCGCTTCGTCTGGCCGGCTTTCGCGACCGCGGTGATCGTCATGGGCGGGCTGCTCGCCGAAAGCCTTTCGACCTATCGCAAGCGCCAGCGCGACCTGCGCGCGGCGGAGAAGCAGCGGCGATGACCCGCAAGCGCCGGCGTCTTTACATCGTTCTCGGCGGCGTCGCGCTGCTCGGCGCGGCCACGGCCCTCGTGCTCTCGGCCTTCAGCGACAATCTGGTTTTTTTCTACAGCCCGAGCGACATCGCCGCCCAGCACGTGCCCGACGGGCGCTATATCCGGATCGGCGGGCTGGTCGCGCAAGGCAGCGTGCGGCGCGAGGCCGATGGGCGCACGCTCGATTTCCGCGTGACCGACGGCAAGACGGCGCTGCCCGTGACCTATCAGGGCGACGTGCCCGACCTCTTCCGCGAGGGCCAGGGGGTGGTCGCCGAGGGCAAGCTCGAGCACGGCACCTTTCGCGCCGCCACCGTGCTGGCCAAACATGACGAGAAATACATGCCGCCCGAAGTCGTCGATGCATTGAAGCGCTCCGGTCATTGGCAGGAATCCGCGGCGCCCTCAACCATGAGCAAAGACATCCGATGATCACCGAGCTCGGTCAGTTCGCTCTCGTCCTCGCGCTTTGCCTCGCGCTGGTCCAGGCCACGCTGCCGCTTTGGGGCGCGGCGCGCGGCCATGCCGGGCTGATGGCGGTCGGGCAGAGCGCGGCGGTCGCGCAGTTTTTGCTGATCGCCGGCGCCTTCGCGGCGCTCGTTCATGCCTATGTCGTGTCGGATTTCTCGGTCCTGAACGTCGCTGAGAACAGCGCGGTGGCGAAACCGCTGCTCTACAAGATCACCGGCGTCTGGGGCAATCACGAAGGCTCAATGCTGCTCTGGGTGCTGATCCTGTCGCTGTTCGGCGCGGCGGTCGCGCTGTTCGGCGACAATCTGCCACCGGCCCTGCGCGCGCGCGTGCTGGCGGTCCAGGGCATGATCGGGGTCGGCTTTCTCACCTTCATCGTCTTCACCTCCGACGCGTTCACGCGCCTTCATCCGGCGCCGCTCGATGGCCAGGGCATGAACCCTGTGCTGCAGGACCCCGGCCTCGCCTTCCACCCGCCCTT
>Ga0070679_100003565_pt1 | contig 14251 bp, 17 predicted proteins | sample KBSC63BmetaG_FD_65652 | JGI IMG/M metagenome (GOLD analysis project Ga0070679, IMG submission 65652) | Corn rhizosphere microbial communities from Kellogg Biological Station, Michigan, USA - KBS C6-3B metaG | ecosystem: Host-associated > Plants > Roots > Rhizosphere | place: USA: Michigan... | reverse complement strand
GGATGGGTGGTGCGGCAGGGCGAAAAAGACGGCACCACCACCAAAGAATGGTTCAAAGTATGTTTGGTAGTTTGCGGGGTCCGGAAAGTAGGCTTGGTACTGCGCAAGCAACCTGCCCTTGCCTCCGACCCACTTCAAAAACGGCCGCGCCGTGCCCAAGTTGCTACCCATAGTAGCAGTAACTATAGCTGGTTTAGCGACCATTTAGAAGGTTAAGAATTGTCATTATTTAGTCCAAGGCAAAAGTGTATTGAGTAAACGGCTATAAACTGGCATAGTGGGCATATGAATTTGCGGGAGCAGTCCATCTACCCAGTTGTAATGGGCACCGAAGAAGAAACACGCCTAAACATCCAATACCCCAGTATGGATACTTCTGCGCCTATCGATGCCTTAACACAACAAGAAATTTTAAAGTTAAGTCACAGTGTCTGCGGTGTGCTGCTCGAAAATAGCAACTTTCGCAAAAACGGTAGCAAGATTTACAGAGATTCCTACAGCCTCGAACTGTGCACCCCGGAATGCAGTGAGCCAGACGGTGTTGGCACCTATATTAAAGCCAATTCATCAATTCTCACTGGCGGTATTCGACGCTTCGCTGGCAAAAAGATGGCGGGAACGACTATATCATACCAACGGCGAGTTGTTGACTGCGATGAAAACACCTGGGGTTGCCACGATAATTTTTCGCTCACCAACGATGAAGACAGCGCCACAGATCTCGACAGCCAAACGTCTGACTTAAAAAGCCCAGAATCTCGGCTGCTGATGGCCCACCTAATGACGCGCAATTTTATAACTGGTAGCGGAGTAATTACACAAAATGGTACTTACTTTTCACAGAAACTCAGCCACTCAGTTTTATATAAACATTATGGCTATCAGAATTCCTTGTTTCGATTCAACGTAGACCATGGCGGACGCCTAGAAGTACGCTGCAATGACATTAACCTAAAGGACTGGGCACTATTATCACGGCTCGGCGGCATGGCACTCATAACTGCTGCATTGCAAAGCGGCCTGGCACCTAAGCTTGCCGAAGAGCTACCGCCAACCGTAGAAGAAGCACTTTCTAATAGTAATGCTATGAGTATCAAAATGAAGGCTCACAATGCCATGCCAATAAACGAACAGCATCAGCTTGTACGCACCCCATGGCTAGACGACTCTATTTACTTCCAGCGCCGGACGATGAAGGCATTACTAGACTACTTGCCGCAGCACGAACCCATTCCGGGCATATACCAGGCTCTAGGCCGTAACATCCTCAGCTATATAGATGATATGGATGCCGTACTAGATGGCCAGCCACTTGCGAGCCTAGCAGACAGGGCGGATTGGGCAGCCAAGCTCGACACTGTTTTAGCCAGCACAGAAAGGGATAGAGCAAAAGGTGTTGAGCGGTATTTAGGTGACGATAAAAGCAGGGCCACAGATATGCTGTACGACCGTATCACCATACGTTCTCGGGGTAACGGCACTGCCGAAACAAAATACGGTTACGGTTACCGCTTGGCGGGTTGGCGACCCAGTGGACGTGATGCTCGCGTACAACGAGCCATACAAAAACCACCACGCAATACACGGGCTTTTGAGCGCGTCAGACTCTCAAAAGCACTTCGCAACGTCACTGGCTGTGATTGGCATTATGTGAACTACGTGCTCGGAAACGAACAAAAAACTCGGCCACTCAACGCACTATTGGCTCAATCCTAGTTTTCATCATTCAATTAGCCCTCTTTACCACTACGCTGCTCGGGAAAGCGCTGCTTGTACCAAGCCACCGTTTCTTCGTCCGGCTGCTCATGGTAGTAATACGAATACCGCAAGCCAAGGAGCAATGTTGTAAGGTAGGTCGTCGGTTCACTACTAATAGACATGCGGTGATATTCGCCGTCCCCGAGTTCTATAGCTATGTGGTTATAGCGCGTGTCGGCGTGGCCATGAACAGTCGTCGTGGTAGCATCGACTATCACTTCCTTGTCGCCTATTTGCAAATTGCCGAGTGACAGCACTGGGTCTATGTGCTGTTCTTCAGGCTGCACTATATGCTCTCCCATGTAGCAATTGTAAGCAACTGCGGTTGAGGAAACTGTGCAATATAGCACTATTTACCGTAAGGCTTACTCGGTGTTCTCGGGGTCGGCAGTAAACGTTACGCCCTTGAGGCGCACAACACCGGTAGATTGCAACCAGCCGCTATTTTTGGCAGACTGTAGTGTTGCAATACTAATAGCATCGACGAGTACTTCTGGGAACTCGTAGTCCGGGTCTTCGTTGTGCGCAAGTATAGCTTGGGCAGTTTTATCTATTTCTGCATCTTCAGGTGTGGGAAACGGTAAGGTATCTGCCACTGTTCCACGCTCTTCTATATACCACTCTTCGATTGCTTCACTTGGTTCCTCGGAATGATAAATCGGGTAGCTACCATTTGTTAGCTCATCCTTCCAGCGGGCTATGTTTGGGTCGTGCAGCGAAAACTGCAGCCGTTCTCCTGATGGCAGTTTGTGGACTAGCATATTGAAGATATGGTCATCGCCTTCACCAAAAATATATAAGTAGGTATTGCGCGGGTCTATACAAATCGGCTCTTCGCCAGCTTCTGAATTATATTTACCGAGTACTATAGCCCGGTCATTTAGTTCGGTAAGTGGCACATGCCACTGGCTGCCGAATTGCTCAAACATATAGCTATGGTACTATAGCTGTTCGTAAATGCCGCGAAGGGCTGCAAAACTTATATCTTGAAATACCTACGCTTACCTCTGTAAATATAGTGTTTTTATTACAAAAATAATGCTGTTGAACAGCAGTGAAAACGGCGCTATTATCAGCTTAAAAGGGGGCGGCAATGCAAAGGGTGGCAAGTTGGGTAGGACGGCACAAACTAGCCGTCCGCTATGTGCTATATGTGCTTACTGTGGTCGTAAGCTACAACCTTGCCGTGCACATGGTCCATGGTCCAGGCTCCGTACCATTAGCGCGTATAGCAAACTATAAAGGAAAAGTAACACTAACTACCTCGACCGTAACGGAAACGGTGCCTGTACCCTACACTGAAACGACCGTGGAAGACCCAACCTTTCAGCCGGGCTACCGCGAAGTGACCACGCCCGGTCAAGATGGCAGCAAAACCATCACCTACCAGGTTACATACATGAATGGCGTAGAGACGAATCGAAAAGTCGTACAGGAAAGCATGTCGTTAGCGCCGGTAACTGAAATAACTAATGTTGGCCCGTACATAGACGGCCCCGACACACTAGGCCCGGTTGTCGAAGACACGACACCAGCTTACACGCCGCCGCCTACCTGCCAAGATGACGGCACCGGCTGTTAGTCGACCGGTTCGGCCTGTAATGGCATGAGGACATCGGCAACTACCCTAGCCAGGCGTTTTTTGCGAAGGTCAATGCTCGCTCGCTTTGCCTTAGGCTTTTGTTCGATGTCCTTAAGGGCATCCAGGGCTGCTAATAGGGCTACACGGCCACTGGCATCAACGGTTACGCCGTCTGCTAAACGCGGCTTTGATTCTTCACTTCGTGGCGGCCACAGCGTTGCTTCATTTTCCGGTGGTAAAGGTGTGCTCTCCGTCATATTTTCGCCCATTATGCACCTGTTCATACATAAACACAACAACTTTCATTGAGAACAACCATAGGGGTACGCTACACTAAGTATAAGCTTTATAAAAAGGGCGCCAACCACAGGCGTCTTTTAAATGCGGAGGTGAAACGTGTTCGGGCAAAGCAATCAAGCCATGGAAGCAATCAGCGGCGTGTTTCGGCGGATTGCACACGCCTACTTCAGCTGGCATTCGCTGACGGTATTTTTGCTGTCAGTTGGGATTGCCCTGCTGCTCGGCCGGTTAGTGGCGGCGGTTTTGCGCCGCACGGTAGCAATGATAGGCGCCCGGGCAGATAAGACCGAGAACTTACAGACTGTTAATCGGCTCAGGCGTTACGAAACCATAATTGTACTTTCCATAGCAGTACTACGGACCGTACTGCTGGCGTTTGCACTGTACTTTTGGTGGACCTATGTGCACCCGGGTGGTAGCCAGCCTTCTGCCGTTATTGGTGCTAGCGCCGTAGTACTTATAGTTCTAGGTAACACCCTCGCACCTGCCTTGCGAGATATAACTAGTGGCGGACTGATGATGGCCGAACAGTGGTACGGCGTCGGTGACCATATACGCATAGAACCGTTTGCCGACATGCAGGGCGTAGTAGAACGAATTACCTTGCGCAGTACCCGCATACGCGGCTTAAACGGCGAGGTTATGTGGGTCAACAACCAAAATATAGCCGGCGTGCGCATAGCCCCTAAGGGTATCCGTACCCTTGCTATTGAGCTCTTCGTGCGCGATCTAAAGCATGCCGAAAGGCTCATTCAAAAGGCAAACCAACGCTTACCACGCGGGCCGTTACTGGTAGTGCGACCCCTGGCCGTTATGACCACGAACGAAGTTGGTAGCGGTTTATGGCACCTAACTGCCGTGGCCGAAACCGCACCGGGGCGCGAGTGGCTGCTGGAGCGTTATGCCATAGATGTCCTGAAAGAAATAGATGGCGCCGCAAAACAGTCTGTGCTGGCCACCGAGCCAGTGGCTCGCTACGCCGACAGCGAGGCCGAAAGGCGTTTTGCCCGCACTATACATAACGCCGGTAAGCGGCCAGCACCCTCGAAACCAAAGCGAACGCGCGCCCGCTAAAGTGACCTTGCTCACGCTGCCGACCTACGATGATTGTGAGAAATTGTGTTGTTACTGTAGTAAAAACTAGCCTACGATTGTGATGTAGGGCATATAGAGGGCTGCAGGGGGACCTTATGACACTTTCCGGACTTGATGCCGACCAGCGGCTGTTCGAACTTTACACCTCACAGGGCCGGTCAATGACTTTCCATAAGGGCGAGCTTGTCATGGGGATGAGCGGTACAGCGTTCGCGTTTTACATAAAGGAGGGCTATGTACGCTCCTATAGTATTAACAATAGGGGCGATGAATACACCCACCTCATATATGGGCCAGATGATACCTTTCCGGTTTACAGAACGTTCAAAACCAGTGCTCAAGTCTTCTACGAAGCTATAACCGAAACTAAAACCTATCGATTGTCGCGTAAAGTGCTGAATGCCATGGTGCCAGAAGATAGCGCCATTACCTTTGCGTTATTACGCAGGGCTTCACGAGCCGCCGATATATACACACGGCGCATCAGGAACCTGGAATACCGCTACGCGTCAGAGCGCATTATATACAGGCTACTGCAGCTCTGCGAGCGATTCGGGAACCAGCAAGCCGATGGCTCCTGCCTAGTAGAAGTGGGTATATCACAGCAAATTTTAGCAACATCCATAAATGTGTCACGCGAAAGCGTTAACCGTACTATGGAGCAGTTAAAGCACAAAGGGCTTATTCGTTACAGCAGTAAGTGGCTACTCGTAACAGATGTCGAAGCTCTCGAAAAACAGCTTGGTACCGCCATGGAGCGTTAACGTTAGCGTGATGGCATATCACATCAAAAAGTGACGACTATCACGCATAAAACGTGCGTGATTACACAGCTTTTCTGAAACAAAATTCTTTATGATGAGAAAAAGCAAATAGTCTCTTTTAATAACATAGTAATCATTAAATTCAGGTAGGAGGATGTAATGGTTGGATCGGCTATATATTTTACCCCAATGGGTATGCAACAGTTATTGGAAAAGGAAAGTCAGATAGAAGAGCATCTGCAAATCTCTAGGGTAGAATTACAAGAAAGTTACGCTGACCATAATGAGGATGGAGCATCACTAGCACTTGCTAATAAGTTTGCTGCGGAGCAGCAACTGCAGCAAATCCGGTCAACCCTTGCAAAGGCCAAAACTATGGAACGCAAAAAAGCTACAACGGTAGCACTTGGTTCAACAGTTCATTTGCACACGAGGGATGGCGAAAGAGTATTCACGCTCGTGGACACCATGGAGGTCGACCCATTAGAAAACCGTATTTCCCCAGAATCACCACTCGGCCACCAACTTATGGGCCATCATGCGGGCGATAAAATCAAGTTAAATATACCGGGTTCGAAACTATCATTCAAAATCACTAAAGTAGATTAAATTTACTACAATCTGTATGTAAGCATTCCTACGCCATATATTGATGTGCGTCACTATTAGTGCTACCGTTATAGCTAAGGTGTAGGGAGAACTTGAGATGATTTCTAGCGCAGGTCTCAGACCGGACGATAAGCTGTTTAAGCTGTTTCGTAGCGGTAAACAAATGTCCTACAAAAAGAGTGAGCAAATACTGCCCGGTGATACCACACATGTTTTTATGATTGAGAAGGGCTTTGTGCGTGCCTACACCATAAACAACCGTGGCGATCAGTTTACCCATGTGGTCTTCACGGGCTATGATATGTTTCCGGCTTTTCGTGTCTTCGATGGTGACGAAGAATTATTTTATGAAGCCCTCAGCGTCACCACTGTATATGCGCTACCGCGAGCGGATTTGGTACAGTTAGTCAGAACGGACCTGCTTGCCAGCAATAACTTGCTACGAATAACTACTAGGCAAACCCGTATACTAGCGGACCGGGTACGTAACCTTGAGTTCCGGTATGCGCCAGAGCGTATTATTTTTCGTTTGTTAGTTATGGCTGAGCGTTTTGGCGAAGAGCGGCAGGACGGTTCCTACTACATTGACGCACCAATATCTCAGCCAGTAATAGCCACAGCCGTGAATGCTTCCCGCGAAAGTGTTAGTCGGACAATGGAAAACCTAAAGGTCACCGGGCTTATAGACTATAACAGTAGGCACCTAGTTATTCATGACATTAAAGCCTTGCGTGACCGCATAAATATTTCGGACAACTAATAAGACTATACTGGTAGTATGGACAGTCGACCACTTGCTGAGAGGATGCGGCCGGAAGGCCTAGCCAATGTCGTGGGTCAAGAGCACCTGGTAGGTACAGGTCAGATTATCCACGAAATAATCGACCATAAACAACCGACCAGCTTGATTCTGTGGGGACCTCCTGGGAGCGGCAAAACGACACTAGCGCGTATAATTGCTCGCGAAACTGGTGCTGAATTCGTAGAACTCAGTGCCGTCACTGCCGGCAAGGCCGATGTAGTTAAGGTTGTAGAGCGGGCAGAACAAAACCGCCGGCTCGGTATGCAAACCATACTATTCGTAGACGAAATTCACCGCTTCAATAAAGCACAGCAAGATGCCTTCTTGCCGCACGTCGAAAGTGGGCTTATAACACTCATCGGCGCTACGACCGAAAACCCGAGCTTCGAGGTTATTAATCCGCTGCTGAGTCGCAGTCGAGTGCTCGTGCTAGAACCACTCGGTAAGAACGACATTGTAAAGATAATTAAGAAGGCGGCCAAAACTGAAGGACTCAGCGCGAAACGCTTGCCGGCAAAAAGCATTGACCTTATTGCTGAGCTCAGCGGTGGTGATGCGCGCATAGCACTCGGTAACCTAGAACTGGCCTTGCAACTAGCTGGAAATAGCACCATTACACCGGAGATTGTAGAAACAGCTGCTCAAACAAAAGTACCAGGTTATGACAAAAAGGGCGAAAATCACTACAACGTTATATCTGCCTTTATAAAAAGTCTGCGTGGCAGCGATGCTACGGCCGCTTTGTATTATATGGCACGCATGCTGCAAGCGGGTGAAGACCCTAAGTTCATTGCGCGGCGTATGGTTGTGTTTGCCAGCGAAGATATTGGTCTGGCCGCACCTGCAGCCCTCAACTTAGCTGTATCGACTTTCCTAGCCGTAGAACGCATTGGCATGCCCGAATGCGAATACAACTTGTACCACTGCGCAACAGTGCTCGCCAAGGCGCCGAAGAGTCGTGAAACGACCAATGCTATGGCGTTAGCCAAAGCCACCGCGCATGACTACCCTGACCTGCCCGTTCCTTTGCACCTGCGTAACGCTCCGACCAAACTCATGAAAGACCTTGGCTATAACAAAGGCTACGAGTGGCAAGCCGGTTTTCAAGATAAACGTGGCTTTATGCCAGACGAACTGAAAGACACTGATTTTTTTAGTTAGCAAACTCGGTTTAACAGCAGCTATAATAGTGCTATGCGAGACGACGTCGGCATCCGCACTAATGAGCTGAGCAAGCAGTACCATGGCACGAGCACGCTAGCCCTAGATAAGCTCAGTTTGCAAGTAAAGCGAGGTGAAGTTTACGGCTTTTTAGGAGCCAATGGTGCCGGCAAAACCACCACCATTCGTCTGCTCATGAACTTCTTGCAACCCACCAGCGGTGACGCCGTTATACTCGGCATGGACACCGTGGATGACAGTGTAGAGATAAAGAAACGAGTTGGCTACCTATCTGGCGATATCGCCCTCTATCCTAAGGCTTCCGGTAGCCAACTGCTCGACTTCCTGGCTGGTTTGCAGGGCATGCATTCAAGTGAATACCGGCGCACACTTGAAGTTCGCTTCCAAGCCGACCTCGACAAGCCAATTGGTAGCCTGAGTAAGGGGAATCGCCAAAAGTTAGGCATATTGCAAGCACTGATGCATGAACCCGATGTGTTGATTTTAGATGAGCCAACATCTGGGCTTGACCCACTCATGCAAGAAGCTTTCTACGACAGTCTACGCGAGGCCAAAGAGCGTGGTGCCGCAATATTCATGAGTAGCCATAACTTGGCCGAAGTACAACGAGTGTGCGACCGAGTCGGCATTATAAAGGCTGGTCGACTACTTCGTGAGGAAAATATACAGGAAGGCAAACAAGTCGGCGGCGCCATGTTCCGGGTCCGCTTCGTAAGCCCAGAAGCAGTCGAAAAAATACGGCGCAATAAAGAACTAACCATTTTAAGCCAGGAAGATTCGCAAACAGTTGTCGTAAAGTCGGACGCGACCCTGTCTCGAACGCTTAAGTTGCTGGCGCAGCAAGACATAGCCGAGTTCAACTCACATGAGCTCGATTTAGAAGGTGAGTTCATTGAATATTACGGGGAGCAACCATGAGGCATGTAATAAAGTGGGAACTATCGCAGCGAAAGACTGCAATATTGTGGTGGACTATTGGTGCCGTAGCCATAGCTGCACTTATACTGCTCATATACCCACCCCTCAAGCACCAAGCAGACCAGTTTAACAAAGTCATAAACCAGTTACCGAACGGGCTGCGACAGCTGAAGGCCGGTGGCACTGGGCACGTTGATGTTGCTAACCCAGTCGACTTTCTGAATTCCCAGCTATACTATGTGACCTTGCCAATATTACTCATAATCCTGACTATTACGCGTGGCTCGAGTCTTATTGGCCGCGATGAACGCGACCATACCTTAGAACTTTTATTGGCTCGTCCAGTAAGCCGTAGTAAGCTACTGGCAGCAAAAGCCTTTGCTGGAACATTAGAAACATTTTTTGTTACCGCGGTGACTACACTGGCTATTGTTGTACTCGCTAAAGTTGTCGGCTTGAACATTGGCTTCTGGCGGTTGGTAGTAGCCGGACTGTATACGTGGTTATTTTGTCTCAGTTTTGGGGCTATTGCTTTTGCACTCAATGCCTTTGGGCACCTAACGAAGCGAGCCAGCACAGCCATTGCCGTCATTCTTAGCTTTGGTGGCTACATAGTCACCTCGCTCGGGGGACTGAACCATACACTTGCTAATGTCGCTAAGTTCACGCCGTACCACTACTTCGACATCGAAAAGGTATTACGCGCCCAGCACGTGCATGGCCTCGACATATACCTCATAGGTATTTTCATACTCTGCACACTGCTCGCCTACAACGGCTTCAAAAACCGCGATATAGAATAGCGGCTCCGGCTTCCGGAAGACAACCGACGGTTTTCTTCCGGCGCTCACTGCTGGAATAAATCCAGCTCTGCTAGCGCAGACCATTCGCTGCTAACTTTCCCTATAAATAAAGAACCCCGACTTATCGAGGTTCTTTAAGATGCGGTCTTTACTTTATAGTAAAGAGTTTAGGTCTTGGTCGAGCTGATTAGGGTCGACACTACTATCCACACTTGTTGCATTCAGCGTTTTAGCTGCGTTATTTAGGTCCGCTTTATTGCTTAGCTTAGTCGGTACATTACGAGTAGCTGCAGCCGGCGTAACCGATGTATTGTTATGACTATCTACTACGCGCATACCAACAACAGCCACTGCCGCAACCACAACAATAACTATTAAAAGCGCCAGGTGGGCAAAGCCCTTTTGTTCAAACCGTTTCATTAGTTTGTGCTCCCTTCTGTCGTAGAAGTCTTAGAGTCTTCCTTGGCGTTTTGTAGAGCCGTGAACAACTTCATGACAGCAGTCTTGTAAGACTTTAGGTCGTCACGCACTGTTTGGGCAGCAGTCTTAAATGTCGCGATGTCACTGGCAACTGTACCACTGGTACAATCTACAGTTGGGGTTACTTCCTTTAAGGCTGTAAGTGAAGCATCTACTTTAGTTTTGGCGTCAGTTGCATTTTGTACCAGCGTATCCCAGTCGGCAACCGTTACCTTATTGTCACTTTGGTAAGTAACGGCGCGGTCCTGAAAGGTGCCTATTTTGGTTTCCAAGTTAGTTGCATTAGTTGTAATACGAGAAAACTTGGTTTCTAAACCGTGCTTGCGAGCTTCACAAATCTGCTGCTTTTGGGCAGCAGTTTTATTACTTTTGTGCTCCTTTTGCAGTTCGCTAACCATTTCCAAGCCTTTTTTGTGTAACTCGGTAGTATTAGAACTGTCTGTTTCGGTCTCAGTTTCCGTTTCGGTAGATGTGGTGGTCGCCACGGTCGTACCGTTATGTTCAGTTTCACTCGAGGTAGTACTACCCCCAGAAGTGTTATCGCCACTGCCGTGGTCGGCTACTGCCGGCACAACGGCGAGTGTCGTTAGTGCCAGCACCATCGATGGTACAGCAAGGCCTAACTTTTCAAGAAATTTTTGCATGCTTTAATCCTTATATTAATAAGTACTTCTTATGGTAATACACTTGTTGTATTTTGCAAACGTGATGAGGAGCACCTTATGAAGTTACTAACTGAGTTGGCAAAGGGTTACTCGTAGCGCTTACGTTTGCTACAATAGCCGTAGCGAGGCAATGTGATCCGATTCTTATTGATACCGAAGCGTAAACCATATAGCCGACTTCGTTTGCTTGGACTGCTATTGATAGCTTCACTATTAATTGCAACTGTTTACGTATGGCACTGGTACGTGTCTTCTATCAAGCTAACCTCTGAAGACCGCTTTAACCAGATAATCGATAAAAGTAGCCGCACTTTAACTAACCAGTTCGAGGTCTATGCCAACATGTTATATTCTGGCCGCGGTTTATTCTTGGTGAACAATACTATGAACCAGCAAAAATGGGATACGTTCATTAAGGCTCAGAATATTACCCAGCGGTATCCAGCCATTAGTGGGATTCATTATGCTAGCGTAGTAAATCGCAATAACCTGGATAATTTCCTTAGCGACCTGGTATCACAATCTGAATCTAGCCAGCCCATCAATCTGCGCCCTTCTTCCAATAAGCAGCAGTTGGTAATACTAACGTATTATTCGTCCGATACCGATAAACATGCAATAGTCGGCTTCGATATGTATGCCGATTCTATGCGTGCCCAAGCCTTGGATAAAGCCCGCGACAATAACGCCGCACAATCAAGCGTACCGGTCGTGCTTGCCAGTGACCTACTTTCGGGACGAAAAAGCGTGGTAGTTGTCTTGCCCGTTTACAATCCTAGTGCACCTGAGCTTAACTCTGTAAGTTCCAGACGTGCAAATATCCAAGGCTTTGTAGCCATGGGTCTCCACATACAACAATTTCTTGATGATGTTTACGCTCAAGGTGGCACGCCAAGCTCGATACATGTAGCCGTTGCCATTGATGGCGCGCCTGTTTATTCTTTTGGTCAACAAAGTACCGGCCAACAATTGCAGAAAAGGGTTGTTCTGGACTTAGCAGGTAAAACATGGCAGTTTACCTATACATCACCGCGGTTAATAGACATAAGCGTAGCCGGTATTTCAGCCCCTTATGTTGTACTCACTAGCGGCTTGCTACTTTCGTTACTACTGGGCATAACAATCTACTATGCCACCCTGCCAGACCGCAAGCTACAGTAGCAGAGCCATAGCCACTACCGCTACGGCGACTACTAGCAGGCTTACGGCTGCAGTCGCAGAAGTATCTCTGCTATTTTTAGTCTGCACTTTACCTACAGTTCCGTTTTGTAACGAAGCTAAGGGTTGCCAGCCGCCAGGCACTAAAATAGCCCGGGAGTTCGGAGCTACCCCTACCGAAGTAGTACCAAAGGGCAGCGGTCCAATCACCCGGCCTTGGCTGCTTGCAGGTTGGCCATTTGAAGCACTAGGCGTAACCAGCACACCGCACTCGGCCGGTGTTACATAATACAGTAGGCCGGTACCAGCATCTACCGTTTCAAAAATGCAGTTAAGCGGTAATATTTTCTGGTTAAAAGTTACATCAAGCCCAGCACTGTGCCCCACCAAGAGCCACAGAGCACTCCCAAATGTCAAAAGAACTAGCACGCAGAGTACTGCTATTTTTGGCAATCGTAAAGCTACTACGCGCACTGTCATCATTAGTTCGCCGCTATGGTTAATGTCATATTAATGCTGTACGAGCCATTGGCTTGAGCAGCAGGAATAGTTTGCGACAAGCTTGTACCGGTTATATCCCAATAACAGTTATATCCTGCCGACGATGTAGAGGAGGCAATTGTAATCGAATCTGTAACACCTTGATTAAAGGCGCTGCTAGCGCCCAACGAGACATTCGTGTTCGAGCAGCCAGCTGAAGGACTCAAGCTAGCAACAGAAGGGTCAATGGTTAGCTGGCCCGCTAAACTGTCCGCATCCGCCCCATCGCTACAACCAGAGCCGCTGGAGTCATTAAAATCGTATTTGGGCGTGCCCGCTGACCAGTCTGCTGTTGCGCCACTTGTGGCAGCAATGCTCAATGTCCAGGCAGGGTTCGTTGTATAATTACTGACGCGCATTTTTTGGGTGCCTGTACCGAGTGTGCCAGTCACGGTTTGGCATTGAAAAGAGCGCGAAGCGGTAGACATAGAAGCCGACGGACTCGCCACAGTATTGCCGCTACCGTCGACTATGTCGGCAGACAAAACCGGCGATATTTCTTTGAAAGCGGCAATCTGGCCGCGCCAGGATGCATTACCAACTGTAACTGTCGTAGAGTAGGCGCTTGTCACGGTTACCACGCGGTCAGCACCTCCGTAACCCATTTTCGTGCCACCGGCTATCGTTGCACTCCCTTCGCTAGTGAATGAGCTAGTCCATGTTACTGGAGCAGTATTAGTAGCGGAGGTCACGCCAGCAATCAGCAAGTCGTTGGCATTGGTAGTAGTGACACTTCCTGAGTTAGCTGTTGTACCCGTACCAGTAGATGTGAGGGTGTTGGCGGCATCAAGCGGACTGGCGGCCACTAATCCACTGTACTCATAGAGCTGCATGCCCCAGCGAGTCGTACTTGCACCACCACCGCAGCTTAAGGCTGCAGTGCCTTCGCTGCCGGTCGCAACCTTATAAAAAATGCCTTGCGACGGGGTAACGGCTTCGTTTTTGGCAGTAGAAAAGCCGCTTGGCGCTGTTATGGTCACGATGCCGTTGGCACCGCATACGGCAATAAGTAAATTACCTGCGCTAGGTCCCGCAGCAAAGCTGAGTGACACACTTGTAGCACCACTCGCAGTCGCCATGGCGGGCTTCTGTACTATGCGGGCTGTGGCACTGGCCCGCCCCGGGTTCTCAAGTAGTAGCGCCGATACCAGTAGCAACAAAGCTAGCGAACTCGTCACCCCTAATCTGGCTAAGCGGTGTACTAGCATGCCTACTCCTTACTGGCAGGCAGTTTGAGCGTGTCGCCCTTTCGCAACTGATACGGCGGTTTCAGCTTGTTCACTTGTGCTATCTTGCGCCACGATACATTGTGCCTTTCAGCCACCGACTGCAATGTTTCACCTTTCTTAACAGTATAAGAGGTCCAGTGTCGCTTAATGTGGCGGCTCTGTCGCCGCCTAGCAATCAGCCAATATACTCCACCAATAACAATGGCCAATGCTAGCAACTCGATAACTAATGCTGGCGGCTCTGGTACAGCAAAAAATATAGCTGAGTCCTTTACGATGCTTCGGCTATCTTTCGTCTGGTCTTGGCCAAGCCCGGTAGTAGGATTGCTGTTATACGTGGCCACTACATGCGCACGGTATAGACCG
>Ga0070679_100003564_pt1 | contig 14255 bp, 12 predicted proteins | sample KBSC63BmetaG_FD_65652 | JGI IMG/M metagenome (GOLD analysis project Ga0070679, IMG submission 65652) | Corn rhizosphere microbial communities from Kellogg Biological Station, Michigan, USA - KBS C6-3B metaG | ecosystem: Host-associated > Plants > Roots > Rhizosphere | place: USA: Michigan... | reverse complement strand
TGCGCGAGGTGACCGAGTCGCCGCCGCCGGCCGAGGCGCCGGAAGGGGCGCCGTTCGAGGGGCGCCTGGTGCGGCGCAAGGGCGACGAGGCGGTCGTGGAGATCGCGGTGCTCGACGACGCCGAGTGGCGCGTCGAGGACGAGGTGGAGATCGAGGACGCGGATGGGCGCGTGCTGCGGGCGAAGGTGGAGCGGGCGCGCACGACCGGGGATGGGGCGATGACGGCGGGGCAGACGCTGCGGTTGGTGCTGGTGATCGCAGCGACGGAGCAGGTGGCGTGGGAGGGCGCGCGCGTGCGGATGGGCGCGCGAGAGATCGTGATCGTGGAGAGCGTGGTGTGACGACGACGACGACCACGACCGTCGTCGATCTGGATCGAGAGCTGGACGGCATCGTCGCCGGCGACCCCGACGCATTTGGTCGATGGGTCGCCGGCGCCGAGGCGCCGTTGCGCGCGACGTTGCGGCCGATGGCGGCGCAGGTGGATTGCGAGGCGGTGCTGCAGGAGGCGCTCTTGCGGGTGTGGCAGGTGGCGGCGCGCTGTCGGCGCGACGAGCGGCCGAATGCGTTGCTGCGGTTGGGGGTGCGGATCGCGCGGAATCTGGCGATCGACGAGCTGCGGAGGGCGCGGCGCGTGAGCGTGCAGGAGGCGGGCGAGCTCGAGGCGGCGATGGCGCGCGACGCGGCGTCGCGGGAAGGCGTGGCGGGGGTGATGGTGGATCCGTTGTTGCGGGCGGCGATCGAGGAGTGTCGGAAGGCGCTGCCGGGGAAGCCGGCGGTGGCGCTGACGGCGCGGCTCGAGTCGGCGGGTGGTGACGCGGATGCGGTGTTGGCGTCGCGGGTGAAGATGCGGCTGAACACGTTTCTGCAGAACGTCGGAAGGGCACGGAAGTTGATCGCGGAGTGTTTGCGGCGGCGCGGGGTGGATGTGATGGAGCTGATCGGATGACGCGCGAAGAGGAAGAGCTCGTCGAGGCGGCGGCGGGGGCGTGGCGGCCGAGGGATCCGAGGGATGGACGGGTGAGGGCGCATCCGGCGTGGTTGGATTTGGGGGAGCAGGGGCGGGTGAGGGCGTTCGAGGAAGGGGGCAGGATGCGGAGGTTGGAGGCGGCGGTGGATCCGGAGGGGTTGTCGGCGACGGGGAGGGCGGTGGTGGAGAGGGTGCGGCGCGGGGGGCGGAAGCGGTAGCCGTGAGGAGGGCGGGGCGGGGGCGCGGGTTGCTCGTCGGTGCTGGTTCGTGCGCTCTGGGTTCGTGCGCTCTGGGTTCGTGCGCACTCGTGCGCACTGGTGCGCACCTCGGCGCTGGTCGGTGGTGAGGCGCGCTGGTTGGTTTTCGACGGGGCTCGACGGAGAGGCGGTGGCGGGGCGCTGGAGCGGCGCGGACTGCGCGGAGGATGGGCGCGGCACTCGCGTTGCACTCGGTCACGGAACGCTCGCGTGCGACGGCGCGTGAGTGTACGATGACGGAGGGGACATGCGCGCATCTCGGTGGAGCTGGGTCGCAGCGTTGATGTTGTTGGGGGGCTGCTTCGGACCGCTGCGGTGCGAGCAGTCGGAGCCGGAGCCTGACCAGGGCGTGGTGCCGACGTACGACTTCGCCATCGGCGAGCTCGGGCGCGCGCCAGGAAACAAGTGCACCACGCTCGACAACTGCAATCGCTTCGCGGCCGACTCTTGCGGTGCCGACGGGCGCTGCGCCTGTGGCAACGACGCGCCGTGCGACAGCGGCATGGCGTGCTGCGACGGGCGCTGCGTCGACGTCGACCGCGATCCGCAGAACTGCGGCGGCTGCGGCATCGCTTGCGGCGGCGGGCAGTGCGTGCGCGGGGATCTCGGCGCCGCGCATTGCACCTGTGACGTCGACGTCGATGCCGGCACCGGCAGCTGCAGCTCGTCGCTCGAGCCGACCTGCAACGCCGACGGGCTGTGCAGCTGCGGGCCGTCGAGCGTCGGCGTGTGCAACTCGCAGAACGCCGACAGCTGCGGCACCAACGGCTGCAGCTGCGGCGGCGGACCGGCGTGCGGCGGTGAGATGGTCGATCACTGCGCGCCGGGCGTGGGTTGCCGCTGCGGCGACGAGCCGGCGTGCGATCCGAAGCTCGCCACCTCGTGCGATCCCACGCGCTCCGACGGCGCGTGCCGCTGCGCGCAGGGCCCGGGCTGCTCGCCGGGCACGTTCTGCTGCACGCAGAACTCGACCTGCTGCGGGCCGTCACAATTCTGCTGCTTGAACGGCTGCTGCGACCATCCCTGCCTGCTGCTCGGCTTCTGCGATCATTAATATAGGCGGGCAATTGACACGGCCCCGGCCGGGGCTAGAACAAGCACGTGTCCATGACGAGGGGAACGAATCTCACGTAACTCTTTCGGAGGAGATGTGCAGCCGTGTGAATCCCCGCGGGCGGTGACATCGATCTTGTTGGTCGATCAGCACACGGCCAACCTCGACGCCCTCGAAGCCATCCTGGCGCCGCTCGGACATCGCGTCATTCGCGCCGGCTCGAGCGAGCAGGCGCTGGCGCAGCTGTCGCGCACCGACTTCGGCCTCGCCATCATCGACGTGCGCATGCCGACGCTCGACGGCTTCGCCACCGCGTCGCTCATCAAGGCGCGCCCGCGCACGCGCAAGCTGCCCATCATCTTCACCACCGGCGGCGAGGTGGACCCCGGCGATCTGGCGCGCGCCTACGCGCAGGGCGCCGTCGACTTCATCGGCCTGCCGTGCGACGCGCGCGTGCTGCGCGGCAAGGCGACGCTGTTCCTCGAGTCGCACCTGCGCGCCGAGGAGCACAAGCGCGAGCTGGCCGCGATCCGCCGCCGCGATCGCCAGCGCTACGAAGAGCAGACCGCGCACCGCGTGCGCAACCTGACCGATCTCATGCCGCTGTGCGTGTGGGCGGCGAACCGCGAAGGGCGCATCACCTACACCAACAAGGCGTGGGCCGAATACACCGGGCTCGACGCGCACGCGGCCAACGATCGCGGCCACCTCGCGGTCATCCATCCCGACGATCGGGAGCGCGTGCTCGACGCGTGGACCGCGGCGGTGCGCGCCGGTGAGCCCCTGGTGGTCGAGTATCGCTTGCGGCGCGCCGCCGACGGCGCATATCGCTGGCACCTCGGGCGCGCGGTGCCCGAGCGCGGCCTGCGCGGCGCCATCGTCGGCTGGATTGCCACCGCCACCGACATCGACGATCAGAAGGACGCCGAGACGCGCATGACCGAGCTGGCGTGGCGCGCCGAGACCGCGCGTGCCGAAGCGGAAGAGGCGAGCCGCATGAAGGACGAGTTCCTCGCCACCATCTCGCACGAGCTGCGCACGCCGCTCAACGCCATCTTCGGCTGGACGCGCATGGTGCGCTCGGGCGAGCTCGATCGCCGCCAGGCGCAGAAGGCGATGCAGACCATCGAGCGCAACACGCGCGCGCAGATCAAGCTCGTGGAGGACCTGCTCGACGTCTCGCGCATCGTCGCCGGCAAGCTCACGCTCGACACCAAGCCGGTCGTCGCCGGCGACGTGGTGCGCACCGCCGTCGACGCCATGATGCCGACCGCGCAGCAGAAGGGCGTCGAGCTCGTGGCGGTGATCGAGCCGGTCGCGTGCCGTATCGACGCCGATCCCAACCGCCTGCAGCAGGTGGTGTGGAACCTCGTGGCCAACGCCATCAAGTTCACGCCGGCGGACGGACGCGTCGAGGTGATCGTCGGCAGCGTCGAGGACACGGTGGAGATCGAGGTGGTCGACAGCGGCAGCGGCATCGCGCCGGAGTTCTTGCCGCACGTGTTCGAGGCGTTCCGTCAGGCCGACGGCTCGCCGACGCGCAGCCACGGCGGACTTGGCCTCGGGCTGGCGATCGTCAAGCACATCGTCGAGCTGCACCACGGCAGCGTCGACGTGCGCTCGGACGGCAGCGGCAGCGGCGCGCGCTTCATCGTACGGCTTCCCCTGTGGGCGGGCGAGGAGGGTGTCATGGTGGCGAACTGGCCTTCGCGCACCACCGGATCGTTCGCGCGCGTGCTCGAGCTGCGCGACGTGCGCGTGCTCGTCGTCGACGACGACGAAGACTCGCGCGAGATGCTCACCATGGTCTTCGAGCAGCACGGCGCCGCCGTCGACCGCGCGTCGTCGACGGCGGAGGCGATGGCCGCCATCGAGCGCCGGCGGCCGCACATCCTGTTGAGCGACGTGGGCATGCCGGGCGAAGACGGCCACGCGCTCATCCGGCGCGTGCGCGAGGCGGAGCGGGCGTCGGGCGGCTGCCTGCCGGCGATCGCGCTCACCGGCTACGCCACCGCCGAGGACGGCGCGCGGGCGCGCGCGGCAGGGTTCCAGGTCCACCTGCCCAAGCCGGTCGATCCGGCCGAGCTCCTCGTCGTCGTGGGACGGCTGCTCGATCGCGAGCTGCTCGATCGCGAGCTGCGCCCGGACGGCGAGGCCGCTACTCCGGCACGCCCACCTCGGTGAGCGCGCGGTTCTGCACCACGTGCAGGAGCTCTTCGAAGCTCATCGGCTTACGCAGGAAGTCGTCGACGTGCAGCTCGGCCGCCTGGCGCGCGACGTCGGGGCGCGCGGAGATGATCACCACCGGGATCTTGCGCAGCTCGGGATCGGCGAGCTGGTGCGAGCGGAAGTCGACGCCGTCCATCTTGGGCATCATGAGGTCGAGCAGGATCAGCGTCGGTAACGGCCGCTGGGCGAGCCGTCGCAGCGCCGCGGCGCCGTTGGCTGCCGTCTCGGCGGCATAGCCTTCGTCGCGTAGGATCGCGACCAGTGACTCCCGTACGCCCTCATCGTCTTCGATCACCAAGATGCTCATTGCAATAACCTAGTGGACTCGATCGTAATCGCGATTTTGAGGTTTGCAATGTACTCGTAATGGATTCGCGAATATGGAGTTTCCCATTACAGGAAACGCCGCGCGGTGACAATTTGCACGGTGGTGCCGGCGCGTCTGACAAGATCGTCGTGGATCGCCGTCGCGCTGTGCATGGCTTGAACGCCTCTGGCCGCGTGCTTACGTGTCACTGGGGTGAGTGACATGGAAAAGTCTACGGTACTTGTCGTCGAAGACGACCCGAGCACGCTCGAGAGTGTTCGCGATATTTTGCTGCGCGCCGGATATGCCGTGGATACGGCGACAACCGGACGCGACGCGTTGGGAAAGCTGCTCGATGAGAAGCAGCCGTCCGTGATCGTGCTCGACATCCGCATGCCGGTGATGGACGGTCGACAGTTCCTCACGGTGGTGCGCGCGTATCATCGCCTGGCGTCGATTCCCGTGATCGTGCTGACCGCGGCGGAGCTGGCGCCACAGCTCTCCGAATCGATCGAGGTGGTGATGCGCAAGCCGTTCCGTCCCGCGGAGCTCGTGGCCAACGTCGAGGCGCTGGTTGCCCGGAACGTGCCACGTGAGCACTCGTAGCAGTCAGGAGCCAGTCAACATCCTGATGGTCGACGACCATCCGGCCAACCTGCTCGCGCTCGAGGCGACGCTGGAGCCGCTCGGCGAGACGCTGGTGCAGGCGCGCTCGGGGCGGCAGGCGCTGGAGGAGATCGAGCGGCGCGACTTCGCGCTCGTGCTGCTCGACGTACGCATGGCCGATCTCGACGGCTTCGCCACCGCGGCGCTGATGCGCAAGCACGAGCGGGCGCGCGAGACGCCGATCATCTTCCTGAGCGCGATTCACACCGAGACGCACTACGCGCGACAGGGCCTGTCGCTCGGCGCGGTCGACTACATCTACAAGCCGTTCGATCCCGATCTCTTGCGTGACAAGGTGCGCTCGTTCGTGGCGCTCTATCGCGAGCGGCGCGCGCGGCAGTCGGCGGAGAGCGCGCTCAAGATGAAGGACCTGGTGCTCGGCGTGCTCGGGCACGACCTGCGCAGCCCGGTGACGGCCATCTGCGCGTCGGCGGAGCATCTGCTCAAGGACGAGACGAACGAGGAGCGGCGCGCCGCGCTCATGCGCATCAACTCGAGCGGGCATCGCATGGATCGCATGGTGCGATCGCTGGTCGACTATGCGCGCACCTACTTCGGCGGCGGCATTCCGGTGATGCGCGTCGACCAGCGCATGGACGAGGTGTGCCGGCGCGTGATCGACGAGGTGCAGCTGTCGCATCCGGGGCACGCCATCGAGCTGCGCACGAGCGGTGAGGTCGCCGGCAGCTGGGACGGGGATCGCGTGGCGCAGGCGATCGGCAACCTGGTCATCAACGCGGTCGAGCATGCGCGCAGCGCGGTGTCCGTGGAGATCGCGGGCGGCGCGCACGAGGTGACGGTGACGGTGACCAACGACGGCGCGTTCCCCGAGCGGCTGCAGGCGGGGCTGTTTCAGCCGTTCAAGAAGGGCGACGCCGGGGCGCGCGGCCTGGGCCTCGGGCTCTTCATCGTGCGCACGATCCTGGCCGCGCACGGCGGGCGCGTGACGCTCGATCGCAACGACGCCACGCGCACGCGCTTCGTGACTGTCTGGCCGCGGCGGAGCGCGTCGGCGTAGCGCGCGTTGGCGCGTCGGCCGCGCTCGGTCGTCAGACGGCGGCGTGAGCGAGGCTGGGCAGGCGCGTCACCAGGAAGCTCGCGCGCAGGTAGTGCCACCAGGTCAGCGCGACGCAGAAGAAGTAGCAGGCGAGGAACGCGCTGAAGGCGGCCGCCGGGCCGCCGGTGGCGTGGATCGAGGCGCCGAGCGCGCGTGGGATGAAGAAGCCGCCGAGCGCGCCGACGGCGGAAGCGAGCCCGATGACCGCGGCGCTGTCGCGGCGCGCGCGCAGGTGGGCGGCGGCGGTCGCGGCGCCGTCGCGGCTGGCGCCGGCGAGCGCCTGCGCGCGGAAGATGGCGGGGATCATGCGGAACGTCGATCCGTTTCCGAGGCCGCTGGCGACGAAGAGCGCGAGGAACGCGCCGACGAAGCCGCCGGGCGCGTGGTGCTGCATCGCGAAGAGCACGCCGGCGGCGGACGCGGCCATGACGGCGAAGCTGGCGAGGGTGACGCGGGCGCCGCCGAGGCGATCGGCGAGGCGGCCGCCCAGCGGGCGCGCCAGCGAGCCGGCGAGCGGGCCGAGGAACGCGAGGCTCGTGGTCACCGTCGGGAACTGCGTCCTGAGGAGCAGCGGGAACGCGGCCGAGTAGCCGACGAACGAGCCGAAGGTGCCGATGTAGAGCAGCGCGACGATCCAGGTGTGCTTGTCGCGCGCGACCGCCAGCTGATCGCGGAAGCTGGAGCGCGCCGTCGACAGGTTGTCCATGAAGAGGAACGCGCCGGCGGCGGCGGCGACGATGAGCGGTAGCCACAGGGTGCCGGCGCGCGACAGGTGCGCGGCGCCGGCGCCGACCACCAGCGGCACGCACAGCTGCACGGTGGCGACGCCGAGGTTGCCGCCGGCGGCGTTGAGGCCGAGCGCCAGGCCCTTGTCGCGGTCGGGAAAGAAGAAGGAGATGTTGGCCATGCTCGAGGCGAAGTTGCCGCCGCCGAAGCCGGCGCTGGCGGCGGCGAGCGCCATGAGCCAGAAGGGCGTGTCGGGCCGGCCGACGAGCGTGGCGAGCGCGAGCGTGGGGATGAGGAGCAGGAGCGCGCTGACGGCGGTCCAGTTGCGTCCGCCGAAGCGCGGCACCGCGAAGGTGTAGGGGAAGCGAAGGAGCGCGCCGGCGAGGCCGGGCAGCGAGACGAGCGCGAACAGCTGCTCGGTGGTGTAGCGGAAGCCGGCGGCGGGCAGGCGCGTGGCGACCACGCTCCACACCAGCCACACCGAGAAGCCGAGGTTCTCGGCGAAGATCGACCAGACGAGATTGCGGCGCGCGATGCGCCGGCCCGTGCGCTCCCAGAAGAGCGGATTCTCCGGGTCCCACGCGTCGATCCAGCTTCGGGGCCACCGCATGCGACGGAGCGTAGGAGTCGATTGTTTCGTTCGTATATGCGCGTGGTGAATATTGCGTATAATCCGTTTCGATGAGCCGCGAAATCACGCCCGGACGCTGCGCGACCTGTTATGGAACCGGCGAGATCGTCACCGAGCAGGGCGCCGACGTCTGTCCCGATTGCTTCGGCGACGGCAACCCGCTCGGGCGCGGCGCCAAGCTGGAGTGGCGGCTGCGCGCCATCGAGAAGCAGCGGCGCGGCTCGGGCCGCGACGACGAAGCCGACGTGCTGTGGCTGATCGAAGAGCTGCGGCGCTGTCGCGAAGCGCTGGTGCAGATCCTGGCGCGCTGTCAGGATGCCGACGAAGGCGACGCGCTGGCGACCGACGTGAAGTTCCGCGCCAACGACGCGCTCGGCATGTACGATCCGCAGAAGTGATCTTGGTATCGTTTTCGTAACGCGTTATGGAATGCGCGCCTGAATCAGGTTTCTGGGATATTTCCGGGACGCTTCGCCCGATTTAACGGCCGTTTTACGCCACCGAAACGACGCATTGCGTAGAACCAGAGCATGGTTGGTCGCACGCGTGTCGTCGTCGTCGGAAACGGCATGGTCGGGCATCGGTTCGTGGAGCTCCTCTCTTCTGCGACCGGTGGCGAGGCGGCGGGCGGCGGCGGTTTCGAGATCACCACGTTCTGCGAGGAGCCCCGGCTCGCCTACGATCGGGTGAATCTGTCGGGATATTTCGACGGCAAGAGCGCCGAGGATCTGGCGCTCGCGCGCCTCGAGCAATATCGCGCCGCGGGCGTGACCGTCCACGTCGGCGACAAGGCGGTCGCCATCGATCGCGCCGCGAAGCTCGTGGTGTCGGCGGCGGGGCGCGCGGTCGCCTACGACCGGCTGGTGCTGGCGACCGGCTCGTATCCGTTCGTGCCGCCCATTCCGGGCGCGCGCGGCGCCGGCTGCTTCGTCTATCGCACCCTCGAGGATCTCGACGCCATCCGCGCCGCGGCCGAGGGCGCGCGCGTGGGCGTGGTCATCGGCGGCGGGCTCCTCGGCCTGGAAGCGGCCAACGCGCTCGAGCACCTCGGCCTCGCGGTGCACGTGGTGGAGTTCGCGCCGCGCCTCATGGCGCTGCAGATCGACGAGACCGGCGGCGCGCTCTTGCGCGCGCGCATCGAGGCGCTCGGCGTCACCGTGCACACCGCGCGCTCGACCACCGAGATCGTGCCCGGCGAGGACGGGCGCGTCGCCGCCTTGCGCTTCTCCGACGGCAGCGAGCTGTGCGCGGACCTGGTGGTCTTCTCCGCCGGCATCCGGCCGCGCGACGAGCTCGGCCGCGGCTGCGAGCTCGCGGTCGGCGATCGCGGCGGCATCGTCATCGACGATCGCTGCCGCACCTCCGACCCCGACATCTTCGCCATCGGCGAGTGCGCGCTGCATCGCGGGCGCACCTACGGCCTGGTCGCGCCCGGCTATCAGATGGCGCGCGTGGCCGCGGCGGTGCTCGACGGCGACACGAGCGCGCGCTTCGAGGGCGCCGACACCAGCACGAAGCTCAAGCTCCTCGGTGTCGACGTGGCGAGCTTCGGCGACGCATTTGCGACCACGCCCGGCGCGCGCCTCCTCAGCTTCTTCGACGGCAACGCGGCGGTCTACAAGAAGCTCGTTCTGTCGAGCGACGGCACGCGGCTCCTCGGCGGCGTGCTCGTCGGCGATGCCGCGGCCTACGCCGAGCTGCATCGCCTCGCCGGCGCCGACACGGCGCTGCCGCCGCATCCCGAGGATCTGATTTTGCCGGCTCGTGCCGGCGTCGAGCGCGCCGGTGGCGGCGGCGGCGGTGTGACCGCGCTCGGCGCCGGCGCGACCATCTGTAGCTGCCTCAACGTGACCAAGGGCGCGATCTGCGCGGCCATCGGCGGCGGCGCCACCAGCGTGGCGGCGGTCAAGGCGTGCACCAAAGCCGGCACCGGCTGCGGCTCGTGCACCACCCTCGTCGGCGAGCTGGTCAAGCACGAGCTCGGGCGCGCGGGCGTGGCGGTGTCGAACCACGTGTGCGAGCACTTTCCGCACTCGCGGCAGGAGCTGTATCACCTGGTCCGGCTGCACCGGCTCGACAGCTTCGAGGCGCTGCTCGAGCGCCACGGCCGCGGGCGCGGCTGCGAGATCTGCAAACCGGCGGTGGCGTCGATCCTGGCGTCGGCGTGGAACGAGCACGTGCTCGACGATCGCCACCTGCCGCTGCAGGACACCAACGACCGCTTCCTCGCCAACATCCAGCGCGACGGCAGCTACTCGGTCGTTCCGCGCGTGCCGGGCGGCGAGATCACGCCCGAGCAGCTCATCGCGCTCGGCTCGGTCGCGCGCAAGTACGGGCTCTATTCCAAGATCACCGGCGCGCAGCGGGTCGATCTCTTCGGCGCGCGCGTCGAGCAGCTGCCGCTCATCTGGCGCGAGCTCGTCGACGCCGGCTTCGAGTCGGGCCACGCCTACGGAAAGGCGCTGCGCACGGTCAAGTCGTGCGTCGGCTCGACCTGGTGCCGCTACGGCGTGCAGGACTCGGTGGCGCTCGCCATCGCGCTCGAGAACCGCTACAAGGGGCTGCGCGCGCCGCACAAGCTGAAGTCGGCGGTGTCGGGCTGCGCGCGCGAGTGCGCCGAGGCGCAGGGCAAGGACTTCGGCGTCATCGCGACGGAGAAGGGCTACAACCTCTACGTCTGCGGCAACGGCGGCATGAAGCCGCAGCACGCGCAGCTCGTCGCCACCGATCTCGACGAGGAGACGCTGGTGCGCGTGATCGATCGCTTCCTCATGTTCTACATCCGCACCGCCGATCGCTTGCAGCGCACCGCCTCGTGGCTCAACGGCCTCGAGGGCGGGCTCGCGTATCTCAAGCGCGTGATCCTCGACGACTCGCTCGGCATCGCCGCCGAGCTCGAGGCGGAGATGGCCGCGGTCGTCGGCAGCTATCGCTGCGAATGGCGCGCGACGCTCGACGATCCGGCCAAGCTCTCGCGCTTCCGCGCCTTCGTGAACGTGCCGGCGGCCGATCCGAGCATCGTCATGCTGCGCACGCGCGGGCAGCCGCGCCCCGCCCAATGGGAAGAGAAGTCGGACGACAAGGCGCCGCCGCTCAAAGAGGCGGGCTGATGTGGATCGACATCTGCGCGATCGACGAGATCGTGCCCGACACCGGCGTCTGCGCGCTCGTCGCGGAGCGGCAGATCGCGATCGTGCGCGCCGGCGGGCGCGTCTACGCCATCGACAACTTCGATCCGTTCTCCAGGGCGTACGTCCTGTCGCGCGGCATCGTCGGCGACAAGGAGGGCGCGCCCAAGATCGCCTCGCCGATCTACAAGCAGAGCTTCGATCTGCGCACCGGGGTGTGCCTCGACGATCCGTCGGTGTCGATCGCGGTGTGGGAGGTGCGCGTTCGCGACGGACGCGTCGAGGTGCGCGATGGCTGAGGCGCTGTTGTCGCTGTCGCTGCTGCTCGACGAGCAGCAGGATCTGACCGCGGTCGAGCGCTTCGCCCACGCGCACGACGCCGACGCGCTGCCCGACGCGCGCCGCTATCGCGCGCTCATCCCGTCGGAGCGGCCGCGGGCGGGGCAGCAGTACGCGTTCGAGGTCGACCTCGACGCCTGCACGGGATGCAAGGCGTGCGTGACCGGCTGCCACAACCTCAACGGGCTGGACGACGGCGAGGTCTGGCGCACCGTCGGGCAGCTGCACGGCGGCACGGCCGAGGCGCCGGCGCTGCGCACGGTGACCTCGGCGTGCCACCACTGCCTCGAGCCGGCCTGCATGCTCGGCTGTCCGGTGCGCGCGTACGAGAAGGACCCGGTCACCGGCATCGTGCGCCACCTCGACGACCAGTGCATCGGCTGCCAGTACTGCATCTTCATGTGCCCCTACGACGCGCCCAAGTACAACCGGCGGCGCGGCATCGTGCGCAAGTGCGACATGTGCAGCGATCGGCTCGCGCACGGCGAGGCGCCCGCGTGCGTACAGTCGTGCCCGAACGAGGCCATCCGCATCGGGCTCGTGTCCGAGGCGCAGGTGGTGGAGGCGGCGCAGGCGAGCGCGTTCGTGCCGGGCGCGGCCGGGCCGGACACGACCATGCCGACGACGGTCTACGAGAGCGCGCGCCCGCTGCCGCGCAACCTTCTGCCCGCCGACTTCTACGCGGTGAACGCCGAGCATTCGCATCCGCCGCTGGTGCTGATGCTGGTGCTCACGCAGCTCTCGGCCGGCGCCTTCGCCGTCGACGCGCTGGGGCGGGCGCTCCTCGGCGGCGGCGCGGCGCTGCGCGCGTCGAGCGCGCTGTTCGCGCTCGGGCTCGGCATGGCGGCCATGGCGGCGAGCGTGTTCCACCTCGGGCGGCCGAGGTTCGCGTTTCGCGCGTTCCTCGGGCTCGGCACGTCGTGGCTGAGCCGCGAGATCATCGGCTTCGGCATCTTCTCGGCGCTGGCGGCGGCGTACGCGGGCACGTTCTTCCTGCCGGCGTTGGCGGCCTGGTCGTCGCGGCTCGGGGTCGGCGTCGCCTGCGTGGGCGCGGCGGCGGTCGGCTGCTCGGTCATGGTCTACGCGGCGACGCGGCGCGCGAGCTGGGGCGCGGCGCGCACCGGGTTCACCTTCTATGCGACCGCGTTCGTGCTCGGCGTGGCGACGGTGATGTTGGCGAATCCGTCGCCGCTGCTGGCGCGCGCGTTGTGCGCGGGCGCGGCGCTCAAGCTCGCGTACGAGGCGGGGCTGTTCCGCCATCTCGGCGAGCGACGGCACACCGCGCTCAAGCGCGCGGCGATCTTGATGCGCGGCGATCTCGTCGGCGTCACGGTCGCGCGCTTCGGTTGCGGGATCCTCGGCGGCGTGGTGCTGCCGGCGCTCGTCGGCTTCGGCGGCGCCGACGGCAGTGTCGGAGGCGACGGGCGCGGGCTGCCGATCGCCAGCTTCGTGCTCGTGCTCGCGGGCGAGCTGTGCGAGCGCTGGCTCTTCTTCGCCGCGGCGACGGCGCCGAAGATGCCGGGCGGACCCGCGTGATCAAGCCGAGCGCGCTCCTCAAGAAGCTGCTGCGCGCGCACGAGGGGCCGCTGACGCGCGAGCTGACCCTCGAGCCGGGGCGCTTCGGCCTCGGCCGCGTGCCGGCGCGCCTCGCTCCCGACGCCACCACCGACATGGTGTGCGGCTACTGCTCGACGGGCTGCGCGCTGACGGTGCACCTGCGTCAGGGGCGCGCGGTGAACCTGACGCCGGCGCGGGGCTATCCGGTCAACCTCGGCATGGCGTGCCCCAAGGGCTGGGAAGCGCTGACGCCGTTGACCGCGACCGATCGCGCGGTCATTCCGCTCCTGCGCAACGCGCGCGGTAAGCAGGAGCCGGTCCCGTGGGAGCGCGCGCTCTGCGTGTTCGTGCGGCGCGTGCGCGCCATTCAGGAGCGCCACGGCGCCGCCAGCGTCGCCTTTCTGTCGACGGGACAGATCGTGTCCGAGGAGATGGCGCTCCTCGGCGCGCTCGCCAAATTCGGCATGGGCATGGTGCACGGCGACGGCAACACGCGGCAGTGCATGGCCACGGCGGTGACCGCGTACAAAGAGTCGTTCGGGTTCGACGCGCCGCCGTTCAGCTATCGCGATCTCGAAGAGTCGGACGTGGTGGTGCTGGTGGGATCGAACCTGTGCATCGCGCATCCGATCTTGTGGCAGCGGCTCGCTCGCAATCGCCATCGTCCCGCGATCATCGTGGTCGATCCGCGCAAGACCGAGACGGCGATGGCGGGCACCGAGCACGTGGCGCCGCGGCCGAAGTCGGACCTGGCGCTGTTCACCGGGATCTTGAACGTGCTCGTCGGCAAGGGCTGGATCGACCACGCCTGGGTGCGCGAGCACACCGTCGGGTTCGACGAGCTGCGCGCGCACGCGGCGCAGTTTCCCGTCGACCGGGTGGCGGAGCTGACGGGGATCGCGCCCGCGCGCATCGTCGAGCTGGCGCGCACCATCGCGCGTGGCAAGCGCGTCTCGTTCTGGTGGACCATGGGCGTCAACCAGAGCCACGAGGGCGTGCGCACGGCGCAGGCGCTCATCAACCTGGCGCTCGTGACCGGCAACATCGGGCGGCCCGGCACGGGCGCGAACTCGATCACCGGGCAGTGCAACGCGATGGGCTCGCGGTTGTGGTCGAACACGTCGAGCCTCTTCGGCGGCCGCTCGTTCACGAGCGCCGAGGATCGCGCGGAGGTCGCGCGCATCCTCGACATCCCGGTCGAGAAGATCCCGGCGCAGCCGAGCCTCGCCTACGATCAGATCGTCGAGGGCGTGTTGGCACGAAAGATCCGTGCGCTGTGGATCGTCGGGACCAATCCCGCGCACTCGTGGATCAACCAGGCCGACTTCCACGAC
>Ga0070679_100003559_pt1 | contig 14276 bp, 14 predicted proteins | sample KBSC63BmetaG_FD_65652 | JGI IMG/M metagenome (GOLD analysis project Ga0070679, IMG submission 65652) | Corn rhizosphere microbial communities from Kellogg Biological Station, Michigan, USA - KBS C6-3B metaG | ecosystem: Host-associated > Plants > Roots > Rhizosphere | place: USA: Michigan... | reverse complement strand
TGATCGCCACGTTCATCCACAAGCCGGTGCGCGTGATGGCGCCCAGCAAATGCGTGCGGCCCGCGCCTATGGATTGCGCGCCCAGGATCGAGGCGGTGATCGCGATCGAAAGCGCGGGGAACTGCACATAGTTGGCCACCTGGTTCACCGCGCCGTACGCGGCCGTGGCGTCCGAGCCGAATCCGTTGACCAGGGAAAGCAGCACGATCTCCGCCAGCGAAATCACGATCATCTGGACCCCGGTGGGCAGGCCGATGCGCACGACCAGGCGCAGCAGCCGCACATTGATGCGCAGCGCGCGCAGCAGCTCCATGTCGGGCGCCAATGCGTGATTGCGCCGGCGCATGTACACCGTCAGGAATACCAGCGCGCAAAGAAACGCGACGATGGAGGCCGCCGCCGCGCTGGTCACGCCGAGTTGGGGCAGGCCCCACCAGCCGCGAATGAATGCGGGTGTCATCACGCACGAGACGGACGTGGACAGCAGCAAGGCGTAGAGCGGCGTCACGGTATCGCCGACGCCCCGCATCAGCTGCGTGAGCAGGATGAACACCAGCAAGCCCGGCATCGCCAACATCATGACGCGCGCATAGCCGATCGCGATCGGCATCACGTCGGACGGCGTGCCCAGCGCGCGCAACAGCACTTCGGTGAAGGTGCCGCCGAACACCGCCACCCCGGCGCCAAGCAGCAGCCCCAGCCCCAGCGCGGTGCCGGCGATCGCCTTCACCTTGTGCGGCTCGCGCGCGCCCCAGGCCTGGCCGATCAGCACCGACGCGCCCGCGCCGATGCCGATCACCAGGGAGATGAAAAAGAACACGATCGGGAACATTCCCGAAACCGCGGCGAGCGCACGGGTTCCCAGCATCTGCCCGACGAACACGTTGTTGAGCGTGCCCGACAAGGACTGCAGGATGTTGGCCAGGATCATCGGCCCGAGAAACGCCAGGAACACCCGCCACAGCGGCCGCGCCGCGCTCTGCTGCGACGCGGAGGCGGCCGGAGCGGTTGCCGGTGCAGCGGACGGTGCGGTCACGGGGCCCGAGGTTACAGCATCGAATCGCTTCGCCGTGTTGACGGCTGAGCACGTCCTTGCGGATAATCGCGGCTTCGAAACTGAGCAGCCAAGATCTTGAACCCAGACCCCAGTCCTTGGCCTTCTCCGTTCGGATCGCTCATGTAGGCTAGCGCCGCACATATCGCGTTTCGGGCGGCAAGGCACGTAACCGCCCCGACGAGCAAAAGCCAGCGCGTGCCGCGCTGCATCTTCTCCTCGGACCCATTGATCGACGGCGCCGTTTCGGCGGCGCCCCATGCATGCGCGTGCGCGCGGCAGGAGAACAGAGCAGTGCCCATCCAGAAACTCACGCAACGTCTCGGTCCCGGCCTCATCACCGGAGCAGCCGACGACGATCCCAGCGGCATCGCGACGTATTCGCAAGCGGGGTCGCAATTCCGCTTCGGCCTGGTGTGGACCGTGCTGATCACCACGCCCCTCATGATCGGCATCCAGATGCTTTCCGCGCGCATCGGATGGGTCACGGGCCAGGGCTTGGGCACGAACATCGCCAAGATGTGTCCGCGCTGGTTGACGGTGGCGCTGCTGGCCCTGCTGGTCGTGGCGAACACCATCAACATCGCGGCCGACATCGGCGCGATGGCCGAGGCGCTGCGCCTGCTCACCGGCGGCACGCAACTGCTGTATGTGCTGGCGTTCGGCGCAGTGTCCATCCTCGCGCAACTTTGGTTTTCCTACGAAAGCACGGTGCGCATTCTCAAGTGGCTCACTTTGGCCCTGTTCTCCTACGTGGCCGTGATACTGGCCGTAAGGGTGCCTTGGCACGAGGCTTTGGTGGAGTCCATCCAGCCGTGGAAATACCTTCCGAAAGGCACGAGCTTGGGCGAGTACGCCGGCATGGTCGTCGCCGTGCTGGGCACGACCATCAGCCCCTATATGTTCTTCTGGCAGGCCGCCCAGGAAGCCGAAGACAATTTCCGCCGCCCCGAATCGGCGCTGTTGCGCGGCAACGCCGCGTATGCAGCGGAGCACCTGGCGCGCATCAAGGTGGACACCTACGTGGGCATGTTGTTCTCGAATGTCATCGCGCTGTGCATCGTCATCGGCACGGCCGTCACCCTCAACCAGCACGGCATTCTCAACATCCAGACCTCGGCCCAGGCGGCCGAGGCCCTGCGCCCGGTCGCGGGCGAATTCGCCTTCGCCGCGTTCGCGCTGGGCATCGTGGGCACGGGGCTGCTCGCCGTTCCGGTGCTCGCCGGCTCAGCCGCGTATGCGGTCAGCGAAGTGTTCGGGTGGAAGGCCGGGCTCTCGCACGGCTTTCATGAAGCGCGCGGCTTCTACCTGATCATCATCGCCGCGACGGGCATCGGCACCTTGATGGGTACGCTGGAACTCGATCCGATCAAGGCGCTGGTGTGGAGCGCCGTCGTCAACGGCGTGATCTCGGTGCCGATCATGGTGGTGATGATGTGGATCGGGCAATCGGAACGCATCATGGGCGAGCTGACCATGAGCGCGCGCCACCGATTTTTCGGCTGGAGCGCGACGGGGCTGATGGCGCTCGCAGTCCTGGTGATGTTCGCGACGCAGTAAGCTGCGTTCGTTCGACTCGGATGGTTTGCCGTCTCGAGATCATCCGTCGCAAAGCAAACGCCGCGCAAAGCTTGTTACCGGCCTGTGACGAGGTGTATGTACGACACGCTCGCTTGCGGCGCGGCGCGCGGGTGCGCCGCGCTGGCTGCTGCTGAGTCAAGTTGCGAATTGTTGTGAATGATCGCCGCACTTTGCCGGGATTGGCATCAAACGCGTTATGGAAGTACGAAGGAGACGACCATGAACTTACGATCAACGGAAGGCGCACGCACCCGGTCAGGATGGGCATTGGCGGCTGTTCTATCGACGGCACTCGTGCTCAGTCCGGCGGCACAAGCCCAGCACATGCATGGGTCCGGCGGCCACTTCGGCGGCGGACACATCGCGAGCGCTCCCAATCACTTCAGCGGAAGCGGGGGCAACTTCTCCGGCTTCCATCATCACGGCTTTGTGAGGGGCTTCCATCACGGCTTCCATCACCGAGGCTTCGCCCCATTCGTGGTGCTTGGCGGCGCGGGGTTCTTCTACCCGTATCCGTATTACGACTATCCGTACGCCTACGATTCGCCAGCCTACCTCTCGCCGCAGGCCCCGGTGGCGTACTACTGCCAGGCTGCGGGGGCCTACTACCCGACCGTGACGACATGCGCCGGCGGCTGGACAGTCGTCTACCCGACGCAGAATCAAGCGTACCCCGCGCCACAGTAAGCAATTAGCGCCGGCGCAAGCGGCTCGACGGTGTGCGCTTCGACACATACCGAGCGAGCCGCTGTACTGCTTCAGTTGAACTTTCGGCGGCGCCGCGGCACCGAACGGATACGCGCAGCCTGGTTTGGCTGCGGCAGCGTCAGGGAGGTTGCCATGCCAGCAAGCGACAACGTTCAGGCCTATTCGCTATCGGCTGACGAGCAGCGCCGGCAATTGCGGCGCGCGGTCATCGCGAGCACTGTCGGCACCACCATCGAGTGGTACGACTTCTTCCTTTACAGCATCGTCACCGGGCTCGTGTTCGCGAAGCTGTTCTTCCCCAAGTCCGATCCCGCGGTCGGCACGCTGGAAGCATTCAGCGTCTATGCGGTGGGCTTCGTGGCGCGTCCGATCGGCGCTGCGATCTTCGGCCACTACGGCGACCGCATCGGGCGCAAGTCAACCTTGATCGCGACGCTGCTGCTGATGGGATTCGCCACGTTCGCAGTCGCGTTCGTCCCCACGTACGAAACCGCGGGCATTTGGGGCGCGGTTCTTCTCACGTTGCTGCGCTTCATCCAGGGCCTGGGCGTCGGCGGCGAATGGGGCGGCTCGGTGTTGATGTCGATGGAATGGACCAAGACCAACGCGCACCGCGGCTACGCAGCGTCGTGGCCGCAGTTCGGCGTGCCCGCCGGTCTGTTCCTGGCCAACCTCGCGGTCCTGGGTTTCAGCGGATTTTCGGGTGACCGGTTTCTCGCTTGGGGCTGGCGTGTGCCGTTTGGGCTGAGCATCATCCTCGTGGCGATCGGCTTGTACATCCGCCTGCGCATCCTGGAGACACCGACCTTCGCGCGGCTGCTCGCGGAAAAGAGGATCGAGCGGATGCCGGCGCTGGAAGTGATCAAGCGGCAGCCCAAGCAGATCGTCTTGTCGGCGTTCGCGCGGATGGCCGAACAGGCGCCGTTCTATATCTTCACCGCCTTCGTGTTCACCTACGGCACGACCGTGCTGCACACTTCGCGCGATTTCCTGCTGGGCTCGGTGCTGGCGGCATCGCTGCTTTCGTTCTTCACGATTCCCTTCGCCGGTCATCTCTCGGACCGCATCGGCCGCAGGCGCCTGTACCTGATCGGCGTGCTCATCATGGGCATCTTCGGCTTCTTGTACTACGGCATGCTGGACAAGGCTACACCGGCCTGGATCTTCATTGCGATCGTGCTGTCGCTGGTGCCGCACGATCTGATGTACGGACCACAGGCCGCGTTCATCGCGGAAGCGTTCACGGGGCGGCTTCGCTACAGCGGAGCGTCCATGGGTTACCAGTTGGCGTCCGTGATCGCGGGCGGTCCGGCCCCGCTGATCGCCGCGGCCTTGTTCGCGCGTTACCAATCGGGCTACGCGATCGCCAGCTACATCCTGGTGTGCTCGATCATCAGCGCGATCGCCGCCGCGATGCTCAGCGACTACACCAACAAGGACATTTCGGACGAATACGACCACGGCCTTGCACAGGCTTAGGGCGCTATCCCGCGACCATCGACCACAGCATCGCGGACACCGCGGCAGCCATGACCGCGGTGCTGGCCCATCCCATCGTTCGCAGCCGCCGCGAAGGGACGAACCGGCCCATCACATCGCGGCGCGACACCAGCAGCATCATGACCACCATGACGGGAACGGCGATGACTCCGTTCATCACGGCGCTCCAGAACAGGGCCTTGATCGGATCGAGCGGAACAAAATTCAGCGCCGCGCCCATCAGCGTGGCCAGCGCGATGACCCCGTAGAACTTCTTCGCGGCCGTCGGCTTGAGCTCCAGGCTGTTGCGCCAGCGAAATGTGCCGGCCATCGCATAAGCGGCGGAACCGGCGAGAACGGGCACCGCAAGCAAGCCCGTCCCGACGATGCCCAGCGTGAACAGCAGGTACGCGAACTCGCCGGCGATCGGGCGCAGTGCGGCGGCCGCCTGGGCGGATGACTCGATGTTCGCAACACCGTGCGCGTGCAATGTCGCGGCGGTGGTCAACACGATGAAGAACGCGACCAGGTTCGAAAACGCCATGCCGACATACGTGTCGAGATCCACATCCAGCAATATCGCTCGGGCCAAGCGGGATTTCGCGCGCTTCAGGGGTTTTCCAATCGGATCGGCGTGCTGCTCCTCCACTTCCTGTGAGGCTTGCCAGAAAAACAGGTAGGGGCTGATGGTGGTGCCGAAGACTGCGACGATCATCGTGATGGCCGCCGCGTTCATGCTGAAGCGCGGGATGAAAGTCCCGGCCAGCACCTCGCCCAAGGGAATCTGCACGACGAATACGGTGGCCACGTAGGCCAGCAGCGCGAAGGTCAGCCACTTGAGGATGCGCACGTAACGGACGTACGGGATCAGCACTTGCAGCACGACCGACAGCACGCCATAAAACAGCACGTACAAGAAACTCACGCCCCCCAGCAGCAGGTGGGTCGCGTCGGCCATCGCCGCGATATCGGCGGCGATGTTGATCGTGTTCGCGACCAGCAGCAGTCCGACGATCGTGTACAGCAGCCAGGTGGGATAGTGGCGGCGAATGTTCGTGGCGAGGCCATGCCCGGTCACCTGGCCGATATGCGCGCTGACCATCTGGATCGCCGCCATCAGTGGATAGGTGAGCACGATGGTCCACAGCAGCCCGTAGCCAAACCTCGCGCCGGCTTGCGAATAAGTGGCTATGCCGCTCGGATCGTCATCCGCCGCTCCGGTGATGATCCCCGGCCCCAATTTCTTCATCCAGGATTGGTCGGCCGGGTGGAGCGCGACGCCATGCACATCGGGCGCAACCGGTTTGGAATCCGGCGTGTTGGGTGAGTGGGCGTGCTGCACCACGACAGTATGCCCGCCGTGGACGCGCGATGGTGCGCTATGCGCTGCGCGATCGGCTGGCGAAGCGGCGGGAGAATCGGCGCAGGACCTGCCACGCATCCGCGGTGGCGACGACAACCCAGAACAAGGCCAGCGCGAAAAGCACGCCCGCGACGGCGGTCAGCGGCTGCTCGTCGGAGGTGAATGCGAACCAGGCCAATACCGCGGCGGCAGCAACCGAAGGCGCGTTCATGATGACGGCTGCCGCCCAGATCCATCCCGGGCGTGCCAGCGAGGCGGCCCTGCGGATCCGGTGTTCTGCCTGCCGTCTCACGATCGCTAGGCGAATACGAGGTTCGGCCGGATCTTGATGATGCTCGGCGCAGAGTTGGGTAACGCCTCGTGCGCAAGCACCTCGATACTCATTTCAGTGGCGGCACGAACGGAAATCGCGCCAGGGCCTTGGCGCCCGCCGCGCCGTGAGCGCGCACGAAGCGGCGGCTGTCGTCGCGCCGGGCCTGGTAATCCCAACTGGCGCGCGGCTCGGCCTGTGCCATCGCTTGCTTCAGGTAAAGACGGCGGCGCTGGCTGGCCAACACGTCGGCCATCACCGCTTCCCCGTCCCAACCGTCCAGCAAGGCGCCGGACAAGCGCGATTGCAATTGCGCGAGTTCGGGCCGGCCGGCAAGATCGTGCAGCTCATGCGGGTCGGCGCGCAGGTCGTACAGCTGCGGTGGATGACCGTGCGTATGCACGTATTTGTGATCGCCCGCGCGCAGCATGCGGGCCGGGGCGATCACGCCCATGTCGGTGTACTCCGAGATAACGCTGCGATCGCCGGCGCCGACGTCGTGCGCACCCTCCAGCAGAGGCTGCCACGACGAGCCATCCAGCGGCTCGGGCCAGTCGCCCGGCCCGCCGGTCCAGTCCATCAAGGTGGGCAGCAGGTCGACCAGCGATACCGGTGCGGCCACGCGCCTGGTGCGATTCGCGCCCGGATGGCGCACCACCAAGGGCACGCGCGCCGAGGGCTCGAAGAACGTCTGCTTGTACCACATGCCCCGCTCGCCCAGCATCTCGCCGTGGTCCGACGTGAAGATCACGATGGTGTCGTCGGCCATTCCGCAATCGCGCAGCGTTCGCACCAGGCGGCCCAGCTTGTCGTCGATGTACGAGATGTTGGCGTAGTACGCGTGACGCGCGTTGCGCACCTGCTCGTCGCTGACCGGCTGCACATCGGCGCTGTGCGAAGCATGCAGCCACTGGCTGTGGATGTCGCGCTGCTCCACCGGGATCGGCGGCACCGCGGGCATGTCGATCTGGTCGTGGCGGTAGCGGTCCCACCATTGCTGTCCCGCCGTGTACGGCGGGTGCGGATGGCTGAACGACACGGCCAGGAAGAATGGCTTGCGCTGCGGTTCGCGCGCGAGGTCGAACAGGCGCTGCGTCGCCAGGTGCTCCACCTCGTCGTCGTAATCCATCTGCATGCTGCGCACGCAAGGGCCCGCCTGCAGCACATTCGCCATGCTGATGCCGGAGGGCTTGTCGCGCGGGCCCGCGCTCCAATCGGGCGTCCAGGCGAAGTCGGCGGGATAGATGTCGGTCGTCAGGCGCTCGGCGAAACCATGCAACTGGTCGGGCCCGACGAAGTGCATCTTGCCGGCCAGGATGGCGTGGTAGCCGCGGCGCCCGAGAAAATGCGCCAGCGTGGGTGTGGCGGCCGGCAATTCGCTGGCGTTGTCGTACGCGCCGATGGCAGTGGGCAGCCGGCCCGTCATCATCGAAAAGCGCGAGGGCGCGCAGATCGGCGAATTGCAGTAGGCGGCGTCGAACACCGCGCCGCCGTCGGCCAGCGCCTGCAGGTGCGGCGCCAGCACCTGCACGCCGCCGTACAGCGGCAGCGGCGCGGCGGCCATCTGGTCGACCTGGACGAAAAGGATGTTCGGTTGGCTGTGCATCACTCTTTTGTTTACCTGCGTTCGTCAATCGACGTGCGCGCCGGACGTCTTGATCACCTCGGCCCAGCGTCCTTTCTCCGACTTGATCTGGGCGGCGAATTCGGCCGGCGTGGAGGTGACGACGTCGGCGCCCTGCTTGGCGAAGAACTCCCGCACGTCCGGCCTGGCGAGCACCGCCAGCACTTCCTTGTTCAGGCGTGCCACCACCGCGTCGGGTGTGCCGGCCGGCGCCATCAGGCCGTACCAGGATTCCACCACGAAACCCGGAACGCCGGCTTCGCTCATGGTGGCGTACTCGGGCGTGGCGGCCGAGCGTTTGCTGCCGGTGACCGCGAGCGCGCGCAACTTGCCGGCGCGCACATGCGGCAGCGCCAGCGGTGTGTTGACGAAGGCGAAGCTGGTCTGCCCGGCGATCAGGTCGGTGACCGCCTGGGTCGCGGATTTGTAGGGCACATGCAGCACGTTCACGCCCGCCATCGACTTGAGCATTTCGCCGGAAAGATGGTTGGAGGTGCCGTTGCCGAATGAAGCGAAGCTGAGCTTGCCCGGCTGCGCCTTGGCCAGGGCCAGCAGTTCCTTGACGGTCCTGGCCGGCACCGCCGGATTCACGACCAGCAGGTTGGGCACCGATGCCACCAAGGTGATGGGGGCGAAGTCTTTTTCGGCATCGAAGGGAAGTGACGTGTAGAGATTCGGATTGATGGTGTGCGTGCCGGTGGTCGCCATCAACAGCGTGTAGCCGTCGGGCGGCGCCTTGGCGACGACATCCACGCCGACGTTGCCGCCCGCGCCGGCGCGATCGTCGACCACCACTGCTTGCTTCAGCTTGTCGGACAGGTGCTGCGCCAGCGCCCGAGTCAGGATGTCCACCCCGCCACCGGCGGCGAAGGGAACCACGATGCGGATGGGCTTGGCGGGATAGCTGTCCTGCGCAAGCGCGCAGACGGCAGGCAGCGAAGCGGCGCACAGCGCGAGCGTGGCGCGCGATAGCAGGTAACGGCGGGAGAACGGCATGGGCATTGGCACCTTTTTTGAAAACATGGACATCCTGCACGGACACTGTGAAGCGCGGATGAGCGAACCGACGCTAGGAGAAACCCGACACGGCACGCGAGGCCTGGCCGCCGTCGATCTGCTCACATGCGGATACAACGGATGTGGCGCAAGGGTGCGCACGGATGCCGCCATCGCTGCCACAGTTGATGCCCGTCAAGCGAAGCTGCCGCCAAGCGGCCTAACCTGTTTTGTATCCACAGCAGTTGGAGGCTCACCATGAAGGCCATCCTCATCGCCGCAACGTTGCTCATCAGCGTCTGCGGTTCCGCGCAAGCCACCACCGGCGCGAAGCTCGCGCAGGAGAAGCAGTGCATGCAGTGCCACGCGATCGACAGGGACACCATCGGCCCGTCGTTCCAGAAGATCAAGGCCATTTACCAGACGATGAAGAATCCGCAAGCGAAGCTGATCGACGTGATGCGCAACGGAAGCGATGCGCACCTCGGTGCGCTCACGGGCCGCGCGCGAATGCCTGACAGCAGCGAGCGGCCGGCACTCAGCGACCGGGAAGCCAGGCAGCTTGCGCGCTGGATCTTGTCCTTGAAGACGTGAGGACAACGCAGATGGGAAGATCGGCAGCGCTCGTGCTTTATGCCTTGTTCATGGTGGCCGTCGTGGTCGGCGTCGATCTGCTGTTCTTCAGGGATCGGTTCTGGGAACGCCTGATGGTGAACGTGGGAATCGTGCTCGTGTTCGGCGCGTTCTATTTGCGTTTCCTCAGGCTTCCGTGATCCGTCGATCGACGTCAGGATGATTCGCTCGCAGCAGTGGCAAGGGCGCGAGCCGTCGCTGGCGTGAGCGGCGACTAGCGCGCGGTGGCGCACCAGCCGTTACCATGCTCGCTTGACCGAGCAACTCCCACACTCCCGATGAAGCAGAAGGCCGCGGCGCCGGCGATCTCGCCGCTCATGCAGACCTTGTCGACCTATGTCGCGGGGGCCGTGCGGCGCGCGCTGCCGGCGCCGGTGCAGGAACGCGCCAAGCATCACCTGCTGGACACCCTCGCGGCGATGGTGTCCGGTGCGCCGCTGCTGCCGGGCCGGCGCGCCATCGCCTTCGCCGGCGCACAGGGCGGCACGGCCGAGGCCGGTGTGATCGGCACTTCCATCGTCACCAGCGCCATCAACGCCGCCCTGGCGAACGGCATGCTGGGTCATGCCGACGAAACGGACGACGCCTATTACCTCGCGCTGGTGCACCCGGGTTGCGCCGTGGTGCCTGCGGCGCTGGCGATGGGCGAGCGCGAGCGCAGTAGCGGCTCGGCGCTGCTGCGCGCGATCACGCTCGGCTACGACATCTGCGCGCGCACTTCCAAGGCACTGGGCATCGAGCACTTTCGCAGCGCCGGGCATTCGACGCATAGCTTCGGCGGCACCTTCGGCGCGGCCGCCGCTGCGGGTGCGCTCGCGGGTCTCGACGCGCGCGGCGTACGGCACCTGATGTCGTATGCCGCCCAGCAGGCCTCGGGCCTGTCGTGCTGGGCGCGCGACGTCGAGCACGTCGAGAAAGCCTTCGACTTCGGCGGCATGCCGGCGCGCAACGGCGTCACTGCCGCTGCCATGGTGTCGGCGGGCTTCACGGGCGTGGACGACGTGTTCGCCGGCGATCGCAACTTCTTCCAGGCCTTCGAGGTCTATGCCAAACCCAGGGAATTCATCGCAGGCCTCGGCACGCGCTTCGACATCCTGCAGACCGCCATCAAGCGCTGGCCGGTGGGCTACCCGATCCAGGCGCCGCTGGATGCACTGGCAAATGTGATGGCGAGGAATCGCATCACGGCGGCTGACGTGGACAAGGTGCACATCACGCTGGATGAGCAAGGCGCGCGCACCGTCAACGGCCGCACCATGGCCGACATCAACCTGCAGTACCTCGCGGCCGTGATGTTGATCGAGGGTGATATCAGTTTCGAGGCTTCGCACGATCCCCGCCGCGCCAGGGATCCCGCGGTCAGTGCTCTGCGCCAGCGGATCGAACTTTCGGGCAGCGCTGCGTTGTCGAAGGCGAAGACCACGCAGGCCATCGTCGAAGTAACGCTGCACAGCGGGCGCGTGCTGCGCCACCACACGCGAGCGGTTCGGGGCAGCGCCACCAATCCGATGTCGCGCGAAGAGGTCGGCGCCAAAGCGTTCGGCCTGCTCGCGCCCACACTGGGCCGCGCCAAGACCCAGCGCCTGATCGACACCGTGTGGCATCTGGAGACGGTGAAGGACGTGCGCGCGCTGCGCCCGCTGCTGCAGCCGCCCGCCTTACGCCGCAAGTGAGCCCGCCAATGGGCCGCCACATCAAGGAGACAACAGCAATGCCAGCCACCTTCGACGTACTTCTTTCCCGCAGGCGCACAGTCGGCGCAGCGGGCGCCTTGGCCCTGCTCGGCATCGCGAGTCCATGCGCAACCTTCGCGCAGCAATCGGACTCGGCCGCGCAATACCCGAATCGGCCGGTGCGCATCGTCGTGCCGTCGTCTCCGGGCGGCGGCACCGATATCCTGGCGCGCCTGCTGGCCAAGAAGCTGGGCGAAAGCCTGGGCCAGCCCTTCGTCGTGGAGAACCGCGCGGGCGCGGGCCAGGCCATCGGCATCGACGTGGTGTCGCACGCCGCGCCCGATGGCTACACGCTGCTGATGGCCGCTTCGGCGATCGTGCTCAACCAGGTGTTGTCGAAGAAGACGCCGTACGACACGATGCGCGATTTCAAGCCGGTGTCGCTGGTGTCCACCGTGTCCAATGTCCTGGTGGTCCACCCCGCGTTGCCGGTCAAAACCGAGAAGGAGCTGATCGATTACGCCAAGAGTCATCCCGGCGCCTTGAACTACAGTTCGGCCGGCAACGGCACCTCACCGCACCTGTCGATGGAGCTGTTCCGATCGATGGCCGGCATCAAGATGACGCACGTGCCGTACAAGGGCACCGGCCCGGCCACGGTGGATCTGCTTGCCGGCCAGGTGCAGCTCTCGATGCCCAACATCCTCACGGCGATGCCGCACATCCGCGCCGGCACGCTGCGCGCACTGGGCGTCACCGGGCCGCGCCGCGCGGGGGCGCTGCCGGACGTGCCCACCATCGCCGAGGCGGGCTTGCCGGGGTACGAGTCGGTGCAGTGGTACGGCATGCTGGCGCCCGCCGGCACGCCAGCAGCGGTGGTCAACAAGCTGCAGGCCGAGATCGTGCGCGCTGTCCACTCGCCTGAGATTCAGGCGGCGATGGCGAGCGAGGGCGCCGACCCGGTGGGCAGCAGCGCGGATGAATTCGCCGCGTTCATCCGCAGCGAGATCGCCAAGTGGACACAGGTGGTAAAGACTGCCGGGATCCAACAGGAGTAAAAATAACGCATCTTCTTTGGTCGGGCGCATTCTTCGTCGCAAGCTTGCGCGCGTATGTCTCATGATGTTGGAGCACGAAATGACTCGCAATAAAAACAGGGTTTGCCTTTGGTACGACGGCAAGGCGCTGGAAGCCGCGCAGTTTTACGCCAAGACATTTCCGGACAGCGCCGTGGGCGCGGTCCACCGCTCGCCCGGCGACTATCCCGCAGGCAAGGAAGGCGACGTCTTGATGGTGGATTTCACCGTCATGGGCATCCCTTGCCTGGGCCTGAACGGCGGCCCGGGGGTCGCGCACAACCAGGCCTTCTCGTTTTCGATTGCCACCGAAGACCAGGCCGAGACCGATCGCCTGTGGAACGCCATCGTGAACAACGGCGGGCAGGAGAACGCGTGCGGCTGGTGCCAGGACCGGTGGGGCATCTCGTGGCAGATCACGCCGCGAATGCTCATGGACGCGGTCACCGGTGCCGATCGCGCGGCGGCCAAGCGCGTCTTCGAAGCGATGATGCCGATGAAGAAGATCGATATCGCAACGCTCGAAGCGGCGCGGCGCGGTTGAGTCCTTGAATTTCCGCATCAACAGTCTGCGCGACCAGGCGCTGGCCCTCGCGCGCAGGCCGCTGTTTCGCGAGGGAGCGCGCGATGCCACACCGATGGCGATCGGCATCGCCGCGTGGGGGCTGGTCGCCGGCGTCGCCATGGCCAAAAGCGGAATGGGCATTTCGTTGGCCGTGTTCATGTCGGTGCTCGTTTACGCCGGCTCGGCACAGATCGCATCGCTGCCGCTGATCGTTTCGGATGCGCCGATCTGGGTGGTGTGGGCCACCACGGCCTGCGTGAGCCTGCGCTTCATGGCGTTCAGCTTCCACTACCGCCCGTACTTCGCGCATCTGCCGCGCCGCCAACGAATCGCGCTCAGCTACTTGATGGGCGACACCAACTTCGCCTTGTTCATTCGCCGCTTTCCCGAGCATGTTCCGGGCGAGGCGTATCCAGATTATTTTCTGGGCAGTGCGCTGGTGACGTATGGGCTGTGGCAGGTGGCCATCATCACCGGCATCGTCGCCGGCGCCGCGATTCCCGCTTCGTGGGGGCTGGGCTTCGCGGGCACCATGGCGCTGCTCGCGTTGACGTGCACGCAATTGCGCACCCCCTCCACCATCGCGGCCGCCGTGGTGGCCGGATGCGCCGCAGTGGCCGCCTACGCGCTTCCCTTGCGCTTGAACATCCTGGTGGGCATCGCGGCCGCGGTTGCCGTCGGCGTGGCGGCTCACCATGCGCAGCGCGTGCGCGGAGATGCACGGTCGTGAGCGCGCTGGAAATCTTTCTCACCACGCTCGGCATGGCCGCGATCACGCTGCTGAGCCGGTCGTTCTTCATGCTGCCGAAAGACGAGCTGCCCATGCCGAGGTGGTTGCGCGAGGGACTTCGCTACGCGCCCACCGCGGCACTCGCGGCTGTCGTCACGCCGGAGCTGTTCATGACGCAGGGCCACTTCATCGACACGTGGCGCAACGCGGGTCTCTTCGGCGCCGCCGCGGGTTTGGCTTTCTATGCATGGCGGCGCAGCTTGTTCGGCACCACCGTGTGCGGGACGGGTGTCATGCTGGCCCTGCGGTTTGGCTTGGGCTGGTAGTGGCCGCAAACGCCGCAGCTTGACGCGAGGCAATCGCGTCGCTACAAGCGTCCATGCCCCGCCCCTTGCGCATCCTGCTGGCCACTGTCGGATCGCGCGGCGACGTGCAACCCATGCTGGGGCTGGCGCAGACCTTGGCCGCGCGTGGCCATGTGCCC
>Ga0070679_100003557_pt1 | contig 14278 bp, 12 predicted proteins | sample KBSC63BmetaG_FD_65652 | JGI IMG/M metagenome (GOLD analysis project Ga0070679, IMG submission 65652) | Corn rhizosphere microbial communities from Kellogg Biological Station, Michigan, USA - KBS C6-3B metaG | ecosystem: Host-associated > Plants > Roots > Rhizosphere | place: USA: Michigan... | reverse complement strand
GTAGCGCTGCGGCCCGGCGAGGGCGCACGCGTGACGTTCGCGGTACCGGCCGACGTCGCCTCGTTCATCGGGCTGCGGGGCGCCCGTGTCGTGGAACCCGGCGACGTCCAACTTCGCCTGGCCCGCTCGAGCGGGGAGGTGGTGGCATCCCTCGCCCTGCGCCTTGTCGGCCAGGAGCGCACGATTGGCCACGAACGACAGCTCCAGTCGTCGGTACGTATCGATCCCGTCGTACCGCGGCAAACGAGAAAGGCCTGAAACAATGAGCGCCCCCAAAGTTATCGAGCTGCCGCCCGAATCACGCGGCACGAGCCTGGCACCGCCGGGCGCCCCGGACCGGGTGATCCCGCGCCGGCAGAAGACCCTGCGGCAGTCGATCCGCAAGGACTGGCAGCTGTACTCGCTGGCCGTCCTGCCGCTGGTGTTCTTCGTCGTGTTCCGGTATCTGCCGATGGCCGGCAACATCATCGCCTTCCGGCGGTACCACCCGGGTGGCAGCATCTTCGGCGACCAGTGGGTCGGCCTGCGCTACGTCCGGCTGTTCCTGTCGGACTCCACCTTCTGGCACGTCTTCACCAACACGCTGATCCTCGGCGGGGCGACGCTGCTGTTCACCTTTCCGCTGCCGATCGTCCTCGCGCTGCTTCTCAACGAGGTGCGCACCCGGTTCCTGCGCCGCTTCGTGCAGTCCATCTCGTACCTGCCGCACTTCCTGTCCATCGTGGTGGTGGCCGGCATCATCGTGGAGTCGGTGTCCGTCGACGGCGTGGTGAACCAGGCGGTGAAGGCGATCGGGCACAGCCCGATCCCGTTCATCCAGCAGCCCGAGTGGTTCCGGCCCATCTACGTCTCCTCCGAGGTGTGGCAGACCATAGGCTGGGGCACGATCCTCTACCTCGCGGCGCTCACCACCATCGACGGCAACCTATATGAGGCGGCCAGGATCGACGGCGCCAGCCGGTGGAGGCAGACCTGGCATGTCACGCTGCCCGGGATCCGGCCGACCATGATGACCCTGCTGATCCTCAACATCGGCACCTTCCTGGCCATCGGCTTCGAGAAGGTCCTGCTGCTCTACAACCCGCTGACGTACCCGACGGCCGACGTCCTGTCCACCTACGTGTACCGCGTCGGCATCCTCACCGGCAGCTTCAGCTACGCGGCGGCGATCGGCCTGTTCGAGTCGATCATCGGGCTCGTTCTGGTGATCTCGGCGAACTTCGTGTCCCGTCGCGCGGTGGGGACGAGCCTGTGGTGACCGTCGACCTGCGCCGGCGCGTGGGGGCCACGACACGGCGGCCGAACCAGGGGAGCCGCGCCTTCAACGCGGTCAACGCCGTGATCCTGACCGGGGTCGTCGTGGCGACCCTGTACCCCTTCATCAACATCCTGGCGCGCTCATTCAGTGAGGAGCACGCCATCCGGTCCGGCCAGGTGAACCTGATCCCCAAGGGCTTCAACCTGACCACGTACCGGACCGTGCTAACCGACGGGACGTTCTGGACCAACTACGGCCGCACGGTCGAGTACACGGTGATCGGCACCATCATCTCGCTGGTGCTGACCACCTGCTACGCCTATGTGACGTCGAAGAAGCAACTGCGGGGCCGCGGGCTGCTGATCGGGATCGCGGTCTTCACGCTGTTCTTCAACGGCGGCATCATCCCCAACTACGTGCTGGTCAGTCACCTGCACATGCGCGACACGCTGTGGGCCATCGTGCTGCCCAACGCCATCAGCGTCTTCAACCTCCTGGTGATGAAGGCGTTCTTCGAGACCCTCCCCACCGAACTGGAGGAGGCCGCGGAGGTCGACGGCATGGGCACGTACGGGATCCTGCTGCGCATAGTCCTGCCGCTGTCGAAGGCCATCATCGCCACGATGGTGCTCTTCTACGCGGTCGCCTACTGGAACTCGTGGTTCTCCGCGTTCCTCTACATGGACCGCCAGGACATGTTCCCGGTCACGGTCTACCTGCGCAACCTGATCTACGGCGCGACCAGCGGAACGAACGAGGACGCGTCCACCGACACCGCATTGCAGATCGCGGCGAACATCAAGGCGGTCACCGTGGTGCTCACGGTGCTGCCCATCCTGGTCGTCTATCCGTTCATACAGCGCTACTTCGTGACCGGCATCCTGCTGGGTGCCGTCAAGGAGTAGCGCCGCACCCCGAGATACCAAACCACTTTCCGCCCACAGAGGAGTACCAGATGTCCAACGTATCGAGGCGCAAGGTTCTGGCGGGTGCCGGTGCCGCAAGCGCCGTCGCCCTCGGATTGGCCGCCTGCGGCGACAGCAGCAGCGAAGGCAGCGGTGGCGTGCCGAACAGCACCCAGGGCCCCGACGTGTCCAAGAACAAGGACGGGGCGATGGACAAGTACGGCGTCGGCGACCAGTTCAAGGCGACGAAGCCGCTGAAGTTCTCCATCATGATCCTGAGCAACGCGGCGTACCCGTACAACGCCAACTGGCTGTTCTTCACGGAGCTCACCAAGCGCACCAACGTCACGTTCGACGCCACCGTCGTCCCGGGTAGCGACTACAACCAGAAGCGCAGCGTCATGATCAGCGGCGGCAACGCTCCGCTGATCATCCCGAAGACGTACCGGCCGGACGACGAGCAGTACATCGCCAGCGGCGCGATCCTGCCGGTCAGCGACTACGCCAGCCTGATGCCGAACTTCAGCGACAAGATCAAGAAGTGGAAGCTGGAGCCCGACATCGACTCGATGCGCCAGGACGACGGCAAGTACTACCTGCTGCCCGGCCTGCACGAGAGCGTGTGGAAGGACTACTCGCTCGCGGTCCGCACGGACATCCTGCAGAAGCTCAACCTGACCGTCCCGAAGACGTGGGACGACCTGCTGAACGTGCTGCGCGCGATGAAGACCATCATTCCCGCCGGCGGGTACCCGATGTCCGACCGGTTCAGCGTGCCGCCGCAGCCGGCCGGCGCCAACAACCTGCTGAGCATCCTCGGCGAGGCGTACGGCACCCACGCGGGCTACCAGTGGCAGGCCACCACGTTCAAGAACGGGAAGTTCGTCTACACGGGCGCGATGGACGAATACAAGCAGATGCTCCAGTACCTCAACACGATGATCAGCGAGAAGCTGCTCGACCCGGAGAGCTTCACGCAGACCGACGACAAGGCGCGGCAGAAGTTCTCGACCGGCATGTCCTACGTCATGAGCTGCAACGCACAGACGATCCAGAACGACAACAAGCAGGACATCGCGAAAATCCCGGGCGCCACGGTGGTGAAGATCCCGGTGCCGATCGGGCCGATCGGCGCCGCCATGACGGGCAGCCGGCTGGAGAACGGCGTCATGATCTCGGCGAAGGCCAAGGACAGCCCCAACCTGGTGGCGATGCTGCAGTTCGTCGACTGGCTGTGGTATTCCGACACCGGTCAGATGTTCGCGAAGTGGGGCATCGAGGGGACGACCTACACCGGCAACATCAACGACGGCAGCTTCAAGCTGATGCCCGAGATCAAGTTCGCCGGGCTGAACCCGACGGGCACGAAGAACATCCAGGTGGAGTACGGCTTCTACAACGGAGTGTTCGCCTACGGCGGCAGCACCAAGCTGCTCAACTCGCAGTTCGCCCCCGAGGAGGTGGCGTTCCAGGAGGAGATGAACAAGCGCAAGGTGCTGCCCGTGGACCCGCCGCACCCGCTCAGCGCGGACGAGCGCGAGCAGGTGACGCTCTGGGACGCCGGCCTGAAGGACACGGTCGCGCAGAACACGGTCAAGTTCGCCCTCGGCCAGCGGCCGCTGAGCGAGTGGGACGCCTACGTCAGCGAGCTCAAGGCCAAGAACATGGACCAGGAGGTCGACCTCACCAACAAGTCCTACGACCGGTACAAGAAGGCACACGGCTAAATCCCGGAACTCCGGCCGCGCCTCTCCAGGGGCGCTGGGGCGCGGCCGGTCCCGGAAGGTGGAAAGGTAGCGGACGCTTGTCGATAGTGGTTCCCGACCAACCTTCGGGTCTGCTCAGCGAAGCCTGGCGATACTGCGTTGGTGCGGGACGGTTCGAACTCGCGCTGCGCCGTGACTACCAGGACTCGCTGGCCCTGATCCAGAAGGAGATCGGCTTCCGGCACATCCGGCAGCACGGCGTGCTCTGTGACGGCGTCGGCATCCACCAGCCGTACGAGTACCAGGGGGCGAGGCGGGTCCGGTACGCGTTCACGTACCTGGACCAGATCGTCGACACGTACCTGGAACTCGGTGTCCGTCCGTTCGTGGAGCTGGGCTTCATGCCGAACGGGCTGGCCTCCGGTACCCAGACGGTGTTCTGGTGGCAGGGCAACGTCACCCCGCCCAGTTCGCTCTCCGAGTGGACGGCGCTGGTACGGGCGACGCTGTCACACCTGATCGACCGGTACGGCATCGACGAGGTGCGCGGCTGGCCGATCGAGGTGTGGAACGAACCCAACCTCAAGGAGTTCTGGCTCGACGCCGACGAGGACGCCTACCACCGCCTGTACGAGGCGACCGCGCACGCCGTCAAGGACGTCGACGCCTCGCTACAGGTCGGCGGGCCGGCTATCTCGCCCGGCTCGGACGAGTGGCTGGTGCCGTTCGCCGAGTTCGTCGCGGCACGTTCGGTACCGGTGGACTTCGTCAGCCGGCACGCGTACACGTCGGGCCCGGCCCAGCACGTACCGTTCGGTGTGCACCAGACCCTGACCCCGGCCGACCGCCTGCTCGAGCAGTTCGCGGCCCCGGCCCGGCATCTGCGGGACACGGCGCTCGCGGGTCTGCCCGTGCACATCACCGAGTTCAACTCGTCGTACCGCCCGGACAACCCCATCCACGACACCGCCTTCCACGCCGCGTACCTCGCGCCGGTGGTGGCGGCCGGCGGCGACCTGGTCGACTCGTTCTCCTACTGGACCTTCTGCGACATGTTCGAAGAGGCGGGCGTCCCGACCGCGCTGTTCCACGGCGGCTTCGGCCTGCTCACCCACCGGCAGATCAAGAAGCCCACGTACCACCTGTACGCCTTCATGGCCCGGATGGGACGCCACGTCCTGGCGCGCGGGGAGGACCACCTCGTCACCCGGCACGACGACGGCCGGGTCACCGTGCTCGCGTGGTCACCGGTCGATCCGTTCGAGGGCGACTCGCCCGACAGGCACGCGGTTCGGCTGTCGGTGCCGATCGGATCGCCCGGCTGCCCAGGGGGAGCGCAGGCGGAGCCGGGTTCTGGCGGAGCCGAGCACCCCCAACGTCGCTCCGCGGCCTTCGCGCTCCGCTTGTCGGTCAGCGACGAGGCCGGCAACGCCTGGGCCGCGTGGTGCGAGCTGGGCCGCCCGCAGAGCCCGCTGCCGCGCCAGCTGGACGCGCTGCGGGGCGCGGCCGAGCCGGTCCGCGGCCACCAGAGCCTGCCGGTGGTCGACGGGCGCGTCGAGCTCGACCTCAACCTCTCCCGCCACGAGGTGACCCTGTTGGAGCTCGCTCCGGTCGCCGACGAGACGCCACCGTGGTGGGACGACGCCCGACTGCTGGGCGGCACGCCCGGGTGGCCGCGATGATGAGCGGCGTGACCGACGCACAGAGCCGGTTCGGACAGGGCCCGCTGGGCCGTGTCGCCGCGCTGATCTACACGCTGCTCGCCGTCGAGCTTCTGTTGCTGCTCACCGCCGCGCCCGGGCTGGTTCCGCTGGTGCTGCTGGACCGGGACGCGAGCAACGTCCCGCTCATCGCGGCCTGCGCGCTGCCGCTCGGCCCGGCCCTGTCCGCCGCGGTGTACGCGCTGCACCACCGCCGGCTCGACCTCACCGACCTGCACCCGGCGTCGGCGTTCTGGCGCGGGTACCGGCTCAACGCGCTCGGCGTCCTGAAGCTCTGGGTACCGTTCCTGGCGCTGCTGACCCTCGTCGCGGTGAACCTGACGCACCTGCGCGCCGCGGGCATCCCCACCTGGTGGGCGGTGCTGCTCGGGATCATCGCGGCGCTGACCGCGCTGTGGGCCACCAACGCGCTGGTGATCACGTCGCTGTTCGCGTTCCGGGCGAGGGACGTCGCCCGGCTGGCGGTGTACTTCCTGATCCGCCGCGGCGGGGTGACGCTGGCCAACCTCTGCATTCTGGTGGTCGCGGTCGCGCTCACCGCACTCACCTCGGAGCTGATCACGCTGATGGTCGGCGTCTTCTTCGTGGCCGCGCTCCTGCAGTCCTGCCGACCGATGATCGACCAGGTCCGGCGGGAGTTCACTGAGTGAACGCTGGCGGCGGTCATCCGCCGCGGCCCCGCTGAGTCCACAGTGGACCGTCAGTGGATCCGGCGGCCGCGCGCGTCCGGTACCCCGGACTTGCGGTAGAAGTACGTGTTGACCTGGTCGCGCCACTCCTCGGCGGAGCGGACCTGCTCGTCCAGCAGCAGCGACACCCGCTCGTGCACGGCCGGGTCGACCAGGCCGGTACCGGCGACCTCCGCCCACCGCTTGCGCATCGCGGCCGCCTCCTCGACCCCCGCGAAGTGGGTGTCGTAGATGTGCTGGATGACGGTCGACCCGCTGTGCAGCACGTGACCGTACGGCACGTGGTGGAAGAACAGCAGCAGTTCGTCCGGGCACCGCTCCAGCGACTCGTAGACCTCCGACCAGGGTTGCGGGTACTGGCCGGTGAACCCGGTGCCGGAGGCGCGGGTACGGTCGACGCCCACGCCGTCGCGGTCGGCGAAGTGGTAGGTGCCCCACGGCGAGTACTCGTACCCGTCGACGTTGGGACCGTAGTGGTGCTCGACCTGGACCATGAAGCCCACGCCCAGCGGCGCCGTGTACCGCTCGTACGTGCGCCACGAGGAGTCCATGATGGCGTGCAGCGCCTCGCGGAGCGGCCCGTCGGCAGCGGGCGGGGCGGGGAACGTCAGCCCGATCCACTCGTCGAGGATCGCGGCCGGGTCCAGCCGCGGCGCCCAGGCCAGGCGGCCGAACGCGTACAGGTTGGCCTGCGCCAGCGGGTGGCCGGTCCAGAACGGGTCATCGCCCACATTGGACACCGCGACCAGCCCGCCACCGGCGGCCGCGATCTCGGCGATCGTCGCGCCGCCCTGACCGTCCGCGCCGCCCGGGCCCCAGGGTTGGAACCCGAGCACCTCACTCCACTGTGGAGCGAGGTAGCACACGTGCCGCTGCTGGCCGGTGTACTCCTGCGTCGCCTGTACCTCGACGGCAATCCGGGTCGACGGCATCGCCGCGACCAACGGGGAGACCGGCTCGCGCGGCTGGAAGTCGATCGGCCCGTTCTTCACCTGGACGATCGCGTTGTCCCGGAACTGCCCGTCCAGCGGCACGAAGTGGTCGACGGCGGCGCGGGCCCGGTCGGTCGACCGGTCACGCCAGTCCTGCCGGTGGTTGTAGACGAACGCGCGCCAGTGCACGACGCCGCCGTACGGAGCCAGGGCGTCGGCGAGCATGTTGGCGCCGTCGGCGTGGTTGCGCCCGTACGCGAACGGGCCGGGCTGCCCCTCCGAGTCCGCCTTCACGACGTACCCGCCGAAGTCCGGGATCGTCTCGTACACCCGCTTGGTGGTCCGCGCCCACCAGTCCCGTACCTCCGGAACGAGCGGATCGGCGGTCGGCAGGTCGCCGAGGGCGACCGGCGCGGCGAAGCTGACCGACAGGTGCAGCCGGATCCCGTACGGGCGCACGGTGTCGGCGATCGCGGCGATCTCGGCGAGGCGGTCGGTCAACAGGTGGACCTCGGTCGCGTGCACGTTGACGTTGTTGACCGCCAGCGCGTTCACCCCGCACGCGGCGAGCAGCCGCGCGTAGGCGCGCACGCGCTCGTGGTCGTCGAGCGCCACGCCGTCCCGCCAGAACAGCGAGCCGCCCGCGTAGCCGCGCTCGACCTGACCGTGAATGTGGTGGGGGTCGACGTTGTCCCAGTGGTCGACCATGCGGCGGCGCATCGCCGGCTCGTGGCGCTCGGTCGCCCGGTCCGCCCCGAAGGCCGCCTCGCCCAGCCGTACCACGTGGAACAGCCCGTACAGCAGCCCGGCCGGCCCGTCGGCCCGCACGGTCGTGACGCCGCCCGCGCGGCCCAGCGTGAAGCCCTCGCCATGGGGGTCGGCCGTCGGGTCGACTTCGAGCACGAGGTCCGGTGAGCCGGCGACGACGGTCTCCACGCCGCCGCCGAACTGCGCGCAGGCGTCGGCGATCTCCTCGACCACCGTCGTGACGAGCTCGCCCGTGCCGCTTACGACCGTGCGGCGGGCGCCGATGGCCCGGAACGCCTCGGACGGCAGCCATGCGGCGTGGACACCGTTCACCCGGGCCCCCTTCGAAATCGTTTTCCAGCGCCCAGACTTTACCGCCCTAAGCTGCGAGGTCGACCTGATAGGTCTGGCCCACCATGTCCACGCCGAAGCTGCGGTGCGGCTCCTGGCCGACCAGGGTGAAGCCGCGCGAGAGGTACACGCGCCGGGCGGCCAGCAGCGGGTCGTTCGTCCACAGCGTCATCCGGGCGTAGCCCGCCCTGCGGGCGAAGGCCATGCACTCGTCCACCAGCCGGCCGCCCAGGCCGTGCCCGCGCGCCGACGGATCCACCAGGAGCACGCGCAGCTGCGCGGTTCTGTCGTCGGCCTGTACGCACAGCACGCAGCCGACCCGGCGCCCGTCCAGCTCGGCGATCCAACCGGCCTCCCGGACCGGGTCCCGGTCGACCGCGTAGTCCGCGACGATCCGCGCGATGAACGCCTCGACGTCGGTGTCCCACCCGAACTCCGCCGTGTAGACCTCGCCGTGCGCCATGACGATCCAACCCAGGTCGCCGGGTTCGCCGAGCGGGCGGATCACGATCTGTGGGCTCATCCTCACCTCCACGGGTACTGAAACACTCGTTTCAGTGGCATAGTAGCGCCGTGAGCGAGTCCCCGGTGACCCCGTCGCCGCGCCGGCAGGAACTGCTGGAGCGCGCCTACCGGTACGCGCTGCGGCACGGCCTGGCCGACCTGTCGCTGCGCCCCCTGGCCAGCGCCATCGAGTCGAGCCCCCGGGTTCTGCTGTTCCTGTTCGGCTCCAAGGACGGACTCGTCCGCGCCCTCATCGAGCGGGCGCGCGCCGACGAGCTGGCGCTGCTCGAGCGGGTACGGGACGAGACGTCCCGGGGCGACCTGGCCACCGTGGTGCGTACCACCTGGCGGTGGCTGGTCGACCCGGCCCACCGTCCGCTGCTGATCCTCTGGCTGGAGGCGTACGCCCGGTCGCTCACCGAGCCCGACGGGCCGTGGGGAGGCTTCGCCCGGCAGGTCGTCGACGACTGGCTGGCCATCCTCGCCGCCGCCCAGGCGCCGACCGGTCACAAGCGTGGCGCCGCAGTCAAACGCCGGCCGGTAGCCGCTCCGACAAGCTCCGCGGCTGTCGAGCGCACCCTGGCCCTGGCGGTACTGCGCGGCGCCCTGCTGGACCTGCTCGCCACCGGCGACGCCGCGCGTGCCACCGCGGCCGTCGAGGCGTACCTGCGGGCCGTCCACCACCGCGCGACGGCGCCTGCCAACTAGTCCGCGTCAAGGCCCCTGTCCGGCGCGCCGCCGCCCGCATTAGGCTTCATGCGTGACACGTCCCCTCTGGGTACCGCCCGAGATCAGCGTGGACCAGCCGAGCGTGGCCCGCATCTACGACTACAACCTCGGCGGGGCGCACAACTTCGCGGTCGACCGGGCCGTCGCCGAGCAGCTGAACGGCGCCATGCCCGACCTTCCACTGGTCCAGCGGGCCAACCGCGCCTTCCTGCGCCGCGCCGTGACCATGCTCGTGTCCGCCGGCGTACGGCAGTTCCTCGACCTCGGGTCTGGCATACCGACCGTCGGCAACGTGCACGAGATCGCTCAGGGCAGCGCGCCCGAGTCCAGGGTGATGTACGTGGACGTGGACAACGTGGCCATCGCGCACAGCCAGGCGATCCTCGCCGACAACCCGCTGGCCGACGCCGTCCGGTGCGACATGCGGGAGGCCGACGAGGTGCTGGCGCACCCGCGGATCGTCGAGCTGATCGACTTCACCCGGCCGGTCGCCGTACTCATGGTGGCCGTCCTGCACTTCGTGTCCGACGACGACAACCCGGCCGGGATCATCGCCCGGTACCGCGACGCCTGCGTCCCCGGCAGCTACCTGGTCATCTCGCACGCCAGCCGGGAGGGCGCGGACCCGGTGGAGGCCGACGCGGCGACCGAGGTGGGCGCCCGCAACACCATCAACCTGAGCCTGCGCGGACGCACCGAGGTGCGGGACATGTTCGACGGCTTCGACGTCGTGGAGCCCGGAATCGTGTTCACCCCGGAATGGCGCCCGGACTCCGACACCGAGACGTTCGCCACCGAGCCGTCCCGGGCCTCCACCCTCGCCGGCGTCGGCCGTCGGGTTCAGCCGTAGGCATGGACCGCCAGCGACTGAGCAGCATCGCGCACGCGCACCACCCGATCGCGGCACCGATCTACGGCGTCAACGTCAACCGGTTGCTGCGCCGGGCGGACCGGTCGCCGTCGGCACGCATCCTCGACCTCGGCTGCGGTGAGGCGGCCTGGGCGCTGCAGGCCCTCGCCCACTTTCCCGACGGGCACGCCGACGGCGTCGACATCAGCCGGTACGCGCTGGACCGTGCGGCACAGGCGGCCGCCGAGCGAGGTCTCGCCGACCGGCTGACGCTGCACGAGCGCGACGCTCGCGGCTACGCGCCGGACGGCGACTACGACCTCGTGCTCTGCGTCGGATCGACGCACGCGTTCGACGGCTTCGCCGGGACGCTGCGGCTGGCCGGCCGGCACGTGCACCCCGACGGCATCCTGCTCGTCGGCGAGGGCTTCTGGCAGGTACCGCCCACCCCAGTGGCCCTGGCCGCGCTGGACGCCAAGGCGGAGGACTACACGGACCTGGCCGACCTGGTCGACGCCGCGGAGCAGGCCGGCTGGGCCACGGTGTACGCCCACGTGAGCGACGCCACCGAGTGGGACAACTACGAGTGGTCCTGGGTCGGTTCGCTCACCGACTGGGCGCTGGACAACCCCGGTCACCCGGACGCGGCCGAGGCGCTCGCGGTCGCCCGGGAGCACCGCGACCAGTGGCTGCGCGGGTACCGCGGGGTGCTCGGCTTCGCGACGCTGGTACTGCGCCGCGGCGCAGGCTCCTAGCCGGGCCACGGGTTGGCGGAGGATGGTCCGCAGCCTCGCCGGCTCGGTCTTTCGTGGGTCGTGGTCCACTCCCAGTCGTCCTTGGCCCGGGTGACGAACTTCTCGACATCGTCGGCCGACCACAGACCCTCCAGCGGAGCGACCACGTGGTCGCGTCCGAGTTGCTTGCACGTCCACGAGCTGGAAGCCGCCGGCACGGGGCGCGTAGAGATCCTTGCGGTCCCGCTTGATGTCCGACTTGGTCACCGTGACGCCGCGTCCCACTCGTCGTGGCCGCTGGCCCGCCGCTCGGCTTCCCACGCCAGACAGGCGGCGGCGTTCTGGCGCCGGGCGATGGAACGGCGTGGAACGCCTCAGCACTGTGAAGACATCTCAGGTGTCCGGCGGCAACGCCGTGATCGTCGGCGGCAGCCTAGCCGGTCTGCTCGCCGCCCGCGTGCTCAGCGAGACCGTCGAGCACGTCACCATCGTGGACCGGGACGAGCTTCCGGTCGAGCCGGTACACCGCAGAGGGGTACCGCAGAGCCGCCACACCCACGGGTTGCTGGCCAGGGGGTTGGAGATTTTCGAGGAGCTGCTGCCGGGGCTGGAGGCCGACCTCGTCGCGCGCGGTGCCCTCGTCCAGGACCTGCAGCAGGACGTCATCTGGTACAACGACGGCCATCCGGTGGTACGGGCACCGTCGGCGCTGCGCGTACTGCTGGTCAGCCGCCCGACGCTGGAGTCCTACGTTCGCTCACGGGTCGCCGCCCTGCCGCGGGTGACGATCCTCGCCCAGACCGAGGCGGTCGGCCTGTTGAAGAAGGGCGACCAGCTCACCGGGGTGGACGTCCTGGGGCCGAACGGGGTCGCGACGCTGGACGCGCGCGTCGTCGTCGACGCGAGCGGGCGCAGCAACCGCGGGCCCGCGTGGCTCGCGGAACTCGGCTACCCGCGGGTGGCCGAGGACGTCGTGCGGGCCAACCTCGTCTACGTCAGCCGCGAGTACCGCCGGGTACCGGGCGCCCAGCCGTTCACCGGCGTCATCCACTCCCACTACCCGGCCAACCCGGTCGGCAGCGGTTCCCTCGCCATGGACGGCAACCGCTGGCTGGTCACCATGCTCGGGGTGGACGACGACTTCCCGCCCGCGAGGCCCGGCGACTTCGAGGAGTTCGCCACCCGGCTGGCCGGTGACGAGCTGCATCGGCTCATCACCTCGGCCGAGCCGGTCTCGGGGCTGACCCGGTTCCGGATCGGGCCGAGCGTGCGCCGCCGGTACGAGCGGTGCGCGCGGCTACCCGAGGGGTTCATCGCGCTCGGCGACTCGTTGTGCTGCTTCAACCCGGCGTACGGCCAGGGCATGACGACGGCGGCGATGACGGCACTGTGGCTGCGGACCTGTGCCGAGGCCGGGCTGCCGGGCCTGACCCGGCGCTACTTCAAGGGGGTACGGCGCATCATCGACGTGCCGTGGGCCATCACGGTCGGGAACGACCTGCGCTTCCCGCAGGTGGACGGGCCGCGTACCCCGCGGGTACGGATCCTCAACGCGTACCTCGCGCGGCTGCACCGGGCCGCCACGGTCGACCGGGTGGTGGGGGAGACCTTCATGAAGGTGGCCAACTTCCTCATCCCTCCGCAGAGCCTCGTCACGCCGGGGATGCTGTGGCGGGTGTGGCGGGGACGCCGGTCCACTGTGGACGTCCGATCCACCGTTGATAGGTCGTCCACAGTGGACACCCTCCCCGCCGTGGACGAGTGGTCCACTCTGGACCAGCAGAGGACCCGCGTCGGGCGCTGAGGACGACCGCGTCGGGCGCGCTCCCTGGCTGGGAGCGCGCCCGATGGCGGTGCGGGGACCTCAGGGCCGGCGGGTACCCTGCTGTGCCAGTGCGACGATCCAGCCGGTGATCAGGCCGTACGCGGCTCCGCCGAGTGCCCAGAGCAGGGCGGTGTAGAGGCCGGCGTGCACCGACAGGAACGCGGTGATGAAGCCGGCCAGCGCGGCCGCGAAGATTACCGCGGCCCAGCCGCTGAAGAGGTCGGCGAGGCCGCCGCGTGCCCGGGACAGTTCGGCACCGGCCAGCAGGGTCAGGAACACGGCGACCAGCACGACGAACAGGATCGCCTTCAGATCCTGCGCCAGCACGTCACGTACGGGGGACGCGGAGTTGAAGGACCATGCCGGCCAGGCGAGGGTACGCAGGAAGAGTCCTCCGGCGGTGTCGGCTCTGGTGTTGCTGTTGACCCAGTTGACGAAGATGGGACTGCCGAACACCAGAACGAGAATGAAGGCGACGAGCGTTCCGGTGCCCGTCGCGGTACGGCGGCGCGATCTGGTGAGAACCATGCAAGCGAATGCCCGAAGTCCGGATTTTTCAAACTGGCGCCGTTCGATGCCTGGTCAGGCGGGGAATGGCGTACCGGCCGATGACACCCAGGATGGCGGTGGCGATGGTGATCGACGTGAGCCAGCCGTACCGGCCGTAGGCGAGTTGCAGCGCGAACGCGGGCGCGAGCGCGCCGGCTCCAGCGGCCAGCGCGGCGGCCGTGGCCAGGACGAGCCAGTGCCGGCGGCGCGTGACGACGACGGCGACCACGGCAAGCGCGACCGCCGCGATCCAGGTGACGTATGACGGGAGGACGGGGTAGTAGACCCCGTGCCTTCCCCAGACGCCGATCGCCTTCCAGGCGAGCACCGCGAGGACGACCGAGGCCAGCCACAGCGAACGTGGTCTCGGGGTGGTCCAGCGCCGGTGCGCCGCCACCGCCAGCACAGGGAACATGAGCAGCGGGAAACCGAGCCACCCCAGCTTCGCCTGCGCCGCGAAGTAGGCCAGTCCGGCGGCCTGGATGACCAGCGCGGCGCGGCGGGCGCCGAGGATCCAGGCGACGGCGACGCCGAGCGGCGGGAGCCCGGCGGCCAGCAGGTCCGGCGTGGCATGGCGCAGGCCGGGCAGGTCGGCGGGCAGGACCGCGCCGGTGCAGCGCGCCGGCCCGGAAGTACCGGTACGTCGCGGGCGGCGCGTACCGTCTGCCGCCGGTCGAGTGCGCGACGGCCTCGCCGGGTGGGTTGCCGGGTGTGCCGGCTGGCCGTCGTGCCGACCGTCGACATAGGACGCTGGATCGTCATCGCCCGAACACAGCCC
>Ga0070679_100003554_pt1 | contig 14280 bp, 19 predicted proteins | sample KBSC63BmetaG_FD_65652 | JGI IMG/M metagenome (GOLD analysis project Ga0070679, IMG submission 65652) | Corn rhizosphere microbial communities from Kellogg Biological Station, Michigan, USA - KBS C6-3B metaG | ecosystem: Host-associated > Plants > Roots > Rhizosphere | place: USA: Michigan... | reverse complement strand
CCCCCCCCGGCTCGCGGCGCCCTGGCTGCCTCGGAACGCCTCGCCCGGTCGCGGGTTTGATATAGATTGGACGCGACTTTGAGTGGAGCGAACAGTTGATGCGCGTGATTCGTTGGACGTCGGCGATGGTTGCGTTGTCGGTTGTTGCCGCGGGATGCTCGGAGCTCGTCGCTCCGAACACCGACCTCGGCTTGAGCGTCTGGGCGGACGTGAGCCCCGCGGTCGTGCATCTGAGCGACACCGCGGCAACCGTTCGCATTCGCGTCTATGCGGTGAACTTCAGCCGCACGCCGGTTCGGATTCAGAGCGGCGGGCCTCCGTATGTCTCAGCCGCGGACCCAAGCCGCGGCCGCGGATTCGCGGAAGCGTATCGCGTCGCCCACGGCGCCGATTCGCTGACGGCCGGCCCGACGAAGAATTGGGGCATGGACACGGTCTACGTCTTCGGTGGGCGGGCACGCGAGTATGTCGAAACCGTGATCCCCTTGCGACAATGGCGCGCGAACGGTGCGCTTCCGGACACGGGCACCTACAAAGTCCGAAGCTATTTCAATCAGCGCGAGGGATCGCCGGCGAGGTTCAGGATCGTTCCCTGAGCGACGATCCTCCCGTCTCACCTCTCGGAGCTGGCGGAGTCGCGCTTGGCGATCCCGCGAATCCGCTTTTCGTATTTCGATGCGGTGGACGTGAATGGCAACATTCGGTCGATTACCGGTGCACTCCGGGCATCTCGCATCGACGCATCGGCATGAGCATCCTGGAGGCCGAGGGGGTGGTTGGGGCGCTCCAACATCTGGCCGCCGGTCCGGGACGTCCGACAACCGGGGACGGGTCGGGATGACCCCGGGCCGAGGGGCCAAGCCTGCTTCAACCTTCGAGAAAATCGACGTTTCGACCGAGACTATAGAGTGTTCGCCGGGGTCGCGAGGCACGATATCGTCGATTCCGGACGGACGTTCTTCCTTGATTCACTGAGAAGACCCTCGCAGTCCGACAGTCCCGGAGGTCTCATGGCCGCATCCCTCCGCACGCGTTCGCCGATGTTGATCGTCTTTCTGGACCTCGACGGCTACAAGGTCGCCTGCGCCGAGCGCGGCGATCTCGAGGTCGCGGATATGATCGACGACTACTATGACCGCATCTCGACGGCGGTGCAGAAGGCGGGTGGCCGCGTGGTGAAGTTCATTGGCGACGGCGCACTGATCGTGTTCTCCGAGCGCGCATCGGATCCCGGCGTCAGCATGCTCCTCGATCTGATTCCACGGGTCGACCGGTTCATGAGAGAACGTGGATGGCGCTGCCGGCTGCGCGCGCGCGTGCACTTCGGCGATGTGGTCGCGGGCGAGTTCGGGTCGACGGGCGCCGCTCGGTTCGATGTGATGGGTCATGAGGTCAACTCGACGGCGCTGATGCTGTCGGATGGCGTCGCCGTGTCGCCGACTGCGCTGGCCCAGCTGTCCGCGAAGACGCGCGCGCGGCTGATGGAGTATCGGGTGTCGGCGTAGCGATCCTCAGTCGCTAGGTGACCCACGCTCGCTTCGGTCGAAGGATCGAACGCGGAGCTACCGGGTAGCAGCGTCCACTCAATGCGGATCCTTTCGAGTGCCGCTTCGCTCGTGCTAGCTGCCATTGCGCCGGCGACCGCCTTGCACGCGCGCGTCGTTGCGTCGCGCATCCAGCAAATCCACATCGACACAGGCCGTGTCCGAGTAGCCGGCGGATGGCTCTACTACGAGGCCGCTGGCCGTGGCCCTGCGGTGGTCCTGCTCCATTCTGGCAATCTCGATAGCCGAACGTGGGACCCGCAGTTTCTTCCCCTCGCCCGGGCGCACCGCGTCATTCGCTACGATGCTCGAGGGCTCGGCCGATCATCGCCAGCCGACACGTCGTACGCGGCTCATGATGATCTCTTGGCTTTGCTGGACTCGCTTCGAGTTGATCGCGCTTCGCTCGTCGGTCTCTCAGGCGGCGCGCGCATCGCCATCGATTTCGCGTTAGCTCAACCAAGCCGAGTGGACCGGCTAGTCCTTGCCGAACCAGGCCTCAGCGGATGGCGGTACAAAGACATCGGCGACACCTCATGGGCAAAAGCCTGGCGGGCAGCCGCGATCCGACGGGACTCGATCGGCATGGCCGTCTCATGGTTGGCGAGCGACTGGATGAAGCCAGCGATGGAACATGCAGAACTTCGTCCCAAACTACGGCAGTGGATTCTCGCCGGGGCGGGGAATTGGCTCGGGCTGGTGCGCCACGGCGACCTCGAACGCGTTGCCAATCCACCGGCCCGCGGTCGCACGCGCTTGATTCGTGCGCCGACGCTCGTGATCGTCGGCTCGCGTGATCTTCCCGAGATTCACCACATCGTCGACACACTCACCGCGACGATCCCCAATGTTCGTCGCGTGACGTTCGCCGGGGCCGGTCACATGGTGAACCTTGAACAGTCCGATCGGTTCACCGAGGTTGTTCGCGCTTTTCTCGATCCGCTCAATCATCCTTCGCCTTGATCTGCGTCGATACCACGAGCCGTGCAACTAGATGAAAGAGATGTCTCATCGTTTCGTCTTCGTTGGCCTGTTTCTCTGTGCGATCGCAACCAGCACGTACGCGCAGGCCGCACCGGACGCGATTCTGTGCTGGAGCTCGCGGATCCTCGGCTCGAGGCCACGCATCATCGTCGATCTCCGACTCAAATCCGACAGCGGCAACCGCCAATGCTCGGGGCGAAAACCGGACGCGCTGATGTCGCGTATCCAGTCGCAGACCTGGCGCGACACGACGTTCGAGTGCAAGTCTTCTACACTCGCGAGATGACTGCCACCGATGACTCGATGCTCGTGACTCTGGGTATGCCGTCGATCGTTACTCACGCGGTTGCCGCGGGTTTGGTATTGAGCGCTGTCGTCGGTGCGCTGCTGATCGGGATACTCCGAGTCAATGCCGAAATCCTGCTCCACGACTATCCGCCGGACATTCGAGCGGCGTGGGGCCCGATGACGGCGCGCACGCGGCGCCAGCGAATACCGGTCGTGTGCGGCCTTCTCGTCGCCATCGTCGCGGTCATCGTGTGGTCTCTTTCGACGCTCCCGACCATCGCGGCGCGCGAGTTCTCGTTCTCGACCGCGGTCGCGTACTTCGCCGTGATGTTCGGAACCTTCAACGCGTTCGATTGGCTCGTGCTCGACTGCGGGTTGCTCTACTTCCAGCCACGGTTTGCCGTGCTCCCGGGCACTGAAGGTATGAAGGGATACCGTGACTACGGGTTTCACTTCCGAGGTTTTCTGCTCGGGATTCCCGTCGTTGCCGTCGGCAGCGTATTCGCCGCGGCGATGGTCGTGATCTTCTTTCGCCTCGGCTTCTGACCGCTCAACTGAAGCAACAAAGGATCTGACACCTACACGCGAGAGGTCACGTAGAGTTAGTCATGAGTAGGATTCCTGTCCGCTCGGTCGATGTGATGGACGCAAAGCTCGTCGCCAGCGTTCAAGAGACCTTCGGTAGTCACCACACGCTCGCTGATTTGCTGCGGTGGGCCGCGGCGCAGGTGCCTCGTGTTCACATCGCCGAAATCGTTACTCAAGACGAGTACACGCATGATGTGGTCGTGCCCTTCGGGCCAGCCTTTTTGAATTTCGATACGACCTGACTGGGCTCCATCACGGCGGTCGCCGTGTGGGGACATCGTCCGAACGCCGATGAGTTGCTGGCGGATCGCTTGCGGCATGGATGGCGTCCGACCGCGTCGGATCTCAGAAGCGGTGATCGAGTGCTCGGTCACGCGGCCTGCGTGCTGCAGCGCCAAGGGAACGGATGCGCGCGATCGGCAAGTCCCTCGTCCTGACATTCGTCGCGACCTGGGTGCTGTGGGTCTGGGTGATCCGGCAGAACGGCGCGCCCGGGCCACTGAACGTTTCGCCCGCACTCGCTGGCTTGGGCGGCTTGGCATCTGCCGCTCTTCTTCACGCCGGAGCGGACACCAACCACCAATCCTTCCCATTCTACACGCTGCAGGTCATGGCCTATTCGATCGCGCTCGCCTGCCTCTATTGGCGGACGGGTGGTAGCGTCCTTTTGACAATGCTCATGCACTCAGCCTTTAACAACATGAAGGACCTTGTGCCGTCGGCCGGCGCGCCGGCAGTGAGTCCGTTCACGCTTCATGCGACGCCTGTCCTGCGACTCACCGTGTTGTTACTGTGGGTTGTCAGCGCCGTGCTTCTAGCGCGCATGCGTGGCGTCGCCGGAGCTCGAGCTCTAACCCGATGTTCGCCAAACGCCCCCATCGCTCCCGCTCCGAATGATTGACCGGATCACGATCACTGTCGCGAACACGTTCGTCTTTCGAGCGAAACTCCTGATCGATCGCGCGCCCAACACCTGCGCTGCGTTCACCGCGGTGCTTCCATTTCGGCAGCAATTGATTCACGCCCGCTGGAGCGGCGAGGCGTGCTGGATTCCACTCGGCGACTATCAGCTCGGTGTCGGCTACGAGAACCACACGAGCCATCCGTCGCGCGGCGACCTGCTCTGGTATCCTGGCGGCATCAGCGAAACGGAGCTGCTCTTCGCCTATGGCTCGTCATACTTCGCCAGCAAGGTCGGTCAGCTCGCGGGCAATCACTTTCTCCAGATCATCGAGGGCGGAGAGCGACTCGAGGAGATGGGACGTTTCGTGCTGTATCACGGCGCGCAGGACATCGTCTTCGAAGCGGCGTGATTCTGACTTCTGACGTTCATTCGATCGCGGACCGCTGTGGCCGAAGCATGGCGCCGAGTTGAATGAGCACTCCCAGCCGATCCGGCACGCCCCAGTGCTCGACCACACAGCCCTCACGGACGCGAAGCACGTCGAATACGTAGATTCTGAAGGTGCGTCCCGTCGGCGGATGGCCCATGTACGGGCCGTCGTGCGTGCCCGTTGCGACATTACGAGTCCATGCCGTGTCGCCGACGACGACCATGTCTTCGATCTCCAACTTGAAATCGGAAAACGCGCTTCGTAACGATTGCACGACTGCCTTGGCGCCGGCGGCGCCTGGCGGGTGGGCGGGTCCGTAGTCTTGATGTTCCACGATGTCGTCTGCGATGAGCTCATCGCAGACGTCCAGGTTGCCCCGGCTGAACGCGTCGTCGAGAAGGCGACGCGCGACGATCGCGGCAGGCAGGGTCCTGGAGTGCTGCGTGTCAGTCATTGTGCCTTGATACCCATTTGGCGTTACGGTCAGTTCGTTCGTCGAGTCGAACCTAGTGCGGCGCCGCCGGCGGCACCTCGGGCGAAATACCCATCGGTTGGCGGTGGGATCGTGAGTATTTTCACCCAATGGCCGAGCACACGTCGAGGCGGATTCTGCTGTGAATCGTAGACGAGCGATCTACATCGTCCTCGCTCTCGTCACGATCGCGGTCGGGTTGCTCGTGCACCTGCAAGCCGCGGTGCTCGGTCCGACCATGAGCGACGTGACCGGCGACGCCGTGTGGGCTGCGATGATCGTGTGGTGGGTCGGCACGCTAGCGCCGGCCGCGCGGCCGATGGCGCGAGGCGCCGCGGCGTACGCGATCTGCGTGGTCGTCGAAATGAGCCAGCTGTATCACGCGCCGGCAATCGACGCCATTCGGGCGACGCTCCTCGGGAGGCTCGTGCTCGGGAGCGACTTCGATCTACGCGATCTGGCGGCGTACGCGATTGGTGTGGCCGCCGCGGTGCTGCTCGACATGATCCTCATCGTCCGCGCCCGAGATCCACGCGCGGCTACGTGATGAGCGGTGGTGTTGTAAGGAGTCTTGCGACTACATCCTGTCGCATCGAACATTCCCTCGTGCCCTCGAGCCGGTCGTCCCCAGAATAGGAGAGCTTTCATGGCCGTGAATACAAAGCGGCTGCGCATCGTGGCCGTTCTCATCGGAGTTTCCTCGCTCCTCCTTCTCGCGGTCATGATTCGCATTCTTCGTGCGTAACGCCTGCGTCGCGACGCGCCTTCTGCCCAACGCTGCAACCGATGGAGGGCGCTGAGGTGAGGAGCCGGGCGCCCACCATGCTCTACGTCGTTTTGATGGCAGCCGTGATCGTCGCGGTCGATGTGCTGTTTTTCAAAGATCGATTCTGGGAACGGCTGGCGGCGAACGTCGGAATCGTTCTCGTCTTCGTAGCCTTCTACTTCAGATTCCTGAAGCGACGCTGACGTGCGAGTGTTCGCGAACAACGAGAAGCGCGGTGCACGGCACCAAAGTCCTGTGGCTCACATAGAGCTTTCTCTTCACATCGCGGCGCCGCCGGAGCGATGCTTCGACCTCGCCCGAAGCGTCGACGCACATGTTCACTCGATCGCAGAGCGGCGGCACACTCGCCCGCGACGTGTTCGACTATCGAGCGCCACTCGGCCCGCTCGGCTGGATTGCCGAGCGATTGTTTCTAACGGCCTACATGCGACGCTTCCTTCTTCGTCGCTTGCGAGTGCTCAAGACCATCGCCGAGTCAGGGGAATGGATGCAGTTCGTTTCGCCTTCGGCCTGACGAATGGGCAAAGAATCGTCGATGCTTCGTGACTCCGACATGCCAGTGCTCATCGAGTCCGGCACGATCGGCGATGAGTTGCCGCTGCTTTGCGTTGTTGATGACGCTCGTAACGATCGGAGCGCGACGTCGCCCCCGAGCGTCGTCCATCAGCAGCCCTGCACCGTCGAAAGACACGGGTGGCGTAAGCGCGATGCCCGCATGCTGCATGAAGACCGCGGCGCGCGATAGCTGAACTGAAGAGACACCATCCGGCCGTCGGTGCCGAAGGTTCCGACGCCCGGATAGCGAAAGGTTCCGCCCACCGACGCTCCCTGCGCGTTGGCGCCATTCTTGAGATCGCGCCATTCATTCGGGTACGCGTCGAAGAGATTGGCGACGTTCACCGCGACACGCGTCCGTCGGAATTGATACGAGGCACGCAGGTCAGTGATCCACCGGGCGCTGACTGCTTGGCACATCGAGCCATCGTTGCTCACCAGCGCCGTCGCTCCGGATCGCCGACTGTCGATGTTGAACGCCCATCGTACACCGGAGATCGAAGGACGGACGGATCGCGGCGAACCAAGTGATTTACGCGGGTCGCCGGGAATTCGAGATTGCTAATGCAGAAATCCCCGATCACCCGATCGTCGCCGCGCGGGCTGGTCGCCTGGTTTGAGCAGCTCGAGCGCGAAGCGGCGTTCATGTGGGAGATCGCGCGCGACGATAGGGTCGAGAGCGCCGGCCGGCCGGCCGGCGCTCGCCGGGGCATACCCGGGGCGAGATTCAATGGCCTCAGCGTGGCTTTGACTACCTCGGAGGGCTGCCCGGCTGCCCTCCCGCGTTCGAGAAGCGACTGGCTCGCTGCGCTCTCATGCTGCATTCTTTCTGCAGCGTCGCAACGCCGGCACCCGACTAGTCTCCGTCAACCACGACGACTCTGATGCGACTCGTACGAAATAGCGCCGCGATCTCCGGCGCCCTCGCGGCGATCGTGAGCGTCTTCATCTGGCATTCCCATTCCCGGCCCCAGTCGCATGGACCGAGGTTTGGATCCGTCACGACTAACGCAGCAGTCGCCGCCGATGTGTCCACGCCGCTGTCGACGCTCTCGCCGCCGAGCGGCCGCGATGCGGCTGATCCGGAGCAAGCGGACGAGGAAGCCGCATCGAACGCTCCGATCGCGGCGAAGGTTTCGCGCGCCAGTGCCGATGTCGAGCAGAGAGCACCCGGCACCAAACCCGCCGCCAGGCTCGTGGCCAGCTTCGATGGCCTCGGCGTGGGATTCGAAGGACCAAACGGCACTGGCCGCGGCGGCAACCCATCTGACAACGCGCTGGCCGTTGGCCCGAATCACATCATGCAAATCGTGAACGGCCGCGGCATCGCCGTCTTTACGAAAAAGGGCAAGCAGTACGATACGACGGGGAAGGTGCTTTTCGGTCCGGTGCCGGCGAACAACGTCTTCAAGAACTTCACCGGCAACTGCGAGGCGCGGAACAGCGGCGACGTCGTGGTGCGCTACGACCAACTCGCGGATCGCTGGCTCATTGTGCTGCCGCTGTTTTCACGCGGCCCGGTGCGGCCAGATCAACCGGAGCCATTCGGCCCGTCGGACGGCGCGCGCGCGAGCGTGATCGGCGTGCCCGGTCAGCCAGGCAAGGCGGAAAAGATGTTCGTTCCACCACCGCCGCCACCGCCGAATCCTGCTGATACAGCAGGTCATGGCGGACGAGGGCGCGGCCGCGGAGCGGGTGCGCAAGGACCACAGGGTCCGTACTCGATGTGTTATGCGGTGAGCACGTCGTCGGATCCGCTCGGGTCGTATTACCGCTATGAATTTCTGCGTCCGTATTTCCCGGACTATCCGCGGCCCGCGATCTGGCCCGACGGCTACTACATCCCGACCAGCACGAGCGACAATCGCATCTCGCCGACGGTCGCGACACAGAAACACGCGTGCGTCGCCGATCGCCAAGCGATGCTAGAGGGCAAGCCGGCGACGGAGCAGTGCATCATCGTCGAGAATGTGAACTTCTTCAACAACGCGGACATCGACGGAAAAACGCTGCCGCCCAAGGGCGCGCCGAACATCATGATCGCCGGCGGCGGCAGGCAGCTCGATACGCTGCTCGCGGACAGCGTCGTGAACGCGTGGCAGTTCCACGTCGACTGGAAGGATCCATCGAAGACGAAGATCGACGGACCGACGGCGATAAAAGTCGCGCCGTATTCGTATCTGTGCGGCGGACAGCTCACGAACTGCGTCCCGCAGCCCGGCGCCGAACGCCGGCTCGACTCACAGGGCGACAAGATCATGTCGCGGCTCGTCTACCGCCGGCTCGGCGACCACGAATCGATTCTCGCCACGCACTCGATCGCGACGGCGGCGGGCGGCGGTGGTGTCCGGTGGTATGAATTCCGAGTGAACGAGCAAAGCCGCGCGGTCTCGCTTTATCAACAGGGCACGTATCTGGGCGACGGCAACTATCGCTGGATGGCGAGCGGCACGATCGACAAGTTCGGCAACATCGGCATCGGATATTCGTTCGGCGGTCCGAAAGACTTCGCCGGCCAGCGCTTCTCCGGCCGCCAGCCCAACGATCCGCTCGGCCAGCTCACGTTCGCCGAGGCGATCCTTGCGACGGGCGAGGCCGCGCAGACGAACACGCTGCGGTGGGAAGACTACACCACAACCGCTCTCGATCCCGACGACGATTGTACCGTGTGGTACGTCGGCGATTATTTCAAGAACGAAGCGACGAGCTACTCAACGAAGATCGGTGCGTTCAGGATGCCTGGATGTAGATGATACGGCTCCACGCAAACACCAAGTTCCGTAACGTCGGTGGCTATTCGCGCGTTTTGATGCGCAGATTCTCCGGCCCTGCGTCATCAACCCGTAAGCCATCACGGCCTTCCTGCAGCGACGGATCCCTCATTGCCGCCTTCATCAAGTTGCCCACGGCCTTGTAGAACGTGCGCAGGCCGGCTTCGGTGAGGGGAAGTGAATTGTTCTTCTCTTCCTCATCAATTGGCGTGCTGGAGTGATCCTCTCTAGCGCCAATCGGTTCGATGGAATTGTTTTTGGTTTGATGAACAGGGCCGTTGCCGTCGTTCTGTGGCGACGGAAGGTCCCATGGCGGGCATAAGACTGGGGAACGTTCTCATTTCATCAAACCAAAACTATTCCATCGGACCTCATGAGGCTGAGTAGCATCGCTCCACGATAGATTCGATGGGTTTTTTCTTTGATCCTTCGTCGACAGGTCATGCCCGACTGGCAACCGTATCGCGAGCCGCTTCGCACCACGCTGACGCGAACGATCGGCATTGCGATCGTCGCTGCGGCCTTTGTGGCGCTTTCATCCGGCGGACTGCGTCGCTGGCCTTCGCTTGTCGCGGTGATGCTCTGGCCCGCATTCGGCGGACATTGGGTCGACCTGCTGTTCCTGAATTGGCTGCGGCCGCGCCTACCGGACACGCGCATCGTGCAGCGGATTGCGCGCCTTGCCATCTGGTTCGTGGGCGGGGTCCTTATCGGCATCGGCGTGCGCGTCACGGCCGCGGTGGTTCTTCCGCGTGCTTCCATGGCGTGGCTGACGTGGCCAGTCGCTGGTATTGCATTCATCGCGGTTGAACTCGCCGCCCACGCGGTGCTGCAATTCCGCGGACGCCCCAGCTTCTACAACGGCCGTGGCTGAGGTCGCAAATCTTGAATCACGGACTGGCACGGTCACAGGCGGACGGGCGCGGGCAAAGCGGCACCACAACTCTTTGGGCTAGAAGCCAAGCAAAGGCAGTTCCGCGTCGATCCATCTGTGTCCGTTCAATCGGTGATGAGCTGTTGTCGCTTTCCGTCATAACTGGATCCCGCGGCGTGGGCGACGCGACGCGGCTACAAACAGATCTTGAGAATGCTCTGAACGCGGCACAAACTAGAGAAGCCTCAACGCTGGCGGTCTCGATGAAACACTGGGTTCGGCCCGATTGGTCGCGAAGTACTGTCTTCACGTGCGCACTGGCGGTTGCGCTGGTCGCTCCTCGGATGGCTGGGGCGCAGGAGAGCGGCCAGTGCAGCACGGATCGCCTGCTCTCTACGCTGGTCGGCGCTGGCCTTGGTGCCGCGGCGGGAGCGATTCCCGCGACGGTTGTGCATCGGCACGACCAGACGAGCAGTCATCGCATCGTCGCGGGGGCGATCTCGGCTGGGGCGTTGATCGGCTTTCTCGCTGCCGGTCGCGATCATCCGTGTGCATCCCATTCCGATCCAGCGCGCGCGGACGAGGTTCTCGCGACGCGATCGGGCCACGCGGGGCACGGGGCACTCGTCGGCGCGGTGATTGGCGGCGTGGTCGGCGCAGCGGCCAGTACGCTCTACAGCGTCGGCTGCACTCGAGATCCGTGCGATGCGAATCGCCAGCGTGTGTACATCGGGCTCTTTTCCGCTGGCGAAGGTGCGCTCGCCGGCGGAATCCTCGGGAGTCTCATCGGTTGGGCATGGCCCGTGAAGCGATAGCTCGACTCGGTGGTGGCGGACTCAATCTGCTGCAAAGCTCTCGGGCGCCATTTGCTCTTTCGCCGGCGCCCTGGGCAGCACGATCCGAAACGTGCTGCCATCTCCGAGATGACTCTGGACCGTGACATCGCCGCCGAGCAGTCGTGCAAGTCGGCGCGTGGTACTCAGTCCCAGCCCGCTGCCGCCGGCTTTGCGCGTCTTCTGCTGCTCGACTTGCCAGAACGGCTCGAAGATGTGCTCCCAGTTTTCCTGCGCGATGCCAATGCCGGTATCCTGAACCTCGAAGACGACGGTGTCGTCGCTCGCGAACGCTCGCACAGTCACTGTTCCGCGCTCGGTGAACTTCACGCCATTCGAGATCAGGTTGACCAGCATTTGGCGGAGGCGTACGCCGTCGGTTCGCAGCATGAGCGTTGGATCGATGGGATCGGCGGTCAGCACGAGGTGCTGCGCCTGCGCCGCCGGCATCGCAACCATGATCGCCTCGTCGACGATGGTTTTCGCCCAGACGTCCGCAACGCGTGCGGACTCGCGCCCGGAGTCGAGTCGTGCGTGAAGCAGAATCTCTTCGATGAGCGCGAGCAGCTGTCGCGCGCTCGCCTTGATGCGACCGAGCTGCTTCTTCTGCTCCTCGTTCACCTCACCGGAGATGCCGTCCGCGAGGAGCTCGTCATAGCCGATGATCGCTGTCAACGGCGTCCGCAGCTCGTGGCTCATCGTCGCAAGAAAGTTTGCTCTCGATGCATTGGCGGCGACTGCGGCGTGATACAGCTCCGCGTTGTCGATTGCGACTGCCGCGCGGCGGGCGAAATCGCGCGCGAGCGCCAACGAGTGCTCGTCGAAGGGCCGCCCATCGCCGGTTCGCACCATCGAGAGTGCGCCGATGATGTGGCCGCGCGCCGTCATCGGAACGATCATCACGGAGCGAACGTCGAGCTTTCGAATGGCCTCGAGATGCGCCGCGCTTCGGGCCTGTGAGGCGAGGTAGGCGTCACTCACCTCGGGTACGAATTGCGTTTCGCCAGTGCGAATCACCTGCGCGAGCCCGGTCGATGCGTCCGGGTCCAGGTTGTGGCTGGCGCGCACATCGCTCATGTGCCGCAGAGCGGGCGTCTCGATGTGCGATGCCGCGAGCTGCTTGATCTCACCCTCGACGAGCACGTCCACGCTGCACCAGTCGGCGAAGCGTGGAACGGCCAGACGGGCCGCGGCCGCCACGGTCGTTTGATAGTCGAGCGATGATGCGAGAATGTTGCTGGCCTGGTCCAGGAACCGCATGCGCGCCGCGTGCTCGACGGCCTCGCGTCGTGCATCGTTCGCTTCCGCAAGAGCGTCCTCGAGTTGCACGACCGAGGTGTCGGCACGCCGCCGGACGACGCGCGTCGACCGCATCGACACCACGAACGCAATGCCGAGTGCCACGAGCGCGACCGTCACGACGACGGCGAAGATATTCTCGAAGTGTGGCGTCACGGCTAGACGATGAGCGGCGGCCTCCCCGCCCGATGACGAACCCAATTCGCCGACGACAGCACCGGAGGACGCGACACGATCCACCGCATGAGCTCGTGCTTCCTCGGGAAATGCAGCAGGATGAGCCCAGCGAGAATGGTCAGGATGCCTTGACCGGGCAGCACGAGCATCGCCAGCCCGGCCGCGATCAGCACTACGCCGAGCACGTTGCGCAGGGCGAGCAGCGCGCCGCGCACGATGGGATGGCGGTCCGCAAACGGCGTGTGATGGTCCCTGCCGGGCCCGAAGTAGTCATGCGGAATTCGCACGAGCAGCCACGGCACGGCGACCACGCTCGCGACGAACATGAACGCGGAGATGACGATCAGCCATTCGATGAGCTGGCTGTGCGCTTGAGCCCAATCCGTTACGACGTCCATAGCCCGCTAAGTAGAAGGGCAAACGTAATACCCGTCAGCGTCCCGTTCGGCGATTGCTCACGACTCGCGCCAGGCGCTACAATTCGAACGAGCCCCCAATGATCAATCGGCGAATCTTTCTTCAGCGGCTTGGCCTGGCTGCCGGCGGACTCGTGTCCGGACGGGGCCTTTTCGCATCAGGGCAGGCCCTCCGCTTCGCATCAGGGCAAGCTTTTGAGTTCGTCTTTGCGCGCCTTCGCTACGACTCCGGCGACTGGGATTACAACCCCAAGGTGTGCGCGAACGTCCTCGATGCCGTCGTGCAGTACACCGAGATCCCGGTTCGGCAGGACGAAGTGGTGATCACGCTCGATTCCGCCGAGCTGTCGTCGTTCCCGTTTCTGTTCATGACGGGGCACAAGCTCGTGCGCTTCAGCGAGAAGGAGCGGCAGGGCCTCGTGCGCTACGTGGAGAACGGCGGGCTTCTGTTCTCCGACGACTGCAACCACGATGTCAACGGTCTCTACGCCAAGTCGTTCGAGGCGGAGATGCATCGAGCATTTTCCGGCAGCGACATCCTCGCGAAGATTCCGAACAATCATCCGGTCTTTCGATCGTTCTTCAAGTTCGACGGACCACCGCAGACGAGTCACGAGCTGAATGGCTGGGGCGACAACGTCGTGCATGGGTATTTGCGCGGCGTCGAGCGACGCGGCCGGCTTGGTGTCGTCTACGCCAATCAGGATTACGGCTGCGAGTGGGACTATGACTGGAAGAACAAGCGCTTTCGGACGCGCGACAACACGATGTTCGCGGTGAATCTCGTCGTCTACGCGATGACGTAGGCTCGCGCGATGATCGAGGGCCGCCCGAGTCGCACGGCGCAGCGCGTGGCGCTCCGGCGTGCGGCACACCAGCTGATCGACCGACCGCTCGTCCACGAGGATCCGCTCGCATTGCGCATCATCGGCGCGGACGAAGCGGCAGCCCTTCGCGCCGATCCCGGGCAATTCGAGCGAGGCCTGATCGCTCCCGTGCTGCGTGCCTTTCTCGCGGTGCGCAGCCGCATCGCGGAAGACGCGCTCGCGGCCGCGGTGGCCGAGGGTGTGAGCCAGTACGTCGTGCTTGGCGCCGGGCTCGATACGTTCGCGTATCGCAATCCCTTCTCGCACCTTCGCGTTTTCGAGGTGGATCATCCGGCGACGCAGGCGTGGAAGCGCGAACGTCTCGCGGAGGGCGGCATCGCGGTTCCCGCGAATGTCGCATTCGCCGCGATCGACTTCGATTCACAGCAGCTGCCGGACGTTTTGCACGCTGTTGGTCTTGACGCGACGAAGCCCGCGTTCTTCTCCTGGCTCGGCGTGACGCCGTATCTCGAGACGACGACCACGCTCGCG
>Ga0070679_100003553_pt1 | contig 14280 bp, 14 predicted proteins | sample KBSC63BmetaG_FD_65652 | JGI IMG/M metagenome (GOLD analysis project Ga0070679, IMG submission 65652) | Corn rhizosphere microbial communities from Kellogg Biological Station, Michigan, USA - KBS C6-3B metaG | ecosystem: Host-associated > Plants > Roots > Rhizosphere | place: USA: Michigan... | reverse complement strand
ATGCTGGACCCCGCGCGCGCGGGCTTCACGAAGAGAGGGAACCCCAGGTCGGCGATCCGATGGCGGACACCGTCCGGATCGCGGTACCACTCGCGGGCCGTCAGCGTCAGCGACGGCATCACCGGCAGCCCGGCGTCGCGGAGCACGACCTTGGCGTAGGCCTTGTCCATGCCGACCGCGCTCGCCAGCACCCCGGCGCCGACGTACCGCACACCGGCCATCTCGAACATCCCCTGGATCGTGCCGTCCTCCCCCCACGGCCCGTGCAGCAACGGGAAGACGACGTCGACCTGCCCGAGCGTCTCGGGCGGCTGCGCGGGCTCATGGACGACCAGGTCGGTGCCGGCGGCCTCGCGCAGGAGGGCGACGGTGACTCGCTCGCCGTCGACGGCCGGGAGCTCGCCGGGGCCCTTGATCCGCAGGCGGTCGGTGTCGCCGGACTCGAGGACCCAGCGACCGTCGGGGGCGATGCCGATGGGGATCACGTCGTACGCCGACCGGTCGATCGCGTCGAGCACGCTTCCGGCCGTCACACAGCTGATCGCGTGCTCGCTCGACCGGCCGCCGAACACGATCGCCACGCGGGGTCTGCGGGGCCGTCCCGGCGTGTCCGCCTCTCGTGCCGAGTGCTCGCTCATCGTCACGACCCTAGCGGGGCGGCCACCGGGGGCCGCCGTACGCTCGCGGCATGCCGCACTCCCCCGAACGTCCTCGGCCCGACTGGTCCCCGGCCACCACCGCCGTGGCAGCGGGCCGTCCGCCGCACGAGGCCGACCAGCCGTTGAACGTGCCGATCACGATGGCCTCGACGTACGGCGCCACGGGCGACCTGGAGTACGGGAGGTACGGCAACCCGACCTGGGCGGCGTTCGAGGAGACATTGGGAGCCCTCGAGGGCGGCCGCTGCCTGGCCTTCTCGTCCGGCCTGGCGACGGTGGCCACGGTGCTCGACCTCGTCGGCCAGGGCACGACCGTGGTGGCGCCCCGCCACGCCTACAACGGCTCGGTCATGCAGCTCGCCGACCTCGAGTCACGCGGCCGGCTGCACGCCCGCCTGGTGGACGTCACCGACACCGCCGCGGTCGTGACCGCCTGCGACGGCGCCGCCCTGGTCTGGCTCGAGTCCCCGACCAACCCGGCGCTCGAGCTCGCCGACATCGAGACGATCGCCGCGGGCGCGCACGAGGCCGGCGCCTACGTCGTCGTCGACAACACCTTCGCCACTCCCCTTCGCCAGCGTCCGCTGACCATGGGTGCCGACGTCGTCGTGCACTCGGCCACCAAGTACCTCTCCGGGCACGCCGACGCGATGCTCGGGGCGCTGGTCACCGCCGACGATCAGCTGTACGACGCGTTGAAGGGTCGGCGCGACCTCATCGGCGCCGTCCCCGGGACCCTCGAGACCTGGCTCGGGCTTCGTGGCCTGCGCACGTTGCACCTCCGCGTGGACCGAGCCGAGAGCAACGCCCGCACGCTCGCCGAACGATTGGGCGGTCACGAGGCGGTGTCCGAGGTCCGCTACCCGGGGTTCGGCGGGATCGTCGGCATGGTCGTGGCCGACGGCGCCGACGCCGCCGACCTGGTCGTCCGCTCGACCCACCTGTGGATCCACGCCACGTCGCTGGGTGGCGTGGAGTCGACGTTCGAGCGCCGTCGCCGGTGGAAGTCGGAGCCGGCCACGATCCCCGACGGGCTCGTGCGGCTCAGCGTCGGCGTCGAGGACGTCGAGGACCTGTGGGCGGACCTGGAGCACGCGCTGGACGTCGTGGCCGGCTGAGAAGGTCGCACCCGCAGGTCAATCGGTCTCGGCCTTCGTCTCCCGGCGGATGAACGACTCCATCATGTCGGGGGCGGTCATCCGTCCCTGGACGACGGCCTCGACGTGCTGGGCGATCGGGGCGTCGACACCGACCTTCTCGGCCAGTGCGGTCAGCGAGGAGCACGACTTGGCCCCCTCGGCCACCTGGCGCGTGGACGCGACGACTTCCTCGGTGGTCATGCCGAGACCGAGCTTCTCGCCGAACGTCCGGTTGCGCGACAGCGGCGACGAGCAGGTCGCGACGAGGTCGCCCAGACCGGCCAGGCCCATCAGCGTCAGCGGGTTGGCGTCCATCGCCATGGCGAGCCGGGCGGTTTCGGCCAGTCCGCGCGTGATCACCGAGGCCCGGGTGTTGTCGCCGAAGCCGAGCCCGACCGCCATGCCGACCGAGAGCGCGACGACGTTCTTGTAGGCGCCCCCGACCTCGCAGCCGACCACATCCACACTCGTGTAGGGACGGAACGCCGGACCGTGCACGAGGTGCTGCACCTGCTTGGCGACGTCCTCGTCGGCACAGGCGACGACCGACGCCGCGGGCTCCCGCTGGGCGATCTCGTGCGACAGGTTGGGCCCGCTCACGACCGCGATCCGGCCGGGACCGACACCGGTCACCTCGTCGATGACCTCGCTCATCCGCTTCAAGGTCCCCAGCTCCACGCCCTTCATCAGCGAGACCAGCACCGCGCGTGCGGGGAGGTACGGCGCCCAGTGCTCGAGGTTGTCGCGGAACGTCTGCGACGGCACGGCGAACACGACCACGTCGGCGCCCGCGAGGGCCTTCTCGGTGTCGGAGGTGGCGCCGATGGTCGGCGGGAGCTCGACGCCGGGCAGGTAGTCGACGTTCTCGTGGCGCTCGTTGACGGTCTCGCAGACCTCGTCACGACGTGCCCACAGCGTGACGTCGTTGCCGGCGTCCGCGAGCACGAGCGAGAACGCCGTCCCCCAGGAGCCCGCCGAGAGCACGGAGACCTGGGTCATGCGCCGCGCTGCTTCCGCTCGGGGTCCTCGGCCTTCGCCTGCTTCCTGGGCTGCTTCCCGGGCTGCTTCCTGGGGTTGCCCGTCTGCCGGACGCCCGCGGTCCGTGGGTCGTAGCGCTCGGCCGGCGGCTCCTCTCCGCGCACCTGGGCGACGAGTGCGGTCAGCGCGGCCATGATCCGTGCCGTCGCCTCGTTGACGACCTTGGTGGTCTGGGGCTGCTGCTCGCGCAGGTCGTCGAGCGGCACCGGGTCGCCGACCTTCATCGTGATCTGGGTGCGCGGGAAGAGGTGGGGCTTCTTGGCGTAGGGGTACAGCAGGTCGTGCACGCCCCACTGCCCGACGGGAATGACGGGGCACCCGGTCTGCAGCGCGATGCGCGCGGCCCCGGACTTCCCGGCCATCGGCCACAGGTCGGGATCGCGGGTCAAGGTCCCCTCGGGGTAGACGACCACGCACTCACCGGCCTCCACCGCGGCCACCGCGGCGTCGAAGGCGCCCTTGGCGTTCTTGCTCAGCCGCTCGACCGGGATCTGTCCCGCGGCACGCAGGAAGTAGGCCAGCGCGGAGTTCTTGAACAGGCCGGACTTGGCCAGGTAGCGCGGCATCCGCCCGTAGTCGTAGACGATGTGCGCCGCGGTCAACGGGTCGATGTGGGACACGTGGTTGAAGACCAGGATGCAACCCCCCGTCGCCGGGATCTTCTCCCCGTCGATCCAGGTGCGCTTGGTCGTGGCCAGCAACGCCGGCTTGATGATCGGCACCGCGAGGTTGAAGGCCCACCCTCGCTTCTGCTGCAGCGGCCGCACGGGTCTCATACCCACCTGCGTCCCTCCCGTCACGAACACGTCGCAGCGACGTCCGGTCACCGTCCTGGCCCGGCGCGGTGCCGGTGTTCGGGCACAGGCTACTCGGTCGGGACCGTGCTCCCGGACGTTGTCGGGGCTGACAAGATCGCCCCGATGAGTGCGTCGTACGTCGTCCTGCTGCCGGTGAAACCCCCCGCTCGGGGGAAGTCCCGGCTCGAGGTCGACCCGGTCCGTCGGCGCGCCCTGGCAGCGGCGTTCGCCCTCGACACCGCACGGGCCTGTCTCGCCGGCACTCGGGTCCGTGCGGTGCTGGCCGTGACCGACGACGCCCGCTTCGCCGACGACCTTCGGGCGGCCGGCTGCGAGACGATCCCCGACGGCGTCGGTGGTGACCTCAACGAGTCGCTGCGGCAGGCCGCTGCCGAGGCCCGTCGCCGTTGGCCGGACGCCGTAGTCGTGGCCGTGTGCGCCGACCTGCCGGCACTTCAGGCCGGCGACCTGGACGTCGCGCTGCCCGACCCCGCACCTGCCGGGGCCTGGTTCGTCGCAGACCAGGAAGGCACCGGCACCACGCTGTACGCCGCGGCGTACCCGCTCTTCGACCCGCACTTCGGGCGGGGCTCACGCCAGGCCCACCTCGACACCGGAGCACGTGAAGTTTCCGGAACCCTGGCGTCCCTGCGACGTGACGTCGACGACGCCTCGGCCCTCGCCCAGGCGGCGGATCTCGGCCTCGGGGCCCACACCCGACTGGTCCTGCTGGACTGACCGCCCGGCGACGTGCGGCCGGTCAGCCGATGCGCTCGGCGAGCGCGACGGTGATCGCGTCAGGTCCTCGGACGTAGGCCATCTTCCACACGCCCTCGTACTCACCGATCCCGCCGACGAGGCCGTACCCGTCGGCGGCGACGGCGGCGACCGCGGCCTCGATGTCGGCGACCTCGAAGGCCACACTGCGCAGTCCCAGCTCGTTGGCCATCGCCGAAACCGAGCCGGGCACGTGGTCGGGGCGCTCGAAGCTCGAGAGCTCGACCATCGTCTCGCCGCCCGGGACCCGCATCATGCAGATCTCGGTGCGCGCACCGGGTATCCCGGTGACGATGTCGATGAACTCACCCTCCACGTGGGCTCTCCCGTCGGCCTCGAGCCCGAGCGCGGCGAAGAAGCCGATCGCGGCATCGAGGTCGGCGACGGTGATGCCGACGTGGTCGAAGCGACGTACCTGGGTCACGGTGTACTCCCCCCTCTCGTGGATCTCGGCCACTGTGCCATCCCGGCGATCGGACCGCGAGGACGGCGAAGGGGCCGCCGGATCCGGCGGCCCCTTCGACGGGTGGTGCGTCTGCGGTCAGGACCTCTTGGCGGTCCGCTTGGCCGTCGCCTTCTTGGCGGGTGCCTTCTTCGCGGCAGCCTTCTTGGCCGGCGCCGCCCTCTTGGTAGCGGTCTTCTTGGCCGGAGCGGCCTTCTTGGTGACCGTCTTCTTGGCCGGTGCCGACTTCTTCGCGGCGGTCTTCTTGGCCGGTGCCGACTTCTTCGCGGCGGTCTTCTTGGCCGGTGCCGACTTCTTCGCCGTCGCCTTCTTGGCGGCGGGCGCGGCCTTCTTGGTCGGTGCCGCCTTCTTCGCCGGTGCTGCCTTCTTGGCGGCAGCGGCGCCGGCCGCCAGCGTCAGCTTGGGCAGCTTCTTGGCGCCGGAGACGACGTTCTTCAGGTCGGCCCCTGCGGTGAACTTCGGCACGGCCGTCTTCTTGGCCTTGATCCGAGCACCGGTCTGTGGGTTGCGGACCCAGCGGGCCTCGCGCACGCGCTTCTCGAACGAGCCGAAGCCCGTGATCGCGACCTTCTCGCCCTTGGCCACCTCACGGGTGATGGTGTCGAGGACGGACTCCAGCGCGTGCTGCGCCTGCTTGCGGTTCCCCTCGTAGCGCGCAGCGAGCGCGTCGATGAGCTGAGACTTGTTCACGGCTTCCCTTCCAATGAACGTTCGTGACCGGCCCTTGTGCCCGGCTTCCCCCCGAACGCTAGGTACTCCCAGCGCGGGTCACAATCACCACGCCCGGTCTGTCGAGGGAAATTTTACGCCGAATCCGGCTCAACTGCGCCCTTCTGAGCCGTTCTGGCGTCCGATTCATGGCCGAGCGCCGGAGGCACGCCGGTAGTACGTCGGCAGCCTGTTCTCGAGAATCCCCAGTCCCTGCTGGGGATTGCGGGTCGTTCGGGGATCGCGAGGTCAGAGTCAGGATCGACGAAGACGGGTCGTCGTGGGCCGGGGCGTCACGAGACAGCCGCAGCAGGCCCGGACGCAGACCGTCCCGGGCACCACGGGGTGCCCGGGACGGTCAGGCTCGTGCTACCTGCTGTGGTCGATCACCCGGCCAGACCGGCGCACTGACCGACGGCCTTGCCGCCGACCGTGTTGGGTCCGTAGCCCGGAGGGGCGCCCTCGACGGCGTCGCCCAGCTGCGGCGCCGGCGAGTTGTCGTGGCAGATCAGGTTGCGCCCGATCGTGTTGGCCACGATCTCGTTGCCGTCGGGGTCGCTCAGGTTCACGTTCTCGACGATCAGGTTCTTGCCGATCTGCGAACGGATCACGCCGAACCACACCGTGGTCAGGTCCGAGATCGAGACGTTGCCCTCGATCACGTCGTCCTTCACCGAGAAGGGGACGAACTGGGTCTCCGGGTCGAGCAGCCCGGCGCCGCCGCCGACCGACGTCAGGTTCCCGCCGATCCAGTCGCCGTTGATCGCTGCATCGAAGACGTGGTCGAGCGTCACGTTGCCGTAGACCTTGTCGGTCTGGGTGCCCGGATTCCCGTCGTTGCACGGGTGGGCTTCGGTGCAGCCGAGGCCGAAGAGCGAGCCGGGCCCGGCCGAGACGTTCTTCATGATCGTGACCGTCGAGTGGGTCTGGGCGTCGAACATCGCACCCGCCTCGATGACGAGGTTACCCAGGATGGTGACGTCTGCGCCGTCGGGCACCGTGCAGGCACCCGAGACCGTCACGTTCTTGTAGGTGCCGGAGTCGATGGTGCCTCCGGTGCAGGTGAGGTTCGCCGCGCCGGACGACCCCTTGGGCGCGGCGTTCGCCGACGAGACCCCCGCCATCGCGAGGATCGTAGCCCCGGCAACCGCCGCCAGCATGCGTACGGATTGATGCATGGTGATGCTTCCCCCATTCCCCCGAGACTCCCCCGGCCCGTCGGGACGACGGGCACCGTGAGCACGCTACGCCCGCTCGACGGCAGGGGGAAGCAGCAAGATCTAGCCGAGGGTGGCGGGCTTCCAGGACGGTCGGGTCGCCTCGTACGCCGCGATGTCGGCCTCGTGCGCGAGGGTCAGGGAGATGTCGTCGAGGCCCTCGAGCAGGCGCCAGCGGGTGTAGTCGTCGATGTCGAAGGAGTCCTCGACCGCCCCCGGGCCGTCGCCCGCGCGCACGGTGCGCTCGGTGAGGTCGACCGTGACCGTCGTACCGGGCTCGGACTCGAGCAGGTCCTGCAGCCGGAGCGCGACCTTGTCGTCGACCTGCGCGGTGAGCAGCCCGGCCTTGCCGGAGTTGCCTCGGAAGATGTCGCCGAAGCGCGGCGAGATCACGACCCTGAAGCCGTAGTCCTGCAGGGCCCACACGGCGTGCTCGCGCGAGGAGCCGGTGCCGAAGTCGGGACCGGCGACGAGCACCGTGCCGGCGTCGTACGGCTTCTGGTTGAGGACGAACGACGGGTCGCCTCGCCAGGCGGCGAACAGGCCGTCCTCGAAGCCGGTGCGTGTCACGCGCTTGAGGTAGACCGCCGGGATGATCTGGTCGGTGTCGACGTTGCTGCGCCGAAGCGGGACGCCGATGCCGGTGTGGGTGGTGAAGGCGTCCATGTCAGTCCTCCAGGTCGGCCGGTGAGCTGAGGGTGCCGCGGATCGCGGTGGCGGCGGCGACCGGGACCGAGACCAGGTGGGTCCGACCGCCCTTGCCCTGCCGCCCCTCGAAGTTGCGGTTGGACGTCGACGCGCTGCGCTCCTGCGGAGCCAGCTGGTCGGGGTTCATGCCCAGGCACATGGAGCAGCCGGCTCCTCGCCACTCCGCGCCCGCCTCCTTGAAGATCACGTCGAGCCCCTCGTCCTCGGCCTGGAGTCGGACGCGCGCGGAGCCTGGTACGACGAGCAGCCGGGTGCCTTCGGCGACCTTGCGCCCACGGACGATGGCGGCCGCTGCGCGCAGGTCCTCGATGCGGCCGTTGGTGCACGAGCCCACGAACACGGTGTCGACCGCGATCTCGCGCATCGGCGTACCGGCCTCGAGGCCCATGTACTCCAGCGCGTTGGTCGCGGCGACGCGGTCGCTCTCCTCCTCGAAGTCGGTGGGGAACGGCACCGACCCGGCCAGCGGCACACCCTGCCCGGGGTTGGTGCCCCAGGTGACGAACGGCGTCATCGTGCTCGCGTCGAGCTCGATCTCCTTGTCGTACTGGGCATCCGGATCGGTGACCAGGCTCTTCCAGTGCTCGACGGCGACGTCCCAGTCGGACCCCTTCGGCGCCTCGGGGCGGTCCTTCAGGTAGGCGAGCGTCGTCTCGTCGGGCGCGATGAGTCCCGCCTTGGCGCCCCACTCGATGCTCATGTTGCAGACCGTCATCCGGCCCTCCATCGACAGCGCCTCGATGGCCGGACCGCGGTACTCCACGACGTACCCCTGGCCACCGCCGGTGCCGGTGTGCGCGATCAGGGTGAGGACGAGGTCCTTGGCCGTCACGTCGACCGGGAGCGCTCCGTTCACCGTGACGGCCATGGTCCTCGGTCGCGCCTGCGGCAGCGTCTGCGTCGCGAGGACGTGCTCGACCTCGGAGGTGCCGATGCCGAAGGCCAGGGCGCCGAACGCGCCGTGGGTCGAGGTGTGGGAGTCGCCGCAGACGATCGTCATGCCGGGCTGGGTGAGACCCAGCTGGGGACCGATGATGTGGACGATCCCCTGGTCGAGGTCGCCGAGCCGGTGGAGACGGATGCCGAACTCCTCGGCGTTCGCGCGCAGGGTGTTCACCTGGGTGCGGCTGACAGGATCCTTGATCGGCTGGTCCCAGTCGAGGGTCGGGACGTTGTGGTCCTCGGTGGCGATGGTGAGGTCGGGGCGGCGTACCGGACGGCCGGCCAGCCGCAGGCCGTCGAACGCCTGCGGGGACGTGACCTCATGGATGAGGTGGAGGTCGATGTAGAGGAGGTCCGGCTCGCTGCTTCCGGGCGGCGCCGCCCGGACGGCGTGCTCGTCCCAGACCTTCTCGGCCAGGGTCCTGCCCATCGTCGTCCTCCTCCTCGCCCCGCGCCGGCACGGTCGGCGTCGGCACCGACTCTACAACTTGCGTCCCATGATCTGAGACGGCAGTATTGCCATATGGACAACTCCAGCGGCGTGGGCGTGCTCGACAAGGCCGCTCTCGTGCTCACCGCCCTCGAGTCGGGACCGGCCACCCTGGCCGGCCTGGTCACCGCGACCGGTCTCGCCCGGCCGACGGCGCATCGACTCGCGGTGGCGCTGGAGCACCACCGACTGGTGGCCCGCGACCTGCAGGGCCGGTTCGTGCTGGGCCCGCGGCTCGCCGAGCTGTCGGTCGCCGCGGGCGAGGACCGCCTGCTGGCGACCGCCGGGCCGGTGCTCGCGCGTCTGCGCGACATCACCGGCGAGTCCTCCCAGCTGTGGCGGCGGCAGGGTGACTACCGCGTCTGTGTGGCCGCCGCCGAGCGTCCCTCGGGGCTCCGGGACACGATCCCGGTCGGGTCGCAGCTGACGATGAGGGCCGGCTCGGCCGCCCAGGTACTGCTCGCCTGGGAGGACGCCGAGCGCATCCACCGCGGCCTGCAGAACGCCGCGTTCTCCGCCGCGGCGCTGTCGGGCATCCGCCGCAGGGGGTGGGCCCAGTCGATCGGCGAGCGCGAGCAGGGGGTCGCCTCGGTCTCGGCCCCGGTGCGCTCCCCGTCGGGCAAGATCGTCGCCGCCGTGTCGGTCAGCGGTCCCCTGGAGCGACTCTCCCGGCAGCCCGGCCGCATGCACGCCCCCGCCGTCGTCGCCGCCGCCGAGAGGTTGTCGGAGTCGTTGCGGCGCGCCGCGGCGGAGTAGGGCAATCTCCTCCGAGGTTGAGGCTTTGGGGTGCCGGTTCATCACGCTGGGTGGGTGAACCGGAACATGGCCCGCGGTGCCGGTTCGTCACGCTGAGTAGGTGAACCGGAACATGGCCCGCGGTGCCGGTTCATCACGCTGAGTAGGTGAAGCGGAACATGGCCAGCGGAACTCCACTAGCCCAGTGCGCGTTCGTCCACTCAGCGTGATGAACCGCCCACGGCGACCGCCCCCGGGCAGACAGTTCGACCACTCAGCGTGATGAACCGGCCACGCCGACCCCCTGGGCAGACAGTTCGACCACTCAGCGTGGTGAACCGCCCCAGCGGCAAGCGGCGGTCAGAACAGCGCGTCCTGCTCGATCTCGAGCAGGGTCTGCTTGCGCTCGATGCCGCCGGCGTAGCCGGTCAGGGTGCCGTCGGCGCCGATGACCCGGTGGCACGGGATCACGATCGGGATCGGGTTGCTGCCGTTGGCCAGACCGACCGCGCGCGAGGCCGCGTTGGTCTTGCCCAGGCGCTTGGCGATCTCGCCGTACGACGCGGTCTCGCCGTACCCGATCCGCAGCAGCTGCGCCCACACCGACTTCTGGAAGTCGCTGCCGGCCGGGTCGAGCGGGAGCTCGAACTCCTTCAGGTCGCGGTCGAAGTACGCGCGCAGCTGGCGCACGGTCTCGACCAGGACCGGGTGGGTGTCGTCGCGGTCGCCGCGCGGGCGCCCGTCGTGGTCGCGGAACGGCGAGAACTCGATGGCGGTGATCGCGCCGTCGCGCTCGACGATGCGCAGGTCGCCGATGGGTGAGTCCATGACGGTGTACATGTCAGTGTCCTTTCGTGGGAGCTGAGGAGAGCGCCTGCCACAGGTGGAGCTGGGCGTAGGAGCGCCAGGGTCGCCATGCCTCGGCGAGCGTCGCGGCCTCCGCAGGATCGCGGTCGAGCAGCCGCAGGGCGTCGCGGACGCCGATGTCGGTGGGCAGGAAGACGTCGGGATCTCCGAGCGCGCGCAGGGCGATGTAGTCGGCGGTCCACGGGCCGATGCCCGGGATCTCCAGCAGCCTGCGGCGTACGTCGTCGCGGTCTCCCGCCCGGTCCAGGGAGAGGTCGCCGTCGGCCAGGGCCCGGCACATCGCGACCAGAGCGCGACCGCGCGAGCGAGGCATCGGCAACGACTCGGGGTCGAGCTCACCGAGCCGGGCGGCCGTGGGGAAGAGGTGAGTCAGGCCCGCGACCGGATGGGGCACCGGCTCGCCGTACTGCGCGGTCAGGCGCGCCGCCGCGGTGCGGGCCGCGGCCACGGTCACCTGCTGACCCAGCACGGCGCGGACCGCGAGCTCGTCGCCGTCGACGTGCCCCGGCACCCGCAGCCCCGGCCACTCACGCACCAGGCGTCCGAGCACCGGGTCGCCCGCGAACGAGTCGGCGATCGCGACCGGGTCGCAGTCGGCGTCGAGGAGCCGGCGTACGCGCTCGACCGCGGCCGACAGGTCGCGCAGGTCGCTGAGCCGGAACGTCGCCGGCACGAACGCAGTGGGGCCGCTTTCGGCATGGTCGTCCAGGGTGAGCTCGACGGTGCCGACGCCGTGGGGCAGCCGCAGCGTGCGGGCGTACGACGACGCCGAGGTCGCCTCGACCCCGGCGACCGCCCGCGTCGTCAGGAACGCGAGCAGCGCCCGACCCGCGAACGGCGTACGCACGGCCAGCCGCAGCTCGAGGGTCCCGCCGCTGCCGCTGCGGCGTCCGCCACGGAGCCGGGTGGGGGTCGAGGCGTAGACCTCGCGCACGGTGTCGTTGAACTGGCGGACGCTGCTGAACCCGGCCGCGAACGCGACGTCGGCCGCGCCCAGGTCGGTGGTCTCGAGCAGCACCCGGGCCGTCTGGGCGCGCTTGGCGCGGGCCAGCGCCAACGGGCCGGCGCCCAGCTGGTGGGTGAGGATCCGGCTCAGGTGACGGGTCGTGTAGCCGACGCGTCGGGCCAGCCCGTCGACGCCCTCACGGTCGACGACGCCGTCGCCGATCAGCCTCATCGCGCGTCCGGCGACGTCGGCGGCGACGTCCCAGTCGGGGCTGCCGGGCGTCGCGTCCGGCAGGCATCGCTTGCACGCGCGGTAGCCGGCGGTCTGTGCCGACGCCGCGGTCGGGTGGAAGGTGACGTTGTGGAACGCGGGAGTGCGCGCCGGGCAGGACGGGCGGCAGTAGATGCCGGTCGTGCGGACCGCGGTGTAGAAGACGCCGTCGAACCGCCGGTCGCGGCTCTTCACCGCGCGGTAGCAGGACTCGGCGTCCAGGTGCATCGGCGTCGGGTTCATGCCCCCATCATGAACCACGGCACCGACACACTCTGGCGGGAATCGGACACCGCCACGGATCACCGACCGGAGGGCTACACGGGACCGCACTCGTAGGCGTGGACCACGGCCTGGGCCCGGTCACGCGCGCCGAACGATCGACGCCCGCTCGACCGATGGCCGGGTCGTGAGCTAACCGCGGATCTTGTCGACGAGCCACCACGCGCCGGGCAGCAGACCGGCCGCGAGCAGGATCTTGATCGCGTCGCCGACCAGGAAGTCCTTGATGCCGTAGTCCCATGCGCCCTGGGCGCCGACGCCGAGCGCGTGGGCCAGCCAGGTGGCGCCGATCGCATAGATGACGACGTTGCCGAGGACCATCGTCGGCAGCGAGCGCCACGGCTTGCGGTCCCAGCCGCGGTCGGCCATCCAGCCGACGAACGCGGCGGCGACCAGCATGCCGACCAGATAGCCGCCGGTGGCCGAGGAGAGCTTGAGGATGTCCCAGCCGGAGGCGTGCTGGGCGAACACGCCGTACCCCAGGCCTCCGACCAGGAGGTACGCCGAGAAGGTCGCCAAGGCGCGGGTGGCGCCGTACGCCCCGCCCACGAGGAGCGCCCCGAAGGTCTGCCCGGTGATCGGCACCGGCGTGTGTGGCAGCGGGATCGACACCTGGGCCACGGCGGCCAGGAGCGCCACTCCGAGCGCGACCAGGACGGCGTCGGCGACCGCGGCGGCGACGCGGTTGCTCGGGCGGACCAGCGTGGGGACGATCGCGGTGGAGGACATGAGCCGGATCCTAGTGAACGGCCGTGCCGGTTGCCGCGGGGGTGGCCGGAGGAACGTCGGCGCTGTCGTGAGCGACCAAGTCGGCTGCTCGGACGCGTGCCTCGCCCTGGCTCCGGTAGGGGGCCTCAGCCGAGGACCCGGCGGACCTCCCGGGAGATCTCGACGTCCTCCGCGGCCGAGACCACGACGGTGCGGACCGCCGCTCCGTCGGCCGAGATGTCGGCATCTTCGGTGGCATGGTTGGCCGACGGGTCGAGGACGACGCCCAAGTGCGCCAACCGAGTGGCGACTGCCGATCGCAGGCCGGGGTCGTGCTCACCGACACCGCCGGTGAAGACCAGCAGGTCGAGACCGCCCGCGCTCGCCGCCATCGCGCCGATCTCCCTCACCAGACGGTGGAGGTAGACGTCGAGTGCCAGGGTGGCGTCGGCGTCCCCCGCCTCGTGCGCGGCGAGAACGTCGCGGCGGTCACCCGAGGTTCCGGACAGTCCCTTGAGACCCGACTGGTGCTCGAGGATCTGGCCGAGGGTCGTCGCGTCGACCCCGGTGTGCTCGAGCAGCCAGAGCAGGAGCCCCGGGTCGACCGAGCCGCCGCGGGTCTGCATGACCAGACCGGCGAGCGGCGTGAATCCCATCGTGGTGTCGATCGATCGGCCGTTGCGTACTGCACAGAGTGAGGCGCCCGCACCCAGGTGGCAGGAGACGACCCGGAGGTCCGCCAGGCTCCCACCCACGATGTCGGCGGCGCGTCGTACGGCGTACGCGTGCGACAGGCCGTGGAACCCGTAGCGCCGCAGGTCGTAGGTGCGGTTCCACTCGCGCGGCAAGGCGTACGTCGCCGCCTCGTCCGGGATCGTGGCATGGAAGGACGTGTCGAACGCCGCCACGGCCGGAACGTCCGGCAGCAGCCTCTGCACAGCCCTGACCGCAGCGACCGACCTGGGATTGTGCAGCGGAGCGAGACCGGCGATCGAGTCGAGATAGGCAACGACCTCGTCGTCCATGCGCACGGACTCCCGGCACCGGGGGCCTCCGTGGACCACCCGGTGGCCTACCGCGTCCAGGCGCGAGCCTGTGGGCACGAAGTCCCGGAGCGGCCCGAGATCGCCCGTCCCCTCCCAGCGCTCGACGGTCGCGCGGTCGATGAGCGCGTCGTCCTCGAGGACGCTGAGCTTGAGACTGCTGGAGCCGGCGTTGACGACCAGGATCCGCACGAGCTCAGGCCTCGGGCGTGTTGCGCGCGGGTGCGGTCGTGTGGCGCTGCGGCCCACCACCCGTGCCCCACTGCCACTCGCGCACCTCGGGCAGGTCCTCGCCCTGGGCCCGCACGTAGTGGGTGTGCCGGATCAGCTGGTTCCGCAGCCATTCGCGGGCCTCCCCGCCGCGGTCACGAAGACCCGGCACGCGGTCGATCACGTCGAGCGCCAGGTCGAAGCGGTCGAGCTGGTTGAGCACCGTCATGTCGAACGGCGTGGTGGTGGTGCCTTCCTCGCGGTAGCCGCGCACGTGGAAG
>Ga0070679_100003550_pt1 | contig 14289 bp, 11 predicted proteins | sample KBSC63BmetaG_FD_65652 | JGI IMG/M metagenome (GOLD analysis project Ga0070679, IMG submission 65652) | Corn rhizosphere microbial communities from Kellogg Biological Station, Michigan, USA - KBS C6-3B metaG | ecosystem: Host-associated > Plants > Roots > Rhizosphere | place: USA: Michigan... | reverse complement strand
GCTGAATTGAATTGGGTGAGAACGTAAATCCGCTGGATCTCGGAATTGATGCAGTTGCTGATCGGAATATCGATCAGCCGATACTTGGCGCCCAGCGGCACCGCCGGCTTGGCCCGAAACTTGGTCAGCCGATAAAGCCGGGTCCCGGCGCCGCCACCGAGAATGATCGCCAATACTTTTTTCACGGCCGCGCTTGGAACGTTAGTGCGCGACATTCATCGCGCCTGCGGAACAATAGTCAACGGAGAACAATCAGTCAAACGAGAGTTGAGAGCTGCCGGGATACGATTGGGTTGTTACCGCGTTGTCGGCAATTTTATCCACAATGCGCACGGCGTCCAATGTTATTTCGTGTTTTTAGCTCGCTCTCATTTGGATTGAGCAAAGAAAACAGCTTGATCGGAGTTTTCATAATAGGCGGAGGATCGGATGATAGCAGGTCCAATGCCTCGGAGTGCATATTCACTCCGTGCAATTCAGGGTGGCCCAATACAGTCCTTGACATCAAATGACATATAGGACTAGAGTCGCCGGCCTAAGCGATGGCGGTATAATCTGTGCCGCGCGATTGGGGATCGCTGAATAGCAAATGGAGTCGCCAAGTTCGGTCAAATCCAAACAGGGAGGGTCTTAAAATGGAATACCCGGTTCTCATTCCGATAACTTTTGTGCTTGAGTCATGTGGTTGTGGCTCACTCGAGGCTCGGGATCCGGGAGGTAATGAATTTTCCCCCGTGGACCCGGAGACGTACGACAATGCCAAAAAAAAAGGCCAAACCTACACTGTCGAGTTCGTTCATGATTCGACAGCGGCTGCGGATACCTGCTGCCTGTACATGAACCAGGGCGGCATGAAGGTATGCGTTAAGCGTTGTTAAGGAAGACTCGGGCCGGGCGGCGAGAGCCTCTACTAACCTCCATAGGGGGTATGCTGGCTTGCGTGTTACGGTAGAGGCACGGTCATTTTTAAGTAAACCATTCTGGTGGGTTGTATACGGGGATTATTAACATCCGTGTCGAAATATTTAAATTTTTCGTTAAGAAGATTCGTCGCGCCCACCGTGATAAAACCAAATCTTTTGGGAAGGCGATAATTGAGCGCGGCATCGAGCGTCCAGAAATCGCTATTAGCCGACTGAAAATTTTCGCTCAGTAACCTCTGAAACTTGCCGGATTGATGGTAGTAGCTGGCGGTCAGATTTGCGCTGAGTCCTCCAGGGTGAAAAAAACTGATGCCTAGAGGAACATGGTGCGTATCAACGTGAGCCTGTTGTGTAAGCGTTAGGCCGTTTTCAAATCGCTCGAATTCATATTCTGTTCTGAGCGCCCACCAGGGATGCGGCGTCCAGAAAAGGTAGAGGCGAGCGAGTTTTTCTTTTGCGTTCTCCCGCGTAACCGGCGGCGGCGAAGCCGTTGCGTCGATGACTGGAATTTTCAAGTCTCGGCGCGCAAATTCAATTCCTCCAAATAGATTTTTGGTGACTTTCTGATCGAGAGCGACGCCGTAACGCCACGCTTTGGTAACGTCGGCATCGTCAAAAAATTGATTAAAGCCTGCAACCTGGGTCGGTTCGAGGGTCTGGTCCGTGATTAGGGTTCTTTTTAGAACCCGGAATGCAGCCGCGCGTATGGATGTACCTGAGAGCGGCCTCCAAGTGATGCCGAACTTTGGGTTGAACTGATCAAGCTGCTCACCCGGAACCCGTGCCGGCTTGCCGTCGAGATAATCAAAGCTGCCTCCCAGGGTAATGGTTATGCTGTTTAGGGGAGTAATATTCGCATAGGTGTAGGCGTTAAAGTGGTGGAGGCTTATATCGGCCGAGTTTGCAGGGAACGGAAGTACAGCTAACCGCAAGTTTCCGTTCACATCGAAATAGCCGAGACCGCTCGTCAAATTAAAATAATGTGACCGGAGCAGATGTTGCAGCTCGGTCCCCGTGCCGTTTTGAGGTGTTTTGAGCGTAATACTGAACGGATTGATTTCAGACACATCGCTGCGATTTTGAAAAGTGAAAGAGCCAAGTAGTATCGAGTCGGAGGAAAGTGCGTGGCGTCCACCGAGCCGAATGGCATAAGTGTCAGTTCTTTGTGTTTGGCCAGGCAAAAAGTCTTCAGGGAAAAATCTTTGTTGGAGATCGCCCAGTTGGGTTTCCCTGCGCCGAATTTCTGCTTGAACGCTTGTCTGTGGTGACAATTCGAACTGTAAGAACGCGTTCGCGATAGTGTCTTTCTGGTCCGCGTTTTTGCGCCAGCCATCGGTCTGAAAATGAAAGCCGCCTACGCTGAACGCGGCCTTTTGGTAAATCCCCGACAGGACTCCCTCGCCGCCATAAGTACCGTTCTCTCCGGCGAGACCGGTGGTCTGAAAATTGATTCCGTTGCGATTGAACAGCGGATTGAACTCGTTGAAGGCGAGAGCAGCCGGGCCACCGGCGCTGATTAAAAACAGATTGCTCTCCGCTAGATGCGGCTGGATCGGCGTCATGTTCAGGGGCTGGAGCAGTTGCGATTGCAGCAGCTCGCTGACGCGCGCGATCTCGTGGCGCGGCAGAATAGAGTAGGAGTCCGCCAAAAATCGGTGCGCGGAGAAATTGCCCGGATCGGTGTTGACCGATTTCCAGCCTTCGACCAGCGCCAGTTGCTGAAAACCGAGGTCGCTGTAAATGCGCGCCTGGCTGGCGCTACGCGCTGCTAGGTCGGAATCGAGCTCGAGGCGCGAGCGATAGACCGCCCGGTTGTCGTTAAGCTCGATCGCTTTTTCCATGTCCTGGAGCGCTTCCACCGGCCGGTTGGTGGTTTGTTTGCGAATCGCGTCATAAAAATATCCGGTGGGGTCCTTCGGATCGAAGCGCTTGGCCATTTCGTACTGAGCGGCTGCCTGATAATCCCTTTTTTCTTCAAAGTAAGCTTTGCCCAGATAACTTCGCAGTAGAGAATTGTCCGGATCCAAGCTGACCGCGATGTCGATTTCTCTTCGCCCGTCCTCTAAGGCGCCGTCGCGAATTTTTGCCAAGCCCAAACCGAGCCGCGGCAGCGGGTCGGCTTGATCGAGCTCGATCGCCTTCATAAACGCCGCTGCTGCCTGGGTGGTATCGACTCGAGTCAGATACGCGTAACCGAGAACGGTTTGAGTGCGCGACAAGTTCGGCTCGATGGCAACGGCTTTTTGCGCCGCCTCCAGTGCGGCGGCCAAATCGGCTAACGAGAGATGCAGCTCGGCCAAGCGTGCCCAGGCGAGGGCATTTTCGGGGTTCTGACGAACAGTTTTTTGCAAGGTGTCGCGGGCGCCTTCGAGATCGAAATGAGCCTGCTGCGCGTAGGAAAGGCTCACGAGGGCCGCCGCGGAATCGGGCTCCGCGGTAAGCGCCTTTTGTGCCAGTGAAAGCGCCTGTTCCTTGTCGTTTTGCACCACGGCGATGATCGACCGCAACGCCAGCGCATCGCCCTGGTTCGGATTGAGACTCAGCGCGCGTTCGAGATCCTTGTCAGCTTCATCCACACGGCCCACGGCGAGCAACAAGGCGGCGCGGTAAACGAAGAAGCGCGGCTCGCCAAGCGTGTCCGGTATTCCTTTGATGCTTTCGAAAGCAGCCTGAAAATCGCCTTTGGCATACTGCTCCAGAGATCTTTGCGCCATGTCTCGCCAGCCAGGTCCCGGCGGAAATGCGTCGGGGCCAAAGAAAATCACGGGCGGATAGTAGAGCGCCCACTGGACGGCGTCGCGCGGGCGCGCGATGACCCGCAGCTCCGGCGCTCTGCCGCGCTCCGCGACGGCCGACTGGCCGCCTTCGATGGTGATGCTCGCCAGCGAATTTTGCGCCAGTACCTTGCCTTCGAAAATCGAGATGAACGCGCGATCCGCTTCGACTCGCACCAAACCCTCGGTGCCTTCCACGCCGGCATTCACGAAGGCCGTGATAATTTCCAGATTGCGCGGCAGGCGGCTGAAGAAATAGAGCGCGCCGCTGAGCAGCTCGATGATCGATGTTCTTTCCTGGCGAATGCCGCCGAGCGTAATCGTGCTGTTCTGATCCAAGCGCAGCACCGGTTGGTTCGCGAGAGCGACGTCGGCGCGGCTCTTCTCGCCGACTTGGATGCGATCGCCCGCGCAATAGGTGCCGTTCAGCCGCGCCGGTTCCCATTGGGTCTGTCCGGCGCGCCGGACTTCGACGCTACCCTGAGCGGAGACCAACCGGGCCACCCAAGGGTCGCAAGCGGCAGCCGCCAGAGAAAAGTCGGGAAACAAGCACTCGGCGATCGCAAGAAGAAAGACAACCCAGCCCGCGCGGCCGACTTTCCGGTTCGGCGCGCCAGTGAATTTTGCCGGCGCATCGAGGATGCGTTTCCCCTCGAGCGAAACCTCGCTCCCATGAAGAACCGGCGCTGGGTCGATCTTCGGCATGGCTTTAAAAAGCGACACCGAGATTTACCACATCTTGGGGAAAAAAAGGCGGTTATTTTTCGTCCATTACGATTACCCCGGCCCAGGAGTCTTCGGGGGGGTGGCCGCGATAGTCCTCGCAGAGTTTTAGATAGAACGATGACAGACGATCTTCACCGAGGAGTTCTACGCATTGGTTAAAGCTCGTCTCCGCGTCGCTCCAGGCGCGTTGCCTGAAAGCGCCGAGACCTTGGGCAAACATTAGGCAAGCATTTCTCTTCATATCATCCGCCTCTTCGGCGGCGCCCAATAGTTCGTAAACGACCACTGGCTGGGCTTTGCCTTTCAGTAAAAACGCGCCGGCTTCCCTTTTGATAAAACCATCCAGGCCGCTGGCGGCTTCGGCGGAAACCAATATCTCGGTGCCGAGAAATTTGTTCAAACCGTCCAGGCGTGACGCCGTGTTCACGGTATCGCCGGTGATGCCGTACTCGTAATGATCGCCGGCGCCGATGTTACCCAGGAAGATTTCGCCGGCATGAACGGCGATGCGGGTCGGAAGCGTGAGCCCGACGAGAGTGCGGTTGAAGCGCGCCACTGCCTGGGCAAGCCCCAGAGCCGCCGCGCACGCCTGGCTGCCGATGCGCGCGTCCGGCCGCGGCGCCTTCCATAGGGCCAGAATCGAATCTCCCTTGAGCTCGACTACGACGCCGTCGTTCTGCTTGATCGGCTCGAAGGTGGTCTCGAAATATCGATGCATGAGGTCACTCAACTCCTGCGCCCCCATTTTTTCCGAAAGGCTCGTGTAGCCTGCGGCGTCGGCGAACAGACAGGCGCCGTAGACGGTCTGGCCGCCGCGCCGGATATCGACGATGTTTTGCGCGAGCTGGTTGACCACGTCGCTCGGAACGTAGTAGCCGAGCGCACTGCGAATATTCTGGCGCTCCTTGTTTACCTCGAAATAGTTCAGCAGCGTCGCGCCGGCAAAACCGGAGACTCCCTGGAACATTGGGATCACCACCGGATACCACGCGGTCTGGGCGACAAATTGATACTCGACCAGACCGAGGTAGAGTCCGTCCAGAAACACCGCCGAGACGGCGGCACCGATTGTTCCCGTGGCTCGGCAGATGAAAGCGACGACGAAGCCCCAGGCCAAAATGAGCAGAATATAGACAGGAGCCCCCAAGGGTTTGACAGGCGAATCCTCGAGCAAGTTGGCGAATGCGGTGGCGCCGACTTCAACTCCGCTGATGAAGACACCATTGGCCTGGGAAAACACCGTGTGAAAACTGTCCTGCCGCTCGGCCAAAAGGATTTCTGAAAAGCCGACGAAGACCGTTTTCCCTTTCAGATCGACGGGCGCGTCTCCGGCGGCATTTTCCCCCAAGCGAAGCGCCTGGTAATAGGGCACCGTTCGCACGGTCCGCGGGGGTCCGTAAAAATTCAAGTAGCGGCGATTTTCTCCTCCGTACATTCGGATCAGAGACTGGAGCAGCCGGTGGCCGGTCGGGTCGTGTACCCCGAAGCGTTCCAGCTCGGCGATCATTTTCCCGGCGAGTTTCGGGTCGCCTTCGAAGATTTCCCGAATGTCGCGTATGAATCTCGCGGCGCCGCGCGCTTTGATTTCCGCTCCGGCATCCTTGGGAAGTTTGGCTGCTTGAGCAGGGTCTGCCTTGGCAAGCAATGCGGCGAACTGCTCGTAGACGGGCAAGGCGTAAAGCTGAAAAGCCACGACCGGAAACGTCGGCCAGTCGCCGGCGCTGCTCTGGAACGTCCAGTATTGGCTCACGCGGATCGGAAAGCGCGGTAGCACAAACGGCGCTGTGGCAAGCGCCGCCTGAGAGATCGGCTCGATGGTTTTCAGGGACCGAACGATAACGTTTTGATCGACTTCTTCTCTTCGCAGCGGCTCAGCGAGCACCACGTTGCGCGCTGCATGGATCGCTTCTGCGAGGGAGGCGTCGTCGGCCGCAGAGCGCGGCTCGATGAAGTAGACGTCGAAGACGATGACTTGCGCGCCGAGCTGCGCCAGTTTTTTGACCAAGTCAGCGTGCACCGAGCGCGGCCAGCGGTCGGGGTTCGGCGACAAGTTCAAACGCTCGGAGGACTCGCGGTCCATGCTGACCACGAGCACTTCGGCGGGCGGTTTCATCGCGCCCCTGAGCTTGAAAAGCAAGCCCAGCCCCAAATCCTCCTCGAGATCCTGGACTGCGGGAAAGAAGCTGAGCCCGAGGCCGAGGAGTCCGATCAGCGCGCCAAAGAGAGCGGTCTTTTTCAAGTGCGACATGATCCGCTCGGCCGTTTAGCTGGCGCAGAAAACTCCAAACCGCATCGATTCGCAGCACCGGTCCACTTCGCGCCTGGGTATAGATCAGTCGCGGCGGCGGCGCAAGGTCGGAGGCGAGAAGGCCGAGAGAAAAGCGTTGAGCTTTGAGGTTCGGAGTCCGATCTCAAAGCTTTTCTCTCAAAGCTCAACGCTGCGATGCGCCCAGATTGGAAATTCGACGGTTGTTGGAATTGACGCAGGATCGAGCCGTGTCGCCGCGGCTCAGCGGCGCGCTCAGCTTTTCATCCGGCGCTGGAGCAGGCGCAGGACCTGATGGAACTGCCGCTGCATGGCGATCATCTGTTCGCGCATGTGAAGCGCGACTTCGGCGCCTTCGAGGTTGACCCCCATGTCTTGGATCAGGAGGCGGGCTACGCGCACCCGATCGACCTGATCGATCGAATAGACTTTACCGCGCCGTCTGGCGATAGGTTCGATCAGCTTCTCGCTCTCGAGGCGGGCGATGAAGTCTTCGTCGACATGGCAGACTTTGATCACTTCGGTGACGCGCAGATACTTTCGCCGCATCGCTCGCCTCTCCGTCACAAGCGGAGATCCTTGCGCACGTCTTCACCGTAGGCGCGGTCGATTTTGTCGATCACGTCCTGGGCGAGGTGGTCGCCGGGCACGCGCACCATCAACCGCAGATACAAATCGCCGGCGGGAGACGAGCCATGGGCGGCCACGCCCTTGCCTTTGATGCGCAACTGCTGGCCGCTTTGGGCGCCGGCGGGAATTTTGACTTTGATCGTGCCGCTCGGCGTCGGCACATCGACGCTCGCGCCGCGGATCGCTTCGGCGACCGTGATCGGCAACTCCATGGTGAGATCTTTACCGTCGCGCGTGAGCAGCGGATGGGGTCGGATGCGCGGCGTGATGTAAAGATCGCCTGCCGGGCCGCCGCGCATGCCCGCTTCGCCTTTGCCGCGCAGCCGAATCTGTTTGCCCGGTTCGGCGCCGGGCGGAACGTTGACTCGAATCGTGTCGGCGCGCATGACCCGGCCGGTGCCCTTGCAGGCGCTGCACGGATCGCCGGGCAATTTCCCCGAACCATGACAGCGCGGACAGGTCTGGCGAAACTGCATCGGTCCCTCGGCCACGGACTTGCTGCCGGTGCCCTTGCACTCCGGACAGGTCGTCGGCCGGCTGCCGGGCTTGTTGCCCGAGCCCTGACACACTTCGCAGGAAACCGGCCGCTGCAAGCTGATCGCCGTCTGAAAGCCGCGCACGGCGTCGAGAAAATCGATGTCCATGCTCGACTCGATGTCCTGGCCGGGCGCCGGCCCGCGCGGGCCGTTCGAGCCGCGTCGAAAGATGCCGCCCAGCCCGCCGAACAGATCGCCGAGATCGTTCATGTCGAACTGGTACGATCCACCCGACTGCGCCGACTGCTCCTGCCATTGGCGGTAGCTTCGCGCTTTTGCCGGATCGAAGCCGGCGGCCAGGCCGGCCTCGCCGAATTCGTCGTAGAGCTTGCGCTTTTTTTCATCGCTCAGGGTGTCGTAGGCGACCGAAAGGTCTTTGAATTTGCCTTCGGCTTCCTTGTTGCCCGGGTTGATGTCGGGATGATATTTGCGCGCGAGCTTGCGATACGCCTTGCGAATATCGTCCTGGCTGGCGCTGCGCTGGACGCCGAGAGTCTTGTAGTAGTCGCCGTCTGCCATCGTAGCCTTACAATAACCACAACGCGGGGAGTTTCAAGACAATCAACCGTCCTGGCCGAGGACCGACATGATCCTCGACGATCACACGGTCTTCGATCCGTAAAGCGTTCCGGCGCCGCAGACGGGTTAGAATGTTTTAGCCGATAATTAGGGCTTGAGTATCTTTTCGCGCATGCTCTGATACAATTCTTATCGATGTAATCGTTGGCGTCCCAAAAGTCCAATCAGGCACATGCCCGGTCCATCATTGACCGGGTCTCCAAAGAGGCGGTCCCATGGGTACCGCCTCTTTGCGTTTTCCGCCCGGAAATGACGAGCAGAGAGGAACCAAATGCAAAGGGGTAACATGGACCAGCGTTCGAGCGAAGCGAGCCGCAATCGCATCGCCTTTATCGGCAATTACTTGCCGCGCCAGTGCGGTATTGCCACTTTCACGACGGATTTGTGTGAGGCGGTTGCCGCCGGACATCCCGGCACAACTTGTATTGCCTTACCGGTCAACGATATCGAAGCGGGCTACGCCTATCCGGCGAGGGTGCGCTTTGAACTCGCCGAGAAGGACATCAGTTCTTATCATCGCGCCGCGGATTTCCTGAATATCAATAGCGTAGATGTCGTGTCCTTGCAGTTCGAATACGGCATATTCGGCGGCAGGGCCGGCAGCCATATTTTGGCGCTGCTACGCGAATTGCGCATGCCCCTGGTGACGACACTGCATACCATTTTACGTGAGCCCGATGCTCATGAGCGCCGGGTTCTGGAGGAAGTGGCGGCATTGTCGGACCGTTTGGTGGTGATGAGCGAACGCGGTGCAGAGTTCTTGCGCGAGATCTATCGCGTGCCAAGCGCCAAGATCGACATGATTCCGCACGGCATTCCCGATCTGCCGTTTGTCGACCCGGGATTTCATAAGGATCTATTCGGCGTCGAAGGCAAGGTTGTCCTGCTCAGTTTCGGCTTGCTGTCCCCGAACAAAGGCATTGAGCATGTCATCTCGGCTCTTCCCGCGATTCTCGCCAAGCATCCGAACGTGGTGTACTTTATCGTCGGCGCGACCCATCCGCACGTCAAGCAGCGCGACGGTGAAACTTATCGACTTTCTTTGCAACGGCTCGCGCAAGCCCAGGGCGTCGAAGGCCAAGTCATTTTTTACAACCAGTTTGTCACGCTGGAAGAACTGGTCCAGTTCATCGGCGCCGCCGACATTTATATCACGCCCTATCTCAACCCGGCGCAGATTGTATCGGGAACACTCGCCTATACGCTCGGCGCGGGGAAGGCCGTCGTCTCGACGCCCTATTGGTACGCTGAAGAAATGTTGGCCGACGACCGCGGCGTGCTGGTGCCGTTCCACGATCCTCCGGCATTGTCCGCGCAGGTCATCGATCTATTGGAAAACGAGGCCAAGCGCCATGCCTTGCGCAAGCGCGCTTATATGTTTGGACGGGAGATGATATGGCCGCAGGTTGCGCGGCGTTACATGGAGAGTTTTGCCCGCGCCAGAGCCGAGAAACGCAATTTCACGCCGACTGTGTTCGCGGTGAAGCCGCTCGACAAGCGGCCCGCGGAACTGCCGCCGCTCAAACTGGATCACTTGCGGCGCATGACCGACGATACCGGCATGTTACAGCACGCGCTTTTTACTTTGCCCAACTATCGCGAAGGTTACACGGCGGACGATAACGCCAGGGCCTTGATGGTAAGTGTCCTGGCTGACGAACTGGGTCACTCCGAAGCCTCCGAGATGGTCTCGCGCTATCTCTCTTTCGTCTGTTACGCCTTTAACGCCGAGACCCAACGCTTTCGTAATTTTATGGATTACCAGCGCAACTGGCTGGAGCCGAGCGGTTCAGACGACAGCCACGGCCGAGCCCTGTGGGCGTTGGGTACGCTGCTGGGCCGTTCCAATACACCCGGTCTCCAGAGCATGGCGGGCCGACTGTTCGAGCAAGCATTGCCCATGGTTCTCACGACCACCAGCCCGCGGGCGTGGGCTTTTGCACTGATCGGCATTCACGAATATCTGCGCCGCTACGACGGCGACCGCCGGGCCAGTCAGGTGCGCGAGGAATTAGCGGGCCGGCTGCTCGCGTTGTACCAAGCGAACCGCTCGGAGCCATGGCGTTGGTTCGAACAAAGCCTGAGTTATTGCAATGCCGCGCTGCCTCACGCTTTCCTGCTGTGCGGCCAATGGATACCGAACAGCACCATGAGTGACGCCGCGCTCGAGTCCCTCGCTTGGCTCGCCGATATTCAGCGCGACAAGACGAACGGCGGTCATTTTGTGCCGATCGGCTCCAACGGTTTTTATCAGCGCGGCGGGGAGCGTGCCCGCTTCGACCAGCAACCGGTGGAAGCTCAGGCCATGGTGTCCGCTTGTCTTGAGGCGCATCGGATCACAGGCGACAGAAGCTGGCACAAGGAAGCGCGCCGCGCTTTCGATTGGTTCCTCGGCGGCAACGATCTGAGTCTGCCTCTCTACGATCCGACTACGGGCGGGTGTCGCGACGGCTTGCACGCCGACCGACCCAACGAAAATCAGGGAGCGGAGTCTTCGCTGGCGTTTCTTCAGAGCTTGCTAGAACTGCGCCTGGCTCAAAATGCTCTCTCTACGGAGGCGGGATTTTGATGGTGACCCAACACTTCGATGTATTCGAACGCTGCCCGCAGAATCCGATCTTGACCGCCGCCGATTGGCCCTATCCCGTGAACAGCGTGTTCAATCCGGGAGCCACACTGCTGCCTGACGGCACGACACTGCTGCTCTGTCGCGTTGAAGATCGCCGCGGTCATTCCCATCTGTGTGTCGCGCGCTCCGCCAACGGCATCGATCGCTGGCAAATCGAGCCCCAACCGACGATGGCGGCCGATCCGGAGCGCTATCCCGAAGAATTGTGGGGCATCGAGGATCCACGCATCACCTACATCGAGGAGCTGAAGAAATATGCCGTCGTTTACACCGCTTACACGCGCGACGGCCCCGGCGTATCGCTCGCACTCACAAAGAATTTTCACGAATTCGAACGGTATGGGGTGATCATGCCGCCGGAGGACAAAGACGCGGCGCTGCTTCCGCATCGGGTCGGCGGCCTGTGGGCATTGATTCATCGCCCGGTCAGCGCGCCGCGCGCGCACATGTGGATCTCCTTTTCCGAGAACCTCTGTCACTGGGGCGGCCACAAGCTGATGCTCGAAGCTCGGCGCGGCGCATGGTGGGATGCCAATAAGATCGGACTCTCGCCCCCGCCTATTTTGACTACCCAAGGCTGGCTGGTGATTTATCACGGCGTGCGCCAGACCGCCGCGGGCGCGATCTACCGATTGGGAGTGGCGTTGTTCGACTCGCAGCGGCCCGACGTTTGTCTCAAACGCGGCAGCGAGTGGATCTTTGCCCCGCAAAAGCTCTACGAGCAACGCGGAGACGTGGACAACGTCGTCTTTCCCTGCGGCACAACCGTCGCTCCCGATGGTGATACGCTGCGCCTCTATTACGGCGCGGCAGATACGAGCATCGCATTGGCGACCGCGAGCATCCACGCGATTCTCGCGTGGCTTGAAGACCACGGATCCGATGAAGGAATGACAGCCGCCAAGTGAGGAAGAATCGGTCAAGCTAAGCGCTGAAAATCAGTCGGTTTGTTCAATCACGGTGTGGAGAAAAGACCCGGCTTGCGCGATTGAGCAAGCACACAGATCGGGATTTCTATGTTGGGAAAGAGCATGAATTTGGAGCTGAAGACCGGGATCGTGAAGCGTCACGGTGCCGGCAACCAGAGGAGGCCTTATGGCAAGTGAGACATTCAAGAAGCGGCAGAAGGAAGTGGCGCGGCGAGAGAAGAAACAAAAAAAGATAGCCCGTTTGGCGGAACGAAAAAGCAAATCCGAAAAGGACCCTGCTCAGGTACAGGAAGCAAAACCGGACACAGAGCAGCCTGTTTTGACCTGAGTCAGCAAGTAATTCAATCGGTTTTAGTCGAGTAGCACCCGGGCATTGCAGAGCGAGTTAGGCTACACCAGCCGAAGTCCTTGGCATCAACTCACTCAAAACAGTTAATTCTCTCGAGCAGTTTCGGCTCGGGAGTCTGCGAAGTCCTGGACGTGACGAATGGCGCACTGATCGGCGAAATTTCGCATAACCGTGGAGGATGCACATCATCGATGATTAATGATTCAGCTATCGACATATCGAGACAGGAAAAATCTGCTGAGAATTCTGCCGAACCGGAAATAACCAAAAGCGACTGGTATCAGATCACCGCCAAGTATGGTCGGGCGAATCTGCGCAAATCGCTCTGGCAACTCGTTAATACATTAGTTCCTTATCTCGCGCTGTGGGCCTTGATGATTTACACGGTACAACAGGATTTCCCCTATTGGATCACGCTGATGCTTGCCGTACTGGCGGGAAGCGTCCTGGTGCGAGTTTTTATTTTTTTTCACGATTGCTGTCACGGTTCATTCTTCGCGTCGCACCGGGCAAACCGTATACTTGGCTATGTCGCGGGAATTTTGACTTTTACGCCGTTCGAAGATTGGCGCCGCTCGCACAATCGACATCATGCCACGGCAGGAAACCTGGACCGACGGGGAACCGGCGATATCTGGACGATGACGACGGAAGAGTACCTGGCGGCGTCGCCGGCTCGGCGGTCTGCCTACCGGTTCTACCGAAATCCGATTATTTTATTCGGTCCGGGGGCGCTGCTGTTGTTCCTATTCCTTCAGCGGTTTCCCAAGAAAGGCGGCGCCGAGAGAGAGCGCAAGAGCGTGCTGATCACCAACATGGCTCTTTTGCTCGTCGTTGCAGTGGCGGCATGCACGATCGGATTGCAGACGTATTTATTGATCCAGGTGCCCGTTATTCTGACTGGTGGAGGTCTCGGCCTCTGGCTATTTTATGTTCAGCATCAATTCGAGAATGCCTATTGGGTACGCCACGAATCGTGGGACCCGATGAAGGTGGCGCTGGAAGGCAGCTCGTATTTCAAGTTGCCGAAATTTCTCCAATGGTTCACGGGCAATATTGGTCTGCATCATATTCACCACGTTCGACCCAATATTCCCAATTACAACCTGCAACAATGCCAGGATGAAATTCCCGCTTTACAGAGAGTCCGAGCGATCACATTCGGAACTAGTATTAGATCTCTGCGGCTGGGCCTGTACGACGAAAAGAACAGGAAACTCGTTAGCTTTCGATCGTTGGCGAGAGTCGGCAACCAGAGCTGACCGCAGCACCGTTGTTGTTACGATTGCGGTGATAACTCGTTTTCACAGCCGCTGCGCGCGGGTGTCCTCGGGAAGTTCCCGGAGTTTATGCCGCGGCGCAGACCTTGGCTTGCTATCACGACTCAATTCACCTAGGCTTAGTATACTTCTCGCAGTCGTAGGGTTCCCCCTCCGCGGTTACTTGAAATTTTTCAAGTAAGCCTCTTCTCGTCAGCCCTCCAAGCGAACGGCCGTCAGCTCCGGCTAAAAGGGGAAATCAATTGAGTTCTCTATTCGTTATTGCCATCCCTATGGCTTTGATCATCCTCGGGATCCTGTTGAACAGTTTTCACATCGTCCATGACCAACCGGAGTTTTCATATGAAGAGGATCCGACTCATAAACTCGCTGCCGAGCGGCAAGCCAATTATCATTTTTTCAAACACCAGAGAGCGCGACTTTTGAAACGCCAAAAAAGAGTGGGCCAATATGGTTGGTTAGTTCTGGCGGTGTTTGTCGCGTCGTCATGGGTTCTCTACTCCGACGCCGTCAGAACCACTACGGTGTCAAAGCAAATCAGCGCAATCCGGACATTTGCCGTGGCTGACAGCAAAGACGCCGTATTGTCACTGACCCTGGGTGACGGCAGCAACGTTAAATATCTTGTCAAAGCAGAGTCCCCGGTCACGCACACGCCAAAAAGCGAT
>Ga0070679_100003549_pt1 | contig 14292 bp, 11 predicted proteins | sample KBSC63BmetaG_FD_65652 | JGI IMG/M metagenome (GOLD analysis project Ga0070679, IMG submission 65652) | Corn rhizosphere microbial communities from Kellogg Biological Station, Michigan, USA - KBS C6-3B metaG | ecosystem: Host-associated > Plants > Roots > Rhizosphere | place: USA: Michigan... | reverse complement strand
GATGATATGCCGCGCTGTCTCCGGAGATGGCCGACCGCATCAGGCCGGTCCATTCGTCTTCACGTTCGCGCACGCACGCTCCCAAAATTCAATTCGGTCGATCTTTCAAATTGTTACGACCCGAATCTTTAATCACGAAGTCGTGATTGACCGCTGACCGACCGACCGCGTCATAGCGCATTTCACCCCTGCCCTGCGCTCATAACATCGTTCGCGACGGCTGGCATCGCGGCATTGATTTTAAACAGGATTCGCTCGCGCGACCCCACTGGTCTTCAAGACGAAACCGTCATTGCCCAGCTTTCGCCGGGTGTAGGCCGAAGATTCCCTTTTTCCGCCCCGCTCGCGTCACGGCCCGGGGTCTCTTTTTGCGCCCAGGGACAGGGACTGGCACATCGGGGAGTTTGCCAAATGACCACCAAGACAAGCGGCGGGCGCGCCGCCTTCATGATTCTCGCCATCGGTCTCCTGGTGGGTTTCGCGGGCCCGTCAAAGGCGCAATCCGCCGACAACGCGGCCACCGACAATGCCGGCGTGACCGCGCCGGCCAATCCTGCCGACGCGCAGGCCGCGCCCGCCAATCAGGCGGCCGGCACCGACCAGCTCAGCGACGCCGACCGCGCGGCGCGCCAGGACGACGTGAAGACGCCGGTCATCGTCACGCAGCAGACCGAGACGCCCGCGCGCGCCAATCCGGTCGTCGCCGGCAGCCAGAATGCGAGCTGGGACGAGACCTCGTTGATCGGGAAGCTCTTCATCGGCTTCGGCGCGCTGCTGACCGTTGCCTCCGCCGCACGCATGTTCATGGCGTAGCGGCGCCCATCAGTTCTACTACTTGAAGCCCATCCCGCCAGCGGGCACATTGCCCTGCACAATCAGCCAGCGGGGTGGGTCATGAGCACGTTCGAGCACATCATTGTCGAAAGCCATATCGTTGAAGGCGGTGGGGCGGTCGGCATCATCAAGCTCAACCGCCCGAAGATGCTGAACGCGCTGTCGTTCGGCGTGTTTCGCGAGATCGCGGCCGCGGTCGACGATCTCGAGGCGGATGAGAAGATCGGCTGCATTGTCGTGACCGGCAGCGAGAGGGCCTTTGCCGCCGGCGCCGACATCAAGGAGATGCAGCCGAAGGGTTTCATCGACATGTTCTCCAGCGACTTCGCGACGATCGGCGGCGACCGCGTCGCGAGGTGCCGCAAGCCGACGATCGCGGCGGTCGCGGGCTATGCGCTCGGCGGCGGCTGCGAATTGGCGATGATGTGCGACATCATCATCGCCGCCGACACCGCGAAATTCGGCCAGCCCGAGATCACGCTCGGCACCATCCCCGGCATCGGCGGCACGCAACGCCTGACCCGCGCCGTCGGCAAGTCCAAGGCGATGGATCTGTGCCTGACCGGCCGAATGATGGATGCGGCCGAGGCCGAGCGCTCCGGCCTCGTCTCCCGCGTGGTGCCGGCCGACAGACTGATGGAAGAAGCGCTTTCGGCCGCCGAGAAGATCGCGTCGATGTCGCAGCCCGCGGCGGCGATGGCCAAGGAAGCCGTCAACCGCGCCTTCGAGACCACGCTGACCGAAGGCATCAATGTCGAGCGCAACCTGTTCCACTCGACCTTCGCGCTCGAAGACCGCTCCGAGGGCATGGCAGCGTTTATCGAGAAGCGGAAACCGGTGAACAGGAACAGGTAGCTCTCGCCGTTCTTCGTGGGCAAAGCGACCACGTCCGCCGTAGCTCAACGAGTGAAGGCGGAAGCGTGCCCACCATCGCAAAGCGTCGTTCTTGGTTGGTGGGCACGGCGCAAGCGCGCCTTTGCCCACCCTACGCATTCTACCCCGCCCTGCTCTCCTCCAGCGCCGCACTCACCAGCGCGCGATAGGCCCGCTCCGCAAACGTCTTCGGCCGGTCGAGCCCAAGCCGCGCCAGACATTCTTCATCCGCTGCGCCCGGCGTACGGGTCCATCCGCCCCACAACAGGCGCGCCAGATGCAGCGGCGCGTGCTGCGCGTCCTGCAAAATCTCCAGTGCCGGAATCAACCGCTGCTCGACTTCGGTGAAATCGCTGCCGAACGGAAACGACGGCAACAGGCCGGCGTCGCGCGCTGGTTTTAACGCGGCCGCGATCCGTTCCGGCATATTCTCGCGATACGCCGCCGGAATTTCATGTGCCCTTGGCAGCTTGCCGGCCTCCTTCGCAACGCGTGCAAGCTCGCTCTGGAAGCGCGAGTCTGTAATGGCCAGCATCGCCGCGATCACGTCGGCGTCGGATTTGCCCCTGACGTCGGCTACGCCGTATTCGGTGATGAAGACATCGCGCAGGTGCCGCGGGATGGTTTCGTGGCCGTAGTTCCAGCGGATGTTGGATTGCGCCTTGCCGCCCGACTGCCGCGTCGCTTCCAGCGCGAGCAACGATCGGGCGCCCGACAGCGCAAACGCCTGCGCCACGAAATTATACTGGCCGCCGACGCCGCTCACGACCTGGCCGTTGTCGAGGCCGTCGGAGACGGCAGCACCCAACAACGTCGCCATCATGGTGCTGTTGACGAAGCGCGCATCGACGCGGGCGGCGCGCTTGGTCTCCTCATCGCCATAGAGTTCGTTGGTAAAGGAGACCGGCATCATGCGGATACGCGCGATGTCGGCCGCGCCCATCTCGCGAAGCACGCGGTAGAACGACTTCGGTCCCAGGAAGAACGCGCCGTGCAGGATGATGCCGTCGACGGCGCGCTTCAGGATTCCGGCGTCGATCAGGCCGATGAAGGCCTCGGTGACCATCTCGCTGACGCCGTAGAGCCCCTTGTCGAACGGGCCGGTGTCCGCCGGCGCGCGGCCGGGCGCGAGCCGGGTCATGATCTCGCGAAACCGCGCATTGTCCCTGTGGCGCACGACGAGGCCCTGCGCCAGCGCGTCGCCGACCTGCCCGATGCCGATCTGCAAGCTGCCGCCGTCGCGCACGAGGCCCGCGGCATGCAGCCCGATCGCATATTTGGCATCCGAGATCGGCTCCGACGGCGGCGCGAATAGTGGAAACTCCGTCGCGGGGCTGTCGAGCACCGCGCTGAAGGTATCACCCGGCAGGTCGCCGGGCCCCGGCATGAACGGCAATTCGGAATTGACCTGCGCCACCAGCCTGAAGTTCGCGCGGCCCTCGGACCGTGCCCTCAGCACGTCGAGCGTGGTGTCGGTGTTGCAGGAGAGGCTGTAGCGCGGCACGCCGTCGACGACGCGTTTCGCCACGAGTTGCGTCACGACGTTGAGGCCGGAGGTGAGCAGATAGGATGCGGCGTGGGTGTAATTCGCGGAGATGTAGTTCTGCTGCGCCGCCGGCACGCGCAACCAGCGGCCGGCGAGGAAGAAGAACTCGATGACGCGAATGTTGGGCGGCAGCTTCCCATGCCGCAGCGGCTCGGCATAGGCGAGATCGGGATAGCCGCCGAACAACCGGTCGATCACGGGCGTGATGAACCGGCTTTCGAGGAGATTTCCCGGTTTCGGCTTCTCCAGCGTCAGCGCCGAGAAGAAGGTGAGATCGATGGAGCGGTCGGCGGCCGCGCGGACATAGAGCGCATTGACGATGTGGTTGGCCTTGCCGAGCCCGAGCGGCAGCCCGACCACGAGCTTCCTGCCGACATCGCGGATGATGTCATCGGCGATCGCCTCGGGGTCGGTGAAAACTTTCGGCATCGGACGAAGGCTCGCATCACATCCGGAATCGGACGCGGGATTTCAGCTATAGCGCATTTGCGGCGGACAATCGTCTGCGATAATCTCGCCGTCAACGGTCACGGCGGAACAACGCCGGACCATGCAGGGGAGGAACGCCATGCGGTATGTCACGGGCCTGATCATCGCGCTCGCCTGCTCACTCGCGCTCTCCGGCCCTGCGGTGGCCAAAGTCCTCAAGTTCGAAATCACCAAGGTGGAGTCACCGGCCTTCGGGGGGCGGATTTTCGGCACGGTCGGCACCTATGACAGGATTACCGCGCGCGCCACCATCGGCGTTGCGCCCGGCGATCCCCACAATGCCATCATCGTCGATGTCGATCGCGCGCCGCGCAATGCGGAAGGGCTGGTGACGGGCACGGCCGAAGTCGAAATCCTGCGCCCGACCAATGCCGGCAGCGGCAATCGCCGCCTGTTCTACGAGGTGCTGAACCGCGGCAACAAGCCGGGCTTCATGCTGTTCAATGACGTTCCCGTCTCGATCAACGATCTCGTCAAATCCTCGGACGCCGGCAGCGGCTTCATGATGAACCGCGGCTACACGCTGGTGTGGAGCGGCTGGCAGGGCGACGTCACCCCGGGCGGCGGGCGCATGACCTTTTCGCCGCCGATCGTACCTGACATCACCGGCCTGGCGCGCGAAGATTTCATCTTCGATCACGACAACAATCCCGCCAGCGCTGTGCTGAGCTATCCCGCCGCCGACCTCGATCCGGCGAAAGCAAGGATCAGCGTGCGCGAAAAGGAGAGCGACACGCGTTCGACGCCGGCCGGGATCGAGGTCAAGTTCGAGAGCCCGACCAGGGTCTCGATCAAGCGGCCCGAAGGGTTCGATGCCGGCGCGATCTATGAGCTGATCTATACCGCGAAGGACCCGAAGGTGATGGGCCTCGGTTTTGCGGCGACGCGCGACATCGTCTCCTTCCTGCGCTACGAGAAGGCCGACCGCGCGGGCGGCGAGAACCCCCTCGCCGGCCGGATCGACAAGGCGATCGGCTTCGGCCTGTCGCAGAGCGGGCGCTTCCTGCAGGACTATCTCTATCTCGGCTTCAACGCGGATGAAGCGGGACGCACGGTGTTCGAAGGGCTGATGCCGCATATCTCCGGCGGCAAGAAGACGTTCACGAATTACCGCTTCAGCCAGCCCGGGCGTTCTCCTTACGAGCATGCCGACATGCTCTATCCCGGCGCCGATTTCCCCTTCACCTACCCCGTCATCACGGACGCGCTGACCGGAAAGACCGACGGCTTCCTCGCGCGCTGCCTCGCCGCGAACAATTGCCCGAAGGTCATCAAGACCGACAGCGAGATCGAGTTCTATCAGCAGCGCGCTTCGCTGGTCGTGACCGACACCAGCGGCGAGCCCTTGAAGATGCCGGACAATGTCCGGCTGTTCTTCCTGTCGAACCTGCAGCATTACACGCTGATCAACGCGAAGCCGGAGATGGCGAAGCAATGCGCCTTCCCGACCAATCCGCTCAATGCCGGCCCGCCGCTGCGGGCGCTGCTGGTCGCCATGGATGCGTGGATCACAAACGGCACGGCGCCGCCCGACAGCCGCTATCCGAGCCGCGCCGACGGCACGCTGGCCGAGCCCACGATCGAGGCGGTCGGCTTCCCCCGCGTTCCCGGCTTCTCCTATCCGGTCCGCATCGCGCAGCCCGTGGTGCTGGCGTCCGACCGGATGCCGCCGGCCAAGGGCGCGGCCTATCCGGTATTCGTGCCGAAGACCGATGCCGACGGCCGCGCCGTCGCCGGCCTGCATTTGCCGACGCTGGAGGCGCCGGCGGCGACGCATACAGGCTGGAATTTGCGCAAGGCCGGTTTTGCCGAGGGCGAGCTCTGCGACAATAACGGCTCGATGATCCCGTTCGCCGCTACCCGCGAGGAGCGGCTCAAGACCGGCGATCCGCGGCTGTCGATGGCCGAGCGCTATCCAAACGACGGCGACCGGACGGCCGCCATCGCGAAAGCCGCCGCGAAGCTGGTGGAGGACCGCCTGCTGCTCCCGGAGGACACCAGACTGTTCGTGCCGAACGTCAATTGAGCGGGGCGAACCCGTTCGACCTGCCAGCCAACATCAAAAACGCCGAGGGAGAAGACCATGCTGACCAGACGCCATGTCCTGCTTGCCTCCGTCGCGGCCGGAGTAGCCATGAATATGAGAGAAGCTCGATCCAGGGCCGCCCAGCCCTCAACGCCAGTCAATTTCGACATGCCGGCCGGGGCCTGCGATTGCCACACGCATATCCACGCCGATCCCGAAAAGTTTCCGTTCTTCGCGGGCCGCGTCTACACGCCGGAGCTCGCCTCACCGGAGGAGATGTCGGCGCTGCACAAGGCGCTGCATATCGAGCGCGTGGTGATCGTGACGCCGAGCATCTACGGCCCCGACAATTCGGCCACCCTGTTCGGGATGAAGGCGCGCGGGGCGACGGCCCGCGGCGTTGCCGTGATCGACGACAAGACCAGCGAGGCTGATCTCGACTCAATGCAGCAGGCAGGCTTCCGCGGCATCCGCCTCAACCTCGCAACCGGCGGCGTCAGCGATCCCAATGTCGGCCGATCGCGCTTTTCGACCGCGGTCGACCGCATGAAGGCGCGCGGCTGGCATGTGCAGCTCTACACCACGCTGCCGATGATCACGGCGATCAAGGAACTGGTCATGGCCTCGCCCGTGCCGGCCGTGTTCGATCATTTCGGAGGCGCGGACGCGGCCCTCGGCGTGGAGCAGCCCGGTTTTGCCGACCTCGTCGATCTCGTCAAATCTGGCAAGGCCTATGTGAAGATTTCGGGCGCCTACCGCGCCTCGAAGCTCGGACCCGATTATCCCGACGCGGTGCCGCTCGCGAAAGCGCTGATCGCGGCCAACCCGGACCGCATCATATGGGGCACCGACTGGCCGCATCCCAATTCGGTCACCCTGCCCGGCAAGCAAGTCAGCGACGTGACACCATTGTTCCAGATCGATGACGGCCGCCTACTCGAGCAGCTTCCCGTGTGGGCGCCGGACGCAGGCGTGCGCAAGAAGATCCTGGTCGACAATCCCTCACGGCTCTACGGGTTTGGATGAATGCTTGACGCCAACGTCTGAGGCGGCTGCGGCACGGAGGCAGGATAATCGCGTAACCAGTTGCGCGCCTTGCGTAATCCGCCAAAGGGGAAGACGTGGAAGCCCGAAATCGACGCCGTCGCCTCGCGTGGCGCAGCTTCAAGCGCCCGCATCACGTCGTCCGACCCGGTATCGACCAACAGGCGGCCAAAGCGCCCGATCTGGCCGCGCAGCGCACGCATGGAATTGCCGATGCCGCAGCGGAGCGCAAATTTGGTCAAGGTCGCCGGTGTCGCGGGTCCGGCAAGACCGATGGTCACCGGCAGCTTGATGCCGCGGGCATCGAGCTCGCCCAGGAATTTCAGGATCGGCGCGCCCTCGAAGCAGAATTGTGTGACGATATCGACGCGGATACCGGTCTCTTGTCCCCAGTCCCGCAAGGCTTCGAGCCCTTTGAAGGTCGTCGCCTCATCGAGATAGGGGTGACCCTCGGGGTGGCCGGCGACGCTGACGCGGCGGATGCCGTGCGCCTGCAAAAAGCCCGTGGCGGCGACGTCCCGGCTCGATTTGAACGGCCCCTTGGCGGCGACGACATCGCCGGCGATCAGGAGCACGCGGCGGACGTCAGCCTCACTGCGCAGCCGCGCGACAAAATCGCTGAGGGTCTCGCGCGAGGGAATCTCGCGGGCGGCGATGTGCGGCACCGGTTCGAAGCCGGCGCGGCGCAGGGCGGTCGCCGTCTCGACGTTGGTGCGGAAATTATCACCGGGCAGGAAGGTGACGGTCACCTCCGTACCGGCGGCAAACTGCTCGCGCAGCCCCTCGAGCTGACCGCCATGCGAGGACACCTCCACCGAGGCGGAAGCGAGCAGCGCCACGAGGCCACCGGATGCGGTCACGGGCCCTCCTCCCCTCAGGCCGGCGCGCGGCGGCGCGAGATCACATAGGTTTCGTCGTTGAACCAGAGCCCGCCATGCTTTTTCAGCACGCGATCGGTGGCTTCGAGATAGCTGCCGTCGCGCACGACCTCCGACAGACGGTTATCCTCGATCTGCGCGACATAGATCGCGGCGTTCCAGGCTGCGAACAGGGTCGAGGTCCCGATCGACCCCGATACTTCGTCCGGAAGCGTGTGCATCTGGTAGCGGAAGATCGAGCGCGCGTCGGAGGAAGCGCTGAAATTGTAGTGGCGCGCGGCGGCGCCAAGCTCGTGCTTGACCTGGCGCAAGAGCGCATAACGGTCGGTCTTGAAGGGATCCTCGCCCGGCCAGACCTGCTCGATGATCTCCATGCCGGGGTCGTGGCCGTGGGAATGGATGCCGATCAGCCGGCCGCCGGGCCGGAGCGAGCGCACCAGCGGCGTCACCACTTTCGACGCCTTGAACTCGACCCCGATGCGCGCGCGATAGGGCTGCGAGGCGATCACGAGGTCGTAGTCGGCCATGACCCGGCCGGGCCGCGGCATGATCGGATCGAGCAGGAAGGAATGGTCCTCGCGCCGCAAGGTCAGCACGATCGGCCGCTGGTAGACAGGATTGCCGGTCTTGGTGCTGATGCCGGCGCGCCAGTTCTCGGCGAGGAAGCCTTCGAGCTCGCCGATCTGCTCGGCAAAGCCATGCGCGGTGTTGCCCGATAGCGCGACGTCCTTCCAGATCAGGCCCTGCGCCGAGGCGACCGAGCGCGGCGTCAGCCACGGCGCCTCGGCGTAATAGAGGTTGGTGACGACAAGCACGGTCGCGGGATGCTCGAACAGGCGGTCCGCCATCTTCTCCAGCATCATGCGGACGTCTTCGTAGGAGATTTCCTTGGCGACGACATAGAGCGGCATGGTCGGAAAGCGCGCATGCAGCGCCCGCATCACCCGCGACAGCACCGTGCCGTCGCCGACCCCGGCGTCGAACAGGCGCAGCGCCGGAGGCGACGGCTGCAGGGTCGCAAGCTCCAGCGAAACGCGGTTGGCGATCTCGGTCTTCTCGCTGCAGGTCGAGACGAACAGCAGATATTTCTGCCGGTTGTCGAAGAATCGGAACCCGCGCGGCACGACATCGGCAGATGCCGGCGTTGCGCCGTTCACGGGCCTGGCCACGGTCGCAGCCGCGCCATTGCCGTTCGCAGGCTGGGGGTGATGTTCGCGCAGATAGGCACGGACCTTGTCGAGCGTGCCGGTCGTGATCTTGGCCCCGTCGCGCAGGCGCGACACCAGCTTGCCGTCATTGACGACGAGGCGTCCGAAGGTGGACTCCGCCGTTTGCGTGGCCCGGCAGAATTCGCGGATTTCGCCGAGGATCTCCTCCGATGTCCCGCCCGGAGATTTGGCCTGATGTTCCCGGACCTGAAGTTCTTCGATCCGCATGGTTGCTCCCCGCGGTTTCCATCCCTGCGCGACCATCAAGGAACAACGGGTGGGACGCGTCAACCACAAACCAAGTGGGCAGGATTTATGGGCACAGATCCACAAATGTGGGCACGATTACCCGCTTCGCCGTCATTCAATCAGTTCGTCGGCGGACATCAGGATAGAATTGGGAAGGGTCAAACCAAGGGCCTTGGCGGTCTTCAGATTGACGACGGTTTCGAATTTCGTCGGCCGCTCGATCGGCAATTCCGATGGCGGCGTCCCCTTGAGGACGCGGTCCACATAGTAAGCCAATCGGCGATACGATTCCGACAAATTGGGTCCGTAACTGCAGAGGGCGCCGCTTTTTGCGAATATTTCCCAGCCGGAAATCACTGGCGCGCGATGCTTCATTCCGTAGTCAATGATCCGCTGCCGGTATTGAATGGCAAAGCCGTCGGCAAACAGCGAGATGGCTTGCGGGGGGCGCGGGTCCATGGCGTCGAAGGCGGAAGCCAGTTGCCCCTCGGTCGCGGTCCCGAAAAACTCCGTTGTCAGGCCAAGCTTCCGTGCTGTCTCTTCCGCGTAGGTGCGCTCGATCTGGGAACCCGGGTGCTCGGGGTTGGCGATAATAGCGACACGCTGCAGGCCCGGAATCGTGTCCCGCAATATTTCCAGACGCTTGGCGTTCAGCTCGGCCGCCATAAACGTCAGACCTGTCATGTTGCCACGCGGATGCGCGAGACTGTCGGCAAAACCGGCAACAACGGGATCTCCGCTGAAGACGTACACCGCGGGTATGGACAGTTTCAGCTCATACACCAACGGAACGGCAGCGCCCTGGACAACCAGCAGGTCAACCGGCTTGCGAACCAGCTCCGCCGCCAGCGGCGCTACGCGCAACAGGTTATCGTCCCCATAGCGGTAGTCGATTTCGAGGTTGTCGTTTTGACGATACCCCAACACGGCGAGACCGCCTCGAAACGCTTCGAGAAACGGAGTGAGACTGGCTGCTCGCTGAGCAGTGAGCCATCCAATGCGAGCGACCTTGGCCGCGGCGGATGCGCGCCCAGCCCCGGCTGCTATCGCGACAACAGCGCTGGAAACCAGAAAAGCGCGGCGATTCACATTGAATCTCCCCACCATTTGGAAGCAGACAATGTTAACCGGCCGAAAATGCGTTATCCAACACTTTCGTCGCCGTCGCCACGCCAGTCAGCAGCAGAGTTGGCTCGCGCAGGGGCGATCGCCTCGTTCTCCGCTGCAAGCGCGGTCGCGGTCAGCGGGACCTATTTCCTGGTCCCGTTCATGAAAGCTTGCATCTCTTCCAGAGTGAGCTTGCCATCCTTGTTGCTGTCCATCGCCTTGAAAATTCGTTCATGGGCCGCCTGAAACTCCGCCAATGACAGAACCCCGTCGCCATCGGCGTCCATCAGCGCAAACATCATGCGGAACATGGTCGGGGGTCCCATCGCGTCCGCCCCCACCATGCCCCGCCCCATCATGCCGCGACCCATCATATCTCCACCGCCCATCATGCCTTGTCGCTCTCCAAACTGGCCTGCAGGAGGCGTCGTTTGCGTGGGCGCGGCTCCTTGGTCCGATCCCGGATGATGGGCCTCGTGATCGGATGGTGATTGAGCGAACGCGGGATGGCTCAGGGCGACAAGCAGCAGCGCTGCAGCAATGGTCGGACGTGACATGATCGGTCCTCCTGCACTGATTTCAGGTAACGATAATGCCGATCCTGACCGGGCCCGGTTTGAGGCAGATCAATAGGCGTGTAGGGGAACGCCAGGCTTCGCCCCAGCCGCGCCGCAAGCCCACGATCGAAATCGTTGATCCAGATCATTTCCGGGACTGCGGCGCGTCGCATGCTGCACACGAAAAACCCGGGAGGTCCACATGAGCTCGATCTCAACGCCACGTCGCGAAAAATGTCCTCGGTGCGGTTCCGGGCTGGTCAGCCTCGAATGGGATGAACGCGTGAATGCGCGGGAGGTGCAGGATCTTTGGCGCTGCTGGAACTGCAAGAACGAATTCATCACCACGACCGCGTCTGACGAGAAGGGCCCCTCAGTCGCCGAGATCACCGAGCCCTTCTTCACGAGTCTGGTGATGGAATGACGATCTGCGGACGGACGAGGTCAGCCCTTTGCCGTCAGCACCACATCGTCCATAAACAACGCGTCGATGCCCGACTTGCGGAAAGTGACGATCGCATCGGTCGGCGTGCAGACGATGGGCTCGCTGTCGTTGAAGGACGTATTGATGACCATCGGCACGCCGGTTCGCGCATGGAAGCAGGATATGAGCTCGTGAAAGCGCCGATTTGACTTGCGGCTCACGAGTTGCACCCGGGCGGTGCCGTCCTGGTGCACGACGGCGGGGATGCGGTCACGCTGCCCGCTCTTGACCGCCGGCGCAAACAGCATGAGCTCGTGACTGGCGAGGTGCGCGCCCACCTCGAACCAGTCGTCGGCATGCTCGGCCATGACGCTCGGTGCGAAGGGCCGGAAGTCCTCCCGGTGCTTGACCTTTTGATTGAGGATATGGCGCATGTCCGGCCGGCGCGGGTCGGCAAGCAGCGAACGGTTGCCGAGCGCGCGGGGCCCGAACTCCATGCGCCCCTGAAACCAGGCGACGATCTTGCCGTCGGCGATCATGTCCGCAGCCTCGCGCGCGGGGGCTTTGCTGCGGCGGGACGCGAGACCGGCCGATTTGACCGCCGCCAGGATTTCGCGCCGGCTGAACTTGGGCCCGAGATACGGCGTGGAATAGCCGCGCTGCGGAGGCGTTTTCTGCTTGGCGCAATGCACGACAAGGGCGGCGCCGACCGCGGTGCTCGCATCGTGCGGCGCGGAAGGGATGAACATTTCGGAAAAGTCGCCCGATTGCCGGACCACCTCATTGGTCACGCAATTGAGCGCGACGCCGCCGGCAAGGCACAGATTGTCGAACGGCACCTTGCGCTTGAGACGACGTACGAGCGCCAGGACCGCCGCATTCGTCGCCTCCTGCAGCACTGCGGCGATATCGGCATGCCGCGGCAGGATCTCGGGATCCATATACCGCCCCGGACCGAACAAGGCATCCAGCCGATCGAACTTGTCCGATTGAAAGCCGATGAACTCCGGGGCTACCGCATAGTCCTCCTTGCCGACGCGCAGGACCGACTGGAATTTGTGACGGAAGATTTCGGGATCGCCATAGGCTGCGAGGCCCATGACCTTCGAGGCGTCGTAGTGCGAGAAGCCGAGATAACCGCTGAACACTTCCCACAGGAAGCCAAGCGAATGCGGATAGTCGAACGTATCGACGATCTGGATACGCTCGCCTTCGGCCTTCAGGAGCGTCGAGCCGGCCACCTCGCCGATTCCGTCGATGCTGAGGATGGCCGCGCGATCGAAACCTGACGGGAAATACGCCGCCGCGGCATGTGCGAGATGATGGGGCACGAAATGAAATCGCGCGCCGAGCGAGCGACCAAGAAGCTCGTCGGCGACGCCGGGCACCTGACCGAGCCGCAGCCGGAAGGTTTCCTCGAACCGCGGATCCCACCACTCGGCCCGATATCGCTTTCGGCGCAGCTTGGGGCCGAACGAGAAGGCGACGTGATGGATATCGCGGGCGGTGAGCCCGGCATGATTCAGGCAGTAGCGGATCGCGCGCTCGGGGAATTGATGCGGGTTGTCGAAGTCCGCTTCCTTGCCGTGCTTGATGCGATTGAAGCGTTCCTCCTCGACGGCGGCAACGAGCTCGCCGTCGACGAGAAGCGCTGCCGCCGACTCGTGATACACGCAATTGATTCCAAGAATGTTCAATGGTCGACCTCACCTCGCGAAATTCACGCCAACGCACCGCAATGGCGCCAATGAAAGCATAGGGCCGGGCTTCCGGCTACTGGGCGGACGGTCGCGCTTGTTTGCCTCGTCACGACGGCAGGAATCCAATCTCGGCCCGGCCCGCCGCCGGGAAAGTGATGTCAAGCCTTGACAGCTATGCACGCAGGCTCGTACCCCGCCGCCTTGCGCGGACGCGGTCCTTCATATCCGGATAATGCGCTACCGTGCCGGCCATTCCGCCTTGTGCGTGCCGAGCGGCACCGCCGGCCGCGCCCACAACGCGGGCGTTTTCGAGAGGATCGCCGAATGGCGCACGGCGCTCAGCGCACCGAAGCCGGACGGCACGTCTTCCATGAAAGGCGTGACAGCATCGGCCTTCAGGTCCGGCTGCTTGAAGCCGTCGGCGACACGGCCGAGATTCCACAGCCAGCGCCCGGTCTGCGCCAGCGAGACGCGGACATGCCAGCTACCGCCCTCGCGAGATTGCCGCGCCTTCGCCATCATCGCGCCGAACGCCATCAGGTAGCCGCTCGCATGGTCGAGCATCTGCGCCGGCAATTCCTTCGGTCCCTCCACGCCTGCGGCGGCGCCCTCGGCATGGTTGAAGCCGGTCGAGGTCTGCACCAGCGAGTCGAAACCGCGGCGTCCCGACCACGGACCGGCATGGCCATAGGCCGACAGCGTGACATAGACGATGCCGGGTGAAATTTTTGCCGCCTCTTCCGGCGAGAAGCCGTATCCAGCGATCGCCTGCGGGCGATAGCCCTGCGAGAAGATATCGGCCTGCGCCAGGAGATCGCGCAGCTTCGCCCGCCCCTCTTCGCTTGCAAGCTCGATGAAGGTCGACAGCTTGCCGCGGCCGGTGTCGATGGTGAGCCAGGGGATCGCCGGCAAATCGGGGCCATAGACCAGCAGCACATCGGCCCCGTGCACCGCGAGCGTGCGGCCCGCGACGGGACCTGCGATCACGCGCGAGAGATCGAGCACGCGGATGCCGGCGAGCGGGCGCTCGCCCGCGGGCCAGGCTTTGGGCGGCGCCTCGCCGATCTTCTCGATGGTCAGCACCGGAAGCGCGCTGAGCGCTTTCGCATGCGGCGTCGCCGACCATTCTTCCGGCGAGCGCATGAAGGAAACCACGGCGCCGCCGGCATAGGCCGCGGTCTCGAACGCCTCGCCGTCCCATCCCATCAGCGCGGCCTGGATCTTCCCGCGATCGGGTTCGCAGCCGAGCACGTTGCACACCGCGGCGCGGTGATGGGCGAAATTGGTGTGCAGCCGCACGTAACGCGCATCGCGGGTGCGGTAGATGCCGGCGGTCGGGTCCCATGTCGGCGGCGGC
>Ga0070679_100003546_pt1 | contig 14298 bp, 11 predicted proteins | sample KBSC63BmetaG_FD_65652 | JGI IMG/M metagenome (GOLD analysis project Ga0070679, IMG submission 65652) | Corn rhizosphere microbial communities from Kellogg Biological Station, Michigan, USA - KBS C6-3B metaG | ecosystem: Host-associated > Plants > Roots > Rhizosphere | place: USA: Michigan... | reverse complement strand
ACCACCGCGCCACCGCGCCGCCGCACCTCGATCAGGGAACACGAACGTACGTGACCGGCGCGGTCGTGCTGCGCGCCGTGCCCACGATGGTGTCGCCGTGGATCTCTCCGGTGATCACGTCCACGGTATCACCCGACGCCTGCCCCTGGAGCAGCGCGATGGTGATCGAGCTCCCGAGCAGGGTGCCGAGAAACGCATCGGTTCGCGAGCTGTTGGTCACCGTATAGCGACCGGTGAGCGCGGCGGACAAGTCGACACGCGCCGCCGGCGACTCGATGTACAACACGAGCTGCGACGCGAGCGGGGACGGCGCTCCCGCGAACGTCGGCACGGAGACGTAACGTCCCTCCGGCGGCGTCTGGTCGGCGGTCACCGTGAATGTGCCCGACGAGATGGTGACCAACGACCCGAACAATCCGATCCCGCCCACCACGCGGTTGATGATCCCGCTGCCCGTGAACGGGTCGTTGCCAGTTCTGTAATAGTCGTAGAAGTTGGAATCGACCGCCGCGATCAGAATGTCCTGTCGAAAGCCAGGCAGAAAGACGTGCCTGAGATCCTGCGAGAAGAGATTCCTCAACTGGCCGGTGAACTGGAAGCGCGTGCTGTCCGTGAACGCGAGAAACGGTGAGAATGGCGTCTCGACCCGCACGAAATACGACGACGCTCCCGGGACGGCCTGCCACTGCGGAACCGAGACGTCGCGATCGACGTTGAACGTACGCGTCAGTCCGCCAGTCGACCGAAACGCCGGCTTCGGAATTCGCGTCGAGGCCGTGAGCTCTTCGCCCTGCGCCGTGCGTACATGCAGCCGATAGAGCCCGCCAAGGACGAGCGACGGCCCCGGAATCTGCACGCGATAGACACCGAGACCCTGGTGCGATGAGTTGGTGGTTGCGTCCTCCACACCGCGACTGGTCCTGCCGCTCGGATCGATGATCTCCACGGTCGCGCCCGAGATCGGAATGCCTCCGTCGCTCACGATGGGATCGGTCCCACGATTCGCGCCGGTATCCGGGATCGTGATCGACCCGGTGAGCGTGCGCTCGAGCAAGATGATCTGCGACGCGGCGCTCGGATTCAGCACGGCGTGCACGACGACGCCTGGCGTCGTCGCTGGCACGTTCACGGTCCCGATGTCGCACGAGGCGATCGTCGCCACCATCCCGAGCATGGCGGCGAGCACCGCTCCTCGCCGCACGGGATCAGAATTGAATCGTGACACCGGCGGAGGGGAGAATGGGAAACTGCGAGATCGCCTGTCGCGTCGGTGGAGCTTTGGTGTAGTCGAAGACGTAGATGAACACGTTCTTCGCGTCGTACGCGTTCACGAGGCTCAGATACGGCGAGATGGTCGCCCCGCGCCAGCGATAGTGCCGGGTGACGTCGAGATCCAATCGCTGCGTCGTCGGCAGACGCGCCCCGTTGCGCGGGCCGCCGATGAACTCCGTGATCGAGCCGCTGCCGCGCGTCCCATAGTCATTCAGCGCGGGATCGTAGACGCGGCGGATGATCTCACCTACGATGTTCGTGTAGGGCGTGCCTGTCGCGTACCCGAACCGAACGCCGAGCAGATACTTCGAGAACCGCCAGGTGCCGACGAGGTTGACGTCGTGGCGGCGATCGTGGCCGGGAAAATAGCGAACGCCATTCTCGTCGCGTGCGGCCACCGCGTACGTGTACGAGAGCCAGCCGCTGAATCTCCCGCTCTCGAGCTGGCGCAGGAGCACGTCCACGCCATACGAGTCGCCATTCACGTCGAAGAACTCGTCCCCTCGGCGACGCGGATCGTCCTGGGGATTCGATTCGGTCAGGTGATCATACTTTTTATAAAAGCCCTCGATGCGGCCATAACGAGACCGCCCGAACCAGCGCTCAGTGCCGAGAATGTATTGCCACGCGGTCGAGACGGGTGTCGTCGAATCGCTCGCGACCCAGAAGTCGAAGAGACGAACCGGGATGTCCTCGCGCGCGAGCGAATGCGTCCACTGCGAGAATCGGCCGGCCGCTGCCGTGAACGCGAGATCCGGCGTGGCGAAGAACTTCGCCGAGAGCCGCGGCGAGACACCCAACCACCGCGTGCCCGTCACGGTCTCGGCGCGCAGGCCGCCGTCGAGCATCCACCTGGTCGACGCACGCCACAGGTCGTCGAAATACACGGCGCCGGACGTCGGCGCTTGCTGCAACGCGAATAGTTGATCGTCGGCCTGCGTCGACTTTGCATCATACGCGATGCCATATGACGCGACGTCGTAGCCGAACGATCGTTCGTGCGCATCCGTGTACGAGGTGAGGCTGCCGGCCACGCGCCGGTCCGAGACGCGATTGAACAAGCGCAACGAGCCGTCGCCGACGTCGAGCGTGGTCGTGAACGTCGAGACGGACGCGCGTTGCTCGAGCGTGGCGCTGTCGCCGAGAAAGAACGATCCAAGGACGTTGCGATCGCGATCACCGCGCGCGATGGTGTGCGCCAGCGATCCGCCGATGACGCGATTGCCCCACGAGAAGAGGAACGCGCCGCCGCCGGCGTTCGCATTCGTCGAATCACCGAACTCCGCGATATTCGCGTTCAGGACATCCGCGCCGTCGTACATCGTGAACGCGAGCTTCGTCTTTGGCGTGAGCGCGTAGGTGACGTGCGCCTGTTCGTCGCGAAAGTGATAGGGAAGGCTCTGATCGCTGATGAGGCTCACGAACTTGTCGGCGTACGTGCGCCGGCCCGCGATCATCCAGCTTCCTCTGCCCTGCGCGAACGCTCCGCCGAGCTCACCGGTGCTCGCGAGAAGTGAGACCTCCTCCGTGCCGTGCAGTCCGGAGCGCACTTCCTCGGATGAATGCACGTCCAGCACGCTCGAGAGCCGTCCGCCATACCGCGCCGGAAAACCGCCCGTCATCAGCGTGATGTCACGCACCGTCGGATCGATGAACGTGCTGAACAACCCGCCGAGGTGAAACGGGTTGTAGATCGGAAAGCCATCGATGAGAATGAGATTCTGATCGGACTCGCCGCCGCGAACATTCAACCCGGTCGAGAAGTCATTGCGCGCTTCGACGCCTGGCAGCAGTTGCACGACGCGCATGATGTCGGGCTCGCCGAATTTCGGCACGCCCTCCGCCGCACGTGCAGTGATCTGCACCGTTCCGACGCTCGGCCGCGTCTCGAACGCGTCGCGCTCGATGGTGTGGGCTTCGGTCTTCACCGCGCCGAGGACCGTTACCTCCGGCGTCAATCGAAATTCGACGCGGGTGGTGTCGCCCGCTCGGACGACGATCGCACGGTCGATCACGTGATAGCCGATCAGCCGCGCGCGAAGCGTGACGCTGCCAACTGGAACGCCGCCGATCACGAACGCGCCCGTGCTGTCGGCGATTGCGCCGCGATTCGTCCCGACGATGGCGACGGCTGCACCGACGCGCGGCTCGGCGGTCGCCGAGTCGAGCACGCGACCAGCAACGATGCCGGTCGGCGTCTGCGCATCGAGCGCGAACGGCGGAATCGCGAACAGGAGCGCCGCCGCCAGCAGTCGTCCACCATCCATCGCCCACCGCCCATCGCCCCTGAGGGTCTTCACGTGTATCGCGTCATGACGACAGCGTGAATGTCTCGAGCATCCTCGATGCGTGCGCGCTGAAGCCCGAGATGTTCGGGGCCGATGATGAACGGGTGGAGCTGATTGCCGCCTGCCGCGCCGTGCGCGCCGATCTGGTCGTCGAACGAGACGATCTCGTAGCCGTCATAGGCGCCGAAGAGCACGATGTCGCCGGCGTTCGACTGTGACACGAGATGCTCGACGGCGCGAACCGTCAGCTCGCCGGTGCCGTACGGCTCGAGTGGATTGTCGCCATCGAGAACCTCGAGACGTCCGTCGACGATGATGGCGCGCCCGGTAATACTCTCCAGATGTACGGAAGGTCCGTTGCGCGTTCCCAGCAAACCGACACCGGCATGGTGCAGCAGCTCGAGATAGAGCTGCGCCCGGCGCGGGTCGCGCGCGATGTCGGTGAGGTCGAGCGGACGCGGGTCGTCGGCAAAGTAGAGCAGCGCGAGCGACGAGCTGTACGTCACCACGACTTCGTGGTCTTCCTCGACGCGGTACTTCTCGGGAAAGATCAGCTCGCGAATGCCGTACTTCCTCCGCAGCCAGTCGCGGAATCTCCCGAGCGCCGAACGAATTCCGCGTCGTGATTCCGGCGTCACCTGTGCCACGGCTTCGATGACCTGCGCGCCCATGTCCGCGTACTCCGACGTCTCCGAGAAGCTCACCGCCGCCGTGAGCGGAACGTCGCCGCGGCGCGCGGCGTCACCCTCGAGAATACGCTCGACCGTGCGGCCAAGCGTTTCGCCGTACCGAACGCGGTAGCTCGCCGCCGGCGCCATGCCGTGATCCGACAGCAGGACGATGTCGTACTGACGTCCGCCGAGGCTTTCGATCATCCGGCGAATCTCGCGGATGCGTGCGTCGGTGCGGCGAAGATCGCGCAATGCCTGGAAGCTCGACGGCCCGAAATGATGCCCGAGCTCGTCGTACTGCATGAACGTGCTGTAGATGACCGGAACGCCCAGATACACGTCGAGCAGAATGGCCATCGTCTGAAGCTCACGCACCACCACGTTGCTGAGAATTCGGACGATCGGAAAGATTCCTTCACTGTGCGTGCGTTTGCGCGCGAGCTCGCCGACCGCGCGCTCGTATTCCTCGCGCAGGTACTCGAGCACCGATTGCAGCACCATGCGCGCGAGCCGGATGGGATGCAGCAGGATGAGGAGCGCCATGCGCCATCCGCCCAGCCGCCTGAAGGCCGACATGCGCTCGCGTGTCGCGACCGTGAAGGCCACCGTCTGCGCATCGCCATCGAGCAGGTTCACATAGCTCGATCCGTCGGCGAGCGCGCCGGGCGCGTGAATGCGGTCGCGAATGTATTGCACGCCGGTCGGCGTGTTGCACGTGATGACGCGGCGCTCGGTCTTGTCGTAGAATCGAAAGGCGGGGATGCCTTCGTTCTCGCCGTAGAAGATGCCGGCCTGGCAATACGGCGTCGCCGACGGCAGCCCGCAGAACCACCGGCGCAGGGTATAGCCTTCCTCGCGCACCATCTCCGAGATGGTCGGGCAGTACCCGAGCTCGATGGCGCGGCGCAGCTCCGCGTACGGCAATGCGTCGATCTGGAGCATGACGAGTCCGCGGCGGCCGTCATTCGGTCGACGCTCACGGCGAAAGACGCGATATTTCAGGGCGAAGTACCATCGCAAGAGAGCGTTCCCACCCCGTCGCCGCCCCGTGCTGGTGTTCTCGCCGTCGCCGTTCGCCCAATCTTCCGGAGGCATCGCGCTCCCCATCGCGTTCGTGGCGGGGCTCGCGAGCTTTCTCTCGCCCTGTGTGCTGCCGCTCATCCCGAGCTACGTGACCTTCATCACGGGGATGACGCTCGACGACGTTCCGCGCGCCCGGCGCGTTGCGCTCGTGCACGCCCTGCTCTTCGTCCTCGGCTTCTCGCTCATCTTCCTCGCACTCGGCGCCTCGGCAACGCTACTCGGCCGGCTGCTGGTGGTCCATCGCGTGTGGATCAGCCGGATCGGCGGCGTGCTCGTGCTGGTGTTCGGACTCTACCTGCTCGGTGTCTTCAACCTAGGCGCTTTCGACACGGAACGCCGCATTCACTTCACCAACAAGCCGCTCGGGTATCTGGGCACCGTGCTCGTGGGGATCGCGTTCGGAGCGGGTTGGACGCCGTGCATCGGACCGGTGTTGGGCAGCATTCTCACCTACGCGGCGACGCAGGAGCAGCTCTCGCGCGGCGTGTATCTGCTCGGCGCGTACTCGCTGGGGCTCGCGGTGCCGTTCGTGCTCGCGGCGCTGGCGATCGAGCGGTTTCTGCTCGCGTTCAATGCGATCCGGTCGCACTTGCTGTGGGTGAACCGTGTCGCGGGCGCGTTGCTCGTGGTCGTGGCCGTGTTGATGCTCACGGATTACATGTCCGTGATCACGCGGGTGATGCAGGGATGGACGCCCGCGGCGTTGAAGAATTTGTTATAGCGCGACGGGGGATGGGCGATGGACGATGGGCGATGGCCCAGGCGTAAGCTGTTCTAACAGAGGGTCAGTCATGAGCCCTGTGCCACGAGCCGTGGGCCATGAGCCGTCGCCCATCCGCCATCGCCCATCGAACCGTCAGTGCTGAAGACCTTCATCTCGCTCCGCAATCGAAACTTCCGCCTGTTCTTCATCGGACAGTCGATCTCGAATACCGGCAACTGGCTCACCAACGTCGCGCTCGTGCTGCTCGTGTTGCGCATCACGTCCAGCGGCGTCGCGGTCGGCGGCGTCGCCGCCTGCCAGTACGGCCCGATCCTCTTTCTCTCGCCGTCCGGCGGCGCAATCGCGGATCGCGTCGACAAGCGACAGGCGCTGCTCGTGACGCAGCTCCTCGAGATGCTGCAATCGGTCGGGCTGGCAATCCTCGCGTTCCTGCCGCACCCACGGCTCGTCGGACTCTATGCGCTGGCGCTCGCGGGCGGCATCGTGCTGTCGCTCGACAATCCGCTGCGCCGCTCCTTCGTTACGGAGATGGTGCCCGAGGAAGACCTGCCGAACGCGGTCGTGCTCTACAGCACGATCGTCAACATCTCGCGCGTGTTCGGGCCGGCGCTCGCCGGCTTGCTCGCCGTCACGCTGGGCTACGGCTGGTGCTTCGCGATCGACGCGAGCACCTACGTCGCGGTGCTGTTCTGCGTCTGGATCATGAAGCCGCACGAGCTGCGACGCACGCCCGTACGTCCGCGCGCCAAGGGCGAGGTGCGCGAAGGCATTCGATACATTCTCGCGACACCGATGTTGTGGATCAGCTTCGGCATGCTCGCGGCGATCGGAACGCTCTCGTACAACTTCCAGGTCACGCTGCCGCTCTTCGTCACGAAATCGTTGCATCGGAGCGAGGGCGTTTTCACGATTCTCTATTCGATCTTCAGCGTCGGCGCCGTCGTGAGCGCGCTCGTCATCGCTCGGCGCGGCAGAGTGCAGCTCGCGCACATCGTTCGCGGCGCGGCGGCCATGGGCATCGCCATGCTGTTGCTGGCCGCGGCACCGGGAATCGGGTTCGCCATGCCGGCGGCATTTCTGGTCGGCATGGGGAGCATTCTCTACATGACGTCGACAACCGCGATCGTGCAGGTCGGAACGAAGCGCGAGCTGCAGGGTCGTCTGCTCGCGCTCCAGACGGTGTTCGTCGCGGGCACGGGCCTCATCGGCGGGCCGCTCTCCGGCTGGCTCGCCGACCTCGCCGGCGGCAGAGCGCCCATCGTCTTCGGCGGCGTGGTGTGTCTGCTCGCGTCGCTGTTCGGATACGTCGCCGCGCGCGGCCGGTCGCTCGACGCCGGCCGCCCGTAGTCAGCCTTCGAGCCATCCCATGCTGCGCGCGACCAGTGTGCGCGCCGGCACGGGCTTGATCATCACGTCGGCGCATCCGGCGTCGAGACACCGTTGGCGCGTCTCGGCATCATCGTGACCCGTCAGCGCGACGACCGTCTTGCAGCCGGCCGCGTGCAGGGGTTGCACGAGCGACAACCCGTCGCCGTCGGGCAGCGTGAGATCCAGCAGCACGAGCGCAGCGGGATCGGACCGCGCCACACCGAGCGCCTCGGCGATGGTCGCCGCGGTGGACACCCGATGGCCAACGCTCTCGAAGAGAATGCGCATGGCGCTCGACACGAGCTCGTTGTCCTCGACGATGAGGACATGCGCCGCGTCGCTCATGGTCGAGACGGCGAGCGCGTCAACCTTCTGGCTGCTCGAAGGGAACCGTGAAGTAGAACCGACTTCCCGTTCCGAGCTCGCTCTCCACCCAGATCCGTCCGCCGTGCAGTTCCACGAGCTTGCGCGCGATCGTGAGACCGAGGCCGGTTCCGTGATGCGGGCGCGACGGCGTGGAGTCGACCTGCGCGAATTCGCGGAAGATCAGATCGTGATGCTCGGGCGCGATGCCGACGCCGGTGTCACCCACTTCGACGAGCAGCGATGCCGAGCCGTCGCGCTCGACGCGCGTCGCGCGAAGCCACACGCGGCCGCCCGGCGGTGTGAACTCGATCGCGTTGCCGAAGAGATTGCCCACGACGTGCGCGATCTTCTCGCGATCGGCGAGCACGAGCGGCAGATCATTCGCGTCGACCGTCAGGTTGAGCTGCTTCTTCTTTATCAAAGACTCATTGAGCGCGCTGACCTGCACCAGCACGTCCTGAATCGCGAACCGCGTCGACACGAGCGTGAGCTGATTCGCGGCGCCGCGCGCGTACGTGAGGATCTCGCCGACCTGATTGAGCAGTTGCCGGCCGCCGCTGATGATCCCACGCACGCTCTCGAGCTGGCGCGGCGACAGATCGCCGAGAATGCCGTCCCGCAGAATCTCGGCGTGCGTGATCACGGCGGTGAGCGGCGTGCGCAGATCGTGCGAGATGTTCGCGAGAAACTGCGTCTTGAGTGCGTCGCGCGCCCGAAGCTCCGCAATCTCGACGATGGCTTCGTTCAGTTGGGCTTCCAATGCGGCCATCCGATCCGACGATGGATGAGTCGCGTGGCCTTCGTCGAGTGACGCGGGCAATCGGGTCGCGCTTTCCGCTCGATTCATCCGTTGATTCTACCCTCCGTACCAGCCTCTGCCAACTCGCCGTCGCCCTCGTCGTCCTCGATGGATTCCTCGAGTTGCTGGCGGCTGAGCAAGGACCAGTAGCGGCCGCCCGCGGCAAGAAGCTCGGTGTGCGTGCCCTGTTCGACAATCCGTCCTTCGTCCAGCACGATGATCCACGTTGCATCGCGGATGGCGCTCACGCGGTGCGATGCGATCAACGCCGTACGGCCCGCGAGCGCTTCGCGAAGCGACCGCAAGATCTCCGCTTCGGTATGAGTATCCACTGCCGATAGCGCGTCGTCGAGCAGCACGATGCATGGCTGGCGCGCAAGGGCACGCGCCAGCGCGGCACGCTGCTTTTGCCCGCCCGACAGATTGATTCCACGTTCGCCCAGGACCGTCTCATAGCCGCCCGGGAATCCGCGGATCGATGCGTCGAGTTGTGCGATCTCGGCTGCCCACCGTCCGCGCGTCTCGTCGTCGGTACCGTACACCAGATTGGCGCCAATCGTGTCACTGAAGAGAAAACTTTCCTGCGTGACGTAGCCGATCTCACGGCGCAAGGCGGCAACGTCCAGCTCTCGGATCGGAACTCCGTCGATCAGGATCTCGCCTTCCTGCGGATCGAACAGCCGTGGCACCAGATCCATGAGCGCGCTCTTGCCGCTTCCCGTCGCGCCCACCACGCCGATCGTCGCGCCAGCCGGCGCCTCGAACGAGATGTGGCGCAGCACCCATCGAGCCGGCTGCCCGGGCTCCGTCGGATAGTGAAAACCGACGTTGCGGAACTCGATCGTTCGTCCGGTCGCGGCGGGGGGAAGTACTCTCGCCGCCGCCGGCATCTCGAGCGCGGGTTCGACGTCGAGAATGTCGAGCAGGCGCGTCATCGATGCCGCGCCCCGCTGAAAGAGATTGATCACCCAGCCGAGCGCGATGAGCGGCCACGTGAGCATTCCCAGATACATGCCGAATGCGACGAAGCTGCCAACGGAGATTGTGCTCTGGAGCACAAGCCGGCCGCCGACCCAGAGCACAGCGACCATGCCCAGACCAGCGAAGATTGAGAAGCCCGGCTGCATGATGCCGTAGAGCTGGGCGAGCTTCATGTTCTTCTCGAGATAGCCGTCGTTCAACGCCGCGAAGCGACCGATCTCGGCGTCTTCTTGCCGGAATGCGCGTACGATGCGAACGCCGGCGAGATTCTCCTGCGCGAGGGTCGTCAGATCGCTGAAATGACTTTGCACCGCCTCGAACCGCGTGTGAATGCGACGGCCGAGCAGAATGCCGAGCACCGGAAGGAGCGTCAACGGAAGCGCGGCGATCAACGTCAATCGCGCGGAGATGTGCAGCATGAATCCGAGCGCGAACGCGCCGCCGGCGATCGTGTTCGTGAGGTACATGATCGCTGGGCCCGCCGCCATGCGCACGGCGCTCAGATCGTTCGTGAGGCGCGCCATGAGGTCGCCCGTGCGCATGCGCGCATAGTACGACGCGTCCGCGACCTCGAGCTTGGCGAAGAGCGCGTTGCGCAGATCGTACTCCATCCACCGGCTCACCGCGTTGAGCAGTTGCCGCATCCAGAAGCGACCGGCGCCACCGATCAATGAGGCGCCGATCATCGCCGCGGCAAGAAGCCAGATAGATTTCAGTGCTGCGCCGGCACGAATGCCGTCGAGGGCCCGACGTAGGAACCACGGCCCCACGCTCGAGAACGCTGCCGAAGCGACCACGAGCAGCAGTCCCCATGCAACATCACCGCGGTAGGGGCGGTAATAAGGAAGAAGGCGTCGAAGGGAGCTCATGGTTGGCACCTGCCTTGCCATGGCTCAGCTCACTCCAGGAGGATTTCCCATGTCGAAATATACCCGTCGTCTTGGAGCGCCCGTTGTCATCGCAATTGCAGCTTTGCTCGGCGCCTGTCGCTCCGACGCGAAGAAAGGACCTGACAGCATGGCGCTCGGAACCGACACCACGTTGAATCGCGATCTCGCGATGGCGAATCGCGATACCACGTCTCAGCCGCAGCTCAAGGACGTACCGGCCAACACGCCGACCACTCCAGCGAACACGCCGGAGCCGACCAGCACCACGCATCGGACCGCGCCGCGCACGTCGCCGAAGACGGCGCCGCGCAACAATCCGCCGGCCACGCGTCCCACGACGGCGACTCCGCCGGTGCCGACGACGCGCACCACGCCGAGTGGTAATACCGAAACACGTAACGCGCCGGGAGGCAATCCGGCGTCGACCGGTGGCGGCGCGGTCGGGATGATTCCCGCTGGCGCGACGATCAACACCGCGGCGTCCAACAAGATCTGCACGAACACCAACGCGGTCGGCGATCACGTGACCGCGACGGTCGAGAGCGCGGTGTCGGGCTCGAATGGCGCGGTGATCCCCGCGGGCGCCACGCTGCACATGACGGTGACGCAGCTCAAGAGAAGTGAGAACTCGAATGATCCAATCATCATGGAGTTCGCCGTGAACTCGGTCTCGTTCGGCGGACATACCTATCCGATCGACGCGACGGTGACGTCGGCGAGCGTGAACAAGGTGAAGGATCAGCCAGCCGCGAAGGATGCGCAGAAGGTCGCGATCGGTGCGGTGGCCGGCGCGATCGCGGGCAAGATCCTCGGCAAGTCCACGAAGGCGACCGTGATCGGCGGCGCGGCGGGCGCAGCGGCCGGTGCCGCGACCGCGGCGGCGACCGCGAACTACCAGGGCTGCATCAATTCGGGCGGCAGCATCGTGGTCAAGCTCAATTCGGCGGCGCAGGTTCGCGCGACCTGATCGCACCCACCGTTCGAGAATACTCAGAAGGGTCGCATCCGTCAGGAAGCGGCCCTTCTGTTTGGTGGTCGTCGTGGTTGTTGTCGGATCGTATCAGCCACTCGCGCCTCGAGTCTCACGAGACTCGAGACTGACGGACTGGTGCTCGTCCGCGGCGTCGAGATGTCAGCGAGGTGGAACGCGACTCTCCGTGGACAACTCGAAACTGACACTGACCACTCAACGCTCAACGCTCCGGGTGCTCAGACTGAAACCTGGAGCATCGAGCGTTGAGTGGTCGGAGCCAGTCATGAGTTGCATAATGAAAGCTCGCTCCGAACACCGCACATCTCGACACCGAGAACGAGCACCAGTCTCTCAGCCGTCAGTCAATCAGAGAAAGAGGGCTCGGTGGCCTTCGGGCTGCCCTTTGAAGCCCCCTTTCACGAGTGCCAGGACGCAGGCGGCAATCAGTCTCTTGGTATTGAAGATCTAGAATCCAATGCGGAACCCCGCGCGAAGCGTCGACAGACGCGGCGCGGACTGCGACTCCGCGCTCGACTGATGATGCAGCACGATGTCCCACATCTCGCCCACGTACAGGTCCGCGATCGGCGACAGCCCGTACCCGATGCCGCCGCCGAACCCGAAGGTGAAGTCGTTCGAGGCGCTCGACGGCGGCAGCTTCGCATCAGTCGACCGGTCGCGGAAGTTGCCGAACTCCGTCACACCGCCTTCGGCTTGATAGAAGAACCTGAGCCCGACATCGCCCCCGGTATTTCCACGAAAGAACGCGAGCACCTGGGTGATGTCGGCCTTGGCGTCGCAGGTCGCGAAACAGTCGGAGCTGAGGACGCTGCCGGCCGTGTACGACAGCGGCGCGGTCGAGAACCCGGCGGAGATGCCGATCGACGAGCCAGCCGAGAGCGCCTTCTCCAGCGTCGCGCGGATCTGCGACGTGTAGCCGAAACGCCAGACCGCCCCGGTGTTGTCGTCGCTCATGGACGTCCCGTCCACGTACCCGAGCGAGAGGCCGACCCAGTAGCCCGGCTGGCTCGCGCCGGACGATCGGCGCCCGATCTGCGCGCTGCTCGTCGAGGCGACCGCGGCCAGACCGACGATGGCAAGCGCCATCATGCTCCGACGAATCATCGAATCCTCTCAGCTCTGGATGCTCGTACGACGCATCGTGTTGCGGGTCGCGGTCGACCCCGCGTAAGTTAGCCTGCGACATGACGTTCATCGACCCCCGGCTGACCGAGCGCCGGAATCCGCGCAGCGCCGACATCGATCTCGCCTCACCCCTCGAGATCGTCGATCTCATAAACAGCGAAGACCGAGGGGTTCCCGAGGCGGTCGGAACGCAGCGTGAAGCGATCGCGCGCGCCGTCGAAGAGGCCGAAGCGACCTTTCGCCGCGGCGGCCGCCTCTTCTACGTCGGCGCCGGCACATCCGGACGACTCGGCGTGCTCGATGCCTCCGAGTGCCCGCCTACCTACGGCACCGATCCCGAGATGGTTCAGGGGATCATCGCCGGCGGACACAAGGCGCTCATCCGGTCGCAGGAAGGAGCGGAGGATCGACTCGAGGGCGCGGTCGAAGACCTGACCGCGCACGGCGTGCGCGCCGGCGACTTCGTGATCGGCATCGCCGCCTCAGGGACGACACCGTACGTGCGCCAGGCCCTCACGTATGCGCGCAAGGTCGGCGCGCGCACGGGTCTCGTCGCCTGCTCGCCGCCGCCCCAGACGACGCTCGACGTCGTCGACATCCTGATGCTGCCGCTCACCGGCCCCGAGGTCGTCACCGGCTCGACCCGCATGAAAGCCGGCACGGCAACGAAGCTCGTGCTCAACATGATCACGACGGGTGCGATGATCCGGCTCGGGAAGACGTATGGCAACCTGATGGTCGATCTGCGCGCCACGAACAAGAAGCTCGAGGACCGCAGTGAGAGAATTCTCATGGAGGTCTGCGACGTGGGCCGCGAGGAGGCACGCGACCTCCTCGCGGCGAGCGGCGGCATCGTGAAGACGGCGATCGTGATGCACTACCTCGACGCTTCCCGGGATGAGGCCGAGCGGGCGCTCGCGCAGGCGAACGGCGTGATTCGTCGCGCGATCAACCGCGCACCGCCGCCGGTGCGCTCATAGGTCGCTGGCCGGTCGCGGGACCGCCGGACGCGGCCAGCGCCAATTACGTTTGGACATGCCAAACCCGAACGTCTTCATCGGCCTGATGTCCGGCACGTCGCTCGACGGGATCTCGGCGGCGGCAGTGCGTTTCGAGCCGGCCGGGCATGGCCTCGAGCCGCAGCTCCTGGCGTTCAGCGTTCGCTCATATGATGACGCTCAACGCCGTCGCCTCCGTCGCGCGCTGACGAGTGGCTCCGCGCAGGACTACTGTCGCCTCGCCTTCGACCTGGGCGACTGGTTCGCCGACGCGGCAATCGACGTTCTCGCCGAGGCGGGTGTGGCACGCGCTGACGTCGCGGCAATTGGTTCGCACGGGCAGACCATCTGGCACGAAGCCCCGCATTCGACGTGGCAGATCGGCGAGGCGGCGGTCATCGCGGAGCGCGTGGGCATTCCCGTCGTGAGCGATTTTCGGGTGCGCGACGTCGCTGCGGGCGGGCAGGGCGCACCGCTCGTCCCGATCGCCGACGCGCTGCTCTTCAGCAGCGACGACTGGCGCGCCCTGCAGAACATCGGCGGGATCGGCAACGTGACGGTCGTGCCGCCGCGCGGTGATCTGTCCGGCGTGCGCGCGTTCGACACCGGACCAGGTGTCGCCGTCATCGATGCGGCGACGCACGCGCTCGTGCCGGCGCTGTCGTACGACGTCGACGGCAAGCTCGCGGCCGCGGGCGAGCCGATCGGCGCGGTCGTGGACGAATTGCTCGCGCATCCG
>Ga0070679_100003544_pt1 | contig 14301 bp, 10 predicted proteins | sample KBSC63BmetaG_FD_65652 | JGI IMG/M metagenome (GOLD analysis project Ga0070679, IMG submission 65652) | Corn rhizosphere microbial communities from Kellogg Biological Station, Michigan, USA - KBS C6-3B metaG | ecosystem: Host-associated > Plants > Roots > Rhizosphere | place: USA: Michigan... | reverse complement strand
TTCATGGCGGCGCTGCTGTCGTCGCAGATCGGCGACACCGACAACGTCGTCAAGTACATCAACGAAGCGCGCCAGCTGCACGTACCCGGTGCCGCCGAGCCGGGACTGGAGATCCTGCCGCCCGACGTCAACGAATCGGGTTACAAGTTCACCGTCGTTGGTGACACCCGGATTCGTTTTGGGCTCGGCGGCATCCGCAACGTCGGACGAACAGCGATCGATTCGATACTCTCCGCGCGAACGAAGGACGGACCCTTCCGCACCCTGTTCGACCTTTGCGAGCGTATCGACCTGCGCATCTGCAACAAGCGGGTGCTCGAGGCGTTGGTCTTCGCCGGTGCGATGGATTCCCTCGGCGGGAACCGGGCACAGCTTGCCGCCGCACTCGACGTCGCCATCAGAGAGGCGTCGCTCAAGCAGGAAGATCTCGTCACCGGACAGGTCTCTCTGTTCGGTGCGCCCGTCGGTGAATCGGAAAAGGTCGAAACGACTCACACCCTTCCCAACGTTCCTTTCTGGACGGAGTCAGAGCGCCTCGCCAGAGAGAAGGAGATCCTCGGGTTCTACATCTCGGGCCACCCCCTGGAGAACTTCCGCACGGAGGCCGAGATATTTTCCACCCACACTGTCTCCGATCTCGGGCGCTGGCGTCTCGAGCCAATGAAACTGTCCGTTGTAGTGACGAGCATTAAGCGCCAGATTAGCAAACGATCAGGGCAGGAGTTCGCGCGCCTCACGATCGAAGATTTCTCCGGCTCGGCGGAGGTCGTCGTCTTCAACGAAAAGTGGCAGGCGCTCAACGACAAGATCCGCACCGACGTACCGATGTTGATCAGCGGCTCGTACCTTCGCCGCGACGAAACCGCGGACAATCCGCTCTTCGTCGTCGAGGATGCGAAGAAGCTCGCCGAGCTGCGCACGGACGGGCAGGTGACGGTCGCGATCGAGTTGGCGAAGGGTGGCTACACCGGTGACGTCATGTCAGATGTCCGCGCCATCGCCGAAACCTACCCGGGCTCCGCTCCCCTCGAATTCAGATGGAGCGACGGCAGCGGCTCGCAGGCGAGGCTCCGGTCGCGGTCGCTGAAACTGGCTGCCGATGGTGCGGCGCTCAGCGCTCTGCGTAATATTCTTGGCGAATCTTCCGTTCGACTTCAACGGGGGAGCTGACCAGTGGCATCAGCTACACAGCTCGAGTTTGAAAAGCCGATCGCCGAGCTTGAGCGGCAGATCGATGAAATCAAGAAGACGGCTGGCGACAGCCAGCTGAGCGTCGCCGAGGCGATCGAACCGCTGGAGCGCAAGCTGCTCGATCTGCGCGAGGAGGTTTACAAGAACCTCACGCCCTTCCAGCGGGTTCAGGTCGCGCGCAATCCGAGGCGTCCGTTCACCGCCGACTACATCCGCCTTGCCTTCACCGATTTCATAGAGCTGCACGGTGACCGCGCGTTCCGGGATGACGCCGCCATCATTGGCGGCTGGGCGCGTCTCGACGACGATACGATCATGGTGATCGGACACCAGCGGGGACGCGACACCAAGGAGCAGTTGAAGCGCAACTTCGGCATGCCCCACCCCGAGGGTTACCGCAAGGCGCTTCGGCTGATGAAGCTCGCCGAGAAGTTTCACGTCCCTGTGATAACGTTCATCGACACCCAGGGCGCGTGGGCGGGACTCGGCGCCGAGGAGCGCGGACAGTCGGAGGCGATCGCCCGCAATCTCTACGAGATGAGCCAGCTGCAGGTGCCCATCATCGCCACCGTAATCGGTGAGGGAGGATCAGGTGGTGCGCTGGCACTCGGTGTCGCCGATCGCGTGCTGATGATGGAGAACGCGGTCTATTCGGTCATTTCCGTCGAAGGTTGCGCGGCGATTCTCTGGAAGGATGCCAAGAGCCCCGAGATGAGGGAGAAAGCGGCGACAGCGTTGCGCATCACCGCGCCCGAGCTGCTCGAGCTCAAGGTCATCGACGAAGTGATTCCCGAGCCAAAGGGCGGGGCGCACGCCGACCACGAGATGGCTGCGAAGTCGTTGCAGACGGTGTTGTGCAAGCATCTCGAGGAGCTGCGCAAAATGCGCCCGGAGAAACTGGTGCGGCGGCGCCGTCAGAAATTCCTGCGTCTCGGCGCATGGTCGGAGTAACGCGTGGCGCACCTCGTCGAAGTCGCCTTCAAGGGCAACCGTAAGGAATTCTTTCTCTGGGATTACCCCGATCCGCCGCCCCTCAATGCGGCCGTGATCGTCGATGTCGAGCGGGGAGAGGATCTCGGCTACATCCACTCGCTCGGTGATCTCGCGCAGAAGCGCAACGGCGGCTGCTCCCACGGCTGCGGCAACTCGCTCCCCGAGCGAAAGGCGCTGCGCCTGGCCAGCGAGCGTGATCGCGGCCAGTCGAAGGATCTCGATCGCCTGAACGAAGAAGCGCGTCGCAAGGCGATGGAGCGGGTCCGCGCCAACGGCCTGGGGATGAAGCTCTCGGACGCCGAATGGCAGTGGGACCGCAAGAAGCTGACGCTCTACTTCACAGCCGACAAGAGAGTCGATTTCCGCAATCTCGTGCGCGATCTCGCTTCGCTGTTCCGCACGCGCATTGAGCTCAAACAGATTGGCGTTCGCGATGAAGCCAAGCGTCTGGATGGCATCGGCCGCTGCGGCCGACAGTATTGCTCGGCGTCCTGGCTCCCCGAGCTGCGTCCCGTCAACCTCGGCGTGGCCAAGGATCAAAGGCTCTCGCTCAATCCGTCCCAGATCTCCGGCGCGTGCGGTCGTCTGATGTGCTGTCTTCGCTACGAGCACGAGTTCTACGTCCAGAGCCGAAAGCGCTTCCCCAAGGAAGGCAAAATCGTCGCAACGAAGCTCGGCGAAGAAAAGGTGCTGGCTGTGGACATATTCCGCGAGCGCATCTCACTGCGCGGTGTCGAGGGCGAGGTGCGCTCTCTCACACTACCCGAATTCAAAGCGGAAACCGAACAGCTTGCTGGCGTCGAGGTCGCTGTGATGAACGGCGACGACGAGGAGACGGCCGAGGGGATCAAGCCCGAGGAGATTTCCCCGGAGCTGATGTACACCGCCGAGCACCCGGTTTTCGTACCACCGAATGGGGCGGGACGCGGGAAGCGGGAAACGGGAAGCGAGGCTGCGACGTCGCGACCGGCTGCGAGTGAGGCTGCGCCGGGAACTGACGGTAAAGAGGGAGGCAGCTCAGGAAAGCGTCGGCGCGGGAGGCGTGGAGGCCGTCGCGGCCGACCAGGTGACGATCCCAATTCCGCGGGTGGCCGTTAATTGGCCAAGTACTACCTCACCACAGCGATCGATTACGCTACCGCCGATCCTCACCAGGGCCACGCCTTCGAGAAGATCGGCGCCGACGCGATTGCCCGCTATCATCGACTGAACGGCGATGATGTCCATTTCCTCGTGGGCATGGACGAGCACGGTCAGAAAGTCGCCCAAACGGCGGCCGAGCGGAAAGTCTCACCCCAGGAGCTGGTCGATGCCGTTGCCGAGAGCACGCGCGAAGTATGGAGCATGCTGGGCATATCGTACGACCAGTTCATTCGCACCACCGACCCGGCGCACAAGGCGGGCGTAAGGCGGCTCATCGAGCAGATCTTCGAGAACTCTCCCGACGACTTCTACGAGAAAGCGTATGAGGGTTGGTATTGCGTCGGCTGCGAGTCATTCAAGCAGGACAACGAGATCATCGATGGCAAGTGCATTCTGCATCCGACACGGACGCTGGAATGGGTCGAGGAAAAGAACTGGTTTTTCCGACTCAGCGCCTACACCGAGCGTGTCCGGAAGCTGCTGCAGTCGAACGAGCAGTTTCTGCAGCCGAAGTCGCGACGCAACGAGATCCTGTCGCTGCTCGACTCGGGTCTCGAGGACATTTCCGCGAGCCGTAGCCGTTTTTCCTGGGGAGTTCCCTTCCCGCGCAAAGGCAGCAGCGGCGAAGATCAGACGACCTACGTCTGGTTCGAGGCGCTCCCCAATTATCTGACTGCCACCGGATTTCCCAACCCCGACTACGAGCGCCTGTGGCCGGCCGATCTGCATCTGATCGGCAAGGACATCACACGCTTTCACGCCGTGATCTGGCCGGCGATGCTGATGGCGGCGGGCCTCGAAGTGCCGAAGCGAATCTGGGCCCACGGGTTCGTCCTCGTCGGGGGCTCGCGGGTCAGCAAGTCGACCGGCGGCAACCTCAATTTGCGTGAAGCAATCGGACGCTACGGCGCCGACGCATTTCGATACTTCCTGCTCCGCGAGGTTCCGTTCGACGCTGACGGCAATTTTTCCTGGGAAAGATTCGAGGAGCGCTACAACGCCGACCTGGCCAACGCTCTGGGGAACCTGGCCAGTCGCGCAATCTCAATGGTCGAGCGCTACTGCGGCGGCGTAGTGCCCAGCGGCGAGAGAAACGAGATCGACGATGCCGACTCGCGCGACCTCGCCGCCTACCACGAGTGGTTCGGTCCGAAGGGATTCATGCTCCACGAAGCGTTGAAAGCCGTGTGGCTGACGATCGCGCGGGGGAACGAATACGTCGACCGGCAGGCGCCATGGAAGCTGGCCAAGGATCCGGGGAGCCGTGCCGCTCTCGAATCCACGCTCGCCGCGTTGATGCGACAGCTGGCGCGGCAGGCCGTCTATCTCTTTCCCTTCATGCCCGGCAAATCAGAGGAGCTCTGGAGAGCCCTCGGCGCGCCGGGATCGGTGAGTGCCATGCGCTTCGACCGCGTGGGGAAGCTCGATCCCACCGGCTGGAAGGTCGACAAGGGCGCTCCGCTATTTCCCAAGGCGGAGCCGGCGCGGGCAGGATAGGCACCAACAAAAAAGGGATCGCGGCTGGCGATCCCTTTTTTCATTCCATAGCGCTCGTCAATGCTTGGTGTAGACCTCTATCACACCGCCAACGTTGCCATTGCCGAACCTCGCCGCGACTTCCCAGGCTCGGTAGACGCGAATGGTTGAAACGTCGCTCGCCTGAATGCCCTTCAACGTCGCGACCGCCCCGATGTAGACGTCATCCAGATAGACGTTCGCCTCGGGATTCGACGTGTTCATCACGCTCGTCGAGCCTCTTCGGGTGAGAAAATTCCCTCGAAGCTTGGCCACGGCATCATACGCCGTCTGGGCGTGAACCCGCGCGATGTCGTCCTCGGTGATCAGGTCAGGATTGCCGGGAGACGTTTCGTATCTGGAATGCGCGCAAGCGGTCGTAAGGCAGAGAGCGAGGGCTGCCGATGCCATTCCAAGGTGCGCTGTACTCATCCGACCTCCAGGCCGGAAGGTGGATACTGACCCTACAACAATGTGACAGGCGCAAGGGGTGCGCCAGTGCCAAAAAGGAAAGGCCCGCGACTGGTGTCGCGGGCCTTTCGCCTTCAGCTACTACTTTGGACTAATTGCAGACAGGAGTGACGTTGCCGTTGCGGGCATCGAACTCCGCCTTTGGAATCGGGAAAGCAGTGTTGTAGACGTCAGTCGTCGTCTGCTTCGGATAGTTCGCAGCATTGATACGGCTGTAAGCGCGCAGGTCGACCAGGCGCTGGACGCCTTCGCCAAGCAGCGAGTAGCGCTTGTCGTACAGCAGGTCGTTGCGGGCCTGATTGATGTCTACGCCCGGTACGTACGCCGGGAGACCGTAGTTGGTGTGAACGCTGTTCAGGTCAGCGTACCCCTGAACAAACTGTCCGGCCTCGAACTCCGCCTGGGCGCGCAGGAGGACGAGCTCTTCATCCTTCAGAACCGGCAACGGAGCCGCCTGGTTGGCGGCGTTTGGCACCGAGCGAGCCAGGGTCTTGGTCAGCGTAATACCCTGAATCGTAACGGTCGAACGTGTCACGATCTTGCTGGCACGCGTATCACCGGGGCGAAGGCTGTCGAGCGCCGTATTGATTCCGATGCGGGTATCTGAGTACGGGTTCGGAGCGGCCTCAGTTCCGGCCGGAACGAACACGTAATAGAAGCCAGTCTGGAACGTTGAAGGTGCAACCGCGCCCGGGGCGGCGCCACCCAGTGCCTGGGTGAGCTCCGTGATCGCCTGAGTGAACAGCGCCGGGTTAGGGTTCTGGTGATCTAGTCCGCGATACAGATCAACCTTGCCCTTCCAACCGCGGTTGAAGAGGACGAAGTTGGGAACGCTGCGGTAATTGCGGCCGAACGCGGTCATGCCGCTCGGGAACGCAGACCACGGGAAGTTGATGTTGCCAGCTGCAACCAGGTTCGTGTTCGCCGAATCGAGCAACGATGCGACGTACGCGATCATGTTTTTCTTGCAGATGATGTCCGCCGGAACTACGTCGGTGGGATCATCCTTCTGGAGCGCCACACCGATCGTGTCACGCATCTCGAGGATGCGATAGTACGCGATCGCCTTGAAGGTCTGCGCGAAACCCTTCGCGGCAGCGAGCTCCGCTGCCGTGAACACGTTCGGGCTCGGGTTCCCCAGCGCCGCCAGCGTGGTGTTGGCCTGTCTGATCGTGACGTACTGACCCGCCCAGCCACCACCGCCGGCGAAGCTGCCGCGATCCGGCGTCGCAACGATGGTTTCGTTCAGGTAGCGCGGCTCGCTGGGATCCAGACGATAAATGTCGCGCGAGTAGATGTTCGCCAGGATCGGATACGCCGATCCCGTTCCTACGAATGTCTGCCGATCGGCCGCAAGCAGCGCGATCGCGAGCGTCTGAAGGCTCGATTTTGTCAGCTGTCCCGCGAGCGCGTCTGCCGTCGGCGCGTCATTCGGAATAACAGCCGTCGAGTCTTTGCAGCCGGCGGCGACGAGAATGCCCGCCAGCAGCGCGAATGTATATCTCTTCATTGAGTTGATCGCCTTGGGCTAGAAAGTGGTGATGATCGAGAAGAAGAAGCTCTTCCAGGGTGGATAGGGCGTTACGTCCTGAATTCTGCCCACCGCCTGATTGGAGAAGTTCGAAACCTCCGGATCGAGACCTGTATACTTCGTCCAGGTGTGGAGGTTCCTTCCACTCAACTCCAGTCTCAGGTTCTTGGAGTGACCCGCCAACAGCTTGTTGGCAAATGCATCCGGGACCTGGTAGCCGAGTGTGATCTCGCGAATCTTCACAAATCCAGTGTTTTCGACGTACACAGGCAGACCAGCGGCGAGACCAGCAAGCCGCTTGTTGGCGGCAGCCGTGTCAGCCAAAAGGCCACCATCGAAATAGTTGTTCGTCAGGTTGATACCGTGACCACCCTTTCTCCAGTCGACAAGACTGTTGAGGGAGACCGGACCGAAACGGAAGTCATTGATGAATCCCATCTGGTAGTCGGGCTGAGCATCGCCGACGAAGCCGATGATCTTGTTGGCCGACGCGCAGCTTCCCGTTGCCGAGAGTGGCACGCTGCAGCCGACGAATGACTGAATGACGGTCGGCGACTGACCTTGCTGAATGAACACGTTTCCGAACGTCGTGCCGAAGGATCCGACGCCAGGATTGAACGGCGGAACCGGCAGACGCGTGATCTTGCTCTTGGCGCTCGAATAAATGGTGTTCGACTGCCAGCCGAAGCTGCCCATGTCGATCGGCGTGAGGTCGAGCGCGATCTCGGTACCATGCGTGCTCAGCTGACCGCCGTTGATGTACTGGGACGAGAAGCCAGTCGAGCTGGCAAGTGACGCCTGCAGCAGCAGATTGTCGACCGTCTTCTTGAACTGGGTCGCTCTGAGCGAAGCGCGCCCGTTGGCGAAGGAAAGATCCAGACCGCCTTCGAGCTCGCTGGCGATCTCGGGCTTGATTTCGTTGGCGCCCTTGACCGTGGAGAGACGCGCGCCGCCGATGCCTTCGTCGAAAACCGTCGTGGCGAACGTGAAACGGCCGGCCGTCGGGAAGTTACCGGCGCGCCCGTAGGCGAGACGGAGCTTCAGATCACCGACTGTCGGGGGAACCCATGGCGAACGCAGCGACGCCGAGAACTTCGGATAGCCGTAGAACTTGGTCTGGTTTCCGTTGTTGCTCGAACGCTCGGCGTTGACACCAGCCGTTAGCAGAAGGCGCTCGGACAGAGTCAGGAACTCTTCCTGAACGAAGTAGGAGAAGTCCTTCACGAGGCTGAGATTCTCCGCCGGGAAGGTCTGAACCGCCTGACCAACAGAGTAGACGCCGGCGAACGGAAGCCCGCGGCCCGTGATCTGGGTCAGATCGCTCTGACGACGCTCCTGACGGAAGCCGCCAGAGGTGGTCGCCGTGAAGTTGCTGGTGGTGAACCGGTGAGCCATGGAGCCCGTCAGGTTCGCGAAGCGGACGTTGGCGTTGCCGTTGAACAGCGTGCCCGGCGTCGCCTGGGTCTGCTCGAAGTACGAAGTGGCCGGCGAGATCACCTTGTCGGCCTCGTTGTAAGCATCGATACCGCCAGTCATCATGAGGTCGATGTTCTGGCGGGCCGTGTTGAGCACCGTCCAGGTGCCGTTGGCGCTGGCGATGAGACGGTAGTTCTCCTGCGGCGTCTTGATCAGGTCAGCATTCTGGAACGGATTGATTCCGAGAACGCCAGGGTTCTTCGGAAACGTTCCATCGGCCTGTCTCTGAAGATCGATGAAGGACGGAGTGCCCGAAAAGACAGTGTAAGGATTGACGTTGAAGTTGTCGTTACCGCTGATGCCACGCTGGGTCAGCGAGTGAATGACTTCGGTTTGCGTGTGGATGCTCGCACGGCTGCCAATCGCCTGCCCGATGTTGAGGCGGAGCGACTGCTTGTTATAGAAGTCGTTGAGAGCCAGACCGTTGTCGTGCTGGATGAAGCCAGACGCGAAGTAGCTCGTTCCGGCATTGGTACCACCGCGCAGCGAAGCGATCGTCTGATACGACAGCGGATCCGGTGAGCCGTAGAACTCCTGCTGTTGGTCGTGGCACTTGTTGGTTGCAGCGCCGAAGCCGGTCGAGTCAAAGCCGGCATCATCTACCTCCGCAGCGGACGTGAAGCAACGAAGGCCAAGCTTGTTGGCGATCCGATAGGTACCGAATCTCTGGGTGAAATCGATCTGGTTTTCACCCGCGCGACCCTGCTTGGTGGTGATCAGGATGACGCCGTTGGTTCCCTTCGATCCGTAGATCGAGGCGGCCGAGGGACCCTTGAGGATCTGGATGCTCTCGATGTCGTTCGGGTTGAGGTCGGCGATACGATTGACGATCTGGTCCTGCGAACCGGCGAAGTTCGATGCCGTGCCGCTTCCGGCCGCGGTGACGACGTTCAAGCCGTTCGTGAAGGACGAGTTGCTGACGATTACGCCGTCGACGACGTACAGCGGGCTGTAGCTGCCCAGGATCGTCGAGGTGCCGCGCAGCTGAATCTGGGTTCCACCGCCCGGAGCGCCCGAGTTCTGGGTGATCACGGCGCCGGCGACTTTGCCCTGAAGCGCCTGATCGATCGTCGGGGTCGGAACCCGGTTGAGCTTCTCCGAGCTGACCACGGCAACGTCGTTCGCCGCGTTCAGGCTCGACACGGTCGTCGCCGCACCGGTGACAACCTGCGTTTCCAGCTCCAGCACGTCACGGGTCAGCGTGACGGTGACGTCCTGGTCCCCGGCAGCTACCGGGACGTTCTTCTGTACAAAACCAATTCTCCGGATGCGGAGGGTTACCGGACCATCCGGCGCGGCGAGGGTGAAACGGCCCTGATCGTCAGTGTAGCCGCCGATCGATGTTCCGACGACGTTGACACTGGCGGCGACGAGCGCTTCACCGCTTCCCTCGACAGTGACACGTCCGCTGACGCGGCGTGTTTGCGCAAATGCGCTGGCACTGACGAGCAACAGCAACAGCAGTGAAAAAACGGACGAGCGTATTCTGTTCATGCCTGTCTCCAGCATGGATGGGTGAGGCCTGCGGCACAGGCGCAGCAAGCCTAGCAGAGTAGTAGGGACTCTGCTGATGGTTCTGGGTGGCAGGTATTTAGGGGTCGTCCCCAAGCGTGTCAAGAGACATCAACCCGAAAAACCTGCCGGTGGCTGTTAAATTTGGCCGCCTAACGCAAAGGAGCGCCAGCTGTTTGCCGACGCTCCTTCAAGTGGCGCCAGATCCTATCTATCTGGCGCCCGATCCTATCTATCTGGTGCCGATGCTAGTCCCCATGCCTCGAGTCTGAGCTGGATCCGAGGCTAGCGGGGCGCTCCCGCCGCTGGAGTCGAGCTCCCGGTCGGCCGGGTTCCGAAATCGACGGTCGGCGCGACCTCGCTCCCCGGCGCCGCCTCGAAATAGGTTCGCGCCTTCGCCCCCGTCACTTTCGCTGTTATAGCCTGAGGGAAGGTGCGGATGTACGTATTGTACGTCTGCACTGCCTGGTTGTAGTCGTTCCTGGAGGTCGCGATCCGATTCTCCGTTCCGGCCAGCTCGTCCTGGAGTCGGAGGAAACCTTGATCAGCCTTCAGCTGGGGATATGCCTCGGCGATAGCGATCAACCTGCCCAGTGCGCCGGTCAGGCTGGCGTTGGCGGTGGCCATCTGCTGAGGATCGTTGGTCTGTATGGCTCCGGCCAGTCCGGCCCGGGCCTGGGCGACCTGGGTGAACACAGCCTCTTCGTGCTGGGCATACCCCTTCACCGTGTTCACGAGATTCGGGACCAGGTCCGCGCGGCGCTGCAGCTGCACCGAGATCTGCTTCTGGGCGGCTCCGGCACTCTCATCTAACTGCTGGATCTGATTGTACCCGCATCCCGCGACGCCTAACAGCAACGGGGAAAGCGCTACCATCTGGCGCAGCTTCATAACCCTAAGGGGCGCGAAAAAAGTGACCGTGTGGCGCAGCTTCATTTTGCTAACCCTCTGAGTGGAGAATGACAACACTATTTTCTTCGCTCGAAAGGCGAAGCCTCGTGCGAAGCTCTTTCTTCGCTCGAAAAGGCGGAGCCTCGTGCGAAGCTGTGGCCAAAGCCCACAGTAATTTACCCTTTGTATTCATTGAGATATGCCACCAGCCGTTCCATCGCCGCCAGATACTCCTCCAGGATCCCGGCGGCGTTCTCGCGCGAAATTTTTTCCGTGCCCCGCACGTGGCGAATCACTTTCACGAACGGGTCCGGAGAAAAGCCGGCGCGCTGCGCGAGCGAGCGCGTGAGCTCTTCGTAGTCCTGCGAAGGAGCCTCTCCGACCAGCCGCGATACCCCGCGGAAGATCACCATCAGAGTGCTGAGACTTTTTTCCAGCACCTCGAGCTGCAGCTTGCCATCGCCACCGGCGCCCATCGTCGCCTGACGAAGCTGCAGCAGCTTGCCCATCGTCTGTTGCTCGACCTGAAGCCGCATGTCGGACGGCGACACCCGTATTCCGTCGAACGGCGCGTCACCGTACAGAACCTGGTGACGCTCGAGGATGTCAGCGTACTCCATCGGGAAAATGTCGGACGAAGATTTCCATTCCCGCGACGTGAAAGTCATCGGCGGCGGATTTCCATCTTCGGCCCACGCTTTAGTGACGGCGGCAACCGCGCGGAGCCTTTCCAGCGGCAGTGAATCCACTATTACCAGCACGTTGTAGTCGGACTTCTTCGGATTGTGCTCGCCGGCGACCGCCGAACCGAACAGCACCACCGAACGCAGTCCATCACCGTACGCGAGCTGAAGCTGTCTGACCAATTCGTCGAGTTTCATCATGTGTAGCCTCCGCTACCAGCTCGAACCGCCACCACCGCCACCGAACCCGCCACCACCACCAAACCCGCCGAAGCCGCCTCCTCCTCCGCCTCCCCAGCCACCTCCGCCGCCCCAGCCGCCTCCGCCCCAACCGCTCCTGCGTCCTCCGCCGCCGAATCCTCCGGTGGGAATCACCAGCGGCAGGCAGCCAGGACCCGCGCATCCACCTCGCCCTCTCCTTCGAGCATTGCTGAGGATCACCAATACGACGATGAAGATGATGAAAATGGCGAATGGTGGGATGCCACCTCCGTCGCTGGACGGATACTCGACCTGCCGCTCGGGGAGTGGAGGCGGTACCAACGCCGTGTCGAGCGTGAAATTGAACTCTTTGGCAAATCGCTCCGCCGTCCTCAGTGTTACGAGCTCGAGCCCCGCACTGTAGTCCTTTTCAATGAAGGCCGGTGTCGCTTCGCGGCAGATATCGCCCGCGTCCGCATCGGTGATGAATCCCTCCGCACCGCGGCCCGTGGCAATGAAACAGTGGCCACGCCCGTCCTTGCTTGTCTCCTTCGGAACGAGGAGGATCACCGCACCCGCGTTGCGCGTCGGGTCGCCCGGGTCGCCGAGTTTCCCGACTTTCCACTGCCGGCCAATCTGCAGCGAGATTTCCTGAACATCGCGCGTGCCGATGTCGGCCATCGTGACGATCGCTATCTCGCCCCTCGACTTGGTCCGCACATCCTCGGCGATCCGCTCCATCCGCTGCACGGCGTCAGCCTGCAGGACGTGCGCGAAGTCGTTCACCAGCCCGGTAGGCGGCGGGATCTGGATGCCTTGTGGAAGGAGGAGGAGCCAGGCGGCTCGCAGCGCGGCGAACATTGTCGCCGTCGAAGGAAGGCCGATCAGAACCGAAGTAAGTATCTAATCTCCCATTGTTTGAGCACGCACCTGCTCTCCCTTGATTTCATAGCTTGGCCGGAGGTCTATTTAGCAGATGCCTCAACCCCAAGTCAATCGCGCGTGTGGCGGCGCCGTGCTGTTGCTCGCACTCGCCTGCACACCTGCAAATAACAAGCAACAATCCTCGGAAAGCACCACCGTCGTTCGCGCCGAGACCGCTACTGCCTCTGCTGCTACTCGCGCGCCGACTGACTCTAATATTACGCGAGCCGACCTCGCGCGGATTCAGGGCAGCCCTACTGCCCCGCTGTGGGTGATCGAGGTCAGCGACTTCCAGTGCCCGTACTGCAAGCAGTGGCACGATGAAACATACCCGATGCTGCGCGACCAATACGTCAAGACGGGCAAGATTCGACTTGCTTACGTGAATTTCCCGCTCGCCATGCACGCCCACGCGTTTCCAGCTGCCGAGGCAGCGATGTGCGCCGGCGCTCAGGACAAATTCTGGCAAATGCATGACGCGCTGTTCTCCTCACAGCACGGCTGGGAAGACCTTCAGTCGACGGGAGCAGTATTCGATTCCCTCGCCCAATCCACCGGAGTGGAGATGACGCGCTGGCGCGACTGCATGAAGTCGGGCAAGATGCGCGCGCTGATCGAAGCAGATCACGACCGCGCCGAACGCGCCGGCGCCAGCGCCACGCCGAGCTTCATGATCGGCAACAAGCTGATTGCCGGTGCCCAGCCGCTCGAGGAGTTTCGCAAGGTGATCGACTCCGCCATGGTAAAAAATCGGCAGCAGTGAATTCGCTGCTGCGAATTCCCTACGCCCTTGCGGGCCTGGTCACCGAAGCGTTCGTCCAGGCAACTCCGGCGGGTCAATCCAAGTTTCGACGCGGCCTGAGCGCGCGACGCGGCATCACCGGGCGATACGCGCGCTGGGCAGCTGCGGCGCGAGACTCATCCAAACCGCTCGTCTGGTTCCACGCGCCATCCGTCGGTGAAGGATTGCAGGCACTTCCCGTGATCAATCTCGTGCGCGAGCGCCAGCCGAACGTCCAGATCGCCTATACCTACTATTCGCCGAGCGCCGAACAATTTGCGCGCTCGGTCAAAGCCGACTTCACCGACTTCCTTCCGTTCGATACGGCCGCCCACGCGAAAGCAATCGTGTCGGCGCTTAGGCCCGACGCACTCGTTTTCAGCAAGCTGGATATCTGGCCGGCGCTCACCGAGCATGCGGCGGCGGCGGGAATACAGGTCGGCGTAATCAGCGCCACTCTCCCCGAGTCATCGGGCCGTCGGGGAGTGTTGGCGCGGGCGCTGCTCGGCGACGCCTATCGCGCCATCGATCGCGTCGGCGCCATCGATGTCGAGGATGCGAACCGACTGCGCGAGCAGGGCGTGCGCGCCGACAGGATCAGCGTCACCGGCGACACGCGGTACGATCAGGTGTGGGCCCGCGCACAGCGCGCGCCCGGATCGCTGGTCCAGTCGCTGCGGTCCTCACGGCCGACACTCGTCGCCGGATCGACCTGGCCGCCCGACGAAGCGCATCTACTTCCCTCCTGGTTGCGCATTCGCGACAAGATTCCCGATGCGCGTTTGATCATCGCGCCGCACGAGACCAGCGACGCGCACCTGCGCTCAATCGAGACGTGGGCGCGCGCCAGCGGTTTGAGCCTGGCGCGTCTGGATTCTCCCGCTGCTGGCGCCGCGGATGTCATTCTCGTCGACCGCTACGGCGTGCTCGGTGATCTCTACGCGCTCGCCGATGTAGCCTACGTCGGTGGCGGTTTTCATTCTGCGGGA
>Ga0070679_100003542_pt1 | contig 14303 bp, 9 predicted proteins | sample KBSC63BmetaG_FD_65652 | JGI IMG/M metagenome (GOLD analysis project Ga0070679, IMG submission 65652) | Corn rhizosphere microbial communities from Kellogg Biological Station, Michigan, USA - KBS C6-3B metaG | ecosystem: Host-associated > Plants > Roots > Rhizosphere | place: USA: Michigan... | reverse complement strand
GCGCTCGAGCGCGCGTCGGCCATCAACGACATCGCCGAGCGCGCCTGCTCGTACGACATGCCCAATGAAGTGGTGGATGGCCAGGATGTGATGGCGGTGCGCGAAGCCACCCAGCGCGCTGTGGATCGCGCGCGGAGCGAGCACATCCCCACCCTGCTCGAGGTTCGCACCTACAGGTTCATGGGCCATTCGATGTCCGACGCGGTGAGCGGCACCTACCGCGCCAAGGAAGAGCTGGAGGAGTACATGAAGCGTGATCCCATCTCCGTTCTCCGCGCCGACATGGAGGAGCGCGGCGAATGGTCCGAGGACGAGATGGCCAAGCTCGATGAGGAGATCAAGGCAATCGTGGAAGACGCCTGGGAGTTCGCCGACGCGAGCCCCGAGCCGGCGCTCGAGTCGCTCACCGAGGACGTGATGGTAGACACCACCAGCGATGCTGGCGAGCTCGCGGGGGCCGTCTGATGCCGGTAATCACCTATCGCGATGCCCTGAACCAGGCGCTCTTCGAGGAGATGCGCCGCGACGACCGCGTCTTCATCATGGGCGAGGAAGTGGGCGTGTACCAGGGCGCGTACAAGGTCTCCAAGGGACTTCTCCAGGAGTTCGGTGAGATGCGCGTGGTGGACACGCCGATCACCGAGCTCGGATTCGCCGGCGTGGGCGTGGGCGCCGCCATGGTGGGGCTTCGTCCGATCATCGAGTTCATGACCTGGAACTTCGCGCTCCTCGCGCTCGACCAGGTGGTGAACTCCGCCGCCAAGATGCTCTACATGTCGGGCGGCCAGTACAACATCCCCATGGTCTTCCGCGGCCCCAACGGCGCGGCGCTGCAGCTCTCCGCGCAGCACTCGCAGGCGTGGGAGTCGTGGCTCTCGCACATCCCCGGGCTCAAGGTGGTGGCGCCCGGAACGCCGTACGATGCCAAGGGACTCCTCAAGAGCGCGATCCGCGATGACAACCCGGTGATCGTGCTCGAGGGCGAGATGTTGTACAACACCAAGGGCGAGGTTCCCGAGGAGGAGTACACCATCCCCATCGGCAAGGCCGACATCAAGCGCGAGGGCGATCAGTGCACGATCGTCACGTTCGGCAAGATGGTTCTCGTCGCCATGCAGGTGGCCGACCAGCTCGCGAAGGAGGGGATCAGCGTGGAGGTGGTGGACCTTCTCAGTCTCCGCCCCATGGACACCGAGGCGATCGCGGAATCCATCCGCAAGACCAACCGTGCGGTGGTCCTCGAGGAGGGATGGGAAGTTGCCGGGATGGGTGCGCAGATAGTGGATGTCATCCAGCGCGAGTGCTTCGACTTTCTCGACGCGCCGGTACTCCGCGTGCATCAGGCGGATGTCCCCATGCCGTACGCGAAGAACCTGGAGAAGGCAGCCAAGCCCGACGCGCCCAAGACGATCGCGGCGGTCAAGAAGGTGATGTACATCGACTGAGCAGCCAGCCGCCGGCGCGCGAGCGCCGGCGGTGCCACCCATAGAGACCGACATGGCAACCAAGATCGTGATGGAGGCGCTCTCCCCGACCATGGAGGAGGGGCGCCTGGTGAAGTGGCTCAAGAACGAGGGCGACCAGATCGCCAAGGGCGAAGTCCTGGCCGAGATCGAGACCGACAAGGCCGTGATGGAGCTCGTCGCGCGCGGCGAGGGAGTTCTGCGGAAGCGCGTTCTCGGCGAGGGTGAGACCGCGCCAGTGGGGAACCTGGTTGGCGTGATCGCCGCCCCCGACGAGGACATCAGCGCCCTCGTGGCCGGAGCCGGTGGCCCGGTGAAAGCGGACGAGCAGGCTAAGCCGCCCACCGAGGTCGTTGCGAAGACCCAGGAGAGCGCGGGTGCCAGCTCGGTACCCACCACGCCCAACGCGTCGCAGGGCGAGGCATCCGCTCCGCCGCAGCAGAAGACGCAACGCATCGGGAATGCCGCACCGCGCCGCGAGCAGCCGCCGGTGCCGGAGCCGATCACCGAGCAGGCGCCGCACGCCATCGGCAACGGTGGGCGGCTGCGCGCCTCGCCGCTCGCGCGGCGACTGGCCTCGGAGAACGGGCTCGATATACAGCGGCTCTCGGGAAGCGGTCCCGGTGGTCGTATCGTGAAGCGCGACATCGAGGCCGCGATAGCCGCGGGCCCGCAGGCAGCGCCGGCGGCCGCACCCGCTCGCGCCGCTGCCGTAACCGGCGCTGACTACGAGGACATCGCCCTCACGCAGATCCGGAAGACCATCGCGCGCCGGCTGGCCGAGTCCATCGGCCCGATCCCCACCTTCTACCTCACCATCGAGGTGGACATGACCGCCGTCGCGGAGCTGCGCGAGGCGATGAAGGAGCTGGGGAGCGATTTCAAGGTGTCGTACAACGACATCCTGATGAAGGCCGTGGCCACCGCGCTCGAGAAGCACCCCGAAGTGAACGCGCACTGGCTCGGCGACAGGATCCGCCAGTTCAACCGCGTGCATCTCGGCATGGCGGTGGCGATAGACGAGGGGCTCATCACACCCGTCATCTTCGACGCGAACCGGAAGGGGCTCTCCGAGATCTCCGCCGAGGCGAGCGCGCTCGCGGCGAAGGCGCGTTCGCGCAAGCTCACGCCCGAGGAGTACACCGGTTCCACCTTCTCGGTCTCGAACCTCGGCATGTTCGGGATCGACCAGTTCACCGCGATCATCAACCCGCCGGAAGTCGGGATCATTGCCGCCGGCGCGCTCGAGGAGAAGCCGGTGGTGGTTGGCGGCGAGGTGGTGGTGCGCAAGCGGATGCGTCTCACCATGAGCTGCGACCACCGCGTGGTGGACGGAGCCACGGGAGCGAAGTTCCTCCGCACGCTGCGGCAGATGCTGGAGAACCCGTTGATGCTGGTTTACTGATGGCGGCGGTTAGCACACCGCCGTCATCCCCGCGGAAGCGGGGATCCAAGTTGTCCGGGCTGAACTTGAATCCCCGCTTCCGCGGGGATGACGCGCTTGCCCCCTCCCCCGCCCAGTCGCGGGGACCCATCTCTTCACCGAACAGAGCTCTCCCATGGCTTCCTACGACGTGATCTTCATAGGCGGCGGACCGGCCGGCTACGTCGGCGCGATCCGCTGCGCCCAGCTCGGCTTCTCCACCGCGGTCGTCGAGCGCGAAGCGCTCGGCGGAACGTGCGTTATCTGGGGATGCATCCCAGCCAAGGCTCTCCTCGAGAGCGCATCGCTGGCGAACCGGGTGCGTCACGCCAAGGAGTTCGGCGTGAACGTGGGCGACGCATCGTTCGACTACGGCGTGGCCATGAAGCGCTCGCGCGCGGTGAGCCAGCAGAACTCCAAGGGCGTCGAGTTCCTCTTCAAGAAGAACAAGATCACCTGGATCAAGGGTTCGGGCACGATCGCCGGGAAGGGCGCGGTCATCGTGAAGGGCGAGGATGGAAAGGAGGAGAAGCACGAGGCCAAGAAGGCCATCGTCATCTCCACCGGCTCGCGCGTGCGCGGACTCCCGCGGATCGGGCTCGAGCTGAACAAGAGCACGGTGCTCTCGTCGGACGACGTGCTGGTCGCCGAGAAGGCGCCGAAGACGCTCGCCGTGATCGGCGCGGGCGCCGTGGGCTGCGAGTTCGCGGACGTGTTCAACGCGTTCGGCAGCCAGGTGACGATCATCGAGGTGCTGCCAGCGATCCTCCCGCTCGAGGACTCGGACTCCTCGGCTGAGCTGGCACGCGCCTTCAAGAAGCGGAAGATCGACATCATCACGGGTGCGAAGGTGGTGGGCGCGAAAGTCGGAAAGGACTCCGTGAAGCTCACCGTGGAGAGCGGTGGGAAGAAGACGGAGCACACCTTCGAGAAGGTGCTCGTGGCGGCGGGGCGGGCACCAAATATCGACAACATCGGTCTCGAGAAGGCCGGGGTGCAGCTAACCGATCGTGGCTTCATCAAGATCAACGAGCGGATGGAGACCAGCGCTCCCGGCATCTACGCGATTGGCGACGTGGCCGGTCCGCCGATGCTCGCGCACAAGGGCTCGCGCGAGGGGATCGTCTTCGCCGAGTACCTCGCGGGACTCGAGCACGTGCACCCGGTGAACTACGGCAACATCCCCAACGCGACCTACTGTCATCCCGAAGTCGCGTCGGTGGGCGCCACCGAGCGTGAGCTCAAGGAGAAGGAGATCCCGTACAAGGTCGGCAAGTTCCCCTTCTCCGCCAACGGCCGCGCGCGTACCGCGGGCGAGACCGAGGGCTTCGTGAAAATCCTCGCCGACGCCAAGTACGGCGAGATCCTCGGCGCTCACATCATAGGCGCGCACGCCACGGAGATCATCCACGAGCTAGCGGTTGCGCGAGAGAACGAGCTCACGATCGAGGAAGTGGATCTCACCGTCCATGCGCACCCGACGCTCTCCGAGGCGATCGCCGAGGCGAGCCTGGATGCGATGGGACGGGTGATACATACGTGAGGGGAGAGGGAGAAAGCAGAGGGCAGAAAGCAGAAAGCCGAAACGGCACACCAGCAGCGGTCATCCCCGCGAAAGCGGGGATCCATGTTCAGTCGGGCAACATGGATCCCCGCTTTCGCGGGGATGATGTTGGCGTTAGAGCAGTTCCTGCTTCCTGCCGTCTGCCTTCTGCTTTCTCCCGGCCAAAGGTCCTCTCCGTCCGAGATCTCGGCCTCCTCCCCTACTCCACCGCGCTAGAGCTGCAGCGAGGGCTCGCGCGACAGAGGATCACGGGAGAGCTCGCGCACGACGTGCTCCTTCTCGTGGAGCATCCGCCCGTCGTCACGCTCGGACGGAAGGCGCAGCGCGGCGGAAGCAGCACCGCGACGGCGGAGTTTCTAGCGGCGCGCGGCGTGGAGCTCTTCGAGGTGGAGCGCGGCGGGGACGCCACATTTCACGGGCCGGGCCAGCTCGTGGGATATCCGATCATGAATCTCGAGCAGCACACGAAGGACCTGCACTGGTACTTGCGAGCGCTCGAGGAAGTGCTGATCCGCGCGCTCGGCTGGTGGGGGATCGAAGCGGAGCGACGGGACGGCCTCACGGGCGTGTGGACCCAGGGACGCAAGATCGCTTCGATAGGCGTTCACGCGCGCGGATGGGTCACCTGGCACGGCTTCGCGCTCAACGTCACCAACGATCTCGCCTACTTCGACCTGATCGTTCCTTGCGGAATTCAGGGCGTGGTGATGACGTCGGTCGAGCGGGAGCTCGGTGAGAGCGCACCGTCGCTCTCCGAAGCACGGAGTGATGTAGTCCGCGCCTTCCGCGATGTGTTTGGTTTCGCGGCGGATGAGGACAAGGTCGAGTCCGCCCCGGTGCGTCGCACGGCGAGCCACTCGCGCAGCGCGCCGTAGGGATCGTCGGGGCGCGATTTCGCCAGCGCTATGATCCGGCGCATCGCGCGCTTCAGGTCATTCCCCTCGAGGGCGAACACCGCGTCGAAATCGTCGAGCCCCGTTCGATAGACGCGCCGCGCCAGGAGTATGGCGTTGTCCAGTTCCGGCCGCACCACCGGCCGGCTTCCATAGCCAGGCAGCTGCGGCGCCACGCTGTCGGTATAGCGCTCGGACGCGCGATCGTAGATGGCCGTGGCAGCGGCAAGCCGCGCGCTCCGGTCGTCCGGGTGCGCGGAGAACGCCGAGTCGAGCGAGCGGTAGAGCGATTCCCAGAAGCGCCCCATTATCTTGTCGCGCTCCCAGTCCTCCTCGCTCGCCTTCTCGTTCACCGTATCGCCGCGCGCGCGGAAGAACCACATCGCGCCGTGCGCACCCATGAAGTTCGCGAACGACTCGTTGAAGATCGCCTGCCCCGGCGCGTAGAACGTGTTGTGTGTCAGCTCGTGGACTACCGTGTTGGCCAGCGAGGCGGAATCCAGCTCGAGCGTGGTAGATAGGAGCGGATCATTGAACCAGCCGAGCGTGCTGAATGCCGATGCCGGCCGCAGATACACGTCGAAGCCCCGCGCTTCCATCTCTCGCGCGGCACGCTCGGCGTCGGCTGGATCGAAGAAGCCCTTGTACGGCACACGCCCTACTATCGGGAACCACCAGGTGTATGGCTTCAGCTCATCGCGGTAGGCGCCTGCCAGCACGAGCACCAGCGTGTCGGTCGTGAGCTGGCTGTACGTGGTGAAGCTCTCTCCTGCCTTCAATCCCACGGAGTCCACCGCAAAAGCGCGAGCATCCACGACGAGCTGCAACTTCGCTCGCGTGAGCGGGTCGGCGGGCTCCGAGTGCACCAGCTTCTCGATCGGCTGTCGGCGTGCGAGGATGCGCGCCTCCTCCCAGGCGGCGCGCGCGATGTAGCGCCCCATGGGGGTGAGTGCCAGGAAGCCGATTACCAGGAGTAGAACTACCAGGAGGAGGCGAGCCAGCACGTGGGCGGCTCGCCTCATGTGGTGCTGGCTACCTCCACCAGCGGACCCCCACGCGGTGCATGGCGCCGAAGACGGCCGATCCCTCGTAGGCGTAGTCGAGCGCGAAGTGCAGCGCGCGCACGCCGCCGCCGAAAGCCACCGGCGAGATGTCGGCGCCGGTGGGGCGATCGAGCGCCCCCACGCGGCCGAGGATGGTCACTCCGCCGGGCGCCTGGTACTCCACCTCCACCCCGCCGAACGGCTTCGTCTCGCCGTCCATATGCGTGAGCTCGATGGTGCCGAGGAGATCCACCGGCCCCACGCCGTGAACGGGGATGGCGGCGCCCACGCGCACCAGGCGCGGGAGCGAGCGGCGGTCGCCCGCGAGCGAGATCTCGCCACCCACGTTCTGCAGCGAAGCAGCGAGCGTCGCACCCTTCACGTCCAGCGCGGCACCCACGTCCAGCGCGCCCGTTCCGCCGCTCTCGTCCACCAGCCGCTGGTTCACGTACTTGCCCGTAGCGCCGACCCGGAGCTTGCTGATGGAGACGGCATACGCGATCGACGCCACATAGTCACCGGCGGAGATCTCCGCGCCCGTGGGCTCGCCGAGCCCGCCACCGTCATCGAACGACCTCTCGGAGCTTCCGTAGTCGAGCACCTGCAATCCGATCGCCGCGGTGCCGTGGAAGGCGTGCACCGCAGCCGCAGCCGCGGCTACGGTCTGGCCGAGGAACCACTGCTGAACCGAGAGCCCCGCGGAGAGCTTGGGGACGGTAGCGAGCTGAGCCGGATTGTAGAAGATGGAAGCCTCGTCGTTCCCAGCCGCGACGAAGGCATTGCCCAACGCCAGCGCGCGCGTGCTCGCGGGCAGCTCGAGCAACGGAACCGAGCTCCCGCTCGCCTGCGCTTGCGCGCGCGGCGAGATCAGGCAGGCCGCGATGGCGGCCAGAATGGCGATTCGGCGCATGGCTATTGGGTTTACTATAGCATCCGGTCGCCGAGGTAGCCAGAGACGCCGTCCGCCCGTAGGCAAAGCGGCCTCGTGCCGCGTATTATTAGTGATTGCGCCTCGCCAGAGCACCGGCGCGCCACCCTCCGCGAGCCAGATGTCATTCGTCCATCTCCACTGTCACTCCGAATATTCGCTGCTAGATGGCGCCAACCGGATCTCCGACCTGATTCACCGGGCTCAGGAGCTCGAACAGCCGGCGCTCGCGATCACCGACCACGGCAACCTCCACGCGGCGTGGGAGTTCCAGGAGAAGGCGCGCAAATCGGGCATAAAGCCCATCATCGGGATGGAGGCATACGTCGCACCGGGCGACCGGCGCGAGCGTGCGAGACCGCGTAACGGCGGGAAGCCCTATTACCACCTCGTCCTCCTCGCCCGCGACGCCACGGGCTACCGGAACCTCGTCAAGCTCTCGTCCCTCGCCTATACCGAGGGTTTCTACTCCAAGCCGCGGGTGGACCGCGAGCTCCTCGAGCGCTACAACGAGGGGATCATCGTTTCCTCGGCCTGCCTGGCCGGCGAGATCGCCACGCACCTCATGGAGGAGCGTTACGACGAGGCGAAGGCCGTCGCCGCGTGGTACGCCGAGGTCTTCCCCGGACGCTACTACCTCGAGGTCCAGGCGCACGACGCGGGTGGACTGCAGTCGAAGCTCAACGCGCGAGTCTTCGCGCTCGCCGAGGAAGTCGGGCTCCCAGTCGTCGCGACCAACGACGCGCACTTCCTCCGCGACGCAGACCACGACTCGCACGACATCCTGCTCTGCATCGGTCTGGGGAAGGACCGCAACGACCAGGACCGCCTGCACTACGACAATGGGCTCTACTTCAAGAGCGCGCCCGAGGTAGCGGAGCTCTTCCCCGAGAGGCCCGACGTCCTCGAGAACACGCTCCGTGTGGCCGACGAGGTGAACGTCGCCTTCGAGAAGAAGTACCACGTCCCGTCCTTCCCGCTCCCCGAAGGAGTCGCGAGCGAGAACGAGCTCCTCGTGCGCCTCGCCGGCGAGGGCGCGCGCGAGCGCTACGGCGAGCCGCTCCCCGAGCGCGTACAGGAGCGGCTCGACTACGAGCTCGGCGTCATCACGAAGACCGGCTACGCGGGCTACTTCCTCATCGTGCACGACTTCATCAAGGCGGCGCGCGATCGCGGGATCCCCGTGGGACCGGGGCGCGGCTCCGCCGCCGGATCGATAGTCGCCTACTCGCTCCGTATCACCGACGTTTGCCCGCTGGAGTTCGATCTCCTCTTCGAGCGCTTCCTGAATCCGGAGCGCGTCTCGATGCCCGACATCGACGTGGACTTCTGCTTCGAGCGGCGCGGCGAGGTGATCGACTACGTGCGCCAGAAGTACGGGCGCGACGCGGTCGGGCAGATCATCACCTTCGGCACGATGAAGTCGCGCGCCGTGGTGAAGGACGTGGGCCGCGTGCTGGGATTCACTCCGCAGGAGACCGACCAGCTCGCGAAGCTGATCCCCAACCAGCCGAACTACTCGCTCACGGTGAAGGAAGCGATCGCGCAGATCCCCGAGGTGAAGCAGCTCTACAAGAACGACGAGCGCTACAAGCAGCTCCTCGACTACGCGATCGCGCTGGAGGGACTTTCGCGTCACGCCGGTGTGCACGCGGCGGGCGTGGTCATCGCACCCGGCCCGCTCGACGAGTACGTCCCGGTCTGCACCCAGAGCTCGAAGGGCGCGGGAAGCAACGGCGACGACGAGACGGTGGTCGTAACGCAGTACGACATGAACTACCTCGAGAAGGCCGGGATGCTCAAGATGGACTTCCTCGGCCTCACCACGCTCACCGTACTGCACGACGCGCTGGAGGCCATCAAGGAGCGCCACGGCAAGCAGATCGACTTCGACACGCTCGGTCTCGCCGACGATGACACGTACAAGATGCTTCGCTCCGGACGCACGGCCGGCGTCTTCCAGTTCGAGTCTCCGCTGGCCACCGACGTGCTCCGCAGCATGCGCTGCGACCGCTTCGGCGACCTCGTCGCGTCGAACGCCCTGCTCCGCCCCGGCCCGCTCGACACCGGGATGCACAAGGTCTACATCCGCCGCAAGCGCGGCGAGGAGCCCGTCACCTACGCGCTACCGGAGCTGGAGCCGATCCTCAAGGAGACCTTCGGCGTAATCACCTACCAGGAGCAGGTGATGCGCCTCGCCCAGACCGTGGCCGGCATCTCGCTCTCCGAAGCCGACGTGCTGCGCAAGGCGGTGGGGAAGAAGAACGCTGAGCTCATCCGCGAGGAGCTCGGCAAGTTCATCGAGAAGTCGGTGGCGCGCGGCTACGACCGCGGAATTGTGGAGGATCTCGCGGGGCAGATCGAGACGTTCGGACGTTACGGGTTCAACAAGAGTCATAGCGTAGCCTACTCCGTAGTCGCCTTCCGCACCGCGTACCTCAAGGCGCACTACCCGGCCGAGTTCATGGCCGCGCTCCTGAGCTCGTGCATCGGCGACTCCGACGGCGTGGTGAAGTACATCAACGAGGCCCGCGAGATGGGACTCGAGGTACTCGCGCCGGATGTGAACGAGTCGGGCTACAAGTTCACGGTGGTGGGCGACAAGCGTATGCGCTTCGGGCTCGGTGCCATCCGCAACGTGGGTCGCACGGCCATCGACTGCATCCTCGCCGCGCGGCGCGACGGACCCTTCACATCGCTCTTCGATCTCTGCGAGCGGCTCGACCTCCGCTCGTGCAACAAGCGTGTTTTCGAGGCGCTCATCGCCTCGGGCGCGCTCGACGGACTGGGTGGCCACCGCGCGCAGCTTCTCGCCGCGCTCGACTCCGCGCTGCAGGAAGCGGCGCTGAAGCAGGAGGAGATCGCCAGCGGCCAGGGCTCGCTCTTCGGCGACATGGGCTCCGAGGAGTCACACGCTTCCCACATCGGCCACACTCTCCCCAACGTCCAGCCGTGGAGCGACAGCGAGCGCCTCGCGCGCGAGAAGGAGATACTCGGCTTCTACATCTCCGGCCACCCGCTCGAGCCCTTCCGCATGGAGGTGGAGATCTTCGCCTCGCACACGGTGTCGAAGCTCGGCACCTGGACCGACCAGCCGATCACGCTCGGTGTGGTGGTCACCAACATCAAGCGCCAGGTGAGCAAGCGCACCGGCGCCGAGTTCGCGCGCTTGACAGTGGAAGATTTCACGGGATCTTCCGAAGCGCTGGTCTTCCCGGAGGCGTGGACGCTCCTGGCCGACCGGATCAGGCCGGATGTGCCGATACTTCTCAAGGGTGGCTACTCGAAGCGCGATCAGGGAGTGGAGAACCCCACCTTCATCGTGGAGTCGGTGACCCCCTTCGTGGAGCTGCGCGCCATGGGCAACGTGGCCGTCTCCATCGAGCTCACCGCCGGTGCGTCGATATCGGCCGAAGTCATGCATGACGTGAAGGATGTCGTACAGGTCCACGCCGGCTCCGCGCCGCTCGAGCTGCGCTGGAACGACGGCAACGGTACCTCCGCGCGACTGCGCTCCCGCAGCCTGAGAATCGCGGTTACGAACACTGCACTCAACGACTTGCGGGCGCTGCTCGGTGAAGACCGGGTGCGCCTGGTGAGAGGAAGCTGAGATGGCCAGCCCCACCATGGATTTCGAGAAGCCGATCGTGGAGTTGGAGCGCCAGATCGAGGAGCTCAAGAAGACCGCAGGTAAGCGCCAGCTCAGTGTGGACGTGGAGATCGCCCCGCTCGAGCGTCGTCTCGCCGAGCTGCGCTCGGAGGTATACAGAAACCTCACTCCCTTCCAGAAGGTGCAGGTCGCGCGTCACGTGCGACGCCCCTTCACGCTCGATTACATCCAGCTCGCCTTCACCGACTTCATCGAGCTGCATGGCGACCGCCTCTTCCGCGAAGATGCGGCGATAATCGGCGGCTGGGCACGGCTCGACGGCGAGACGGTGATGGTCATTGGCCAGCAGCGCGGCCGCGACACGAAGGAGAACCTCAAGCGGAACTTCGGAATGCCGCACCCGGAGGGCTACCGCAAGGCGCTCCGCCTCATGAAGCTCGCGGAGAAGTTCCATGTGCCCGTGATGACGCTCATAGATACAACCGGCGCGTGGGCTGGGCTCGGCGCCGAGGAGCGCGGCCAGAGCGAGGCGATCGCGAGCAACCTCTTCGAGATGAGCCGGCTCGAGGTGCCGGTGATAGCCACGGTGATAGGCGAGGGAGGCTCGGGCGGCGCGCTCGCACTCGGTGTGGCGGATCGCGTGCTCATGTTCGAGAACTCGGTGTACTCGGTGATCTCCGTGGAAGGATGTGCCGCCATCCTCTGGAAGGATGGCAAGAGCCCCGAGATGAAGGAGCGCGCCGCTTCGGCCATGCGCATCACCGCCCAGGAGCTGCTGGAGCTGGGCGTGATAGACGAGATCATTCCCGAGCCGCCGGGCGGCGCGCACGCCGACCACGAAACGGCCGCCAGGTCGCTGCAGGAAGCTCTCGTGCGCAACCTCGACGGCCTGCGCCGCTACAAGCCCGACAAGCTCGTGCGTCGGCGTCGCGAGAAGTACCTCAAGATGGGGCAGTACTCGGAGTAGCCATGACGCATCTTGTGGAAGTCGCGTTCAAGGGGAACCGCAAGGAGTTCTACCTCTGGGATGGTGAGGAGGTGCCGCGGGTCAGCTCGTCGGTGATCGTGGAAGCCGATCGCGGAGAGGACTTGGGACGCGTCCACTCGGTGGGCGAGCTCGCGACTCGGCGCTGCACGGGTTGCTCCCACGGTTGCGGTAGCGAGCAGCCGCGGCTCCGGATGCTCCGACCCGCCACCAGCGACGACGAACGTCGCGCCGCCGAGCTGCGCGCGCAGGACGAGGACGTGCGCCGCAAAGCCATGGAGCGGGTGAAGGCGCACGGTCTCGTCATGAAGGTGTCCGACGCCGAGTGGCAGTGGGACCGGAAGAAGCTCACCTTCTACTTCACAGCGGAGAAGCGCGTGGACTTCCGCGCGCTGGTGCGCGACCTCGCGTCAGCGTTCCGCACGCGCATAGAGCTCAAGCAAATCGGAGTGCGCGATGAAGCCAAGCGACTCAGCGGCATCGGCCGTTGCGGCCGCGAGTACTGTTCGGCGTCATGGCTCCCGGAGCTTCGCCCCGTCAATCTGCAGGTAGCCAAGGACCAGCGCCTCTCGCTCAACCCGTCGCAGATCTCCGGCGCGTGCGGGCGGCTCATGTGCTGCCTGCGCTACGAGCACGAGTTCTACGTCCAGAGCCGCAAGCGCTTCCCCAAGGAGGGAAAGATCCTCGTCACGGCGAACGGCGAGGAGCAGGTGGTGTCGAACGACATCTTCGGTGACCGCGTCACACTGAGAAACTCCGAAGGCGACATCCGTGTCGTGCCGCTCGCGGAATTGAAGGCCGCGATCGAGCGGCGTGGATCCGGGTCGCCTCTCTCACAGCGCCGGCTGCGCGATGAGAGCGACGACGACTCCGCGCCCGATCCCGACCTGGACCCCGCCATCGCGACCGACGAATCGGTACCGGACGATGCTCCTCCCGGGGACGCTTCGCGACGGCGACCCGCCGCGCTCGACGAGCGCGCACCCGGCGAGCGACGTCCGCGTCGCACCCGCGGCCGCCGCGGCGGCAGGCGCCATCGCACCACCGACGCCGACGGCGCCTCCTCCAACACCTCTCCACCCAACCCTCGAAACCGCGGCCGGAGACCTGATCGCGGAACGCCCGAAAACCCGAACGAGGATTAGTGTCCCGCTTCTTCATAACCACGGCGATCGACTACTCCAACGGCGCGCCGCACCTTGGGCACGCCTTCGAGAAGATCGGCGCCGATGCGATCGCCCGCTATCACCGCCTGCGCGGCGATGACGTCTGGTTCCTCATCGGGATGGACGAGCATGGGCAGAAGGTCGCGCAGACCGCGGCCGAGCAGGGAATGACTCCGCCAGAGCTGGTGGAGCGCATCGCCGCGATCTTCCAGGCGATGTGGGAGCGCCTTGGCATCTCGAACGATCAGTTCATCCGCACCTCCACGCCGGAGCATCACGCTGGTGTGAGCGAGTTGCTCGACCGCATCTTCTCGCACTCGCCCGACGACTTCTACGAGAAGTCGTACGAGGGGTGGTACTGCGTGGGCTGTGAGTCGTTCAAGCAGGATGCGGAGATCGTGGACGGCAAGTGCGTGCTCCACCCGACACGCGAGCTGCAATGGGTCGAGGAGCGCAACTGGTTCTTCCGCCTCTCGCGCTACCGCGACTTTCTCCTCGAGCATCTCGAGAAGAACCCGGACTTCCTGCAGCCGGAAAGCCGGCGCAACGAGATCCTGAGTCTCCTCAGGCAGGGGCTCGAGGACATCTCCGCCAGCCGCTCGCGCTTCACGTGGGGCGTGCCCTTCCCTCGCCCCACCAGCGATGGCGAACGGCAGACCACGTACGTGTGGTTCGACGCACTTCCCAACTACTGGACCGCTACGCGATACCCCGGCTCGCGCGCCGCGTGGCCCGCGCAGCTGCACGTCATCGGGAAGGACATTACACGCTTCCACGCGGTGATCTGGCCCGCGATGCTCCGCTCGGCGGGCCTCGCGCTCCCCGCGCGCGTCTTCGCGCACGGCTTCGTACAGTACGCGGGCGAGCGCTTCAGCAAGAGCGCCGGCGTGAAGCTCGACCTCTCCGAGGCCATCGACCGCTACGGCGCGGATGCCTTCAGGTATTTTCTACTGCGCGAGGTTCCCTTCGATGCCGACGGAAACTTCTCGTGGGAGCGCTTCGAGGAGCGCTACACGGCCGACCTCGCGAACGCCTTCGGCAACCTCGCCAGCCGCACCGCGGCGATGATCGAGAAGTACACCGGCGGCGTGGTGCCGGATGTGGACGTGGAGCAGGTCGCGCGCTCGGCGCCGTGGATCGAGACGGCGCAGCGGGAGTACACGAGTGCCATGGACCGCCAGCTCCTGCACGAGGCGCTGGCGGCGGCGTGGAGAGCCGTGGCGCGCAC
>Ga0070679_100003540_pt1 | contig 14306 bp, 11 predicted proteins | sample KBSC63BmetaG_FD_65652 | JGI IMG/M metagenome (GOLD analysis project Ga0070679, IMG submission 65652) | Corn rhizosphere microbial communities from Kellogg Biological Station, Michigan, USA - KBS C6-3B metaG | ecosystem: Host-associated > Plants > Roots > Rhizosphere | place: USA: Michigan... | reverse complement strand
GGGCGGGCTGCGTCACGTCGCGGAGCACCCGCCACGGCGACGCGCCGAGCGCCGCAGCGGCCTCGCCCGCGCGCGGGTCGAGCGACTCCCAGGTGCCGCCCACCACGCGGATGACGACCGACGCGTTGAAGAAGACCAGGCCCGCGACGATCGCGACCGGGCTGCCGTCGAGCCCGAGGAAGGCCAGCGGGCCGCCGCTCCCGATCAGCAGCTGGAACGCGACGCCGACGACGACGGTCGGCAGCACGAACGGGACGACCAGCAGCGCGCGCAGTGCGGTGCGGCCGGGGAACGCCAGCCGATGCAGTGCGTACGCCGCCGGAAGGCCGAGCACCAGGGCCGTCGCCGTGGCCACGGTCGACGTCCACACGGTGAACCAGAGCGCACGCCGGATCTCGGGTCGGGTCAGCACGTCGAGGACGCCCCCGACGTCCAGGTGCCCGTCGGGCAGGAAGCCGCGGCCGACCATCCCGACGACCGGCAGCACGAAGAAGACGCCGAGCACCGCCACCGGCACGAGGGCCGTGGCGGCGAGCGCGGAGATCCGGCGGGCCTGCAGCATGGTCGGGTCGTCAGCCGCTGACGATGTCGCTCCACTGACTGAGCCAGGTCTGGCGGTTCTTCGAGATCTCCGCGGGGCTGACGGCGTAGGGACGGCGCGGCTGGACGGCGAACCTGGCCCAGGCGGCCGGCAGCGGGGTCCCCTGTCGCACCGGGAAGACGTACATCGCGTCGGGCAGGGCGCGCTGGGCGTCGGGGCTCAGCAAGAACTCCACGAACGCCTTCGCGCCGGCGGGGTTGGCCGCGCCGGTGAGCACGCCGGCGTACTCCACCTGGCGGAAGCACGTGTCGAGCAGCGCCTTCGTGGTCGAGGTGTGGGAGCCCTTCGGGACGGTGAAGGCGGGGGAGGAGTCGTAGGAGACGACGATCGGGTCCTTCCCGTGGCCGCCGCCCTGGGTGAAGTCGGTCTCGTAGGCCTGGGTCCAGCCGTCGGTGATGGTGGCGTCGTTGGCGACCAGCGCCTTCCACCACGCGGTCCACCCGTCGCCGTACCTCCCGATCGTCCCGAGCAGGAAGGCGAGACCGGTGGAGCTGGTGGTCGCGCCCGGGACTGCGATCAGGCCCCGGTAGGCCGGCTTCACCAGGTCGTCGAAGGAGGTGGGCGCGGGCACGCGGTGCTCGCGGAACCACCCGGTGTCGACGTTGACGCAGACGTTGCCGTTGTCGATGGGGGCCAGCCGCCCGTCGTCCCCCGGTACGACGTACTGCTGGGCGCCGGGGGGGAGTGGGACGTCCGAGCGCGCGAAGACGTCGGCGTCCAGAGCCCTGCTGGCGAAGGTGTTGTCGACGCCGAAGGCGACGTCACCCGTCGGATCGCTCTGGGTGAGCACCAGCTTGTTGGTCAGCGTGCCGCCGTCGCCGGAGGCGTGGATCACCAGGTGGTAGCCGGACTGCCGCTCGAACTGCCGGACCAGGGGCTTGGGCAGCACGAAGGAGTCGTGGGTGACGAGCACGACGTCCTTGCCGGCGTGCGTCGCGCGGTCGGAGGATCCGACGAGCGAGCAGCCGGTGAGGGCGGCCGTCACCGTCACCGCCGTCACCAGTCGGAGGACGCCGTGCCGGGACGGACGGATCGAAGCCATGGACGTGACTCCCTTCGCCGGTGCTAACCGGATCAGGTTCGGAGGGTCTGCGGCCTACCGCACTCTCAGCCCTGACGGGGCTCCCCTGTCTGTTGCCGCCAGTCTACGACCGTCAGGATGACGGCTCGGGCGCGCGGGTGGTCCAGACGCCGCCCCGGACGCCGTCGTCCGCGAGCAGGAGCAGCTGGTCGCCGTGCGCCGCGACCGTGACCGTGTGGTCGCCCGTGCTGTCGACGTCCGCCGGCAGCGGTACTCCGTCGGTGAGGTCGTCGGGTGGCCCGACCGCCAGCCGGAAGCTCGCCCCGTCGCTGTACGTCGCCGCCACGAGGTGACCCGTCCAGGCCAGCCCGCTGACGAAGTCGGGCTCGCTCGCGTCCGCCCGCTGGCGTCCGAAGGTGGACGTCAGCGTCCACGAGCCGTGGTCGGCCCAGACCGCGAAGGCGTCGTCGCGCTGTCCGGCGACGAGCGGACCGTCCCGGGTCAGCACGACCCGCTCCCCCACCGCCAGCCGCGCGCCGCCCGGGAGGGCGGCCGGAGTCCACGGACCGTCGCCGGACCCGGTCCACACCGTGCCCGACAGCCGCGCCCCTGAGGCCGTCGAGTCGCCGACCACCAGCCAGGAGTCGTGCCACCAGGCCGCGTCGAGGGCCTGCGTGCCCGCGGCCGGTGAGCTCGCGAGTCCGGGTGCCGCCTCGTGCTGGACGAACCTCCGGCCGTCGGGCGAGCTCCACACCACCGCCCCGCTGCTCCAGGTGCCGACGATCTGGAAGCCTCCCTCACCTCCCGCCATCCGCCGGACCGAGATTGAGTTGGGCCCGCCGTACTGCTCGAACGGCGCCGAGACCGCGGACAGCGAGCCGTCGGGGAGCTGGTGCCACGTCGCGGTGCGGGGATTGCCGTGCGCGCCACCGGTCTTGGCGCCGAGCACGGCCACGTGACCCGCGTGACACGCGACCGAGAAGAGCACCGCTCGGGCGGCGTAGAAGTCACCTCGCGGGTCGAGGACCACCGACGTCCACGTCCCGGCGTCCGGGCTGGTCCACACCGCCGGCCTGGTCCGGTCACCCCTGGCGGTCGCGCCGACGGCGTACCACCGGTCGCCGCACCAGGTCGCGTCGCGCACGAGGGCGCGACGGCCGTCGGGCACCGGCAGGTCACGGGGCTGCCAGGTCAGCGAGTGCCAGGGCGGTGGGCCCTCCCCGCCGCAGCCCGCCAGCAGCATCGCCACCACGGCCGACGCCACCGCCGACAGCGCGCGCCCCCTCACCCGGCCGAGGCTAGCGCCGGACCGCCCACGCCTGCGGGCCGTCCGGCACGGGCGCCCCGCGACGCATGGCCCGGCGCCGAACGGATACGGAGACGTCATGGGTGCCGTACTCGTCCCCGTCCTGCTGCTGGCGATCGTGATCATCGCGGGCGTGATCGCCGTCAAGCGCTTCTCCGCCGACGAGGTCCGGCGCAGCGACCGGCTGCAGGACCGGGCACGGCCGGCGCTGCGCTACGTGGTCCCACCGGGACAGGACCCGGCGCTGGTGCTGACGGGCCTGCGCAACGCCGGGTACGACGCGTCGGCGGACTCCGAGCCCGGCGCCTCGTCCCCGATCGTGATCATCGGCTCCACCGGAGGTGCTCCCGACCGGGAGGCCGTTCGCCGGACGCTGGCGAACCTCGACGGGACCAACATCGTTCCCGAGGAGAGCGGCAGCGTGGCACACCGGCCGGTCAGGTTCGCCGACGAGTAGCGGCGACGGCCACAGCCGGCCGGCGGCCGGGCTGCGTCAGGCGTCGACGGGAGCGCCCGCGAGCGCGCGTAGCACCTGTGCCCCGTGCGGGACGGCGATCATCACCTGACCGCGGGTGCAGCGGACGAGGTCGTCGCCGAACGTCGTACCGAGGTGGCCCTTGGCCAAGAAGCCGGTGGCCCCGGCGCGGAACATCGCCACGACGGTCGCCACGTCGTTGCTCGCCGAGACCGCGACCACGGTCGGAGCGGGCACCAGGCTCCGCAGGGCCCGCGCCGCGACCGGCCCGCCCGACGGCATCCGCACGTCGAGGACGACCAGCTGCGCCCGGTGGTCGCTGACGACCTCGCCCAGGCCGACCCCGGTGGGGACGTCGGCGACGACGTCGAAACCTCCGTGGGCCACGAGTACGTCGACCATGGCGCGCCGCATGGCCTCGTCGTCGTCGGCGACGACGACCCGGATGGCGCTCATGCGCCCGCCCCGCTCCGGGCAGGCAGCGGCGACGTCACAGCGTCAGGGTGCGATCTCCTGGTGCGGCACCGCATGCGATCTCAGTTTCAACACACGTAGTGCGCAGGTACTAGAACTGTGCGACCGTGACCAGGAGCGATGCCGGGAGAGCGGAGTTCACGTGTTCGAGGAGCACGAGAGCGTCACGGGGACTGCGGAGCCGGTCCGCGTGCTGATCGTCGACGACCACGAGGTCCTCGCCTCGAGCCTGGCCATGGTGCTCGACTCCGAGCCCGACCTCGTCACGGCCGGTGTCGCGACGACGCTCGAGCAGGCCCGCGAGCTGGTGGTCACCACCGAGCCGGACGTCGTACTCCTCGATCACCGGATGCCCGACGGCGACGGCGTCGCCGCCATCCCCGCCCTGCGCGCCGCCAGACCGGCGATCGGTGTCGTCGTGCTGACCGCGAGCGCGGCCGACCACGTGCTCCTCTCCGCGATCGAGAACGGTGCCTCCGGCTTCCTGTCCAAGACCCGCAGCCTCGAAGAGGTCACCAAGGCCGTCCGTGCGGCCGCCGCCGGCGAGTCGGTGATCTCGCCGGAGATGCTCGCCCGGCTGCTGCCCCGGTTCGGACGAGGCAAGGCCCACACCGCCGACGACCTGACCGAGCGCGAGCGCGAGGTGCTGGGGCTGGTCGCGGAGGGCCTGTCGAACGCCGCGATCGCCCAGCGGCTGGTCGTGTCGGTGCACACGGTGCGCAACCACATCGCCAGCCTGTCGGCCAAGCTGGGGGCCCACTCCAAGCTCGAGGCCCTCTCGATCGCACTCCGGCAAGGCCTGCTGCCGGACCTCTGACGCGCGCGGAAGAGCCGACCTACCAAGGGTCCTAGTAGATCCGCGCTACGCAACTGGACGCAGCCGCCTCATGCGTCCGGCGGCGGCAGCCGCGAGGCTGGGGGCGCCCCCGTCACGGAGTGGTCCGGAGACGAGTCCCGTCGTCATCCCTCCCGCATCCCAGGGCTTCTGCACGTCGGAGGCCCTGTGCGGCCGGACCGCACCGACGAGTGCCCCTGCCCGCCGCGCACCCCCCGGTGCGGCTCGGGCGGGACTCTCGGAGGACCCGGAGCGGGCCCCGCCTGACTCGAGACCCCCCGGAAGGGTCAGGCGGGACCCTCCGGCGCTTCCGTCTCGGCAGGGCTCGTCTCCTCGAGAGGGTCGCCAGTCGTCGGCAGCCAGATGCGGACCCGCGTGCCGCCCTCGGGCCGGCGTTCGACGGCCAGCCGGCCGCCGGCGATGGTCGCGCGGTCGGCCATCGCGGGGATGCCCAGGTGGCCGCGCCGGTGCTGCACCCGCTCCGGGTCGAAGCCGCGCCCGTCGTCATCGACGGTGACCTCGACCCCGCTCCCCCGGCTGGCGAGCCGGATCTCCACCGCGCTCGCACCCGCGTGACGTACGACGTTCGCCATCGCCTCACGCGCGATCCGGTACGCCGTGACCCGGTGCGACTCGGCCAGGTCCAGCGAGGTGTCTCCGGAGATCCGCCAGGCGAGCCGGTCCTCGAACGCGTTCTCCGCCGCCGCGGCGAGCGCCGTCGCCAGGTCGGTGGCGACGGCGGGCGACTCGAGGTCGAACAGCAGGTTCCGCAGGCGGCCGATCGCCCCTCTGACGGTCTCGGCCAGGGTGTCGGCGGTCGCCTGGAGCGTCGGGTCTCCCTCCGCGAGCTGCCGCCGGAGGAGACCCAGGCGCAGCTCCACCGCCGCCAGGGCCTGCACCGAGTCGTCGTGCACGTCCGCCGCGATCCGGGCACGCTCGTCCTCCTGCGCCTGGACCAGACGGTCGAGCAGCCGCTGTCGCTCGTCGGCCAGCCGCTCCAGCGCGGCCTCGTTCGCGACCCGTTCGGAGACGTCACGCTGCACGGTGGCCAGGGCGATCGGATCCCCGGTCTCGGCGTCGCGCATCAGGAAGCTCGAGACCGTCACCGGGATCGGCGGACCTCCGTGGTGGTCACGCAACGTCGACTGGCCCGACCAGCGCCCGGTCCGGAGCACCGCGGGCTGCTCGATCGCGACCGAGGCCGCCAGCCCCTCCGGCGTCAGGAACTCCGCGATCGACATCTGCGTGACGTCCTGGTCGCCGATGCCCACGAGCTCGCGACCCGCCGGGTTGACGTAGATCACGCCCCCGTCGGGGCGAGCCATCGCGATGAAGTCGCCGGAGGCCTCGACCAGGGCACGGAATCGGAGCAGTTCGGACTGTCGCTTCCCGATCGCAGCCTCGGCCAGCACCCGGTTGCGCGACACCGTCCACGTCGCGCGTCCGATCCCCAGCACCAGCGCGGCCGCAGGCAGCAGGATCGCGGCCGGCGTCACCCGCTCGAAGGCGTCGTACACCAAGGTGGCCACGGCAACGACACCCGAGACCGCCGCCAGGGTGACCCGCGAGAAGTCGACGCCGGGCAGGACCCTGAAGTCGCTGCGTCGCACCCAGCCGGACAGCGCCACAGCCAGGCTCGCCAGCACCGAGACGCCCGCGATCGGCAAGCCCGGGTGGAAGCTGCCGTCGGTCACCCGGACCAGGAACGTCGCGTCGACCACGGCCAGCCCGACGAGGCCGGCCCCCAGCACCAGGGTCGAGCGGGATCGGACACCGGTCGCCAGCAGTGCCGCGCCGATCAGCACCAGCATCGCGACGTCGGCCATCGGGTAGGCGAGGTTGACCACGATGACGTCGTCGGGCAGGTCGGCGCCCGTGCGGAAGTCGAGCCAGTGGAAGAGCAGGGCCATCAGCGCCCCGGTGAGGGTGAGTGCGACCAGCAGCGCATCGAGGAAGATGCCCACGGACCGTCGCGCCACACGCAGCCGGAGCAGCCACCACAGCGCGACCACGAGTACGGCGTCCATGGCGAACCAGCACCAGTCGGCCGCCGACGGGTAGGTCGGGTGTGCGGCGTGCCGCACGAACGTGAAGGCCACGATGAAGCCGGCCGCGCGCAGCCCCAGAGCCGAGGCGATCAGCCACCACAGCGACCGCTCCTCGCCACCCCGCAAGGCCCGGACCAGGGCGGCCAGCGCGATCGCGACGTACGCCGATCCTTGGAGCCACCCGTCGACCCCCACGTGGAAGACCTCGTCGGAGCGGACGCCCGGAACGGTCGTCACCGCGAACGCGGCCACGAGGACGACGGCGAGGACCAGCACCGCCTGCGACCCGCGGCGGAGGGCGTACGTCGCCTGCGCGCTCATGTCACTCCCCGTACTCGGACCGGGCCCCGTGAGCCCCCGATCGTAGCCGCGGCCGGCCCCCGTCGGGGGCGTGCTGCCGCTGCCTCGGGGCGCACGCGCCTCGACAATTAGTTGCTTGGAGCAACGACCTGGTAGCGTCCCCGCAGTCCGCCCAGCCCAGGAGATCATGGTGAGCTCGACCCCTGCGTCCTCCGACTCACGTCACCCGATGGTGGCCGTCGTCGCCTTGTGCTTCGGCGGCCTGAGCGCTGCCCTCACGCAGACGATGGTGATCCCGATCCAGAGCGAGCTCCCCGAGCTGCTCCACACGTCGGGTTCCAACGCCGGGTGGGTCATCACCGCCACGCTCCTGGCCGCGGCGGTGTCGATGCCCGTCGCCGGCCGGCTCGCGGACCTCTACGGCAAGCAGCGGGTGCTGGTCGTGAACGCGGCCCTCCTCGTCGTCGGCTCCCTCGTGGTGGCGCTGACCAGCAGCCTGGTGCCGGTCCTGGCCGGCCGGGCGCTCCAGGGCTTCGCCATGGGCTTCATCCCGGTCGGCATCTCGCTGATGCGTGAGTTCACCCCGCCGCACCTGACCGGCACCGCGATCGCCTCGATGAGCGCGACGCTCGGCGTCGGAGGCGCGATCGGACTGCCGCTGGCCGCCTGGATCGCCGATGGCCACGACTGGCACCTGATGTTCTGGTTCTCCGCCGGCCTGGCGCTGCTCGTGATGCTGGCGACCATCGTCCTGGTCCCGCACATCCACGACGCTCAGCCCGGGCGCTTCGACACCGTCGGCGCGCTGGGTCTCGCGGTCGGCCTGGTCACCTTCCTGGTCGGGGTCTCCAAGGGCAACGACTGGGGGTGGCACAGCACCACCACATGGGGCTGTGCCACGGCCGGACTCCTGGTCCTGGTGGTGTGGGGCGGCTACGAGCTGCGGCAGGACGACCCCCTGGTCGACCTGCGCACCACCGCACAGCCGCAGATCCTGCTCACCAACGTCGCGGCGGTGGCGATCGGTTTCGGGATGATGGCCCAGTCGATCGTCGTACCCCAGCTGCTCGAGCTGCCCGCGGCCACCGGCTACGGCCTCGGCCAGTCGATCCTGGCGGCCGGGCTGTGGATGGCCCCGTCGGGTCTGATGATGCTGGTCTTCGCCCCGGTGTCGGCGAACCTGATGCGGCGGCTCGGTGCCCAGCAGACGCTGATGATCGGCGCCGCGGTCCTCGGTGCGGGATACGTCGTGGCCCTGTTCCTGATGGGTGCACCGTGGCAGCTGCTCATCGCCTCGTGCATCGCCGCGTCCGGTGTCGGGATCGGGTACGCCGCCATGCCGACCCTGATCCTCGACCATGCGCCCGTCCGCGAGGCGGCGTCGGCGGTGGGTGTGAACGCGTTGATGCGATCGGTCGGCACCACCCTCGCCGCGGCCGTGATGGCGACGATGCTGACCAGCTCGACGGTCGACCTGGGCGGCCTCGCGCTCCCGACCAAGGGCGCGTTCCAGGCGTGCTTCGTCGTGGGCGCCGTCGCGGCGTTCGTCGGCGTCGCGATCGCGTCCACCATCCCCCGGCGCCTGCGCGACTCGGGCGTCGAGGCTCCCCACTCCGGGACGCCGCTCTCCGAGACCGCCGCGGTCGAGCACGGCTGAGGGCGGTCCGCCCCCCTCGGCTACACCGGGGCGGGAGCGGCGGGCTCGCGGGGACCGACGTCGTCACCCGGCGGGGCCTCGCCGCTGGCCGGCATGGCCTCCCCCTCGATCGAGATGTGGGGCAGGAGCTTGTCGAGCCAGGCCGGGAGCCACCAGGCTGCGGCACCGAACAGGGTCACCGTGGCCGGCCCCAAGGTCACCACGAGGATGCCCGCGAGCACGACGGCTGTGGCCAGGCCGACGCCGAACTGCTTGATCACCGGGTCCCCGTTGAGGATGAAGCTGGCGAACACCGAGGCCATGATCAGTGCCGCGGCCGAGGTGATCCGGGCGCTCGACCCGAGCCCGGAGGCGACGGCCTGCCTGGCCTCCTCGCCCTGGTGGTGATGGGCCTGCACGTGGCTGATCAGGAAGACCTCGTAGTCCATCGACAGGCCGAACAGGACCGCGAACATCATCAGCGGCACGTACGACGCGATGGGCACGCTCGAGTCGGGGGTCGAGATGCCGACCAGCGAGATGCCCCAGCCCCACTGGAAGCACGCCGTCAGCACGCCGAACGCCGCACCGGCCGAGAGCAGGTTGGTGATCGCCGCCTGGAGCGGGATCAGGATCGAGCGGAAGGCGATCATCAGCAGCAGGAACCCGAGCAGGATCACCACGCCGATCACCAGCAGGAGCCGGGCGCTGATCAGCGACGCGAGGTCGACGTACGACGCGGTGTAGCCGCCGACGTACGACGTCATCCCGGTCTTGTTGACCGGCGGCAGCACGCTGCCACGCACTTCGTCGACCAGGCTGGCCGTCTGGTCGGAGGCCGGTGAGTACTGGGGGACCGCCGAGAGCAGGACGACGTCGCCGCTCTTGTTGATCTGCGGCGGGGTGAGGGACACCACGCCCTTGGTGTCGGTCAGCGCCTTCTGGAGAGCCACGACCCGGGTGTCGGTACCGCGGGCGTCGCCGCCTGCGGCGGTGACCATGTCGGTCAGCTGGCTCTGGAGGTTCAGCGCCTGCTGCTGCTCCTGTTGAGCCTGCTTCTGCTGACGTTTGAGGTCGTTGGCCTCGGCCTGCAGCTGGTTCCCCTGGGCCTGGAGTGCGTCACCCTGCTTCTGCAGCGAGTTCGCCTCGGCCTGGAGCTGGTCGCCCTGGCTCTGCAGCGACGCAGCCTGGGCCTCCAGGCTCGCCTTCTGCCGATTGAGCTCGTCGGCCTTGGCCTGCAGCGCGTTGGCCTGGGCCTGCAGCGCGTTGGCCTGGACCTGGAGCCGGCGGGCCTGGGCGGCGAGCGACTCGGCCTGGCGCTCCAGGGGCGCCAGCCGCTTGCGGACGTCGGCCTCCCTGGCCTTGACCCGGTCGAGCCGCCGCTGCAGGCGCTCGACCCGGCTGTCGTTGCCGTTCTCGCGGGCGCGCTTGATCTGCCGCTCGAGCAGCCGCTCGCGCACCTCGAGCACGGCCAGATGGGTGGCCAGTGGCTTGATCCGCGCCGCCAGCGCCTCCGCCTTGCGCTTCAGGGCCGCCTGCTGCGACTGGAGCTTGCGCTCCTGCGCCTGCAGCCTGGTCTTCTGCGCCTGGAGCGCAGCGCCCTGCTGCTCGAGGGATGCCTGTTGGGCCCTGAGCTGGTTGCTCTGCGCTTCGAGCGCGGCCTGCCGCGTCTTCAGCTGGGCGGCCTGCTGGTTGAGCGACGCCTGCTCGGCCTGCAGCTGCTTCTGCTGCTGCTCCAGCTGCTTCTGCTGCTTGGTCAGGGACTTCTGCTTCTGCTCCAGGTCCTTCTGCAGCCCGGTGGCCTTGTTGTACTTCTTGGTGTACTCCGCGCTCGGTGCGGCGACGGGGTCCATGGCGGAGGCGACCTGGAGCGGCCCGTTGAACCCGACACCGAAGCCGTCGGTGATCAGGTCGTAGGCCTTGCGCTCGGTGGTGTGCGGGTCCGTGGCGCCGATGTCCTCCTGCCCCAGCTCGAGGGAGAACACCGGGATGATCAGCGGCACCAGGCACGCGAGGGAGATCACGCTGATGAGCACCGGGTGCCGGCGTACGACACCCGACCACCGGTGCCACATGCCCTGCCCGGCCACGTGCGGCGGCGAGAGGAACGCGGGGAGCGACGCCCAGCGGACCCCACCCTTGATCAGCCCGAGGAACGCGGGGAGCAGGGAGATCGAGGCCAGCACGGCCACGACGACGCCGATCGCCGACGCGATCCCGAGCGCGGTGACCAGCGGGATGCCGGCCACGGCCAGCGAGAGGAGCGCGATGACGACGGTGCCACCCGCGAACACGATCGCGCTGCCGGAGGTCGCGACCGCGTTGGCGATGGAGTCGGGCATCGCCATGCCGTCGCGCAGCTGCTCCTGATGTCGGGTGACCAGGAACAGCGCGTAGTCGATCCCGACGCCGAGACTGATCATCGTGGCCAGGGTCGGGCCGCTGCTCGGGATCGCGAGGAGGTGTCCGGCGAGGCCGACCAGGGACAGTCCCGCGACGAGCCCGATGACCGCGGTGAGGATCGGCATGCCCATCGCCATGAGGCTTCCCAGCACCAGACTGAGGATGATCATCGCGACCACGATGCCGACGATCTCGCTGGTCTCGGACTCCTCGGTCGACAGGGTCGTGCCGATGTTGCCGGCGGCCTGGACGTCGATCTTCAGGTTCGCGGGAGGGGTCGCAGCGTCGACGACCTCCTGCGCGTTCTCCTCGGTCAGGTCGCTGGATGCGACGTTCATCAGGACCGGAGCGAACGCCGTCTTCTTGTCCTTGGACAACAGACCCGCGGTCTGACCTGAGCTGCTGAGCGGGTTGGTGACGCTGGCGACGTGGTGGACCTTGGAGATCGCCTTGACCGCCTGGTTGATCGCCTTCTGGTTCGCCGAGTCGGTGAGCTTGCCCGACGTGACGTGGTAGACGATCGGGTTCGCGCCGTTCTGCTGGGGCGGGAACTTGTCCTGCAGCAGGTCCTTGGCGTCCTGGCTACCGGTGCCCGGCAACGACAGGTCGTTGCTGGTGAGCTTGCCGAACTGGTGCACGGCGCCGAGCACGACCACCAGCAGGACTATCCAGGCTCCGATGACGACCAGCGGCTTGCGCGCACAGAGCATGCCGAGCTTGTGGAGCAGACGCGCCACGGTTCAGACCTCCCAGCACCGGCGTCCTTCGACACCGCTACCTGCGGTGGGACGGGGCGGGATATCGGTCTCCCGTCACGCTGCGGCGTCGTACGCTCCCGGACAAGGAACGACTCCGACCCACTTTCGGCAGGCACAAAGTACTCTGCGCCTCACCCTTCGGGGTAGCAGTCGCCCAGAATCGGCGCCCTCGGCAGCGGTCAGCCGAGCGAGGCGGTGACGGGCTCCCAGACGTGGTCGGGCCCGTACGGCGACGTGCCGTTGAAGAACCAGGACCCCAGGTCGCGGAGCCGGGCCAGGCAGCGGCGGAGGTAGTGCGCCTCGGGCGAGGAGAAGTGCGGGTGCACGGTGAGCTCGGGGATCACCGCGGTCCAGCACCAGAAGCCCTCGCCGACCCAGCGGTCGATCCGGGTCTGCCCGTCCAGCGCCGAGCACGCCGCGTGCATCGCCGTCTCGAGCCGCGTGAACGCCTCGGCATCCCACCGCAGGTCGTGGCGCATCTGGTGGGTGAACGTGCCCGCCTCCGCCTGCTGCTCGGCGCGGAGGGCGTCCCACGGCCAGACCAGCTCGGCGGGTTCGGTCGAGTCACCGGCGCCGGCTTCCGGCGTCGGGTCGAGAGGCTCGATCGTTTCCATGAGCCCGATGGTGACGCGCGGGGAGCCTTCCGGGCAGGCGAATCGCGGAGAACGACCCACTCGGACTAGTCCGAATTCCTGCCACTGTGGAGGCACAGAGGGGCTGACGAGGGCCGCCGAGGACCGCCGAGGAGACCCTGGCGCCGGCGGCCCCGGGCTCCTAGCGTGGCCACATGGCTGCTCCGAGCATGAGCATGAACAAAGTGATCCATGGCGCCGTGCGCCGCGACCTCGCGCGGTTCTGCGCGGCGCTCGAGGTGTTCGCCGAGGGCGACCGGGCCCGGGCGGCCGGGCTGCTCGCGGCGTGGCAGAACTTCGACGCGCAGCTCACCGAGCACCACGAGGGCGAGCACGAGGTCGCGTGGCCGGCGCTCGAGGCGATCGGCATCGACACCGGCACGATCGCGACGTTCGACAGCGAGCACGAGGCGATGGCGGCCGACCTGGCGTCGACCCGGGCGGCGATGACGACCTTCGGGCGGACGGCGACCCGAGCCGACGCCGACGCCGCGGCGGCCGCCATGGGGCAGCTGCAGGCCACGACGGTCACGCACCTCGACCACGAGGAGCGCGAGATCGAGCCGGTCCTCGTCGATCGCCACGACGACCCCGTGATCCAGGACATGGGCAAGAAGTTCGGGCGGCGTGTGGGCCCGTCGGCAGCCGGGACCTTCTTCGCCTGGGTGCAGGACGGCGCCACCGCGCAGGAGCTGGCAGCGCTGCGCCAGAGCGTTCCCGGCCCGGTGTTGGCCATCCTGGGTGGACTCTTCGGGCGGCGCTACCGCAAGGAGATCGCGCCGGTCTGGCACTGAGACCCCGCACCCTCGGTGTCAGCCGCGGGGCACGCCCGTCACGAGCGCTGAACCCCGGGATCGGGCCCCACCACCACGACCGTGAGAATGTGGAGCGCGTCGTACGAGGCGACCCGTTCGGAGGTCACGGTGGGATCGAGTGCCGTCTGGAGCCTGGGCATCGCCACCTTCGCCGCCGCCCTGGTGGAGATGGTGGAGGCCCTGACGATCGTGCTGGCGATGGGGATGACCCGCAGTTGGCGATCGACGCTGTGGGGCGTGGCAGCCGCGCTGGTGGCCCTGGCGGCGTTCACCACGGTGGCCGGCTACGCCCTGACCAGCTGGCTGCCCGAGGCCGCCCTCCAGCTGGTGATCGGGGGCCTGCTCCTCGTGTTCGGGCTGCAGTGGCTCCGCAAGGCGATCCTGCGATCCTCCGGCCGCAAGGCACTGCACGACGAAGCCGCGATCTTCGCGGAGCAGGAGACCGAGGCCCGCTCCGCGTCGTCGCAGGTGCGGCTGGGACTCGACTGGTTCTCGTTCGTCGTGAGCTTCAAGGGCGTCTTCCTCGAGGGAGTGGAGGTCGTCTTCATCGTGATCACCTTCGGGCTGAACGCCGGCAACGTGCCGGTCGCGGTCGCGGGCGCGGTCGCCGCCGTGGTCGTCGTACTCGCCCTGGCGGTCGTGCTCCGGACGCCCTTGACCCGGGTGCCCGAGAACACGCTGAAGTACGGCGTGGGCCTGCTGCTGGCCACGTTCGGCACGTTCTGGTCGATCGAGGGTCTCGGCATCTTCAGCAGCGACGGCGAGAGCCTGGCGTGGGCCGGGGGCGACCTCGTGCTGCTGGTGCTGCTCGTCGGCTGGCTCGTCCTCAGCCGCGTCCTGATCGCGATCCTGCGAGTTCCCACCGCGGCATCCCGCGACGCCTCACTCGAGCCCTCGGAGGTATGAGATGCGTTTCGCCAGGGGCTTCCTCCGGTTCTGGTACGACTTCCTGGTCGGCGACGACTGGAAGATCGCCGCGGCGGTGGGCGTCGTACTCGCCGT
>Ga0070679_100003536_pt1 | contig 14313 bp, 15 predicted proteins | sample KBSC63BmetaG_FD_65652 | JGI IMG/M metagenome (GOLD analysis project Ga0070679, IMG submission 65652) | Corn rhizosphere microbial communities from Kellogg Biological Station, Michigan, USA - KBS C6-3B metaG | ecosystem: Host-associated > Plants > Roots > Rhizosphere | place: USA: Michigan... | reverse complement strand
AACGTCGCGCGCGTAGCTCAGTTGGATAGAGCGTCGGCCTCCGGAGCCGAAGGTCGTGGGTTCGAGTCCCGCCGCGCGCATCGCCTCTTTTGCTTTGAGCCTTGAATCGCGGCGCACGGTCAGTCGGGCCGATGACCCCTTCACCTCGCCTCGACCCAATCCGAGAAGCAAAGGCAACGCACCCGCTCAAGGCTAGGCTGTCTTGAGCGCCTGCCCGACCTGAGTCAGTGACTGGCGCGCGTCGCCGAAGAGCATGCGCGTCTTCTCGTGATAAAAGAGCGCGTTGTCGATGCCGGCGAAGCCGTGACCCATGCTGCGCTTGAGGACGATGATGTTGCGGGCACGGTCGACATCGAGAATCGGCATCCCGTAAATCGGACTCGATGGATCGTCGCGGGCAGCGGGATTGACGACATCATTCGCGCCGACCACCAGCACGACGTCGGTCTGGGGGAATTCGCCGTTGACCTGGTCCATCTCCAGCAGCTGATCGTACGGGACGTTGGCCTCGGCGAGCAGCACGTTCATGTGCCCCGGCATGCGACCGGCCACCGGATGGATCGCGTACTTCACATTGACGCCGCGCTTCTCCAGATCCGTCGCGAGCTCGCGGACAGTGTGCTGAGCCTCGGCGACCGCGAGTCCATAACCGGGCACGATCACCACACTCCGCGCGTAGGCGAGCGCGATCGCCGTGTCCTCCGGCGTAGTCTGCCGGACGGTCCGTACGACGCCACTGGCAGCAGCAGCGGTGTTGTTGCCCGCAGCTCCGAACGCGCCGAACAGCACGTTCGCCACCGAGCGGTTCATCGCGGTGCTCATGAGCAGAGTGAGCAGAGTGCCCGATGCCCCGACCAGCACTCCCGCGACCACCAGCATCTGGTTGTGCAATACGAAACCAGTGAGCGCCGCGGCCAAGCCAGTGAGCGAATTCAGGATCGAGATCACCACCGGCATGTCGCCCCCGCCGATCGGCAGCACGAACATCGCGCCGAGCACGAGCGCGGCGCCGAAAAGCATCCACAGCTCCGGCGGTCCGCCACCCATCACCACCATCACCCCGAGAGCGAACACCGCCAGCAGGATCAGCGCGTTGACGAACCGCTGCAGGGGGAATTGCAGCGGCTTTCCCGAGAGTATCTCCTGCAGCTTACCGAAGGCGATGATGCTTCCCGTGAATGAAACCGCGCCGATCGCGCAGCCCAGCACGATCGACGTCGCCTCGCCGGCTCCGATCGGCTCGCCGAGCCGGGTGAGCCGGATGAATTCCGCGACCGACACCAGCGCTGCAGTCGCGCCGCCCATGCCGTTGAAGAGCGCCACCATCTGCGGCATCGCTGTCATCTGCACGGTTCTGGCGAAGTAAATGCCGATCACGGCACCGACCAGAGTTCCGATCGCAATTGTCCAGTACGAGACGATCTGCCGGTCGATGAGGGTCGCCACGAGCGCCAACAGCATTCCGATCGCCGCGAGCCGGTTTCCGGCGCGCGCCGTGGCGGGCGAGCTGAGCTGCTTGAGGCCAAAGATGAACAGCACCGCCGCGACGATGTAGCTGAGCGCTATCACCGACGCGCGGAGATCAAGCATCCTTCTTGTCTCCGTCCGTGCCCGGCTCGCGCTTCTTGAACATCTCGAGCATGCGGTCGGTTACCACGAATCCGCCGAAGACGTTGGCGGCGCCGAACACCACCGCGATGAATCCGAGGGCGTGGAGCAGCGGGGTGTCGGCTGCCCCCGCAATGAGAAAGGCACCCAGTATCACGATGCCGTGGATGGCGTTTGTCCCGGACATGAGGGGCGTGTGCAGCACCGATGGGACTCTGCTGATCACCTCGAAGCCGACGAAGATCGCCATGATGAAGACGTAGATACCGAGTACCAGCTCCGGGCTCACTTCGCGCTCCCCGCGTTCGAGGTCTTGAGAGGCTGCAGGCCGAGGCGGCGCCGGGTCGTCTCGTTTCGCACCTGGCCATCTGCCGTCACGACGACGGCATCGATGATGTCGTCGGAGAAATTCAGATTCAGCTCGCCCTTGGGCGCGAGCAGGGTTACCAGCGCCGCGACGTTCTTTGCGTACATCTGACTGGCGTGGTAGGCGAGATCGCTCGAGATGTGGAGCGGCGAGATGATGGTCACGTCGTGGCGCACCACGGTCTCGCCGGGCACGGTGAGCTCGCAATTTCCGCCCTGCTCTCCCGCGAGATCGACGATCACCGAGCCGGGCCGCATCGCGCGAACCGTGTCCTCGCCTACGAGCATGGGCGCCGGCCTGCCGGGTATGAGCGCCGTCGTGATGATCACATCGGCCTGGGTAGCGCGATTGTGAATTAGCTCCTTCTCGCGCTTGATGTGTCGTTCGCTCAGCTCGCGCGCGTAGCCACCGGCGTCCTGCGCGTCCTCGAGGTGAACATCGAGCTCGACGAAAGTCGCGCCGAGCGATTGCACCTGCTCCTTGACCACAGGCCGGGTATCGAATGCCTCGACCACGGCGCCAATGCGACGCGCTGTCGCGATCGCCTGGAGCCCGGCGACGCCGGCCCCAATCACCAGCACGCGGGCCGGACGAACCGTTCCGGCCGCCGTCATCAACATCGGGAAGAACTTCTGCAGTGAGTTGGCGGCGAGCAGCACCGCCTTGTAACCGGCGACCGTACTCTGCGATGAAAGCGCATCCATCATCTGCGCGCGCGTCGTCCGCGGCACCAGCTCCATACTGCACGAAATGATGCCGCGCTCGGCGAGCTGCTGAAACAACGCTGGATCACCGGCGGGCTGGAGCAGACCGATGAGCAAGGTACCCGACTTCATCATGTCGAGCTCAGCTTCACCGCTCGACTCGTCGCGGCCGGGCCGCTGGACCTTGAGGATCATCTCGGCGGCGGCGTAGATCTCCTGCGGCCGATCAGCCAGATCGCAGCCGGCGGCGCGATAGGCATCGTCTGGGAAGCCGGCGCGCAGGCCGGCGTCCCGCTCGATCATCACTCGATGACCGGCGCGGGTAAGCTGGGGCACGACTTCAGGTACGAGGGCGACGCGGCGCTCGCCGCTCGCTATTTCCCGCGGGACGCCGATCAGCATTCCGTAGAGTTACTTGCGGTCATGTATGCGCCATAAGATAAGCGCTTCAGGAAGCCCGTGTTTATATTCGCGGGATGTCGCAGCCACTGCACTGGAGGGAGCTCACCGGTGGGCTCACGGCGATGTCGATCATCGTCGCCCTGACCCTGGTGGTCCTGGTGTTCGCCCGCGTCGGCGCGCTTCATGGCAGGAAAGTTACCCTCTATGTGGTCACCGACGGAGCACCGGGGGTGATGGCGGGCACCGAGGTATGGCTCGCCGGCGAGAAGCAGGGACTGGTGAAGGATGTCACCTTTCGCCCACCAAGCGCCGACAAGTCGGAGCGTCTGCTCATCACCACCGAGTTTCTCGCCGAGGCGCTTCCCAACGTGCGGCGGGATTCCTACGCGCAAATCCGGCCGGGTGGCAGTCTGATCGGAGTGCCGGTGATCAACATCGCGCCAGGCAGCGCAACGTCGCCGCCTCTCCACGACGGCGACACCATTCCCACCCACAAGGCAGCCCTCACCAACCTCACCCAGGACGTTGGAAAGATCGGCCCCCAGTTCGCCGCACTCGGCGCTGCGACCAAGGAGCTGAGTGAGAAGATAACGCGGCCAGTTGGCACAATCGGGAGCTACCGCACGAACGGCATGCCCGATTTTTCCGACGTGTCGGCGGGGATCACGAGCCTCAACGCGCGCGCCCACGGCCGCGGCACGATTGGCCTGGCAATGCGCGGCAACCTACGGGAAAGCGCATCACACACCATGGCTTCGGCCGATTCGATCCGCACGCTCCTCGCATCGAACCGCGGAAGCCTCGGACGCTTCCGCCGCGACACGACGCTCGTCGGCAAGGCGCAGCACGTGCTGGCGCAGCTGGACTCCTTGCACACCCTGGTCTCAACCCCGCTTACGGGAATCGCAATGTCGCACTCAGACAGCGCTCTGACGCGTGAGCTCGCACGGACCCACGTCTTGCTCGCAGCGCTGATCAAAGATGTGAAAGAGAATCCGATGCGCTACATCCGATTCTGACTTGACCGCATTTTTTGACGTAATTACTTTCGGTTGATTCGCGTGGCCCTGGCGCGAACATCCGTCCCTCCGCCTTTCTCCGCTTTCCCCTCCCGCAAAGCAGCAACCGCACCTTCGAGCCCGCGTCAGGCTCTTCCCTCTCAGCACGCCCCCCACTTTTTTCCATCGTCCCTCGTGGATATCGCCGAGCTAAAGCGAAAATCCGTGACCGAGCTTCAGGAGATGGCCGACGGGCTCAAGATTGACGGCTCGTCCGGTCTCCGGAAGCAGGATCTGATTTTTCAGATTGAGCAGAACCTTCTCGACACCGACGTCATGCTGCACGGCGACGGCGTGCTCGAGATCCTGCCCGAGGGATATGGCTTCCTGCGCAGCCAGGACTGGAGTTATTTGCCCGGACCCGACGACATCTACGTCTCGCCGTCGCAGATCAAGCGTTTTGGCATCCGCACCGGCGATGAGGTGCGGGGCCAGGTCCGTCCGCCCAAGCCCTGGGAGCGCTACCTGGCGCTGCTCAAGGTCGAGAGCGTCAACGGCGTGGATCCCGAGAAGGCGAAAGACCGCGTCCCGTTCGACAATTTGCGGCCACGCTACCCCGACGAGCGCCTTCGCCTCGAGACGAAGGATGGCGACCTCAGCATGCGCGTCGTAGACATCATGACGCCCATCGGAAAAGGCCAGCGGGGCCTGATCGTGTCACCGCCGCGCGCCGGCAAAACGATTCTCCTCCACAAGATTGCCAACGCGATCGCCGAGAATCATCCGGAGGTGACGATCATCGTGCTGCTCATCGACGAGCGGCCGGAAGAAGTTACGGAGATGATCGCCAGCACCATCCGGGCGGAAGTGATCAGCTCCACCTTCGACGAAGGGGCGGCCCGCCACGTCCAGGTCGCCGACATGGTGCTGGAGAAAGCGAAGCGGTTGGTGGAAAGCGGCAAGGACGTGGTGATCCTTCTCGATTCGCTGACGCGGTTCGCGCGCGCGCACAACACCGTCGCGCCGCAGTCGGGAAAGATCCTTTCCGGCGGTGTCGACGCCAGCGCTCTGCACAAGCCGAAGCGCTTCTTCGGCTCGGCGCGGAACATCGATGAAGGTGGATCGCTGACCATCGTCGCGACGGCGCTCACAGAGACGGGCTCGCGGATGGACGACGTGATCTTCGAGGAGTTCAAGGGCACCGGCAATATGGAGCTCGTCCTCGACCGCAAGATCGCCGACCGGCGCGTCTATCCCGCGATCGACATCTTCAGGTCGGGCACCCGAAAAGAGGAGCTCCTGCTCAGCCAGGCGGAGATCAATCGCGTCATTCTGCTGCGGCAGTTTCTCGCCGACATGCCGGAAGCGGAGGCGATCGATTTCCTGTTGCGCCAGATGTCGAAGTCGAAGAACAACAAGGAATTCTTCGTCCAGATGGCGCAGGGGTAAGGCAAAGTGAACGCCGCGCTGGCTCGTTTCATCGCGGTGGACTATGGCCGCAGGAGAGTCGGCCTCGCCATCGCGGATCCACTCGGCATGATCGCGACGCCCGCGGGCTTCATCGAGCGCCGCGAAGGCAAAAGAGCCCCGATCACAAAAATCATCGCCCGCGCCACCGAGATGGGCGCTCAGGGGTACCTAATTGGGCTTCCGCTCGACGGAGAGGGCCGGGAGACCGATTGGACCGCGGAAGTCCGGAAATTGGGTGCGGAAATAGCGAAACGTACGGGTATGCCAGTTCGTTTTTATGATGAGCGTTATTCCACGGCGGCAGCCTTGCGTACAGTCAAAGAGCTGGGCGAATCAACACGCGGCAGGAAGGGCGACGTCGATGCACTGGCGGCGGCCATTCTGCTGCAGCATGCCCTCAATGTCAGTGAGTAATCTGCGCGGCGCGCTGGTCGCGTTGTGCATGATTTCGGCTGCCTGCGCGAGCCAGCCGCACGGGACGCCCGCGCGCGTGATCATCCCCCGCGGCGCGACCTTCGGTCAGGCGGCGGATTCGCTGGCGCGCAGCGGCATCATCGGTTCTCCGAAGCTGTTCCGGCTATACGGCCGGGTCACCGGCGGCGATCGAAACATCAAGCCGGGCACCTATCTGCTGAAGCACGGGACGCCGTGGAGCGATATCGTCAGCGCTCTCAACGGTGGTCACGGTCTGGTGAATACGATCACCATTCCGGAAGGCTTCAGCATCTCGCAGATCACGCCGGTGCTGGCGCGAACGCTCAAGGTACCGGCGGAGTCGGTACAGGCGGCGATGCGCGACACCGCCCTTCTGGCGCGACTCAATGTGCCCAACCAGACGCTCGAGGGTTACGTCTTTCCCGACACCTACGCGTTCCCCGTCGGCACGACTGCGCGGCAAGCAGTGCGTGAGATGGTCTACTCATTCGAGAGACGGTGGAAGCCGAGCTGGGACTCGAGCGCCGTCGCCCTCAGCATCAATCGCAACGACCTGGTGACGATGGCGTCGATCGTCGAGAAGGAAGCGCGTCTTCCGGAAGAGCGACCCGTCATCGCGGCGGTCTATTACAACCGGCTGCGCCGGGGAATGTTGCTGCAGGCGGATCCGACGGTGCAGTACGCTCTCGGCCATCACGTTGGGCGGGTGCTCTACAAGGATCTGACCGTCGACTCGCCCTACAACACCTACACCCATAAAGGTCTGCCACCCGGTCCGGTCGCATCACCCGGCGCGGCAAGTCTTGCCGCGGCAGCCAACCCGGCCAACGTGCCGTACCTCTATTTCGTCGCCAGCGCCGACGGCCATCACGAGTTCAGGATGACGCTCGAGCAGCACACCAATGCGGTGCGACAGGTGCGTGCCGCCGCGCCGGCCAGGAAGCCCGCTCCGCGGATGCTGGCGATGGCGCCGACCGCGAAGAGCAGCGCCTCGAAATCGGCGGCAACGAAAGCGAGCAGCACGTCGAAGTCGAAAACAGCGAGCAAGCCGACGACGAGAACGGCAAGCAGAACCGTGAAGAGCTCGACGGCCAAGAAGACCCCGGCGAAGAAGACCACCGGCACAGCGACCACGAAGAAGCGCACATCCAGCCGGACGACCAGCACCAGCAAATAACCTAGATGCTCGATCCAAAGATCCTGCGTCTGGTTGCCATTACCGATGACGCAGAGGATCGAAGGCCCGATCTCGTAGATCGCGTTGCGGCCGCGGTTCGTGGCGGCGCGACCAGCGTTCAGATTCGGCTCAAGACGGTCCCGCCACGCGAGGTGGTCGAAATCACGCGGGCAATCATGCGCACGGTCCAGGTGCCGGTGATCGTCAACGATCGCGCGGACATCGCGCTCGCCGCGGGCGCCGCTGGAGTCCATGTCGGCGAGGCCGATCTCCCAGTCGCTGCAATCCGCCGATTTGCGCCCGCGAATTTCATCATCGGTGCATCGCTGGGATCGGACGCCGAAGTCGCCAACGCTAAGGACGCCGACTACGTGGGAATCGGCCCTGTCTATGGCTCCGACTCGAAAGCCGACGCGGGCGAAGCGATCGGTGTCGCTGGATTCAAGCGTCTCGCGAGCCTGGTGCCGCACCCCGCCGTCGCCGTCGGCGGAATCACCGCCGATCGCGCACTGCAGATCACCCTGGAGGGTGCGGTCGGCGTCGCGGTCATCAACGCCATCTTCAAGGCTCTCGATCCCGAGAGCGCGACCCGAGAGATCGCGGCCGCCATCGGAAGGTGACGTCGGGCGCGCGCTGAGACTCGCCGCGCCGCCGATTGCCGTGCTTCGACTGCGGTCCGTGGGCCCGGCGCATCTCTTTTTCGATTTGGGTGAGCACGAGCGGACTCAGAAACAGATCGACGAGATCGGGATCGAACTGGGTGCCCTTTCCTGCAGTGATGACGCGCACCGCTTCCTTGAAGCTGCGCGCGTGACTGTACCGGCGCCGGTGGGTGATCGCGTCAAAGCTGTCGGCAATCGACACGACGCGGGCCTGGATCGGAATTCTCCTGGCCTTGAGCCCGCGCGGATAGCCACTGCCATCCCACCTCTCGTGATGCGCGGCGACTCCCTTTGCCAGGTCCGGATAGAATGAGCTGAGAGGCTCCAGCACTTCGGCGCCCCGCTGCGGATGGGTCATGACGGCACGGCGCTCCTCGGAGGTCAGCTTCGACGGCTCGTGGAAGATGTCGCTCAGTGCTCCATGGAGCTTGCCGATGTCGTGAAACAGAGCCACCCGCTCGATACTGCGCAGCGTTCGCTCATCGTATCCGGCGGCGTCGCCGAGGACGAGCGCATAGGCTGCGACGCGGCGAACATGGGCGCCCGTAACCTCGTCGTTGGCATCGATCGCATTGAGCAGGGACTCGAGCGTCGCCGCGCTCAAACGCTCGGCGCGGGTTCTGATCTTGTGCTCGCGGTAAAGAAGGGTGGTGGCCGCGGCACCAATTGAAATCGGAATGACGTCTCGCATGGCGATCGATCTGGCAAGAACCGCGCTCCATCGCCCCGCCAGATTACATTCACGCGATGACTGTTGCACGGGTCAACGCAAAGGGCGCAAAGCGGTGGCAGGCGGGGCACCCGTGGATCTATCGGACCGACGTAACGGAACGTCCGGTGGTTGAAGCCGGCGCCGTGCTGGTGCACGATAACCGCGGCAAAGCCCTCGGCTGGGCACTCTGGAGTCCGTTGTCGGAGATCTCGCTGCGGCTCCTCGATCGCGATCCCGACGCGATCATCGACCAGGCGTGGTGGGACGAGCGAATCGCGGCATCGATCGCGCGGCGCGTTCCGCTCGAGGATCACACCAATGCGATGCGGCTGGTGCACGGCGAAGCCGACGGTCTGCCGTCTCTGATCTGCGACCGGTACGACCAATGGCTGGTGGTGCAATTCATGAGCGCGGGCCTCGACCGTTTTCGGGCAGAGATTCTGGAGTCGTTGCGGTCGCTCGTCGATCCTGACGGCGTGCTCGCGCGCAACGATGTGCCGCTGCGCTCCAAGGAAGGGCTGCCCCGGGAAACGGTGCTGCTCTCGGGCGAAGTGCCGCGCGAGATCGAGGTGCACGAGTACGGCGTGAAGTTTCTGGCCGCGCCGTACACGGGTCAAAAGACCGGCGCGTTCCTCGATCAGCGTGAGAACCGGCACTTCGTCGGTACCGTCGCCCGGGGTCGCGCGCTCGATTGTTTCAGCTACCACGGGTCGTTCGCGCTGCACCTCGCGCGCAATGCGACCCACGTGACCGCTCTCGATTCTTCAGGACCTGCTCTGATGCGCGCCGCGGACAACGCGGGGCGGAATTTGTTGACCAACATCGCCTTCGTCGAAGCAAACGCGTTCGATTATTTGCGGGAGAGAGAGCGGGACGGCACCACGTACGACACCATCGTTCTGGATCCGCCGGCGTTTGCAAAAACGAAGGGCGCGCTCGCGGGAGCGGTACGGGGCTACAAGGACATCAATCTGCGCGCGATGAGGCTGCTCGCTCCAGGTGGGCTGCTCTACACCGCCAGCTGCAGCTTTCACCTGAGCAAGCCGCTGTTCCTGGAAATGCTGCAGGACGCTGCTGCGGACAGCGGACGACGGGTAGCGATTCGCGCGCTGACGGGGCAGCCGATCGATCATCCGGAGGTGCTGTCGATTCCGGAGACGGGGTACATCAAGGGAGCCTTACTTGAAGTAATGGAGTGAACGACAATCAAATGCAAAAAAGACTACCGGCCGGCGGCCGTGGGTGGGTCGGAGGGAGGCCCCGTGCCAGGACCTTAGCTGCAAAGGAAGACTACCGGCTAATAGCGATCTGCGGAGCAGCTGGCGGCTCCGAGTGCGGGTTGAATGAACCGCGTGCGATGGGTTCAACCGCTGTTCGATGCACAGAGTCGCGTCGCTGGCGAGTGCTGTTTCCAAACATAGCTCGGCGCTGCGAGCTGCTCCGCGGGCGGCTCCGAGCTGGTAGTCTTCCGTTGCAGTTAGGTCGTTAGCGCGCGGCCTCTAGCCGACCGGCCCACGGCCTCAAGCCGGTAGTCTTCTTTGCTCTGCTACCTGATCTGACACTTTGGACAGAAGTAGGTCGACCTCCCCCCCTGCACGATCCTCTCGATCGTCCCCCCGCACCGCCGGCACAATTTCCCCGCGCGGTCGTAGACGGCGAAGCGATCGGTGTTGCGGGTCGCGGTGTAGCGGCCGGGGCGACGACGCTTCGGACTCAAAACTAGTCTGATTGCGGCGACTAGCTCCTCGAGTCGGGCCGATGGGACTTTGCTCGCGGGAAGCCGGGGGTCCATCTCCGCTTCCCACAGCGCTTCAGCCGCGTAAATGTTGCCCAGCCCGGCCAGCACCGCCTGATCCATCAGCGCCTGCTTGATGGGAATCTTCTTGCGCCTCAGGACTTCGGCGAGGTAGGTCGCGTCGAGCGCGGGATCGCTCGCCTCACGGCCGAGTGCGGGAAGAGAAGAAGTTCCTTTCCTGTCGATGGCGATGGTGGACAGGGCGCGCCGGTCCACCAGCGAGATGCGGGTGCCGTCGGTCAGCTCGATGACGGCGCGGGCGAAGCGATCGAGTGGATCGGAGGTGCTTCCGATCTCCCAGTCTCCGTTCATCCGGAAGTGCACAACGATGGTATCGCCGCTGTCGAGATGCAGCAGCTGGTGCTTGCCGCGCCGCTCGATGCCGTCGATCCGCTTGCCGGCGGCAACCCGCGCCCGGGCCGGCGGCAGCCTCCGGCGCAGCGACGGGTGAATGGGCTTCACTCGGCCGACGGTCTTGCCCAGGGCCGCCCGCGAGAGCTGGCGGGATGCTTTTTCGACTTCCGGTAGCTCTGGCATTCGCTTCCTTGCCGGTTCGACGGCCGTTCCGTCGGTACCGACGGATTTTCTGTTGTGTCCGGACGTTCCCTGAAATAAGTTGCAAAAACCGCTATCACTCCCTGCGTCAAGCAGGGCATCCACTCACGCGCCGCAGGGCACGACAGCTCTGCGTTGCCCAATCCCTGACAATATGACGCAATCAATCCGTATTCTCCTGCTCTCCCCCAACCCTGACGACGCCGATCTCATTGGTCGCAGCCTCGCCGACACGGGCATGACGTCGATGGTGACGCGCGTCGAGGACCGTGAGGCCTTCACCAAGGCAGTCGTGGAGAGCGCCCCGGATGTGATTATCGCCGATTATTGGCCGAACGCTTTCGACGTGCGCGGAACGCTCGACGTAGTTCGCCAGACCAGGCCGGCGACGCCCGTCATCGTACTGACCGAGTCGATTACCGGCGCCGCAGCGGTGGCGTGTCTTCGCGCAGGGGCGGACGACATCGTGCTCGTCCCGAACATCAAGCGACTCGCGACGGCAATCAGCGATGCGATCTCCCGCCGCAGCCCACTGAGCAGACTCACGACCCGCCAGTTCGAGGTGATGCGGCTCGTCGCCGAAGGACACCGGACCCGCGATATCGCCGACCGGCTAAAGCTCAGCGTGAAGACAGTGGAAAGTCATCGCGGCGAGGTGATGAAGAGACTGGAGATGCACGGGGTGGTGAAGCTCGTCCGATATGCGATGCAGGTTGGATTGGTCGCGCCGTCGTAAGTTCGCGTGACAGTTGAGCTTGTGCACATTGGCACTTGCGGGTTGAACCGGGCGGTCTACCTTAAACACCTGGCTGCAGCGTTTTTCTTCTGCCCGACGCCATGGCGCAACACAATCCTCGTTCTCTCAGGCACGAGTACGAGCTTTACGTAGAAAACGAGATCGAGAATTACAAAGAGTCCGTGTCGCGCTCCGCCCTTCTCAAGATTGGCGACGAGGCGGCGGCAACGTTGCGCGCGGGCGAGCAGTTCGCGATGGACGAGCTGCTCTTGTGGGCTGAAGTCGACCGCATCATCAGAAAGCGGCTGCGCATTCCCACCTACGAGACATGGCGCCGGAAGCGACTGAAGATGCTCGAGGAGTATCGCCGTCCGGAGCATTGGGGCATTCGGCCCGACGGAGTGTTGGCGCGCGAGGTTCATCCGCCGGCGGAGTCCAAGGTTCTCGTCGCCGGCGGTGAGATCGACCGGACCGCGCTCTATCTTGCCGCCCACGGCTGCGATGTCACCGCCGTCGATCGTGAGGTCAAGCCGCTGGAGCGCGTCATGAACGCGGCCCAGGAAGCGGGACTGGCAGATCGCATCCAGAGCTACGTTGCCGGCATCGCCGACCTGTCGCCCGACGTGCAGCTCGGCGCCGTGGTGTGCACCCCGGAAGCGTTCGTTGGCCTCTCGGCCGAAGAGCGAGGCCGCGCCATCGAGCTGCTCCAGAGCGTGACGCGCGACGGCGGAGTCCACCTGGTCGGCACCATTGTCCGCGGCAAGCGCGGCGTATCGGTCGCCGAGCTGCGGCGGCAGTACAAGGGCTGGTCGATCTCGATCGAGGCCGACTCGGGATCGTCAAAGAGCTTCCTGGCGCGGAAGATCGCCAGCTGACACCCGTGTCGTAACGACACGAGTGTCCTATTTGCGAGTGTCATTCTGCGACACTCCGAAGCGCGACAGTTGGGTCTCTCTCAACGTAAGCTATTTATTAACAATGGCTTACATTCGGCGTCAAACGTGGCATATCGGGTGCTTAAAGAGGGCCCGCAGTGCGCGTTGTAGCACCCATAAAGCGAGAGAGCAATGAAGAAGGATCGTAAGGAAACCGAGCACGACTCGTCCGAGCCAATCGGAATCGTCATATCGAGAGGAGACAGAACGGAGCCCACTCCGGTCTTCTCGGCGTACATCTGGGGTCCTGTTCCCGAGGCGCCGGTCGACTCCGCGAACCGCGCGGCGTAAGCTCGCCGCATACCTATAGAAGGGGTCCTGTCCAATGGGCAGGGCCTTTTTTTATCGGGTACGCGCCTTGCCCGAACGCGGAGTGTGGAACAGGCTCCCAACTGGGAAGGCGAGCGGCATGCGCTACTCGCGCAGCGAATCTCCGACATTGGTCTGGAGATCAGGGGCACGCTGCTCGAGCAGTTGGTCAACCAGCTCTACGAGGAGCTCACGGCGAAGGGGCTCGACTTCAAGCCTCCTGTGTACCTCAGCGATCAATGGGGATGTCCGGACGGGACACCTCTCATAGGCGTCCCGTTTTACCTGGCCGACGCGCGGCTGTCACGTATCGAGGAAGACTATTCCGCGGGTGTCGAGGGCGCTGAGGAATCGATGCGCTACCTGCGCCACGAGGCGGGACACGCATTCAACTACGCCTACCGGCTGTACGATCGGCCCGACTGGCGAAAAATCTTCGGACCGTATTCTCGCCCTTATCGCGAGCGGTATCGCGCGGATCCATTTTCCCGCGACTTCGTGCGGCACATTCTCGGCTGGTACGCGCAAAAGCATCCCGACGAAGATTTCGCCGAATCCTTCGCGGTCTGGCTCACCCCGGGCCTCGACTGGCGGCGCGCGTACGAAGGTTGGGGAGCGCTGCGGAAGCTGGAGTACGTCGACAAAGTGATGAAGCAGATCGGGCACAAGGTTCCGAAGGTGCCCGAGCCGTCGGCGGACGACCTGCCGGTGACGGCGATGCAGTACACCCTCGCCGAACATTATGCGGACAGCGCCGAGGCGATTCCGATTCGCGACCCGCGCATCTTCGACGGTGACCTACGGACCATATTCGTCAGCGAATCCCAGGCGCCCGAGGCGGCAGCGGCAGCGGAGTTCATCAGCCGGCACAAACGCGAGATCGTGACGCGCATTTCGTACTGGACGGGTGAGAACGCCGGAGTCGTGCGGCAGTTCGTCGAGTTCCTTGCCGATCGCGCATCGCAGCTCGGGCTGCGACTCGGCGGCCTCGAGGCGGCGACGCTGATCGAGCTCACCGCGTTCGGCACGGCGGTGATGATGAATTATCGCCATACGAACGCAATCGACGGCGCGGAATCGGCGGACGATTCGTGAGGATTTCCGTCCTGCACAGCAAGGATGCGCTGGAGCCACCGGTAGATCCGCTGTTGGACCAGCTCGACGCGGCGCTCGCTGCGAACGGTCACACATCGCGCCGCGTCTCGGTCGGCGACTCCGTCGAGCCGCTGATCCGTGAGCTAACCAATCCCGCGCCCGAGCTGGTATTCAACCTGGCGGAATCATTTCGCGGGAAGAGCGCGCTCGAGTCCAACGTCGCGGCACTGCTGAATCTTCTCGATCTTCGCTACACCGGCTCGAGCCCGGCGGGCCTGATACTCGCCGGCGACAAGACCCTGACGAAAAAAGTTCTCGCCTTTCACGGTATTCAGAGCGCGAAGTTCGCGACG
>Ga0070679_100003534_pt1 | contig 14315 bp, 9 predicted proteins | sample KBSC63BmetaG_FD_65652 | JGI IMG/M metagenome (GOLD analysis project Ga0070679, IMG submission 65652) | Corn rhizosphere microbial communities from Kellogg Biological Station, Michigan, USA - KBS C6-3B metaG | ecosystem: Host-associated > Plants > Roots > Rhizosphere | place: USA: Michigan... | reverse complement strand
GGGTTGGTCGCACGTCATCACGACGACACCGCTCGCGTTGAGGCGTTGTGCGGCTGACACTCCGCAATGGATAGACGAAGCCATGCCTTCGTACGATTTTCTGTTGAGCAAAGCAAGAGCCCCTTGCCTCCGCACGGTGTCAATGAGATCGTTGTCGCGGAGGACGACAATCACTGGTGTGAAACCGGCCTCGAGAGCGACACGGACAGCTCGGCTTACAAGCGGTTCGTGATGGATTTGCAGCGTTTGTTTGGGACGGCCCAGGCGTGTGGATGCTCCGGCTGCAAGCACCACTCCGGCGATGCTCATATGGCGCACTGCGTTTGCAGATAGCGCGAGGCCCCGCCGAGCGTGATCTGTTCGGCGACGGATTCAGCAGTCATGCGGCGGGAGACGCCGAGCTTGCCTTCGCAACACGCCTGCACTTCGGCGACGGTGGCGAGAGCGATGGCCTCCGCTCCGTCTCCGCCGAGGTCGAAACCAACGGGCGCGAACAGACCTTCGCAAGCGTGCGCGACCGTCCAATGCAGCATCGCCGCGGCTTCGCTGACGAGCAGAGCGCTGCGATGACGCGCACCGAGAAGCCCCAGATAACGCGGCGCCTTGGGAAGGATCGCGGCAAGCCACGTGCGGTCCTGTTCGTAGCTGTGGGTCATAAGGACAACCGCGTCGCGGGCAGTAATGGCGAGATCATCGAGCGCAGAAGTAACGCGCTCGGCTTCGGGAAAACGTGCAGGCTGAGCCCACTGCGAGCGGCCGTCAATGACGATGACACTCCACCCAAGAAGGGCCGCCATACGCACCATGGGCTGCGCGTCGTCGCCAGCCCCGAAGACGAACAGGCGTTGCGGAGCGTCGAGCGTTTCGGCGAAGAGGTCGGGAGCGATGCGGTCGGTTGGGCCGCTGCTGAAGACTTTCACTTCCGAGTTATCGGAGATTTCCCGGCGTAGAGGAGCGTTTGCCTGCGGGAGCCAGGTGATGACGCCTCTCGTCTCTCCGCGCAACGACGCTTTCATGGCATCCACCAATGCGACGCATTCGGCAGTGTAGGCGGGCTCGATGAGCAGGTCGACGGTGCCGCCGCAGCCCAGGCCATAGGGGATGTCAGCGGTGTCGTCGAAGAGCGTAGAGTAGCGTTCGACAACAGCATTTCCGTCCCTCACCAGCCACTGCGCTTTGCGGATGACTTCGGCTTCGAGGCAGCCGCCGGAGATGCTGCCGGCATAGTCGCCATTGGCAGCGATCAGCAGGCGCGCTCCGGTGCGGCGATAGCTGGAGCCCTCGACGCGCACCAGTGTCACCAGCGCAGCGGCGTCGCCGCGGTCCCAAAGCTGGCAGATTCGTCGTCGCTCCATCATTCGATCAGGGCCCCGGACATGCTGGAATTCTATGCCTTCTCTGAGAAGGTATGGATGCCGCATTCGAGCTTTTTGCCGCCCCAGCGGCCGCTGCGCGCATCCGCGCCGGCAGATGGAATCGCGGTGCAGGGCTCGCAACCGATACTGGTGTAGCCCTCATCATAGAGCGCCAGACGCGGAATATTGTGCTCGGTGGCATAGGCTTCAACGCGTGCCCAATCCCAGTCGGCGAGAATGCTGACCTTCTTCATCAGCTTGCCAGTGGGGAGTTTATGGTCTTCGATCTTCTGCAGACCGGCACGGGTGGGCGACTGCTCGCGGCGCAGGCCGGTAAACCACCAGGAGTAGGGTTCGAGCGAGCGCATCAACGGCTCGACCTTGCGGATGGCGCAGCACTTTGTGGGCTCGACGATGTGGAGAAGGCCAAACTGACCTTCGTGCTCGGCAAGCGTCGTTTTCGGCAGCGCATTGATGAGGTTCAGGCCCCAATCCCGCGCGATGCGATCGCGATATTCGACGAGCGCTTGAAAGTGATAGCCGGTTTCGAGAAAGATGACAGGCACATGCGGCAGATGTTGGCGCAGCATGTGCAGGACAACCATATCCTCGGTTTGAAAACTGCTGGTGAAGCAAACTTCGGCGGGGTTGGCTTCGCGCACAATATGCGCGACAAGGTCTTCGGCCGTGACCGCTTCGAGATCAGCGATGGTGGTGGAATCCAGCAAGGCGTGGTTCATAGCTTCCCTTCCAGCCAGAGTCGCGCGGGCTCGACGCCCTCGATGAGGTGGCCTTCAGTGGATGCGCGAAGGGCGGTAAGAGTTTCGGGCGAAAGGCCTGCGCGGGCGGAGATTGCCGTGACGCCGGCAAGGAACAGTGCACGGGCAACGGCAGGCAAGGCCGCAGTGGGGATAAGGGGGTCGTCAACGATGACGGCTGGAAGGGCGCGCAGATGGAAGTCGCGGAGCAGCATACCGGCAGCGTGAGCATCGTCAAAAAGGAGAATGAAGGAGGCCTTGTGGTCGGCGCTAAAATCAACGTTATCGACGGACTGCGTGATCATGCCGGCTCCCACCGTCGCGTTGCTGATCGGGTCTATAAGGATCAGCGCGCCCATCTCGCGGTTATCGGAGTAAGGATCGAAGAATAATGGGAGACTGGTTTCGAACTCAACTTCGGCGATGTCGTTCATGCGGAGATGGTCGGCATTGTCGTGCTCGGTAGAAACGATATCGACGCGGTAACGGATGGTGCGAACGGTCGCTCGGACGGTGCGGGTAGTGTGCTTGGCGAGATAGGTCTGACCGACTGTGAGCGGCTGCTCGTGCATCCACACCACCATTGCTCGGAAGGCGGTGCTGGCGTGCGGCGCGGCCTCAGCTTCGGCAACCAGCATCTCGCCGCGGCTCAGGTCGATTTCGTCTTCGAGCTCAAGCGTGACGCTGCGTGGAGCGGAGGCTGCGGCAAGATCACCGTCGTAGGTGACAATGCGTTTGACGCGGGTGGTACGGCCGCTGGGCAGGGCTTTGACACGCATGCCGGGGCGGACTTCTCCGCGCTCGACGCGGCCGGCAAAGCCGCGAAAGTCGGCGTTAGGGCGAACGACGAGTTGAACGGGAAAACGCAGCGGGCCGTTGAGCTCAGCAGTGCGAAGCGGAACGGTTTCGAGGTAGTCGAGCAGCGTCGGGCCGGTATACCAGGGCATGTTGGTGCTGGGTTCGACAACGTTGTCGCCCAGCAACGCACTGATGGGGATGACTTCGACGCTGGCGAGGCCGAGCTTCGAGGCGAGCGCAGTGAACTCTTCTGAGATGCGATTGAAAATGGTCGCGTCGAAGTCGACGATATCCATCTTGTTGACGGCGGCGACGACGTGCGGAATGCGCAGCAGGCTCGCGATGTAAGTATGGCGTCGCGATTGCGGCAACAAAGTTCCGAGTTTGACGAAAGCCTTCGCATCGATGAGAACGATGGCCGCGTCGGCGGTGGATGCGCCAGTCGCCATGTTGCGCGTGTACTGCTCATGGCCGGGGGTGTCAGCGATGATGAACTTGCGTTTCGTCGTCGAGAAATAACGGTAGGCAACGTCGATCGTGATTCCCTGCTCACGTTCGGCTTTCAGACCGTCGGTGAGCAGAGAGAGGTCTACGACGCCTGCTCCGGCGCGGTTGACGCGGCTGGAGCGGATCGACGCAAGCTGATCTTCGTAAACGGATTTGGTGTCGTGGAGAAGGCGGCCGATGAGCGTGGATTTGCCGTCGTCGACTGAGCCCGCAGTTGTGAAGCGCAACATCTCCTGGTCGAGATGAGCGTCGAGGAAGGCGCGGAAGCGCTGTTCGTGAGAGATAGGGTCGAGACCGGGCGTAGACATTAGAAGTAGCCCTCCCGCTTCTTCGATTCCATGGAGCCTTCTTCGTCATGGTCGATCGCGCGGTTCTCGCGTTCGCTGCGGCGGAAGGTAATAAGTTCTTCAATGATTTTGGGCAGCGTGTCGGCTTCGCTTTCTATGGCGCCAGTACACGGCGCGCAACCGAGTGAGCGCATGCGAATTTTGCGCTTCACGACCTTCTCATGCGGCAGCAGGCGAGTGGTGTGGTCGACCAGCGTCAGGGTGTTGGCGCGGATGACAACGTCGCGCTCCTCGGCGAAGTACAGCGGCACGATGGGAATTTGTTCGGCGTAAAGATAAAGCCAGATGTCGAGTTCGGTCCAGTTGGAGAGCGGGAAGACGCGAATGCTTTCGCCCTTGCGCAGGCGAGAGTTGTAGAGGCTCCACAGCTCCGGCCGCTGGTTCTTGGGGTCCCACTGACCGGCGGAATCGCGAAAGCTGTAGACGCGTTCCTTGGCGCGGCTTTTTTCCTCATCACGGCGGGCCCCTCCGAATGCGGCATCGTATCCGCCGGCTTCGAGGGCGTCCAGCAGGCTACGGGTCTTGAGTGCACCACAACAATTCTGCGTGCCAAGCTTCCAGGGGCTGGCCCCATCGGCGATGGCCTGCTCGTTGCGATGCACAACGAGATCCGCGCCGATCTCTTTCGTATACGCATCGCGAAACGCGATCATTTCGGGAAACTTGTAACTGGTGTCGACATGCAACAGCGGAAAGGGGATTTTCCCGGGGAAGAACGCCTTCTGCGCGAGCCGCAGCATAACGCTGGAATCTTTCCCGATCGAGTAGAGCATCACCGGGCGCGCGAATTCCGCGACGGCCTCGCGCAGGATATAAAGACTTTCCGCTTCAAGGGCCTGGAGATGGTTCAGGCGCTCGCTCAAGAGGCCTGATGCTACTCCGTTTGTGGCATTGCGCTTCGACAATCTATGTTCTCCAATGTAACTGTCTATGACCAGCTAGGTTGCTGCGAACTGGATTCTGACCCGTCAACCCGGGGTCGGAAAGCCGGAATCGGCTCTTGTATGGCATCGCTTTGATTTTGAAGTTGAGAAAGCAGTGTTCTCTTGGTGCTCGTGGGTCAACAACAGCCGGATAGCCGTGGACAGCGCATTTGCAGTCTGAAAGAGAACTCCATACTTCGATTTTACCGATTTCCAGTACTGACGACAATTTTGATTCGCACCGCACCATGTTGACGTGTACCTTTAAGGACAACCATTGGACGTTCCAAGCACAGTAGACTCGTGGTGGTTCCCGAAGTAGGAGTCCCCGGTTGGAGGGTTAAATGAACTATCACATTTCTCGGATTTCAAAGTCTTTAGCGGTTGCTGCCTGCACCCTGACGCTCGGTCTGGCTTGCTCAGCGCAGGCCACGCGCACCGCGACCGACGTTCCGGACTCCAAAGTCGACTGGTATGCGGGCTACGGTTATTTCCAGCCAATCCATAGCAGCATTAACGGCTATTCCTACCAGAGAATCGACAACTTCAACGTTACGTCGAATGTGTCGTTCTATTTCAACCACTACATCGGCCTTCAGATGGAAGGCGTCTATTTCTCCGGAAACAGTCCGCGCGGCGCGTTTGGTCAATGCCGCGGGCCCTTCCCCGGCGCCTGCAACGACCGGGACCCGCTGGTCTATTCCGCTGAAGCAGGTCCTGTCGTCCGCTTCCCGCATGGACGCTGGGTTCCCTACGCCCATGCACTTGGCGGGGGAGCGAAGATTAACGGGCCGATCCTGCAAAAACTAACCTGGGGCTATGGCCTGACGTTCGGTGGCGGCGTGGATTATGTGCTTCCCTACCATCACAACCTGTTCGCCGTCCGGCCGATACAGGCTGACTTCCAGTACTCGCACGTGGACTATGGCCCGCTGCAGCCAAATGGTATCGAGGGAGGCGTCGGCAACATCAAGAACATCAAGCTTTCGGCCGGCATCGTCGCTCGGTTTGGGGCTCCTTCCGAGAGCCGCCCAGTCGAGTTCGGTTGCACTGTGCAGCCTACCAGCGTCTTCCCCGGAGAGCCGGTCGTCATCAATGGCAGCGTAGTCAACCTGAGCCCGAAGCGGCAACCGGTCTTCACGTGGACTACCAGCGGCGGCAAAATTACACCGAACGATTCTTCGGCAACCATCAACACGGCAGGTCTCGCGCCCGGTACGTACACCGTGGCTGGCCACCTTTCCTACGGCAAAAAGGCGAGCGAACAGGCGCAGTGCAGCGGTCCTTTCACCGTAAAAGCCTACGAGCCCCCGACAATCACCTGCTCCGCTTCGCCAGCTACTGTGGGTTCGGGTGGAATGGTGAGTGTCAGCGCCTCAGGCATAAGCCCTCAGAATCGTCCGCTCACGTATTCGTACGGAACGACAGCCGGCCAAATCACCGGCTCCGGCCCATCGGCCACATTGGCCACATCCGGAGTCGCCGCATCTGCAGTGACTGTGACGTGTAATGTAGTCGACGACCTTGGACAAACCGCAAGCGCCACTGCGATGGTGAATGTTACTTCCCCCGTCGCGCCGAAACCGCTACCGCTGCCGGAGGCAATACAACTATGCCTCCAGAACCCTGCGCCTGTGTCGTTTGCGCGTTCCAAAGCCCGTGTGAACAATCAAGCGAAGGCCTGTCTCGACGACGTTGCGCTGAACTTGCAGCGGCAGTCAGACGCGCAGCTGTACATCACTGCCGAAGGGGAAAACAGCCGCCTGGCATCAGAACGTGCATTGAATATCCGTCAGTATCTGACACAGGAGAAGGGCGTCGCAACAGGCCGCATCCACGTCCGCACCGGGGGCTCCGGTATGACGGCAACCGAAACGCTCGTGCCCGCCGGAGCAACATTCAACGAGGCCGGCTCGTCACCGGTTGATGAGGCATCGATCAAGCGGCATGGTCAGGCTTACGGGCCGGGCGATTCCACGACGGTCTATACACACAAACATGCACACCATCGCGCGAAGCCTGCTTCGGACTCCAATCCGAAGTAGGCGCCCGCCTCGCATGGAGAATTTCTGTTAGACTGAATCAGTCGGCGGCAAGCGGCATCGCTCAAGCATTTCCCGGAGCTTTGCGGCTTGCACTCGCCTAGCCGATGCCACTCACACCAGGGTTCGGGGCGTAGCGCAGTCTGGTAGCGCACCTGCTTCGGGAGCAGGGGGTCGGAGGTTCGAATCCTCTCGCCCCGACCATTTAATTTCTGCAAGATACCGAACTTTTCGCATTCAGGCGAAAAGTTCGTCGTGATGTTTTTGAGGGCGTGCCTTTTTGCACCGCCCACCATCCGGTCGATTCCAGGTATCTACCGTCCGTCTCCAGAATCCCTGCATCAATCTCGTATATCCGAGTGACATTTAGCGCGGGCTATTACTCCGACCTTGCCCTGCCTGCGGCAGTGCTCGGTCTTCTCATCCTCCTCCTCGGCAGCATGGCTGGGCTTAGGGGGTTGAAAACACTGAAGAAAATCGCAAAACCAACAATACAGTTCGAACATTGAGAAATTCGGTGTTCCGTTTGGTATCTACTGGCTCGGTCGCCGCTACAAAGATCAAATACCCGAAACCGCAGGTATTTTGGAAGATCCGTATCTACCGCTTTCGTAACTGGTGAAAACACTACATATTGGCGTTTTGAAATTTGTGTGGAAGCCTCCACGAATCCTGCGGTATATTTTCTTGCAAACCCAGCACGCAGACCAATCGCCGAGCAAAATCAATGGTCGAGATGAACCCTGAAACACGGAAGTATTCCCTGATTGCAGGCATCGCGTTCCTAGCCTTCGGGCTTGGGATGTACGCGATCACAGCCAACCGACATCCCGACGCCGAGGCATACCCAACGTACATAGTTCGACCGGCGACTCAGCAGCCCATACCTTCGGGATCGAACTAGACATGCAGTTCCTGGGTGACGCGAATCCGCGTCAGATTTTCAACCCCAAGTCCGTTACCCCGTCTCGAATCGTGCCATCTAAAAATAGCTCTTGACACGACGCGGTCTAATCGTGCACAGTGTCCGAAATATCTTTGAATAAAGACGCTGCATGTTTTAGAGAGTTTCATGCATTACAGCTCTACAACTACAGATACTTTTGAACTTCATTGAGCTTTTCAGGAGTAGGCCCCTATGTTGGTGCGTCACAGTCTTGCCTTCTTAGTCGTTCTACCTTTCTTTTCTGCCATTTGCCAAACGCCGGCACCTTCAACTTTTCAACAGAAAGTAGCGCTGGCCTTCAATCCCTCGGGTGCTCAATTGACTTCGGTGAGCGTTTCTGGCTCCGCATCGTGGATCTCAGGGTCTCAACGGGACACCGGAAACCTCAAGCTGCAACTGTCGGCGGACGGATCCACGAATGAGACGTGGTCCCTTTCTACTGAGGGACGTTCCTACGTGAAGGGACCTTTGGGATCGCCTGATCTCGGTCGGGTTTGCTCTTACACCGATGCGAAAGGGAGTCAGCATCCTCTTGACGGTCCAAATTGTCTTCGGGCCATTCCTTGGTTCTTTCCGTCATTTGCTATCCATCCGACCAATGTGGCGGTTAGTTCGGTAGTCGATAGCACAGACGCTGCGGCCTCAAATCAGGGGCTCAAGAAGATAACTTATAAGGTCGTCATTCCCACTCCGCCTTCCACGCGAAGTGATGTTCTAGAAACTTTTGCCAAGTTGCAGGACGCAACGGCGGAGACGATCTACTACGACTCTGAAAACGCTCTTCCAAAGAAGCTGGTTTATGAGCAGATGTCAGACGCTGACCAGTCCAAGGGCATAGAGATATCGGTCGAATTCAGTGACTATCGCGCAGAGTCGGGCTTTATGATTCCCCATGAAATCCGGCAGTACGTACAGCGCACCCTCCAATTAGACTTCCACGTCAGCGAAGTGGCTATCCACTAGTACATCTTTTAAAGAGGCCGTTATGAAGAAGCTTTTCTGCTTGATTGCAGCACTGCTCTGCGGAGCATCTGCGTCGATGGCGCAATCCATCGGTACCGGAGCATACGCCTTCGCGTCATTTGATAACCCGGGTTTCGATTCCATAAACCTGGGAAACCTGAATTTGAGATTCAACGTGCCAATCGTCAACCGTCCTGGCAGAGGCATGGCTTTCAATTATTCGATTCAGTATGAAGGAATGATCTGGCAGGCTGTTCCATCTGGGGGAGCGACCGTTTGGGTCCCGGACCCAAACTGGGGCTTCTCTGGCCTTCTGAACGGCGTCACCTTCAGCGGATATCTTACCCACGCCACACAGTCGAACAGCAACTGCCCAAAGCCTGTCGATTGGCCCTCCAATCACACCTTTCCTCCAGGTCAAAGATTTACTAATTTCACCTACCATGATGCCTACGGAGCAAATCACCGATTCAACTACACCTCATACAATTGCCCCTTAAGTGACACCAATCCTTCACCGACCGGCGATGGCACCGCTTCTGACGGATCTGGTTACTCGCTGGTAAATGAGACGAGGGTTCGCACTCGTAACGGAGCAATCATTACTCCCGCCAAGTCACCGACGGGCAGCGACAATACCAGCATTACGGACGCAAACGGCAATATGATCACCTCTAGCGGCGGTAGCTCCTTTACTGATACGCTCGGCGTTACCGCGTTAACCATCTCAGGAAGTAGCCCTCGTGTATTCACCTACCCCGTCACCCTACAGAGCGACGCCGCTACCAGTGCGAGCACGAGCATTAGTTATCATACGTATACGATACGCACTAATTTCCAATGCCCTGGGATTACAGAGTATGGAAGCACGACGGCAGACCTCATCGATCGCATTACCTACGCGGATGGCTCGTATTATGCCTTCACGTACGAGGGTACTCCAGGAGCCACTGATGGAGCGGTGACCGCGAGAATCGGGTCAATTACTCTCCCGACCGGCGGAACTATCAGCTACAGCTACACGGCTGGCTGCGGTGCCGGCATAACCCCGAGCGGTACCGTCGGGAACCTATGGCGCACGACGGCGGACGGACTGCGTGTCTACGGGACCGCCGGGATCAACAGTAATGCTACCCAAACCAACCTCCAAGACGAGAAAGGCAATCAGACCGCTTTCGCCTTCACTATCGATGCGGATTCCGGACGATATTACGAGACCCATCGCACCGTGTATCAGGGACCGATCAGCGGCGGTGTGGTCTTACAGGATCAATACACCTGCTACAACGGGGCGACGGACAATTGCGATGGACAATTGATGGCCCTTCCGATTAACCAGATTGGTATCACCAATAGTTTTAATAACGGCACGCAGTCGTACACGATCAATTCCTATAGTGACGGACTACTGACATCCTCAGCACAAAAGAGCGGTGCTACGACCCTCACGTCCACGTCAAATACCTACAACTCCTTCGGCGAGTTGATCTCTTCAACGACTACCGACGGGGCCGCAAACACCATTTCGAGCGTATCTTACGGATACGATGAGACTGCGCCAACACTAACCTCAGGCATCGTTCAACATGCCACGGTATCAGGACCTGCGGGCAATCCGACCTCAGCACATACGTGGACGGCCGGGGGAACGCTGACGTCCACGACATCCTACTACGATACCGGTGCGCCGCTGGCCGTTACCGCACCGGACGGTGGGCAGACCCAATATGGCTATGATGCCACGCAGGCCTTTGTGACTTCAGCGACGCTCCCGGCGTCGCTGGCTACCGCCGCAGGTTACGACACCGCGTCGGCCGTACAGATCTCCGCGACGGGTCTCAATCCAGGTGAAACTACGACAGTTAACCAATTCGATAGGCTTCTAAGGCCGACAAACACCTCGCTCCCAAGCGGTAGCACGATTACTGCCACCTATAGTCCTACCCAGACATCGGTATCGCAAACCCAATCTGCGGGGGTTTTGCGAACCACCGTAACTCAGGCGGACGCATACGGTAGAACGAGCCGAGTTGCTGTGTATAACGGACAACTGCCGGGTAACGATTGGTACCAGACAGATTACTGCTACGACCCAAGTGGGCTACTTCAGTTCCAGTCGGCAGCTTATCAATCTTCCGGATTTTCAGCTCCAAAGCGTTGCTCTGGCTCAGGTGTGTCTTATGAGTACGACACGTTGGGCCGAACGACCAAAGTCACAACGGACGACGGACCAGCAACGACGACCTATCAAAATCGGGCGATAAAAACAACCGATGTCAATAACGTTCAACGGATCACGCAGTACGATCTCCTCGGCCGAATCTCGGCTGTCTGTGAAATTTCCTCGTCAACTCTCAATGGTCAAGCTCCGACCGCATGTGGAATGGATATTCCCGGAACCGGCTTCTTGACTACCTACGCTTACGATCTTGCGAATCACCAAACGACTATCTCGCAGGGCGGTCAAACGAGAGTTTTCAGAACGGACGCCGCGGGACGCACAGTATATACAAGTGAACCTGAACGTGGTGTCACCACGTACTCCTACTCCTACAATTCAACCGGATTGCTGGTGACAAGAATTCGCCCTCGTGCGAATCAAACGGGGAGTGCGACGACCACAACTCTAACCCAGTATGATCAGAACAACCGGCCAGTTACGATTAGCTATGACGACGGAACTCCCACAAAGCAATTTCAGTATGATCAGTCAACCAGCATGCCAGGCAGCGGATTCCCTTTTGGCAATGGTAAGGGCAGGCTGACCATGGCAACCACCAGCACGCCTTCGGCATGGTCGATGACTCTCATGGCATACGACGTTCAGGGGAATCCCGTCACTACGTTGCAGTGCTTTCCGGGTGAATGTGGCAATCCGGCTTTCGATGTGTGGCGTTATTATCAATATGACCTGGCCGGAGACCGCACACAGGAGAGTTTCTTCGATCTGGGCTGCATTTGTGGCAACCGGGTGGACACAAATACATCCTATGACAACGCCGGCGGAGTCATTGGAATGTCGAATAATATGACGGATCCCTTGCATAACAACGGTGCCCTCCTATCCAATGTGCAGAATTCTGCTAGCGGACCGTCGACATATACGCTGGGCAACGGCCTCAGTGGCGCGCAATTCTACGATACGATGGGCAGGAATTGGGGAAAATTTGTTTGCTCCGGAAGTACTTCGATTAGTTGTGCCGGGGGTGGTCAGAGTTACGGGACAGAATCCAGTTTTAGCGGGTCTCGCGTAGTGGGAATTTCAGATACTGTTTTGAATACGGGAGGAAACTTCACGTACGATGAGTTCGATCGTCTCACTGGCGCCAACTTTCCAGGAGCAGGCCGAGCCTATACATACAGTTACGACAGATGGGGAAACCGGCTGGCGCAGACTCAGACCCCAGGTACTAATCCCGCCCCGTTCAGTTTTACGGCAAACCGAATCGACGGTTACTCCTACGATGCAGCCGGAAACTTGTTATCAGATAACGTTTCAAATAGCTACACGTATGACGCTGAGGGGAATGTTATAACCACCAATTCTGGAGGGCAGATTTCTACTTTTGCGTATGACGCATTTAACCATCGCGTTAAGGTTACAACCAGTACGTCCGATACGGATTATGGGTTCAATGTTGCTGGCCAAAGAGTTTCAAGCTGGGATACGGCGACCCCGGGTCCGTATTTGCACCTGCTGAGCGCGTATAACTACTGGAGCGGCAGGCCCATCGCGGTTTATACCAACGCGCGCACATACTACGTACATCAGGATCTTCTGGGAACGACTCGTCTCACGACAGCCTCTGATGGCTCTACGGTTGGAACTTATACTTCCTTGCCGTTCGGTGATTCACTGAATGCATCTGGTACGGATCCTGAGCCGGCTCACTTCGCGCTGCTCGATCACGACTATGAATCAAACACGGACCATGCGCAGTTCAGGCAGTATTCACCATCTCAAGGGCGATGGATGAGTCCCGACCCGTATGACGGCAGTTATAATGCCACTAATCCGCAGAGTTTTAACCGGTACAGCTATGCCATGAATACCCCTATGACCGGTACCGATCCGAGCGGCCTCGATAAAAGTGGAACCGCGAATTACTACGGCACTTTCGATTCATATACTCTCGATGGCATGGACGTTTCCGCTAGTGAAGCGTATGCCGCTTTAGCAGGCGGGTCCGCTCTTATGTGCCCTGGAAGTTGCGCTGCGCTCAGCTTCTCCTACAGCGGAACGGTCTCGAACGGGAGCTATAGCTTAGCAGCTACCGCCGCCGGATGGATATGGACCAACAACAAAAACGGACAGGTAGTATATAACCCCGGTGAGATCGGCCTTTCCATTCCACAGGACGGCGAACAGTTTAGCATTATTAGCAGCCCCGGTAATATGAGTGATATCGGTGGCTCCAGTAACGGGCAGGAGCCTCCACCGCCGTGCCAAGCGAAGATTCTGAACGCCACCAATAATCAGTTTGGGACGAAATACACAGATGCCAATGTCAACAGTACGTTCAATTACTCGACGGGAGCGGGTCCAGGCCAAGGTACGTTGAACCTGAATATAAATGGCTCAACGGCTGGCGTATCCCCTGGGTACTATCCGGTGCATTGGTGGACATACGTCATTGGCTATGGACCAACCCTCCACGTAGTAAGCGGTCCGGGAGGAAATGGCGGCTTGGATAGTCAGATGACCCTCCCATTCGGGCCGAATCAGGGTACGTTCCACATCGACTCCGGCTATCCGCATAACCCATTTGGTGCCGTCTTCCATGGACTCCTGAATATGACGAAGCTGGGAGGATACCCCCAATGCTGATCGAGCACCGTCAAGTATCCATCCGCTGTGGATGGCTCAACCTGCTTGTAACCGTTTTGCTGCTCATACCTGCTATGTCACTTGCTGCTCAAACGCTCGAAATCAAGTTGGTGGACGGCAGAAACGGACGCCCTATGGTTGGCGCTTCCGCCTACGTGAATGTCTGGGTGGGCGGAGAGCGCAAAGAAGCAATCGCGATCCCCACGGACGACAACGGCGTTGCTCGACTACAACTCACGTTGAATCCGAACAAGGCAAACATCCCCATCTCGGCGGGCCACGGCACTATCGTCGAGAAGAATCCCGTTGTGAAATACGATGAGTTCTTCCGAATCAATGTTCCGTACGTGCTGTGTGGGTCAGGAGAGGCAAACCATTCTCCGCTCGAACTAAAGAACTTCAGCACGAAAGAGGTTCTTGACCATGGATATGCTTCGGGAAACACATGCGGTAAAGTCAGAGCATCGCCACAGCCCGGACAAGTAGTACTGTTCGTCAGGCCGCTCACGTTCATGGAGAAGATGAAACAGTAGGCGTTCTCGGAATCATAACCAGCGAGCCGTCTTTTGGGGCCGGCCTTGCTGCTGGACTTGCACAGAAAAAGAGTTGCGATGAATTGCGTGAGCGTTTAGGCCTTGGCTGCGCTGCTGCTGTGCAGCACGATGATGAAGGCGAAGACCGACAACACGTTAGGGATCACGGTGCAGGCTCTCGATGGCCGGAATGGAAGTAAGCGTGTGGTGTTGGCCGTTGGTATGGGAGGTGTGAGAGTTATGTAGCCACATAGCGTTATGTGGATACATAAGCTCAGGGGTGGTCTGGTATGGGGATCGCTATGTTCCAGGGCA